>ERZ1370068.4745-contig-38_pt1 | contig 39670 bp, 45 predicted proteins | sample MGYA00561227_ERZ1370068 | MGnify/ENA primary metagenome ERZ1370068 (study PRJEB38410, sample SAMEA6850437) | metagenome | study: Metagenomic assessment of the ecological functions of the soil: analysis of the soil microbiota associated with the... | reverse complement strand
CGTTACGTATTGCTCCTCGGTCACAATCGTCGCCACCGCATCCTCCTCGGCTAGAAGATACTCGAACGCCACCGGCTCGCGCTCCATCCGGAGCCGCAGGTCCGCCAGCGAAGACCAGGTAGGTGCAGCGCCCGCGGGCGACGCAGCGCGTCGCGGTCGCCGCGGAGGATTGCCGCGGCCGTCCTCGTCCGGCCCGAGTTTCGCCAGCTCGCGCAGCGCCGCCCCCGCGTCCTTCAGGAACCGCGCCCGGAAGCCGTCGTCGGATCGTGCGAGCTGCCGAAGAGGCACCTTAGATTCAGCCGATAGGCCGAAGCCGGCGGGAACCGGTAGTGTGAGCTCGTCCGTTCATACCGCCCACTCCACGACCGCGTTGCCGTGGTGCCACGAGGGCTCGTAGCAGTACACGTCCGCCTTCGCGTCGCCGACCGCGCCGAGCAGCGTGGCCCACGTCCGCAGCTCGATGTTGCCCATCTTGTCCAGCTCCTCGCCGGTGACCGCCGCCAGCTCGCGGCCGCCGGCCAGCGCGTCGAGCGTGCCAGCGCGGTCGTAATCGAACTCCGGCGACGCGTACCGGTCGGTCCCGGGGAAGTGCGACATGCCGCCCGAGTGCCATCAGCACCACGCGCTCCGGGCGCGCCGCGGGATCTCGCCGAGCGCCCGACCCCAGTCGTAGCAGCGCCGCGGCGTCGGCTGGGGCGGCAGGTAGACGTTCACGTGCAGCGGCACGATCGAGCACGGCCGGCTCGGGCATCGTGAAGTGGAGCGGAACGTAGAACGCGTAGTCGAGCGGCGCGTCCTGCGTGTAGAAGAGGTCGAAGCCCCGCTCGATCCCTGCTCCACGATCGTCCGCGCCAGGGGCTCGTGGATCGGGAACCGGTACCGATACTGCCGAACGTGCTCGGCGCACTCCGTCCCCACGTACACCGCGAGCGCCGGCACCGCGTCGAGGAAGAACGCCTCGACGTGGTCACCGGCGATGATCGCGATGGCGTCGGCGCGGAGCGCCTCGAGTCGCGCCGACGCGCGCGAAGGCGGCGTGGACGCGCAGGACAGGTCGCGGTCCTCCTCGGTCCCGGGCCGCGCCAGGAGCTGAGGCGTGTGGGGCACGCGAAGGCGCCGACGAGCATCGTGTCAGCGCGATCACGCCGTGATCCGCTTCACGATCGCGTCGAACGCCTTGTCGGCGCAGGGCCCGCACTTCCTCCCGCGTGAGCGGCTGGATCGGGTGCGGCACCACGACGTGTCTGGTAATCCGTGGCGCCCAGCGCGTCCGCCTGAGCCGCGCGGCCCGCACGAACTCTGCCGAGATCACCGTCGCCACCGGAATGCCGCTGGTCCTCGAAGAACACGCCGTCGTGCACACTGCACGTTGTGCACGACCCTCAGTCGGCGAGGCCCTCGACGACGACGTGCCGGTGGCGCCGACGATCTCGCGCCGCAGCGCATCCGGCGCCGGCCGCGCGAACGTCGGCTTCTTCTTCCGGATGATGGCCTTCGGCGTCGCGCGCTCGCGCAGGAGCTCCTCGATGCGGTCGAGGAGGTGGTTCCCTGCGCCTTGGAAATGTCGAGCAGCGTGATCACCTTGCCGTCGAGGCTCGCGGGCCGCGTCGCCGTCTTGCGGGGCACGGCCACCGAATCGGTGGGATCGAGGTACTCGGTCATCAGCGGATCCTCCCTGAAGACGAGGTTGGAGCCCTGAGAACGTCCAGCCCGGCACGATCGCGGAGAAGCGGCCGGCGGTGCCGCCGGCGACCACGAGCTTGAGGTTCTCGGGCGAGCGGAACTTCGGAACCATCGCGGTCTCGCGCGAGGGGTCGGCGAACTTCGCGAGGACGTGCTCCGGCAGCCCCTCGCCGCCGTCTCGATCCCCGGCACGAGCTCACGCACCGGCCACCGGAGCCGCTCGTGGAGCCAGCGGCCGCACGTCCGCCTTCTTCCATCCCGCGTCGCCGAAGATCTTCGCGTGCTCCGGGAGAGGGCAACGAGCGTGTCCCCCAGTGCGTCATCTTGTGATGCGACACCACCGCCAGACTCGCGGCGAGCGTCGGCAGCAGATCCTCCGGCGTGCGGCTCCGCTGCGCGTACACGCCGAGCGGCGCGTCGGCGGCGAGCAGCGCGACGGTGCTCTCGCCGGGCGCGAACCCGTGCTCGACCGCGAGCGACTCCCCAGGGGCTCGCCTCCTCGCTCGCCCGATGCAGTACGTGAGCGTCCGGGTGCGCGAGGGTGACATGCTGACGACACCCGGCGTGCCCCGCCCAGGATTGAGCAGACCAGACGTACGGCGCGGCCGATCGTCGCGTTGGCGCGCCAGCCCGGTCCGAACACCCCGGCACCCGAGTTGATCTCGAGGCGCGCGCGGATCGGACCGTTCACGATCACGAGCGGCGAGGGGGCGTTCGTGGTCGCCGACACTCCGTGCAGGTCGAAGGCCTCGTCGCAGACGGCTTCGACCGCCGCGACGACGACCGGGAGGTATTCGGGCCGGCAGCCCGCCATGACCGCGTTGATCGCGATCTTCTCGACGGTGGCGCGTCCGTAGTTGGGGGCACGATCGCCACCAGCTCGTCGGCCGCGCGCCCGGTCGCCGCGACGCGCCCGCTCGACGAGGGCACGCGTCGGCGGCACGACCGGCAGGCCGTCGGTGACGCCGCGGGCGTAGAGGCTCTCGATCGCGGTGGCGTCGAGGTCGAGATCCGACATGGACCAGAAGGCTAACACAGCCCGCGGATCGGCCGGCGGGGCGCCGTAGCCCGGCGCGAGCCCGGATCGGCCGCTGATCGAATCGTTCAGGGCTGACCGATCAGGCTGCCGAGCGCGTCGAGCTGCTCGAGGCAGCCTGCTGGTGCACGGTCACGGCCAGGACGGCCGAGCGAGCGTGACCAGAATCCAGGACGCCGGACGCGACGTGACGATAGTGCCGGCTGGATTCGAAGGCACCCGGCGGCGAGAATGCCGAGCGCGGCGACCGCGCCGAACCCGCACGCGACGGTCACGAGCAGATCCAGGCGCCACGCGATCGAGCCCGACGAGCAGCGCGCTCAGCGCGCGAGCGTGATCAGGCCCGGCCAGACGTGGCAGTAGCTCGACCTCCGGCGGAAGCTCGAGCTTCATGCGGCAGTTCCGCCGCTGCCGAGTCTCCTCGGGGTTTCGCGTGGCCGAACGCCACTCTTCACGAGCCACTTCATTGCTTGTTGTACAACAGCAAATCACGCACCAGCGGTGACCATTCACTAAGTGTCCGGATTTCAAACACGGAACGCCTCGTCCACGGTCCCGCGCTGCAGGGACTGACCAGTCGCTCAAGAGTTGAGCTACCCGGTGGATTCCGGATATTCCGGAATCCTCGGAGCTACGCGAGCGTCACAACTGTGCACCCGAGGACAGTTGACGGAGGACGAAGACGATGACGAAGAGGATCCTGACACCTATCGATGGTCGAGAGCAGAGCGAGGCCATCGTCCCGGTAGTGGCCGCGCTCGCGCGCGGCGCCGGCTCGACGGTCCGCCTGCTCAGAGTGTTCCCGGTGCCGGAGCACGTGATCGGCCCGTACGGCCGGACGATCGCGTACGTCGATCAGGAGATGGCGCGGCTGACCGCCGAGGGGATGGACGAGCTCGCGCACATCGAGGCCGAGTTCGACGGGATTCCGGTGGAGCGGATCGTTCGATTCGGGGATCCGGCCGAGGAGATCCGGCTCGAGGCCGAGGCGTTCAACGCCGATCTGGTGACGCTCGCGACGACCGCGGCGCAGCTGGCTGGGCAGCGCGCTCGTCCCCGGTGTCGCCGAGCGACTGGAAGCGGGACGCGAGGGTGCCCACGCTGGTGCTGCGCGGCTGAGGGCTACGCCAGCATGTGGCGCACCATCTTGCTCTCGACGAGATAGACCACCATCTCGGCGATGTTGGTGGCGTGGTCCGCCACCCGCTCGAGGAAGCGCGAGACCAGGATGAGCCGGATGGCGCGCGGGATGGTCTTGGCGTCCTCCATCATGTAGGTCAGGAGCTCGCGGAAGATCTGCTCCTTCAGCGCGTCGACCTCGGCGTCCTCGCCGCACACCCGGCGCGCCAGATCCGTATCGCGGCTCACGAACGCGTCGAGGCTCTCCTTGACCATGCGCTGCGCCTTCTCGGCCATCCGCGGCAGGTCCACGTAGGGCTTGAGCTGCGGCTCGGGGTTCAGCTCGATCGTGCGCTGGGCGATGTTGACGGCCTGGTCGCCGATGCGCTCGAGATCGGTGACGATCTTCATGGCGGTCGTGATGAAGCGCAGGTCGCCGGCGGTCGGCTGGTTGAGCGCCAGCAGCTCCACGCACTTCGTCGATCTCCACGTCGTACGCGTTCACCTGACGATCGCGGTCGATGACCTCCTGGGCCAGCTCGCTGTCGCGCTCGATGAGGGCGCGCATGACCCGGCGGATCTGATCCTCGACCAGCCCGCCCATGGCCAGGAGCGTCTGCTTGAGGGCGTCCAGCTCTTCGTGAAAGTGACGCTGCATGACCGCCTCCGCTCTCAGCCGAACCGGCCGGTGATGTAATCCTCGGTCCGCTTGTCGCGCGGATTGGTGAACAACTCGCGCGTGACCCCGACCTCGACCAGCTCGCCCAGCAGCATGAAGCCCGTGTAGTCCGACACCCGCGCCGCCTGCTGCATGTTGTGGGTCACGATGACGATCGTATAGCTGTTCTTGAGCTCGAGCATCAGCTCCTCGATCTTGGCGGTGGCGATCGGGTCGAGCGCCGAGCACGGCTCGTCCATGAGCAGCACGTCCGGCTCGACGGCGATGGCGCGGGCGATGCACAGCCGCTGCTGCTGGCCTCCCGAGAGGCCCAGAGCGCTCTCGTCCAGCCGGTCGCTGACCTCGTCCCAGAGCGCCGCGCCGCGGAGGCTCCGCTCGACGATCCCGTCGAGATCGCTTCGGCCACCGATTCCGAGGATGCGGGGGCCGTAGGCGACGTTCTCGAAGATGGACTTCGGGAAGGGATTCGACTTCTGGAAAACCATGCCGACGCGCTTGCGCAGCTCGGTGACGTCGAGCGTCGGATCGTGGATGTCGGTCCCGCCGATCCGGATGTTGCCGGCCATCCGGACGCCGTCGACCAGGTCGTTCATCCGGTTCAGGCAGCGGAGGAGCGTGGACTTGCCGCAGCCGGAGGGGCCGATGTACGCCGTCACACGGTGCTTGGCCACGGACATCGAGATGTCCTTCAGGGCGAGCTTCTCGCCGTACCAGAGCGAGACGTGCTCGATCTCGACCATCGGCGCTTCCATGATACCCGCAGCTCGCGCCTGGGGATTCAGACTTGCGGCGACCTGGACCTGGGTGGACATGCCCTTCTCCTCTCCTTCCCGCTCGCCTCGACCGGCGGGGCCTAGCCCCGCGACGGTCTGCGGCTCGCACCACTAGACCGCCGACATCGCGTAGGTCCGGCGCAGGCGGTTACGCAGCCGGATCGCGAAGAGGTTCAGCAGCACGACGATCACGAGCAGGAGCAACGTCGTGACGAAGACCATCGGGCGCGCCGCGTCCACGTTCGGCGACTGGAAGCCGACGTCGTAGATGTGGAAGCCCAGATGCATGAACTTCCGGTCGAGGTGGACGAACGGCCAGAAGCCGTCGATCGGCAGCGCCGGCGCGAGCTTCACCACCCCGGTGATCATGAGCGGCGCCACCTCGCCCGCCGCGCGGGCCATGGCGAGGATGAGCCCCGTCAGAATCGAGGGCATCACGGCGGGCAGGACCACCCGCAGCGTCGTCTCGAGCTTGGTCGCGCCCAGCGCCAGGGAGGCCTCGCGCATGCCCCGCGGGATCGCCGCCAGTCCTTCTTCGGTCGCGACGATCACGACGGGCACCGTGAGGAGGGCCAGGGTGAGCGAGGCCCACAAGATCCCACCGGTCCCGAAGGTCGGGCTCGGCAAGCGCCTCGCTGAAGAAGAGCCGGTCGATCGTGCCGCCGACGAAGTAGATGAAGAAGCCGACACCGAACACGCCGAACACGATCGACGGCACGCCGGCCAGGTTGTTGACGGCGATCCGCACCGAGCTGACGAAGGTGCCCTGTCGAGCGTACTCGCGCAGATAGAACGCCGCGAGCACGCCGAGCGGGGTGACCATCACCGACATGATCAGCACCAGCATGACCGTGCCGAAGATGGCCGGGAACACGCCGCCCTCGGTATTCGACTCTCGGGGATCGTCCGACACGAACTCCCAGACCCGCGCGAGGTACCGCACGCCCTTGGCCGGCAGGCCCATCGCGTTCGGCGCGTCGACGTGCAGGACCTGGATCAGCGGCAGGTCCTTCTCCTTGCCGCCGTCGGCGCTGATGACGACGCTCGCGGTCTGGCGTCCCCGGAGACCCGCCAGCCGCGCTTCCTGCTCCTGGTAACGGGCCTGCAGTGCCGCCGTTTCCCGCTGGAGCGATTCCACCGCCGGGCCGCTCGTCACACCCTGCAGCGCCAGGCGGCGGAGCCCAAGCCGGATCTTCTCCTGCGCGTGGTTGATCGCGCCGACCTCGCCCTTCTCGATCTTCTTGATCTCCCGGCGGGCCCGCGCGGCATCGGGCAGGCGGCGCTCGAGCTCGGCGAGGCCCTGCTGAGGCCCGACCGCCACCACGCGGCCGGCCTCCCGGACCTCCTTGATGGTCCCGATCAGGAGGCCCCACTCTGTGCGCTCCATGACCACGATGTCCGGCGGATAGCTCCGCCCGCTGATCGCCGCCTCGTCCACCCACTGGAAGTCCGCGCCGTAGAGGTCGCGGTTGGCGACCTTGAGCTTGATCCGGTACTGGCCGGCCTTCGCCGGAATCGCCTCGCGCTCGACCAGCTGGCCGGACACCACCGTGCCGTCGGTGAGGGTGAGACGGACGACGTCCTGCGTCCAGAAGAACCCGAGCCCGCTCGAAAGGATGAGCCCGATGAGCCCGAGCACGAGCAGGAGGGTGAGCACCAGCGCGCCGCCGGTGAGCCAGATGAAGGGCTCGCCGCTGCGCCAGAGCTGCCGCGCCGGGCCGCTCACAGGTACCGGTACTTCCGCCGGAGCTTGAGCCGCACCAGCTCGGCGACGGTGTTGACCGCGAACGTCAGGCAGAAGAGCAGGAACGCCGCCAGGAAGAGCACGCGGAAGAGCGTGCCGCCGTCCGGCGCCTCCGGCAGCTCCACCGCGATATTGGCGGAGAGGGCGCGGAAGCCGTTGAAGATGGACCAGTCCATGACCGGCGTGTTCCCGGTCGCCATCAGGACGATCATCGTCTCGCCGACGGCGCGGCCAAAGCCGATCATGATCGCCGAGAAGATGCCGGGACTGGCGGTCGGCAGGACGATCCGGATCGCCGTCTGCCAGCGGTTGGCCCCGAGGGCGAGGGAGCCGGCGCGGAGATGCTGGGGCACGTTCGCGAGCGAGTCCTCGGCGATGGTGAAGATGATCGGGATCACCGCGAAGCCCATGGCGATGCCCACCACCAGCGAGTTGCGCTGGTCGTAGGTGAGCCCGAGAACCGCCAGGAGCCAGCCGCGGTAGTTTCCAGCGAGGAGCGTCCGTTCGACGAGCCCGCCGAGCGCCAGGGCCACCCACATGCCGCCCACGACGACGGGCACGACCACCAAGACCTCCGCCCCCGTCCTGACGCGGCCCCGGACCGTAGCGGGCAGTGCCCGCCACCCGACGAGCGTGACCAGAATTCCGCAGGGTCACCACGGCCGGCATGAGAAAGAGCCCCGGCACGATCCGCTCGACCACCGGGGCGAGCCAGAGCCCGGCGAAGAATCCCAGGACGACGCTCGGCAGCGCCGCCATGATCTCGACGATCGGCTTCACGTAGGCCTTGATGCTCGGATGCATGAACTCGCTCACGTAGACGGCGGCGAGGAGCGCGAGCGGCACCGCGACGAGGAGCGCGTAGAACGTGCCCTTGAGCGTGCCGTAGATCAGCGGCGTCAGGCTGAACTTCGCCTCGAAGTCGTCGGTCCCGCCCGTCGACTGCCAGACCCACGCGGGCTCCGAGTACCCCTCGTACCAGACCTGGCCGAAGAGGGTGCTGAGCGTGACTTCCGGGTGCGGGTTGTCGACCTGCCACTGGACGATCCCCCCGGCCGCGTTCACCGCCAGGAGCGCATCGGATTTCGGCGCGAAGGCGATCGCCCGAAGGGCCGGCCTTCGGCGGGCTTGATCGAGAGCAGCGTCTGGCCTGATGTGCCGTAGTGAACGTGGATCTGGCCCCTTCGCGTCCGCCGTCGCGAACCCCTTGTCACGCTTCGACGCGTCGATGGCGACCACCGGCCCGCCGTGACCCTGGAACCGGTGGACACGCGTGAGGCGCCGCTCGCCACCGGTCGGCGGGGGACGACCTGCCAGGTCGAGACGCCGCCCGCGCCGTCGCCGGCCACGAGCGTCCGGTCACCGATGAGAAATCCGAGCGCCGTGACCGGCGCGTCGCTCACCTTGATCGCGTCCACCCACCTCGGGCTCTGCGGCTCGCGCATGTCGTACCAGACGAGCTGGCCGCGCGAGGTCCCGATGAACAGGTCCTCGGCCCGCCCATCGAGGCGAAGGCCGGTGATCTCGCCGTCGAGCCGGACCGGCACCGACGCCACCGACTCTTCCTTGGTGCTTGGACCGATCAACGCCTTCTTCTCAACCACGGTCTGGATGAGCAGCTCTGCCGGTCCGATCTGGGCGATCGTGAGTGGGCCCCACCCGTCGAGGCGCCCGTCAGTCGCAGGATGGCGCGCCTCCGCTGCGGGTCGAGCAACCTGGGGCTCCGAACTCAGCCCGCGGCGTCACCGTCCGTCCGCCTTCGCCGAACGTCACCTCGAACTTCAGATCGAGCGGAATCGTTCGGCCATCCGAGGTTCCCAGCAGATAGGCGCCCTTGCCCAGCGCGACGACGGTTGTGACCGCACCCCGCTCAGCGCGGGCACCGGCATGGCCGCCATCGCCTGCTGCCGCTCGAGCGGGTAGAGCTCGACGACGCCGCCTCGCGTGACGACGAACGCAACCTGGCGGTACTCGTCGACACCGACCGAGTCGCCGGGCGCGGGCGTCGCGTCCGCAGCCGCAGACGGGTGGGCGCGGACGAGCGTCGCCGTCGGCTTCTTGAAGAGCGGGTAGACCTCGGCGGCGATGACGAACAGGATCGCCAGGATCGAGGCAATGATGACAATGCCGCCGAGCACCACGAGCCTGGCGGAGATGCGATCGAGCAGGATCCGCCGGCTGGTGCGGGCCCGGCTGACGGCGAGCGGTCGAGCGGGGACCGGCTCGCCGTCCCTGAGGGCGCCGAGGTTGGTCGCCACTTACTGGATCTTGCCCAGCTCTTCCTTCACGACCGACGCCGGGATCGGGAAGTACCCGTCTTTGATCACGACCTCCTGCCCGTCCTTGGAGAGCATCAGCTTGACGAATTCACGGGTCAGCGGCTCGAGCGGCTTACCCGGCGCCCTGTTGAGGTATACGTACAGGAAGCGCGCCATCGGGTAGCTCCCGGAGTAGGCGTTGTCGGGATCCGCGTCGTAGCACTTGCTGCCTTCCTTCTCGGCGAGCGGCACGGCGCGGACGCCCGCCGTGGCGTAGCCGATGCCGCTGTAACCCGCCGCGTAGCGATCGACGGTGACGCCCTGGACGACAGAGGCGGAGCCCGGCTGTTCCTTGACCTCGTCCTTGTAATCGCCGTTCTTCAGGCTGTGCTCCTTGAAGAAACCGTACGTCCCGGAAGCTGAGTTGCGGCCGTAGAGGCTGATCGGCTTGGCCGCCCACTCACCGGTCAGGCCGAGCTGGCCCCACGTCTTGATGTCTTCCTTGTAGCCGGCCCGGCGGGATTTCGAAAACACGGCGTCCACCTGGGCCATCGTCATGCACTTGATCGGGTTGTCCTTGTTGACGAACACGGCGAGGGCGTCGACGGAAGTCCGGATCTGGGTCGGCTTGTAGCCGTACTTCTTCTCGAACTGGTCGATCTCGGTCCCCTTCATCGCCCGGGACATGGGTCCGACCTGCGCGGTGCCCGCAATGAGGGCCGGCGGTGCCGTCGAGGACCCCTTGCCCTCGATCTGGATCTTCGCGTTCGGGTAGAACTTGTTGAAGGTCTCGGCCCACAGAGTCATCAGGTTGTTGAGAGTATCCGAGCCGATGCTGTTCAGGTTACCGCTCACGCCGCTCGTCGGCCGGTACTGCTCCAGCCCTGGGTCGAGCTTCGGCGGTCCCGACGCCAGCGCCAGGCTTCCTCCGATCACGATGAGCGCCGCGAGCACTCCCGCGCATACGTTCTTCTTCATTCTTTTCGTCTCCTTTGTTCTGTCCGGGCCATGTTCGCGCGCCCACGTTTCGACGCACATAAAGGGCGCGTTACAAACGCGTTACGGTTTGTCCTCGAAAGCGGTAGCCGACGCCCCGCACGGTCTCGATCCCGGGCTCCTCTGAGCTTCGCGGCGGCAAACTTTCCGCGGAGGCGGGCCACGTGGACGTCGACCGTCCGGGGCTCAACGAAGCCGTCGCGGCCCCAGACCATGTCGAGCAGCTCTTCGCGGCCGAAGACCCGGCCGGGAGCCCCGACCAGAGTCGCCAGCAGCTCGAACTCCTTGGGGGTGAGCTCGACCTGTCGGCCCTTCATCCGACCTCGAAGCGGTAGCGGTCGATCTCCAGGTCGCCGACCTTGAGGCTTGGCTCGCTTTTCCTTGGCGTCGGTCGGCCGGCCGCGGCGGAGAACCGCCCGGATCCTGGCGATCAGCTCGCGGGGCGAGAACGGCTTGGTCACGTAGTCGTCGGCGCCGACCTCGAATCCGAGCACCTTGTCGCCTTCCTCGACGCGCCCGCTCACCATGATCACGGGGATGGCCGCCAGATCGGGATCCTTCTTCAGGCGCCGGCAGACCTCCCAGCCGTTGAGCTGGGGAACCATGATGTCGAGCAGCAGCACGTCAGGGCGGTGCTCGCGGGCCAGCCGAAGGGCATCGCTGCCGTTCGAGGTCAGGACGACGTCATAACCCTCTTCGAGAGGTTGTAGCGGATCAGCTCCGCGACGTCCCCTCGTCCTCGACCAAGAGCACGCGTCCGAGACGCTGGCGGCTCGCCGGGGCGGCCCCGGGCTGGATGCGGCGCCGATCCGTGGTCATCATGTCGACCTCCCGTGCGGTGCTCACGCGAGGGAGTGTCGACGTTGCGGGTTACAGGACGATGACGGGCGGGTAAATCCTGGGCGACAGGTCCTATCGGGCGAGCAGCTCGTCGACGACGCCGACGAGCGCCTTGAAGTCGACCTTCCCGGTAACCTCCACCAGCGCGACCCGACCGAACAGCTCGCGGTACCGCTCGAGCCCTCGTCGGTCATCGGCGAGGCGGGCTTACGATCGAGGTCGAATGCGCCCAGGCTCTTGTAGACCAGGGAGCGCGTCGAGCCCCTCCAGCGACGGTGAGCCGGCGAATGCCGAGCCCCAGGCCGTCTCTGCGCCACCGGAGAAGGACCAGGGCCACCATCTGCCCGCTGAGCTCCACGGCGCCGTCGCCGTAGATGCTGTCGAGGTCCACGTCGGACTTGCGCTCGAGGTCCCACAGCTCGCCGGCCGGCAGCGCGGCGAGGGCGGCGCGGTCGGCCGGGTCCAGCAGCGCGGACAGCCGCGGATGGCCCAGGAGCGTGCCCGGGCTGACGCGCGGCTGCTTGGGATAGCCGAGAGCCTCGACCATGTCGGGCATGGGCTTGGCGAGAACACGGTCGTTGGACAGGCAGTGGAAACCCGCCTCCGACGAGGTGAAGCGCCGAGGTGGACTTGCCGGCGCCCGGCGGTCCCGCGAGCACGGCGGTTCTGTGATGGCGGGCCACCGCAGACGCGTGCAGCAAGACGTGACCGCGGCGGAGGACCACCTTGGCGTAGCAGTTGTTGACGAGGTTGATCCCCTGGTTCAGGTTCGCGCGGATGTCGCCCGCCGCGAACGCGCCGCCCTCGCCAGAGCCCGATCAGGACTCCTGTCACCCGCTTCAGGACCAGGCGACCACCCGGCACCTCCCGCGTCGCCTCCTTCGGTCGCCGACCGCCCGTTCGCGGAACGTCAACGAATTCGCCGTCGATCGGCGCCGGGCCCTGGATGAGGCTCACTCTCGGCGAGCGGCGCCGTGTCATCGCCGATCACGATACGGCCGGAAGTACGACGCGAGGCGCTTCTGATCTCCGGGTCGTTGGTCCTCACCCGGACCGGCACGTCGGCAAAGAACAGCGAGAGCTGTGGGGCGCCGGTACGGCCTCGATCAGCGACCGGGGACTCATCGGGGCTGCCTGACCGATCTCGCCGGAGCACGAGGTCGGCGAGCATGGGAGCGGCGTCGATCCCGCAGCCGTTGAGCAGCCCGCGGAATCCGCCGAACGCGCTCACCTCGAGCACGTTGAAGCGGCCGTCGGAGTCCTCGATCAGATCGACGCCGGTGAAGACGAGGCCGAAGTGCCGCGCGGCGCGGACGGCGATCGCCTCCGTGTCCGGATCGAGATCCGCCTTCTCGTAGCGCCCGCCGGAGAGGATCGTCGTCATCCAGTGATCGGCGGCCGCGACACGCCAGTAGGCGCCGATGCACCGCCCGTCGAGCACTGCCACGCCGAGGTCCCGTCCGGGATGCTTGACGAAGCGCTGCAGGTAGAACGGTCCGAGCCCGTCGTCGCGGTGCGACTCGAGCTGGGCTCGCAGTTCGCGCGACGACTCCAGCCGGCGCATGCCGCGGCCCTTCGAGGTGAACAGCGGCTTGAGGGACCGCCGATCCGAAACGCTCGACGGCGGCGGCGGCCTCGTCGAGATCCTCGGTGACGGTCGTCTCCGGCACCGGCAGCCCCGCGCGGACCAGCTCGCACGTCATCCGGTACCGGTTCACCGCGACGTGGAGGCGATCGGGCGCGCTCAGAACCGGAACGCCCGAGGCTTCCAGGTGGCGCAGCATGCCGATGCGCTCCTGAACGCCCCATCCGTCGGCGGTGTCGCCGAGCTTCTTGACCACGGCGCCGTCGAGCTTCTCGAGCGGCTCCCCGCGATGGAAGAGGCGGCGGTCGGGGAGGCGGAGGCTGCACGCGGCCAGATCGACGACGCCGACGCTGGCGCCCGCGGCGCGCAGCGCGTCTGCCAGCCGCTCGGTGGACCACGCGCCCGGCTGGCCGACGACCGCGAGGTTCACGCGGCCAGCGCCGTGGCGCGCGTCGAGGAGACGCACGCCCTGCAGGAAGATGGACCGCGCGAACTCGAAGTCCGCCATCACGCGACCGGAGGTGATGAACGAGCGCGCCTGGGAGAGTGCCAGCCGCGTCTCGAAATGGTCGTCGCCCACGCGGCGGGCGAACTCGAGCGCGAACTCGCGGATGAGCTCGTTCAGCTGCGCAAGATCTGCGGCCACCCGCCCGTCCTCGATCAGGCTGCGCACGTTCGAGACCAGCAGCACGCCGATGTCTTGCAGGTAGTCGCCCTGGCCGCTCCGGTGCACGTCGATGAAGTGCACGCGGTCGGTATCGAAGTCGTAGACGACGTTGTTCGCGTTGAAGTCGCCGTGGCAGGCGCACCGACACCGGCGGCGCCAGCGTCGCCTCGATGTCGGCGGCGCGATGGAGCAGGTCGGCGAGCGAGCCGTGGGTGATGCCGAACACCCGGCTCTCGCCGCCGCGCAGCGCCTCGAGCTTGGGATGGAGGGCGTAGAGCTCGGGCAGCCGGTCCCCGATCTGTCGCGCGTAGTCGATCCGCGGCGGCTCCTTCACGAGCGTGGCCGACCAGATGTCGCGGACGGTCTCGAGGAGCCGGCGCGTGGCCCGGACCTTCTCGTCCCAGCTCCGCGTGATGTAGACGTCGCGCAGCAGGCTTCCGCGCAGGAACTGGCCCAGGAACGAGAGCCGCCCGTCCTCCCGATGGCGCGCCTTGACGTCGGGCACGAGGCCCGGGATGATCCGGTTCCACGCGTCCATCTCCCGGATCTCCTCGTCGATCTTGCGCTCGTCGCCTTCCTTCCAGATCAGGGGCTCGCTCGCGCCGACCGCGACCCGGCCGACGCGCGCGCCGCTGATCCCGCCCCAGATCTGCCGGAAGTCGAGCGCGCCTTCGGCGTGCGGCGCGACGGCGCCGGCGACCTGCTCGAGGTGGAGGTACTGGTGGAGCTTGAGCCGCTCGCCGGTGAGGATGAAGAGGGTCGTCTCGCCGATGTTCAGGATCGAGTCGCCGATCCGCTCCAGGAACTTCGCCACGAAGAGATTCGTGATGATGAAGGCCGGGTCAGGGTGCGGCTGGGCGAGACGCCGGAACGCCTCCTGCAGCGCGTCGCGGTACTGGCGGTCGAGCTCGAGCTCGCAGCGGCAGGCGTGCTTGGCCTTGTCGGCGCTCGCGTCCGCGAACGCCGTGATGACCTCGTCGAGCGCGGCTAGCGCCACGCGCGCCGGACCGGCGAGATCGAACGGGATCGGGCGCGCGGCCAGACGCGACACGTGGACCGCCTGCTCGGCGATGTTGACGGCGTAGTCGCCGAGCTCTCGAGGTTGAGCGCCACGCGGAAGACGCCGCGGAGCTGACGCGAGCGCACGTCGTTCGGCGCAGTTTCCGCGATGCGCTCGAAGCACTTCACCTCGATGAGGCCGAGCAGGTTGTCGACCTGGTCGTCCTTCTGCGTGACCTGCTCGGCGAGCCGCGGGTCCCGCTGGAAGAACGCGGTCATGCCGCGGATGAGCTGCGACTGGACGAGCCGCGCCATCATGGCGAGGTCCTGGCCGAGGTCCTCGCGCAGGACGCTAGTCACGGATCGCTCTCAGATCCGGAGTCGGTCGCGGGCGGAGCCGGAAACGGTTACGCGCGGCCCGGGCGCTGCCCGACCGCCACGCGCAACTCGGACGTCTTCGTCGCCGTCGAGCGCTTCCAGCCGATCTCCAGCTCGATTCGCCCCTTGTGCTCCTTCTGTCCCGCCTTCAGCTGGAGCTTGATGTCGCTGGCGGGCGACAGGTGGAGCGAGCGGTCGCCGGACTCGAGGCTGACCTCACCGCGCTTGAGCCCGACGGCGAGCGACGTGAGGTACTCCGCGATCTCCTCCGGCGACGCGATCCGGGCGAACTGGACACTGTTCTTTGCCATCGTGAGCCCCTTTCGGCCTAATCGTCGTCGTCGTCATCGCCCTTGGCGCGCTTCCAGGCAATGGCGATCTCGATCTTTGCCTTCCCCTTCTTCTCGCTGGCCTCGATCTCCATCGCCAGGTCGCCCTCCGGGTAGACGGTGATTTCTTCCTCTCCCATCGAGAGCGACAGCGAGCGTGCCCGGATCCCGTCGGCGATGCGATTCAGCGCGTCCGCGGCCTCCGACGGCGTTGCGGCCCCTTCGAACTCGAACTCCCGGCTATCTCCCATTACGATCTCCCCTTGCCGCAGCGACCCGGATCAATGGACGCCTGGGCCATCGAAGCTTGACGCTGACGTGATTCGCGCGTTTCCGCTGCTTGGCCTCGATCTTGAGCACGACGAACTCGGACGTCGCGAGCTGGACCTGCTGTTCCCCGACCACGATCGAGAGCTCCCCGAGAGCACGCCCTTGGCGAGCTGAGTGAGGTAGAACGCCGCGGCATCCCGCCGGGCCCGAGCGTGAAACTTCGCCGGAATCGCGGCGGTCACCTGCTCCCTCTGGGTTGCCTGCGCGGTCGGCGGCGCGGCCGGTACAGCCGGTACGGCCTTCGCGCTTACGCTTCTCGACTGACGGACGGCCAGCGTCTTTGCTGCCACGTCGCCCCGGCCAGCCACTTCCCCGGGGCATCGGTCACGGAGCGGTCAGTTTGCGGTCGACACCACCGGCCGCGGGGTACTGCTGCTCGATCGCTCGTCCGTAACATTTTCGTAATAGCTTCGTAATGTTTTTCAGCGACTTAGCGGTCTTGACGCGCAGCGGAGTATAGGGGATGTTGCAAAGCCCGTCAAGCCCTCTCTAATTGTTTTCACGACGGTGGCCATTCTGATCTCGTCCAGATGCATGAGCGTGTGACGCACGCCGAGCTGGAGCCAGTGATGCGCGTCGCTTCCGGCCACGATCGGCAAGCCGAGCGCGCGCGCCTGAACGAGCAGCATCACCTCGGTACCGAAATCCTTGCCGTTCACCTCGAGCGCGTGCAGACGCTTGAGATCGTCGATGCGAAATTTCCCCAGCTCCTTCGTGGGACGGAACATATGCGCGCCGATTCGCGCGACGTCGAAGTACTCGCTCACGTCGAGGAACTCGCGAAACGTCGGCTCGTAGCGGTGCGACAGGGGCTCGGGAAACGCGCGGTCGAGCCGGCGGAGCTCGCTCGTTTCACCGAGCACGATGATGTGCGCGCCCTCGCGGATGGTTGATCTCGGCGCCGGGAATCAGCGCGAGACGATCGGCCCAGTACACACCGCCCTCGATCGGATAGGTGCGCTCGAGATGCTCGTGGACCGGCCAGAAACCCACGGCGTGGAAATGCTCCGTCAGCGCGAAACCGTCGAGTCCGACCCGTCGCGCCATGCGCACCAGGCGTTCGACGGAGATCGGGTTGAACGTGAAATGCTTGACATGTTCGGGTGAGAGTGGGCATCGATCCGCTTCAACCAGTTGCCTCCTCTCGAGTCATCCACAATCGTCCACAGCCATCCACAGTGCAAAAACCACCACCAACCCGAAGCGCTCCACACATAACCTGGAGCACGGGCGCAGCATACCCAATATATTGTTGCCTGGCCTATTACAGAACCGCAAAATGTATGTTGCTGGGGACAGACGGGGCTTTCCCTGTGGATAGTGTGGATATCTAGAAGACCCGGGCTGAGTGCCCGGTCAGCTCAGGCGGTGCCGAATCGCCACGCGGCCCGCTCGTCGCTGAAGTCGGCGGGCTGGCCGTCGAAGACCAGCAGGCCGTCGGCGATCGCCACGAGCCGATCGGCGAAGCCGGTCGCGGCGGCCGGAGAAGCGGCGCTGGCCAGGACGGCCAGACGCTCGCGGCGGGCCAGCGACTGGAGCAGGTCGCGCACGACCGCTGCCTCTGCGCCGTCGAATCCGGCATCGATCTCCCGTACTGCGAGCGCCGCGGGCTTGCGGACGAGCGCGCCGGCGATCGCCAGCCGCGCCTGATCGACCGACGCCGAGTCCGGCCGCGAGCTCGACCTCGCGGCCGCCGAGCCCGACCCGCTCGAGCGCGCGCCGCGCTGCCTCGCGCTCCGTCTTGCGCGGTAGACGCAAGAGCCCGTGGATCGTGCGCTGTCCAGATTTTCCGGTCACGAGCACGTTCCACAGCAGCGAGCGGTGCGCGACGGCGCGGGCGTGCACGTCGACTTCGGCGACGAGTCCCCGGATGCGGCGCATCGTGTCGCGGGAGACGGGGACGCGATCGACCCAGACGCGCCCTTCCTCGGGGAGGATCCGTGCGGCGACGGCGTCCAGCAGCGCGTCGCGCTCTTCGGGCGAGACGCGAGACCACCAGGGTGACGTCTCCTCGCCGGAAACTCGCGCAGACCCGGTGGAGTCTCCAGCCGCCGTCTTCCCGCGGGGCGCCGACTCCGAGCAACTCGATCATGGCCGGCATGATCGGCGCGGATCGTTACGAATTGATGACGGAAGCGTGAAATTCGCCTCGGCTGACCGGTCAGATCGCCGCGGCCTGTCCGAGGCTCACGCATCCGACCGCTGCGGCGCGCCAGCGCGCCACCTCGCGCTCGAGCGCCTCGACCCGGCGCCTGAGATCCTCGAGCGCGGGACGCAGCCGATCCGGACCGTGATGGCCGTTCCGCACCATGGCGTCGAGCATCGGCAGCACGACCCGCGACTCGTCGACCCACTCGAGGAGGCGCTCGTCGTCGGTCGCGCCTGCGGCCGAGATCTCGAGACTTCCGTCGACGACCCGTCGCTTCTGGAAGGTCCCTCGGCCGCTGATCACGTGGCAGCGCCGTGCGATCGACCCCTAGGCCGGATGCACGTCGACGCTGTAGAGCGTCTTGCCGGTCAGGTCGCGGAGCGAGACGGTCAGGACCTCGGTGGCGCCGTCGATCCGGGCCAGCCCGAAGTACTGCATGCCCGTCGGTCGGCGGCCGGTTCTGCTTCATGCCGACCGGCACCGACGACGTACTTGACGTCGGGGCCGAACGTGCGATCGATCTCGCCGGGGCCGAACGTGCCCGCGTTGATCGGACCGGCCACGAACTCCCAGAACGGCGTGAAGTCGGTGAACTGCGGCCGTCGCCGGATCGTAGTAGGTCGCCGACGCGTAGTGGACGTCGGCGGTCACCCAGACCACGTTCTTGATCGCGTTGCTGCTTGATGAAGCCGAACAGGCTCGCGAGCTCCAGCTCGCGCCCGAGCGGCGCCCCGTGGTCGCCGTTGGCCCACGCCTCGTAGGTGCCCTTGGGGACGTCGGAGTTCAGGTCGGGGACGACGATGCTGATCGGCATGTCGCTGGCGATCACCTTCCACGTGGCGCGCGAGGCCTGGAGCGCCTGCTTGAGCCAGCGGAGCTGCGCCGCGCCCAGGAACGCGGACTCGTCGTCGAGCGCCGCCTGCCGGTTCGGCGTGTTGGGCCCGCGATAGCTCCGCTCGTCGAGCATGAAGACCTCGAGCGACGGAGCCGTAGGCGAACGACCGGTAGATGCGCTCCGGGTCGATCGGGTCGAACCGGAACGGGTTGTACTCGAGCATGGCGCGCTTGGCGAAGGCGGCCAGGAGCGACGCGCTGCGCACGCGGTACCGCTCGTCGCCGAGCGTCTGGCCCGGATACCAGTTGTTGCGCGTCTCGTGGTCGTCCCACTGGACGAGCATCGGCACCTCGGCGCAGAAGCGGCGCTTGTTGGCGTCGAGCAGGTTGTAGGCGAAGTTGCCGCGGAACTCCTCGAGCGTCTCGGCGACCTTGGCCTTCGCCGGGGTCGTCAGGTTGCGCCAGACGCGTGCCGTCCTCGAGCGTGACCTCGGCCGCGATCGGCCCGTCGGCGTAGATCTGGTCGCCGGAGTGGATGAAGAAGTCCGGGTTGGTCGCGGCGCATCACCTCGTACATCTTCATCCCGCCCCAGTCGGCGTTGATGCCCCACCCCTGACCCGCCTCGTCGCCGGAGAACGCGAAGGTGACCGTGCGGCGGTCCGGCCGCCGGCGTCCGGAACCGGCCCGTCGCGGGCTCGCTCAGCACCTTCGGGCTCGCGAGATCCTGGAACAGGACGCGATAGAAGATCTGCTGGCCCGCGGGCAGCCCGGTGAGATCGACGCGCGCGGTGAAGTCGGCTCTCGGCCAGCGCCGCCGGCCCGACGATCCGCTGCGCGTCGCGGAACGCGTCGCTCGTCGACCCACTCGACCAGGAGGCGCGCGGGCCGATCGGTCCGACTCCACACGATCGCCCGATCGCCGGTCACGTCGCCGCTCTGAACGCCGTACGGAACGGCCGGGCGCATGCGGTCGGAGGTCACGGCGCCGGGCGCGGTCGCCCTGGGCCCACGCCCGCCGCCGCGCCGAGCGAGGCGGTCGCGAGGCCTCCGGCGGCGAGGGCGGACTGTCTGAGGAATCTCCGGCGGTTCATGGGACCCTCTCCTTCCGGCTTCGGGTTGTCCACCGCACCCGCGCCGAAAACTACCACGGCCAGCGTCAGGACGAGCACGAGCGTCTTCGCCGTCATCGGGGCCTCCCGAGCGCGGACGCTATCGGAGCCGCGTTGCCGGGTGATTACGACGGGGTAACGATTTCGTCGCAAGGAGGATGGACGGCGACGAGATCGGCCCGGGGGACGCGTTCGGGAGGCGCGTCCCCCGGCGCCGTCTCTCAGGAGCCTCCGGAGTGAACGGGCTCCCTCTCGCGCGTACCGACCCCGGCCAGGAGCGCCTCGACGACTGCGCGATCGTTGAGCACGCGCGGCACCTTGTGCTGGTCGCCGAGCTTGCCCGCCTCGCGCATCCACCGGTGGAACGATCCGGCCGGCAGCTCGATGAGGCGCGGCGCCACCATGCCGACGTCCAGCGGTGCGCTTGGTGCGGTAGTCGGTATTGAGCGCCGAGAGCGCCTCGTCGAGCTGCCGCACGAACGCCTGACGGTCGCGCGGCGGGGTCCTGAACTCGACGAGCCAGTCGTGCCCCCGCGCGGCTCGCCCGCGGAGGGATAGCGCGGCGCGACGGTGAACTCCGCGGGCTCCGCGCCCGTCCGGCGACAGGCGACCACCAGGGCTTGCTCGACCTCCTCGATGATCACGTTCTCGCCGAACGCGTTGACGAAGTGGCGCGTCCGCCCGGTGATCACCAGGCGGAGCGGATCGCGCGAGGTGAAGCGAACGGTGTCGCCGAGCAGGTAGGACCAGAGCCCGCCCGGGGTCGTCAGCGTGACCGCGTACGGGCGGTCGAGCTCGACGTCGGCGACCGTGTGCCGCCGCGGCCGCGCGCGGCCCAGATCCTCGACCGGGACGAACTCGTAGAAGATCCCGTAGTCGAGCATGAGCGTGAGCCCGCCGGTGCGCTCGGTCTGGAGCGCGACGAAGCCCTCCGACGCGGGGTACACCTCGACGTACTCGATGGGGCGCCCCGTCCACTCCTCGAAGGTGGCGCGGTAGGGCGCGAACGAGACGCCCCCGTGGACGAAGACACGCAGGTTTGGCCAGCACTCGCCGAGGCTGGCGACCGGCCGGCGTCCGGCTCGCGCGATCCGCGCCACGCGCTCGAAAAGGATGAGGAGCCACGAGGGCATTCCGGAGATGAGCCGGAGATCCTGGCCCTCGACGAGCTTCGCGACCGCATCGATGCGCTGGTCCCAGTCGGGAATGGACGAGATCGCCCGGCCCGGCGAATAGCGGCCGCGGACGCCCGGCGGCAGGTCGCGGACGACCAGACCGGACAGATCGCCCACCCAGGCGTCCTTCCCGATGCGGGACAGCGCCGTGCAGCCGCCCAGGAACAGGAGAGGCCCGCCCAGGAGCTGGTCGGACTCGACCCGCTCCGAGGCGACCAGCAGCGCGTCCCAGCCACCCTGCCGGTGAGCGCGGAACGCCTCCTGCGTCACGGGGATCAGCTTGTCGCCGGCCGTCGTCCCCGACGTCTTCACCCAGTAGTGGACGCGGCCCGGCCACGTGACGTCGCGCGCGCCTTCCAGGGCCCGGTTCCAGAGCGGCATGAAGCGCAGATAGTCGCCGAGCGGCGTCCGCGCCTGATAGTCGGCGACGGAGCGGATGTCGTCGAAGCCGTGGAGCGGCCGAACTCGGTGGCCCGCGCCGAGCTGACGAGATGCAGAAGGTCGCCTCCTGAATGCGAACGGCGTCCCGCGCGACTCCCTCGAGCGCGCGCCGCCGGTGCGCGCCGTAGACTCGGAGCGCGGCGCCGCCGACCCGCTCGATCACCTGGCGGCCTCCCGTGCCGCTCGCGTCGCGCACGCGTCTCGGTCAGCCATTCGCTCACGACCGCGTTGAAGGCGTCCGGCCGCTCGAGCATCGGCGCGTGACCGCAGTTCGGCAGATACACGAGGTGCGCGCCGGGGATCCCCGCGTGGAACCGCTCGGCGACCTCGGGCGGGGTGATCCGGTCCTCCTTGCCCCACACGAGCAATGTCGGCACCCGAATGTCACCCAGCCGCTCTTCGACATTGCGTCGCTTGGCGGCGCGCGCCGCGCAGGCACGCGCACCGCGAGGCGCGGAGGTGGTGACGATGCGGCGGACCGACTCGACCCACTCCGGTGTGACCAGGGTCGGGTCGTAGAAGATCTCCTCCATCTTCTCCCGCACGTACCCGGCGGTCGGCCGGTGCGGCACCTTGCGGGTGAAGGTCCGCTCGAAGAGTCCCGACGAGCCGGTGAGGATCAGCCCCGCGACCCATCCGGGCTGGGCCAGCGCGAGCTCGAGCGCGACGTGGCCGCCGAGCGAATTGCCGCCGATGATCGATGGCCGGAGCTCGAGCGCCTCCATGAAGCGCCGCACGTAACCGGCCAGGCCCGGCACCGACATCCACCAGGCCGGCGTCGAAGAGCGGCAGCTCGAGGGCGATCGGCCGGCAGAACGCGCCCAGAGTTTCGAGCGCGGATTCCCAGTGGTCCATCTCGCCCATGAGTCCGTGCAGCAGCACCACCGTGGTCGCCCGCGCCCCGCTCGAGCCACCGAAATCGAGAATGCACAGGCTCAATCACATCGGCCTCCTTGTGAAAATGGCTCACGGCAAAGTCCCCACGTTGACGCGCTGCCGATTGCGTCGGAGAAAGCGATAGGCGGCGCGGAGCTGGATCGCGACATGGAGGGCAGCTTGCCGGCGGTCCAGGACCAGTCCACGTGAGCGCGCGTGCGGCCGGCCAGGAGCGCCCGGCGGAGGTCGCTCGCGTCACGCCCTCGAAGCGCGTGACTGCGCTGCCGACGTACCAGACGTCGTGCGCGTCGCTGCCCGCGGTCACCGGGAGCATGAGCTCCACGTTGCGCAGCGCGGCCCAGGCGTTGTAGGGCGCGGAGAAGAAGCCGGCGTTGTTGACCGCCTCGATGGCGTCGAGCGGGAGGTCGCGGATCATCTGACCGATCGACGCGTGGCCACGGCTCACGCCGCGCAGGGGATGGAACGGATGGGCCGCGACGGCGAGCCCTCCCTGGTCGTGGATGATCTCGATGGTCTCGAGTGCGGTAAGGCCGGGCGGCACGAGCTCCTCGAGGAAAAGACCCAGGAGGTGGCCGTTGAGGGTGCTGATCTCCTCGCCGACCACCACGTCCACGCCGAGCTCGGGCCGGGCGAGAGCCCACTCCCGAGCGCGGAGGGCTCCGCGGATCTCGTCGTGGTCCGTGATGGCGACGACGTCGAGGCGGCCCTGGACGGCGTTCACGATCGCCTCGGGGCGCTGCGCTCCGTCGCTCCACACCGTGTGCACGTGCAGGTCGGCGCGGCCGTGGGCACTCGTCCTCATCGCGGACCAGTGTGGCGGGAAAGTGTGAAGGGGCTACCGCTCTGTACATGAAGTTTCGGTGACGGCCGCCGGCGGCGATCGACCGCCCGCGCGCTGCGTCGCGCGGGTTTTCTGCGTCAGCGAGGCGGGGTTAGACGAGCTCGTGACGGCGCGGCCGATCGAGCGTTGGCACGGCCGGGTTCTGCGCCTCGAGGCGGCCCCAGCGGTACGTCACACAATCGCCGCGGCTGAAGCCTCGCGAGTCGAAGAAATCGCCGCGGGTCACCCCACGGCGCCGCGTCACGGTCATCTCGAGGCGGACCCAGCCCGCGCTCGGACGCGAGCCCTTTGGCGTACTGGACAAGGCGGTCGCCGACGCCGCGCGCGCGAGCGTCGGATTTCACCGCGAGCTCCTCGATCGTCGCCGCGACACCCTGGAGCCGAAGGACGGGACGACACGAGAGCGACAGGAGCCCGACGACACCGCGCTCCTCGTCCGCCGCGACGAGGACGAACGCGCCGGGATCATCCAGGAGTCGTCCGAGCGCCGCGCCGACACGACCGGGCTCGACCGGATACCCGAGGTCGCGCAGCAGAGCCGTCACCGCGGGCGTGTCCGACGGCACGGCGGACCGGATCAGCGGCGCGGTCATCACGCCAGGCAGCCTATCCGCGCCCGTATGCCGATTCCGTTAAGTTTCTGCAACGTCCTGGCGACGGCGGACCGCGGCGTGCTAGGGTCGCCCGGTGCCCGGCACCCGGCGCGCCCTCTTCGTCGACTGGGGCGGCACTCTCGCCCTCACCGAAAACAATCGCACCGTCGTGGACGCGGCCGGACATCCCAGTGCTCATGCCGAACGTCGCCGCCACGCTGGCGCGCCGAGCGTCAGCGCTTCGCACGTTTGCTTCATCGCGTCCAACCAGGCGCGGATCTCGAGGGGCGAGATCTCGCTGGGCGAGGTCTACCGGCGCTTCGCCTGGGCCGACGCGCAGCTCGGCGGCCCCTTCACGGACTGGAGGCTCTGTCCCCACGGCGACGAGCACGGTTGCGGCTGTCGCAAGCCCAGACCGGGAATGTTCCTCGAGCTGGCCGACCTTCACGGCGTCGACCTGCGGGCGTCCACGCATGTCGGCGACTCGGAGCGCGACCGGCGCGGCGCGGCGAGCGCCGGCATCGGAACGTTCGTCTGGGCCCGGGACTTCTTCGGCTGGGTCGGCTGAAGGACCGCCGGCCCACGGAGCGCCCCGAGAGAGCTCTCAGCCCGACGCGCGTGACCGCTGGGCCGCGTCGGGAGGCGCGTCGCCGCCCCGACGCCGATCGGCAGCGTGACGTGCACGGTCGTTCCGCGCCCCGGCTCGCTCTCGATGCGGAGCTGGCCGCCGTGAGCGAACACGAGGTGCTTCACGATGGCGAGCCCGAGGCCGGTCCCGCCGAGCTCGCGCGACCGGGCCTTGTCGACCCGATAGAAGCGCTCGGTGATTCTGGGCAAGTCGACCGGCGGAATCCCGATACCGGTGTCCGTCACGTCGATCTCGACCTGTCCCTCGGCCACGGTGCGGGCCTGGACCGTGACGCGGCCGCCCTCGGCGTGTACTTGACGGCATTGTCGACGAGGTTGATCACGACTCTGCACGAGCCGGTCACGATCGGCGAGCACCGACGGCAGGTCCGCCGACAGACGGCTGCTCAAATGCGACCCGTCCGCTCGCCGCCTTCGGTCCCATGATCGCCAGCACGGTGTCGACGACCTCGTCGAGCCGCGTCGGGGCCAGCTTGAGCGCCACCCGACCCAGCTCGATGTTCGAGAGGTCCGTCAGGTCGTTGAGGAGCCGGCCGAGCCGCTCGGTGTGACGGAAGACGATCTCCAGGAATCGGCGCGCGTTCTGACGCTCCTCGAGCGCGCCGGACAGGAGGGTCTCGAGGTAGCCCTGGATGGCCGTCAGCGGCGTGCGCAGCTCGTGCGAGACGTTGGCGACGAACTCCGTGCGCACCTGCTCGAGCCGCCGCAGCTCGGTGACGTCGTGCAGCACCATGACGACTCCGACCTCGTCGGCGCCGAGGCGAAGCGGCACCGCATTGACCTGACCGCGCCGCTCGACCGGCGCTCGCGAGGCGAAGCTCGCGGTGGGACACGCTGCCCTCCCCGCCGCCCGGCTCTCGCGGAAGACCTCGTGCAGATCGGTGTTGCGGATGACCTCGAGGAAGGGCTTGCGCTCGCCGCGCGCGTCGCGTCGAGGACGAACATCGACCGCGCGCGCTCGTTCATCAGCAAGATGATGTCGCGGCCGTCGACCGCGATGACGCCCTCGATCATGCCGTCGAGGATCGCGGTGGCCTTCGCCTGCTCGTGCCCGAGATCGTGGATGTTCTCCCGGAGCCGCGCCGCCAGACCGTTGAGCGCGCGTCCGAGGCGCGCCGATCTCGTCGGGGAGCGGATCGGCGCCCGCACGGTGAAGTCGCCCTCGCTCATCCGGCGCGCGATCGATTGCATCTGCACGACCGGCTTGGTCACGCGGCCGCGCGACGAAGAGGCCGATCCCGCAGGCCACGCACGAGCGCGACGAAGCCACCCGCCAGCATGACCCGATGAATCTCGGCATACGACGACGTGACCGCCGTCAGCGGCAGGGCCACCCGGATGACGCCGACGGCGCGGCCGCCGTCGACGATGGGCAGCGCCACGTAGAGCAGCGACATCGCCGATCGTCGCGCTGGTCCGGCGGTCGCGCGCCGACCCGGCCGGCCAGCGCCGCGCGCACCTCGGGCCGTCCCGCGTGGTTCTCGACTCGGGGCGAAGTCCTCGACCGCCACCTCGGAATCGCCCAGCACGCGCCCGTCGGCGGCGATCACGCTGATGCGCGCGTCGGTCGGGCGCGGCGCGCGCACGGCGAACCGCGCACGGCGTCCGGGGACGCATTCCGCACGATGAGCGCGAGGGCCTCGTCGTGGAGCAGGCGGGCGATGCTGGTGAGCCGCGCCTCCAGGATCTCCGACCGCGAACACCTCCGAGGGCGCGGGTGAGGTAGAGGCCGGCGGCGACGGTCGTGAGGGCGACGAAGCCGACGAGCGTCAGCGTCAGCTTCCGGGCGATGCTCCGCCGCAGGAAGTGAATCCACGCGCGGATCATGCCGGGTCCACCTCGAACCTGTAGCCAGCCGACTTGACCGTCGCGATCCGGCTCCCGGCGTCGCCGAGCTTCGCGCGCAGCCGCCGCACGTGCACGTCGACGGTGCGCGACTCGATCTCGTCCGCGCGCGCATAGCCCCACACGTGGTTCAGGAGGTATTCGCGGGACAGCACGCGCCCGGCCGCTTCGAGGAGCGCCTGCAGGAGGTCGAACTCCTTGGGCGTGAGCGGGAGCGCCCGACCGCCGAGCGTCACCGCGTGGCGGTCCGGGTCCAGCGTGACGGGCCCCACCGCGAGCACCCGGGTCGGGTGCTCCGGGCGCGAGCGCCGGAGGACGGCGCGCACGCGCGCCACCAGCTCCTTGGGCGAGAAGGGCTTGGCGACGTAGTCGTCGGCGCCGATCTCGAGCCCGACCACGCGATCGACTTCGTCGGACTTGGCGGTCAGCATGATGATGGGCACGCCCGCGGTGCTCGCGTCGGCCCGAAGGCGCCGGCACACCTCGAGACCGTCTATCCCGGGCAGCATGAGGATCGAGCACGACCAGGTCCGGCACGTCGGCCTTCGCCTCTCGCAGCGCATCCAGCCTGTCCGCCGCCGTCCGGCAGCGGAAGCCGTCACGCTCGAGGTGCAGGACGACGAGCCGGCGAATGTCCGGCTCGTCCTCGACCACGAGAACCTCGCGGGCCATCGCCTACTCGGCGACAGGCCCTGAAGCTCGCGTAGTCTCCCTGCGCCGTCGAGCCGGTGTCGTCGGAGTCGGTGAGCACGGCGATGCCGGCAGGCCTGGGCGTCTCCTGCACGTCGAAGTACTTCTTGTAGTCGTCCCGGGCGTTCACGCGCTCCTCGACCCACTCGCCCTGCTTGGCCGGGAGACCCGAGCGCAGCACGCGCACCTGCGGTCAGCCCCACGTTGGAGCTGAGGCGCGTCCCGACCGGCACCCGCTCGCTCCAGATGTACTTGACCGCCTTGGGCCCGGCCAGGCGCGAATAGGGTACGAGCAGGTAGACCGCCAGCGCGCTGTCGTTGGTCTTCGACTCGCGCTCGTTCGCCACCCTTCGGGAACTCCAGCGGTCGCCACGACCAGGCGAGCACGGGATAGCGCTTCGAGGTCCCACTCGTACTGCTTGGCCGCCTGAACGCCGAGCCTGCGGACGACGGCGCGGAGGAAGCGGAGACCCGGCTCTTCCATCACCGCGGTAGGCGTCCTTGCCGCTGTCCTTGCGCGGTTTCCAGTCGGCCGGAAACTCGCCGACCTTCGCCTTCGAGAAATCCTCGATCGTCTTGCAGCCGGCCGCGCGCTGCCGGCCGACGGTCCAAGCGCAAGCAGCGGCAAGCAGGTCGCCACGATCACTGCCAGGGATCGACAACGGATCGTGTTGGCTGAGTTTTTACACCGCGCTGGATCGAGCTGCGCCATGCCAGAAGGCTAGCACACGCCGAGCCTGAGCTGAGCGAGCACCGCCGGTGGGAACTCGATCCCTTCGTTTGAGCGTTCAGTCGGTCGTTAGAATGGCGTCGAAGCGCCCGGAAGCCGGATTCCAGAAGTACGTCTTCCAGCCGATGACGAAGAGATCGCCGACCACATTGATTTTGCCGCCGACCTCCGACTCGAAGACACCGCTCGGCGGCTTCGCCAGGCACATCGGGCCGGGCCAGACGCTGTGGGTCTTCGTTGAAGCCGTACGGATCGACGATGCCGTCGATCCGAGAGTGGCTTCGTAGCTCGTCGCGCGGCGCGCGAAAGCACCATCGGAATGACGGCACCGTCGCGCTGATTTTCATCAGCAACGCGAGAAGGCGACGCGTCCTCCCCCTTCGAAGTCCCCCATGCAGCCCGCCAGCAGCAGCGCCAGAGCGGCGCGCGTCTCGACCAGACGGAACACGTCGCCCGTGTAGACATAGTCGCAGGTCGCTGCGTCAGTGACGCGCATCGGCTGCTTCGTCAGATAGAGCGGAGCGAAGCCCCGACCGCCAGCAGCCCGGAAACCACGGCCGGGTGCGAGAGCGGGATGCCGAAGCGTCCCTTCAGGAAAGCGGTCCAGGCAGTCCTCGGCGTGGACGGTGCCCTCACCGAGCACAGCGAGCGCGACGACCCCGCCGGCAGAGCCGCGCGTGCGCAGATCAGCCAGAATTTCCCATGTCGCGCCATGGCGACCGGCGAGATTACTCGACGCGAAAGACGAGACGGTGCGTGTCCGCGATCGTCTGGCCGCCGGCGGTCGTGCCCTCGACGGAGAGCACGAGCGCGTTGGGCCCGGAAGCCAGCGGGATCCGCACGATCTGGTAACTCCTCCGGCTCGGGCGTGAACCGCCCCGGATACGTTGTTCCCGTTCAGCAGCGCGTTGAACGTCACGGGCTTGATGCCTGCACCGTAAAAGATGACCAGCGGAAAGCTCGTCGCCCCTGGGCTGAGCTCTGGCCTCGGTGCCCGCATAATTCCCGTACGCGAGCTGTCGATCGCGCTCGAATCGCCCGCCGAGCTTCAGCGGCGCCTTGGCGGTGGACGCGTAATCGAGGCGATAGATGTGTACGACGCCGGGTCCCGTCTGGACGTCGCGGAGCATGGGTCGGGTGGAGGCCGTCCCGGTGCGATCCCAGGCGCGAAGATCCAGGGTGTAGCTTCCTGGAGCGGTGCCTGTCACCTGCAGGACATACGTGCCGTCCATCGGCTGTCGGGCATCGAGCAGGGACGGTCCGTGGGCTCGTGCCCGTTTCGACGTAGGAGGCTCGGGGGATCTCTCGGTGCTCTACGTTCCCGGCGGGGTCGAGACCAGTCTTCCGCCCCTGGGGATCGGTCAGGATGAGCTCGCCCACGACGTCGCCTCGGCTCGAGAGCAAAATGCCGAATCGCCACGAGTCTCCGACCTCCGCGATCGTCACCGTGGGGGCCGAGCCTTGCGAGTAGACGATGTCATAGCGATCGGCAGCGCCCGGCTCCGCCGTGCGGCCACCGTGGCGTGCAGTGGCGGGCTTGCCGGCCTGATCTGGTGCCCGCACCGCGAGCTGGTAGGCGACGCTGGGGACCGATGCGGTGATCTGAAGCGAGTAGTGACCTTCCATCGTCTCTCGGAGCATGAAGCCGCTCTCCACCGCCGTGCTGTGGGTGACCGCCGGCGACTCCGAGTACCACGTACCGCTGACCGGGTCGCGGCCGAGTCGCCGCCCCCTCGGGTCGGTGAGAAGCCAGCTCGTCACCGGGCTCGGAGACCGGCGACTCGCCCTGTACTGTTCTCCCGTGGCGACCCGCAGGACGAATGCTTGCGCAGCACCGCGGAAGGGATCCATCTCGATCACCCGGGGCGTCGCGCGTCGGGCGCGGGTCCAGACTCACAGTATCGAGGATCGCCCTCAGCTCGCGGCGATGCGCCGGCTCGGCAGGCAGCCATGAGGACGCGAACAGTCTCGTCGTCGGAGAGGTCGAGCGCGAAGATCGGGTCGCGCTGGCTGCTTCTCGATCTTCTGGGGCGACACGGTTTCGCGGACCTCGGTGAGATGGATCTCGAAGGCCTGGAAGCCCTGGGCGGTCTTGAACGTCGATCGCACCTCGCCGTTCGTGCAATAAGTCGAGCTGTCGGGACCGTCCGCCGCGCACTGAGCCGTCGCCACCTGAAGCGCGAAGTCCCGGGGCGAGAGCGGTGGCCGGACGGAGCTCTCCATCTCCCTGGTCTCGAGGCTGAACAAAACACCCAGCCCGCGAGCCTGCTTCCAGCCCGATCCTGATCCAGAAAGCGCAGACGTCGGCAGCCCCGGTAGCCTCGAGGCCGTACGTCCCGGGGTATTTGAGCTCGAGCCCGCAATTGTCATCCTGATGGGTCTTCCACGTGGCGTCCGCGGCAGCGCGCTGCCGGCGGCCACCGAGAGCGCCGTGACCACGAGCACAGCTCTCAGCGCCAGCGCGTGACGAAACGCCATTTCTACCGCGGGCGTTCTCGAGTACCTGCCTTCGGGTCCTCGGCCTCCGCCTCGCGATTAATCCCGCCGACGGGAGGAGTCGGTGTCGATGGTTTGCACCCGGCCCCGCGCACCCGGTTCGACTCATACAACGACCTCGCTGCCGCGTCGCAGGTCGCGAGCGACGGGAACGAGCGTTCGAAGCTGAACGCCTTGCCGTCACGGTTGGCGTAGAGGTCGTGCGGCCGAGGCTGGTCTTGCGCGGCTGCGGATGACGCGAGAGCCACGATCGCGATGAGGCTCAGATTGCGGACAATCGTCTTCACTGGGCGCGCGGGGAAAGTCCTTCGGTGTGACGGCGCTGTTGGCCTCGCTGAGGTCCAGCGCGTCTCCTTGCCGGCCCCCACGACGACCCGCTGCTCCCAGAGTTTGACCTCTGCTCCTGCCCACGACGCGGTACGCGCCGGCCGGCAGATCAGACATGGAGTAGGGCCGCCCGAGCCCGATGTGCAGTCGATAGTTCTTGCCCGGTGGTAGCCTCGTCGTCGCCATTGAACCGGAGCTCGAGCGCGACGGGCTGGGAATCGGGATTCACGCTCGGCCACGCCGTCTTGCCCTTGATGGATCCGACCCCAGGGGAACCCGGCTGACCCTCCGCCCCGGGCGCCGAGGACATTGTCACGTCTCGCCGACTCGATGAGGGCTCCTGCTCTGACGCCGATGTCAGCCATTGCCGAGCCAATGCGACCTCTTCCTGTCCCGGCGCCCCATGCTCGACGACCCAGCGGAACTGTCATCGGCCGCCTCGGCGCGCCGATCGAGCTCGGGTCAGCTCCGAGCCCAGCGCGAAGCGCAGATGGACATCGTTTGGCGTACCTTGCAGCGCTTCCCGGTACTTCGCGACCGCGCCGGCGTGGTCTCCGCTACGGGCGAGCATGTCACCCTGCTCGCGGGAGTGCCGACGACGCTCTGCCGCTGGCGCCGGCGTCGTAGGGAGCCGACTGCATCCGGACGCCAGCGCCAGTCCCAGCAGGGCGATGGGAGCGAGCTTCGCGATCATCTACCGATCAGTCCAGCTGGTGGTCGTTACCAGCCGGCGACTGAGGAGGTTTTGCACCAGGTCCAGCGCCTCTCTGCTGTAGAGCAGGTTGGCGTTGCCTCGGATATCGCCCTCCAGGTTCGCCAGGCCGTCGTTGTGGAGCCTCGCTGACGACCGTCGCTCCGTACACCGACTGGTACCCGCCGCCCCGGTACCGGATGCCGACGTTCCTGCCGGTCGTGATGACCGGTCCGTTCCAGCGGAAGTTCCCGTTGACGTCGGTATTGCCGTTCTCGATGATGAGGATGCCGGTGCCCTCGCTGTTCCCTGCGATATCGAGCGAGGTGTACTGGGTGTTGGCGTTGTCCAAGGTCCCGTTGATATAGACGATCTTCGGTTTGGTCGTCGAGCCCCAGCAGCGACGAGCTGCTCCAGTTGCTGGAGCAGAGCGGAGCGCCCGTTCCGCCCCCGATGTCCGTGGATGGAGTACGGGTTGCTGGCGCTGGTGTCGATCTTGACGTCGAGCGTACTTCTTGAGCGCAGCGGCAAAGTCAGTGACCATCTGCGAGGTCAACGTGTTGTCGCCCTGAATGGTGTTGGATCCCTGCGTCGTCGCCGGCGGGATTGCTCGAGCTGGTCTCCGTCCCGGCCACGGACGTCGTTCCGCTGGTTGTTGCTGAGGCGTTCTCGACCTGGGTCTCGAGAAGCGGGAGACCCGGGTTGGCCGTGATCCCGTAGACCGCATTGTGGGTCCCGGTTGGATTGCCCGCCGTGATCGGCCATCCGGGTGTCGCGCCCGTCGATCACGAAGCTCTCGAGCCGTTGAAGTTCACGTCGGCCTGGATGCCCGGGAACGCGAGCGCCGCGTTGATCGTGGGCACGAGGGTCTTCGATATGACCACGGTGATCGTCTTGGTGGTGCCGTTGAAGGTCCCGGTGGAGGTGACGACGAGCTTGTTGTTGGTGTCGTTGGTCGCGTTGCCGCCGGCCTCGACCGCCACGCCCGTGAACTTGTTGTCGCCGGCGTTGCAGTCATTGCGGACGAGAACCGTAAAGGTCCCGTGGGCGGCCGACAGCCCGGGGAGGCGTGGTGTTCGCGGCGCTGAGCACGGCGCCGGTCGTGCAGCTGGCCCCGACCAGGTAGTTGTTCCAGTGAGAAGGTTCGTGGCCAGCGTAGTCGTAAGCGTACTCGACGCCGGCATCGGCCACGAAGCGCGCTCGGGTCGTGTCGCTGTGATTCCTCGAGATCTGGGGCTCGAAGGCGCTCACCGAGAGAAAGGCCAGTACCAGGCCGGTGAGCGCCAAGAGGGTCACCAGGGCTAACATGAGCGCCACGCCCCGTTCGTTGTCCACGAGCATTCGTAATCTCTTCATAACTAGTCCTCCACACAGCCGCGGAATCACTACCGGTTCCCTCATACTGGAGGAGTCCGTCATCGTGACCAGCACTCGCCCCTGAAGCGTCGCCGCCGGCTGAAACTGGGGGCTGAGTCGTGGCGGTGACGACGACGGTACGGATGTTGTCGGGCGTCGCGGTCACCACGCCAGCGCATTGTCCTGATAGGTGAAGGTCAGGCTGTTGATCCCGGTCGCCAGCGTGAGCCGGGCTCGCAGTCCCCGGTCTCCTGGCGCGTCCGACGCGCCGCCGGCGAACGCGTAGACGACCTGCTCGCCGCGAGCGTTTCCGAAAGCGTCGGTAACGGTGCCCGGCGGTCGTGATGACGCCGTCGCCGTCCCAGTCGTTCTGGATGGTGAATCCTGTCGCGCTCTGCGCCGTGATCGCCGTGAAGGGCGTCGCGCCGGTGCAGGTCGGGCAAAAGCCCGCGCCTCGGAGCTCCTGCGCCATCCGCGCTCGAGCGCAGACGCGGACACTCTGCGTCGCCTCGACCTCGCTCTGCGCCGCGCAGATAGGCCGCTTGCCCGCTCTGCAGGCTGACGAGGAGTCCGGCCATGACGAGCGCAATGACCGCGCACGCGACCAGCAGCTCCGCCAGCGATGAAGCCGCGCTCGCTCGAAGGACTTCCGTCAATCTCATTGGGCGCCTCGCGACCTCGACGCCAGCATGGTGATGATGTCCACGCGGCGCTCCTGGTCCAGCTGACCCGTCCGGTGACCGGCTTGAAACACCGTGACCTGTACGAGCTTGCAGTTGGCCGTGCAGGTTCCCCGGGGCATCCGTAATCGTGGTGACGCGCCGATACGCGGATGCATTCCGCGATGGTGCCGTATGCTCGGTCGTCGCGCCGGCTGCCAGCGCCGCGTTCGTCCGAGTCCATCAGAGCCAGGGCCTTCAGCTGCTCGAGCCGCTGCTCGGTCAGGAAGGCCGCGGTCGATCGCCCTTGCCCGTCTCGGCCCCGCTCGTGGCGTACTGGAAGCCCGTCGCCACCCCGGCAAGGCCGATCGCGAGGATGAACGATCGCGACGAGGACCTCTGCGAGCGTGAAACCGTCTACGCGCCTCTGATGATTGACCTCACTGGACGCTCACCCGGCCGGAAGCCGCGACAACCACGGTCCGCGTTTGCTCGTCGACGGGATTCGTCACCGTGGAGCTCCGCCAAACGTGTCGCCGCTCCCAGATTGGTGAACACGACGTTCGACCCCCGCGATCTGCAATGTGCCAGGATCGAGACCTTGATCAGGCCGGCGCTGTCCGTCACGGGTCCCGTCCAGATCGTTCGAGGCAGCCCCGTGCAGGAGCCGGATGTTCGTGCCGGTGACCTCCACGCAGACCGTCGTGTTGCGCGCGATCGCCAGCTGCCGCCAGATTGATGGCGGTTGTGACTCGAGCCCCGGGCCTGGAGGGCCGACGCATGGCTAGCTCCAAAGCGTCAGGCCGCGAGCACCGAAGAATGCCGATGATCGCAACGACCAGCATGAGCTCGGCGAACGTGAATCCCCGACTGTTCATGCGCACAATCCCCATGCAGCATGCACGCCAGCCCTCATTAGCTCCCGCGCATCGTCGGCTTCGCGTACCTCTGCATAATGAGTGCTCGCTCCCGGGACGATCGGAGCAACCGCTGTGCCATTAGTTCTCGGCATGAGAAAACACGAACTTAGCTCGGCGCTGAGACCGCTCGATGACAAAGTGCTGAGCGCAGGCTGACAATTTCTGGCCAGGGGATGATTCCTTCCCCTCACCCCTGCGTGGCCACCGCCGGATAGCCTCATGAAGTCCTGCGTTCCGTGTCTCAGTGGCGTTAGGCTACGCTCAGCCGTCGTGTACGCCTCACGGAAGTGGACCACCGCCCGGTGGTAGTGGCCTGCCGCGAGTCGTTCAGGCCGTCCCGGTATTCCCTTTGGGCTTCGCGGATGCGGGTTGGCGACACCGAGCCTGGCGACCGCCTGTGACAGCGCCTTGGGTACGAGGCGTCCGCGCAGCGGTCGCCACGAGACGTCCACCTTGGCGCCGAAGAGAGTGATCAACGAACGAGTGAGCTTCTGGTTCTGGGCGGCAATGGTGGCGTTGGCGGCCGCGAGGTCGCTCTTGAGCTGGGCGTATTCGCTTCTGCAGTGTCGCCAACTGCGCCTGCAGCGCCGCTTTGTCCGCCTTCAGCTGCGTGACCTGGGTTCCCCAGCGCTCGTGATCGTCGAGTTCAGACTCGCAATCGTATTGTTGGCGGCATCCGTCCAGCTGCGCCTGCAGCGCCAGCGCTTTGTCCGCCTTCCAGCTGCGTGATCTGGGTCCACCAGATTTCGTAATCGTCGAGTTCAGACTCGGCAATCGTATTGTTGGCGGCAGTTAGCCAGGCGCCTGCAGCGCGGCTTTGTCCGCCGTCAGCTGAGTGATCTGATTCCCGAGATTCGTGATCGTAGAGTCTCGTGCCTCGCAATCGTGTCGTTGGCGGCGGTCAGCCTGCGCAGAGCGTCATCCAGCTGTGTCTGCAGCACGGCCTTGTCCGCCCTCAGCTGCGTGATCTGGCTCCCCAGTCGCGTGACCTGCAGTCCTGCAGGCTCGCAACCGTCGCGTTAGCGGCGTCCAGCTGCTGCCGCAAGGATGCGAGCTGGTCGTCGCATGGCGGTGTGCTCGGCGTGCCGCCGACGAGCACGCCCAGGACAATGGGAGTGTTGCCCACGGTGACCGGGGTGCCCACGGGGGCGTTGGTCGACGCGTCACCATCATCAGACCGTCCGTCCTGCTTGCCCACGAAGAAGCGCGCCCCCGCGGGATCAGTCGCGACGCCGAAGGGAGGTCTCGTGCGGGATCGTCATCATTCGAAGGATCGTGTTCGTCGGTGTCAGATCGAGGAGCCCCGCCCGGCCCGGAGGCCCCCGCTTCGCCTCGCGACGTAAGCGACGAGTCCCGAGGGCTCACCGCGTGCCGGTCGGACTGGGTCCGACCGGCAGCGTCCACCGCTCGGCACGGTATTCGTGGCGGTGTCGATGACCGAGACCGTGCCGCTTGCCGGTGTTGGCGACAGACGCGCCCACCGAGGGGCTGACCGCGATGCCCACCGGGAGCTGCCGACCTGACTCGCTGGGTCAACACCGTGTTGGAAGTGGCGTCGATGATCTTTACGAGTCCCATCGGTCCGGCTGCTGAAGAACGCCCAGTCCGTGACGTAGACGTAGGTACCCGCTGGGATTCGGACCGCGATACCGTATGGGAAGTCACCGACGTCACGGATCGTCGTAAGAACGGACTGGGTCGCCGTATCGATCACCGAGACGGTTCCGTCACCGGAGTTGGCGGTATACGCCCCTCGTGCCCGCCGCGTTCACCGCGATACCGATCGGCAGGTAGCCGACACCACGCACCTTGGCGATAACGCGGTTAGTCGCGGTATCGATCACCGAGACCGAGCTATCGTTGTAGTTGGTCACATAGGTGCGCGTGCTCGTTGCATTCACCGCGACACCAGGGCATGTTGAAGGGCATGCTGGAGTCGACCGTCCGTTCGTAACCGCGGCAGCGCCGGAACCCCCACCTTCGCACCGTCGATCACAGGACACTGTTCGAGCCGGCGTTCGAGATGTACGCGAAGGTGCGCGATCGCGGCAGGCGCAGTCATCATCGACAGCGCCAGAGACCGACGAGAATTCCGAAAACTCTCCGCGTTCCGGAAAATCCTTGTGAGCGGGCACTAGTCTTCATGCGCCTCGAAGAGTGCAGAGGCAGTGCCAATGGAGAAACGACGTAGGTTCAGTGAATTGGCGTCGACTCCATTCCGACAATTGGCGGACGGTGTGACGGAACGGCAGTCGGTTGGCGAATTTCGTCAGGCGTGCGCGGCCGGAAATTCGCCAGTGGCCGATTTGATGCTACGTCCGATCGACGCGGAGCGACGCAACTGCGAGCCGCGACGCCAGCCAGTGATGCACGGACTGTCGACGGTCTCGCCGACGCTGTGCGATCGTCGGCACTCGAACGAAGTCGCTGCGGGCTGAGCAATCACGCTGTCGCCGATGCCCCGGCCCCACTGGCCCTCAGGATTCAGCCAGATGATCCCCTTCACCCGCTCGCGGATGAGCCGCAGCGCCCACGCCTGAGGATCGCTCTGTAGTTGTTGCGCGTCGCCCAGCATCAGGATGGTCGTCTTCCGGTCGAGCGACGACTCGAGCTCGTCTTCGCGAACCGGCTGAACGCGCAAAGCCGAAATCGGACCGGCAGTGGTACGTCCACCGGTGCCCTTGCAGGGCCCACTCGATCGGCGCGCTCGACCGGAAACGTGCTGGAACGGCGCTGCGTGAGACCTCGGCGATCTCCGACACGAACACGGTACAGCTGGACCACGGCTGAAGCACTCCTGCAGGCTCCAGACGAGCTGCAGCATGAAGCGGCGAGGCGTTCGCGGACCGGAATCCGACACGTCGCAGATGCGTGATGAGCTTCGGCTTCTCGCGTGCGCGCCGCTTGAGGAAGACCTCCATCGGCACCCCGCCGTACTGGAGGCGCTCTTCCGGCGTCGTGCGCCGCGTGTCAGGCGCTCCGTGCTCCTGGCGCTGGCGCAGCGCGAGCGCGTCCTTGATCTTGCGGCGCCAGGCGCGCGCACGACGCGTTCTTCATCTGGGCGATCTCGTCGGGCGTCAGCGCGAACAGCGGCTTCTCGGCGAGGACCTCGCCGGCGTGAGCCTGTCCCCTGGTCGGTACGCCCGGCGCCCAGCTCGCGCTCGACGTGCTGGCGGATCATCCGCTTGAACGCCTCGAGCCGCAATTCGAGGTAGTTGCGGATCCAGGCCAGCTGGCCCGGGTCCAGACCGCGCGCCTCGAGGGCCTTCATGATGCGCTCCGAGGTCACCCGATGGCGGACCAGTCGAAGCGGTCCGAGATCCGGCGCGAGAAGAACCCGACCTGCAGGAAGTACATCCGAGCCGCTCGAGACCCGGTCTGGCCGCCTGGAGCGGATGGCCATCTCCGTTCTCGCTCCCTGCCCGCGCATGAGACAGCTCGGTCAGCATCGCTCAGCCTCCATCGCCTCGGCGGCCAGGAGCCGTCGAGCAGCTCCTGCCACTGCCGCCGGGTCCTGTGGGGCCGAGCGCCTTCTTGAGCTCCTCGCCCGAGCGCCTCGAGGTCGAGGAAAGTAAGAGGTTGAAGAGGCGGCGAGATCGAAGGTCAGGCTGATCGCGGAACTCCTTGACCAGCGTCGCCGCGAGCGTCGCCTTGAACGACTCGCGGTCGGAGAGGCCGACGCTCGGCGCTCGCGGCGAGCGCGTCGAGCGCCTCCGAGGGCGAGATGCGGATCTCGGCCCGGCGCAGGTCGCGCGATGGACTCGAGGATCCTCTCGTCCAGGGGCTACTCCGCCAGGACCTTGTCCAGCGAGCCTTCGACGCGCCCGAGGGTCCCTTCGTGCTTGACGGGGAGCAGCGTCAGCGTGGACTCGACGATCTCCGCGTCCAGCTCGCGCGATTGGGGATCACTGGCGCGAGCGCGCCCAGATCGAGCGTCTCGAGACCGACGGGAGCTTTGCGCGGCGGTCCAGCCGCGCGGATCTTCTGCACGGCGGCGACGACTGGCCCGGGCACGAAACTCCGTCCGGGTGTATCTCCGGCGCACCTTCAGCCGGATGATCTTTGCAGCTCGTCCGCCGGCGCCGGGGAGATCGATGGAGAGGCAGGCACCGGCGCTTGAGCCCGTCGGAGAGCCTCCGCGGGCGTTGTTCGAGGTCAGGGACGACGAGCGGGATGTGCGCTTCGGCCCGCAACCGTCCCCATGCTCGGGGATCTGACGACACCTGAAGTCCGAGAGCACCTCGAGCAGGAACGCCTCGGAACTCGGGCTTCGGCCTTGTCGCGTGATTTCGTCGACGAGGAGCGACGACTCGCGCCTCGGCCAGGATCGCCGAGAGGAGCGGCCGCGGCGAGAGGAAGCGGAACGCCGAGAAGAACGTCATACCTGGCCCGCGATCTTCGCCACCGCGTCGGGGCAGCGACGGCGCGTCGGCGATCAGCTCGCCGCGATGCGCTCGCGCAGGAGCTGGGTAGAGGAGCTAGCTTGGCGTACTGCTTCCACTCGTAGAGGCACGCTGCCCTCGTCGAGCCCCTCGTAGCTACTTCGCAGCCGGATGAGCGGGCGCCCGCCAGTCATCTCTCGACGGACGTCTTCGCCAGCTCGGACGTCTTCCCCGCACGCCGGCCGGCGCCCTCGATGCTTGCACCGACGGCCCATGCGCGCCAGGTAGGCACGACGGTGGATTACCGCGACGGCGATCGCGCAGTGTCATGCCGCGCGTCCCGGAACCGCTGCTGGACCTCCTCGACGGACTCGGACATGGTGGAACTCGGCGCATCAGGCACCGCCGGATGTTCCGCCATTGTAGCAGGCATCCCGACGACCGGGCCCGACCGGCGCGCCGGCGTACAATGCCACATGGCCGACGCGGCTCGCTACCGGTTCCAGCTCTGGCTCGGGCGCCTCAGAAAAACACTTTCATCTCGGTCGCCTATCTCTGGCCGTGCTCGGCGGGCGCGGGGCATACCGAAAACCGCGCAGTGGGCGGCGCGAGTCACACCGCGGCGCGTGGGCGCCCGGTGCGCGGTGCGCCACGCGCTAAACTGCGCACGGCGCGCTCGGCGACGCCTGGGAATGCTGCTTCCGCGACGCTGGTTCTCCATCAACCGCCGGCGCATGGCTCGCCGATCCTTACGGCCTTGCTGATCGCCGGGGCTGAGCTTCGCGGCGGTCCCGAGAGATCGCCTACGCGCTGATCCGCCGCTGGCCCGCCGTACTGGCTGGTCGCGGCGGCCGTGTTCTTCGTGGTCCAGATCAGCGCTCACCACTGATCACTTCGTCTGGGTCGTCCACGCTCGCCCCTATCGATTGTCGCCGCTGGCCGACGCGCGAGCTCCACGAACGGCTGCTGCCTGCGCCGCGCTCGTCGACGCGGTCAGATCTTCATTGACGACTCAGGATCACTTTGGAAGAGCCCAGGGCGGTAGCCAGCGCCGCAGTGGTCGGCATCGGGCGCACGCGGCGGATCATCATCTTCGACACGCTTCTCAACCAGCTTTGCCTCCAGGAGATCGAGTCGTGCTGGCCACGAGCTGAGATATCACGTCCCACGACAAACGATCGGCGGGCCTCCTCGTCCAGGGCGCGCTTCTGCTCCTCACCGCCCAGTGGCCGCACTCAGGCTCGACGCCGGGCCCGTGCGCATTCCGGCGAAGCCGCCACCGTCGGCTGGCACGCTCATTAACCACTGGCATGGGGCTGATCCAGCTCCCCTGGGCGCGGTTTACCGCGCGGATCGACGTCGGCGAGGCCAGCAATTTCGCCGCGACCGGCAACGCCCGCCTTCATCGGGCCATGGAGCGCCTCGCGCGATTGAACCTAAGCCGCGAAACGCCGTCCCGGCAATACGTAA
>ERZ1370068.11215-contig-9849_pt1 | contig 39671 bp, 40 predicted proteins | sample MGYA00561227_ERZ1370068 | MGnify/ENA primary metagenome ERZ1370068 (study PRJEB38410, sample SAMEA6850437) | metagenome | study: Metagenomic assessment of the ecological functions of the soil: analysis of the soil microbiota associated with the... | reverse complement strand
TTGTACTTCGTTCAGTTGTATTGCTGGCAGCCCGCCGACCTCGCTGTTGCGGCGGATCCTGCTGGGCTAGAGAGCGCGTGGCCCTACGTCCGGACGTAGTCGATCGGGAAGTCGAGCTCCCAGTGCGTCGCCGGCGTCCCCATGCCGCGCTCCCAGCGGCCCTCGATCGTCCCGCCGTCAGCCGAGATCTCGCCGATGAAGCGCTGGTTGAAGCCGGGCCCATCGGGGCCGTTCCAGTCCTCGCCGGGAGCTCGCCAGATCGTCCAGGTGGAGCCTTCGACCTTCGTCAGGAACAGCCGCTCGACCCGCGAGAGTCGAAGTAGTGCATCGGCTGTGGCTCGCCGTGCGGGCGCGCCGCCGATGATCGAGATGGTGTCGGGCACCTCGGCGGGCTGGCCCACCGACCTGAAGACGATGAACGCGCCGAGACGCTCGACCTTCGCGTCCGACGGAGATCGCCATCGGCGGTTCGATCGGGAGTTGCGCCCTCGCCGCGCCACGTGCCGATCAGCGGCTCGAACTCGTGCATCGTCGGTCTCTCCTTCCGGGACCCTCCACAGCCGCGGCAGCCACGAGAGCCGATGGCCCGAACGCGTCAGTTCAGCTGGACGAGGATGATCGCGGCGATGGCGATCCGGGTGTCGATGAACCCGAGCAACAGGCAGATCGTGTAGAGCACGTGGAGGCGACGATCCGGCGGCGGATCGCGGCGCCGATCTCCAGGGTGACATCCGACTTGAGCAGACCGCGCGCGTCGCGTACGTCCAGCTGATGTACAGGACGATCCCCGCGGCGAGGAGGTTGAGCCAGTACACGATCAGCGCGACCTGCAGCGTTTCGAACGTGCTCGGGAGGAGGGTCGAGAACGGCATCATCGCGACCGGGGCCAGGAACACGATGTGGATCCAGGTCAGGTTGCGATCCACTCGCGCGAACTGGTTGAGCTGGGTCTGTTGGGCGTTCCAGAAGATGCCGAGCGTGGGAAGCTGGCCGCGTACACGATGAGGTGCCGAGGCAAGGTCCCACGAGCGCGTCCAACAGCTGCTCGTTGGTGTGCACGGTGGCCGGATCCGGGACATGGATCTCGAGGACGATGATCGTCATCGCGATGGCGAACAGCGCGTCGCTCAGGCCGAGATCCGTTCGATCCGCCCTGGTGGCGACGTCGTCGTAGCTCGTCATGGGGTGCGTGGTTTGGTTTCGCGGACCGCTTCGCGCGAGGTGCGACCGGCGGACCCGCCAGCCGCTCGCGAAGGGCGTCCACCCTGTAGCCGGCCGCCGCGACGCCGGCCAGCCTGGCGACGAACGGAGCGTCCACCGTCAGGTCCGTGCCGGCTCGGTCGCGTCGAGCGCGACGCCCAGCGCAGGATCGTCTCGAACCGGTCGCGGTCCGAGGATATTCCACGCCCTCCCAGGTGTTGATGCCCGATCGCCGTGCGGATCCCGCTGTCGGCCAGCCAGGGCGTCCACGAGCCGGGCGTCCGCGGTCAGGCAGGCCAGGCCGGCCGATGTGCGGACGGCCGCGGCGAGGGCGAGGAGGACGCCGACCAGGTCGGCCACGGACCACGCCGCCCCCTCGTCGAGGCCGGTCTCGCGCAGGCCCGCGGCGAACGGCCCGCGCAGCCGGAGCTCGTCATACCAGGCTCGACTGGTGGCGGCCGACGTCGCGGCGGGTGCCAGCGCGCCCATCTGCGCGAAGCGCGATCCAGCCGAGCAGGACGGTCGGTCCTGCCGGTGCCAGCTGCACCCTCGGTGACGACGCCGTCGGGCGGTTCCGGCCTGGTCGGAGCGCTGCGGCCGGACTGCTGGCCGCGACAATCCCGGATCGCCCGCGACGCCCGTCGCCGTCGCCACCGCCGCGAGGAACGTCACGGAACCGGCGCTCGAGCTCGTCGGGGTAGGCCTCGCGGCGTCCCGCCGACCAGCGCGGCTCCGACGAGGCCGCCGGCGAAGATCGCGCGCAGCGGCGCGTGGACGGGTTCGAGCTGGAGCTCGCGCAGCGCGTCGTCGAGCGACGGCACCGCCACGCCCGCCGAGACGGCGCCGCCAGTCGGGCCCACTGGCCGGCAACGCCGTCGCGGATCTCGCGGAACTCCCAGAAGACGTTGCCGCCGTAGGCATCGAGCGCGGACGTCGCAGGCCGCGCTCCCGGAGCTCGCGCACGTCGACGCGGATCGATTCGAGGCCGGTCCGCGCGTCGCCGGAAGGCGACGAACGCGGCCTGGATCGTCGGGCAGGCCCAGCCCATCGGCGAGCGATCGCCGGACGAGCCGCTTCGTGCCGTCGGCGCCGCCTTGCGCGCATACGGCGCCGACTCCCGGATCGCAGCCGCTCGTCGAGGCAGACCGGTCGTGGTACACGACGAGCGATCGCTCGGGCCCCGACCCGTTCGAGTAGGCGAGGACGGCCTCGTCGACCGCGCCGCTCGTCGGTCACGAGGTCGTACAGCAGGAAGTCGTGCGCCTCGGCGAACCAGCGCCCGGCGGTGGAGCAGCGGGAAGATCTCGCGCTCGTGGCGCTCGACGAGCCACGGATCCGGCTGCTCGTCGAGCGTCGCCCGCCGGAACTCCATCCCGTACTTCTCGCCGAAGCCCTGGACCTGGCCGTGGCCGAGCATCGGCAGCCCGGGCAGCGTCGCCAGGACCGTCGCGACGCCGAAGTACTTGTCGCCCTTGCCGAACTGCTCGAGCGCCGGTCTTCTCGTCCGGGTTGCTCATGAAGTTGACGTAGCGCTTGAGGATCTCCGGGTCGAACTCGATCGTGTCCTTGATGACCTGCCGGTAGCCCGCGCCGTCCTCGTCGCGCAGCATGTGCATGAACGCGCTGTTGTAGACGCGGTGCATGCCCAGCGTCCGGACGAAGTAGCCCTCCGAGCAGCCAGAACGCCTCGGCCAGCAGGAGCGTGCCCGGCGACCTCGGCCGCGACCCGGTCGACGACCTCGCGCCAGAACTCGACGCGGCATCCGGCGCGTCGAACTCCGCCTTGCGGGATGGCGTGCTCGGCGCGCGACGGGATGCGCGCCGCCGTGCCCGGCTCGGGCCACCACAGGCGCTGGATGTGCTTCTTGGCGAGCACCATCGCGGCGTCGAAGCGGATGATCGGGAACCGCCGCGCGACGTCGAGGATCGTCTGGATGACCTGCTCGCGGACGTCGGCATCGAGGAAGTCGAGCTGGGCCGTGTCGTTCCACGGGAAGCTCGTGCCGTCGTTGCCGTGATAGACGTAGCGCTCGTCGCCGCTCCAGCGGTCGAAGCGCTTGAACACGACCGCGGCGTCGCTGTCGTCCCAGTAGTGATCCTCGAGGACGATCCCGACGCGCGTCGTCCGACGAGGTTCGGCACCGGTCGAAGCGTGTAGACCGGGTACGGCGGCTCGGGCAGCGACAGGAACCACTCGGGATGCTCGATCACCCAGCGCGAGTCGATGCCCATGTGGTTGGGGACCATGTCGCTCGCCAGGCGGATGCCGCGCGCCCAGCGCGCGGTCGCGCAGGTTGCGCGTAGGCGGCCTCGCCACCGAGGTCGTCGGCGATCCGGTAGTCGTCGAGCGAGTAGGCCGACGCGACCGCGTCGGGGTTGCCGCGCATCCGCTTGATCCGCTCCGGACGCCTTCGACGCGCTCCCACAGACCCGATCAGCCACAGGCCGGTGACGCCCCAGCGCGCGAGCGTGTCGAGCTCCTCGTCGGGGATCGCGTCGAGCGTCCGGATGTCGCGGCCGTAGCGACGCGCGAGAGCTGGTCGAGCCAGACGTACGTGCTCTTGGCGATGAGGACCGACCCTGGGGCATCCAGGCCGAATCGGTCGAGAACGCCTCCGGCCTCGTCCGCGGCCGTCGACGAACGACGGCGCGTTCGACCGGCGTCGCCACCGCGGGCCGCCGGCCCGCCGCCGAAGCGGAGATGGAGGGCGCGCTCCTCCTCGGCGAGGACGCCGATGGCGAGGTCGAGCCGGTCGCACGATCGTCGTCGAGGAGCGATCGCCGAGGATGCAGGCCCAGTGCCGCGCGGATGTAGCGCAGCTGGCCGGCCAGCGAGGTCGGGGCGCTGGCGCGCCGGCGTGCGCATCAGCTCGATCAGCGACGTCGCCGCTCGGCACCCATCGGCGGCGCCGTCGGCGAACGATCTGCTCGAGGCCCGGCGATCGCCTCGCGGTAGCGGGTCCCGCGTGGCGAGCGGCCGGTCGTCGACCAGCTCAGCGGAGCGGCCGAGCGCCGGGTTCTCGTTGGCGACCCGGGTGAGCAGCAGCTCCTCGAGCCGCTGGACCGGCGGCTCCGGCTCAGGCCGGTCCGGGGAACTCCTGCCGCGAACCGATCGAGCAGGCGCAGCGCGTCCGGCCCGAGCCGGTCGCTCGAGGTCGCCCAGCGCGGCCGTCATCGCGCTCGGCCGGCGGTCCGCCTCGTAGCGGCTGACCAACGCGTGGCCGATCTCGTGGATCAGGCCGAGGGCGCGCGATCTCGCCAGCGCCGACCGATGGCGCCCCTGGCTCGCGGGCCTGGTTCATCCGGTCGCCAGCCAGCCGGACCGTCCGCCATGTCGGCGACGATGCAGGTCGCCGTTGGCGCCGAAGAACGCCCGGTCGAGCCCGTACCGGTCACGCGCCTCGCGCCGGACGTGGAAGGCGCTGGGATCCCGCATCCGGGAGGCATCGCACGGCGGTCCGCCTGCGACCGGCCCGGCTGGACGTCAGGTGGTGGCCGCCTCGACCGGACGGGCGTCGGCCACGTGCTCGATGGCGCGGCGCAGCGAGCTCCAGGCCGGACGGGTCGAAGTCGTACGTCCACGGCCGGATCCGCTCGGCCGGCTGAATCGCTGCTCGAGCCCAGCGGCACAGGGCCTCGCGCGACATGAGGATGAGGTCGGCCGTCCGGTCGATGACCTCGAGGTCCTCGGGCGTTCCGATGAGCGCCGACACGATCTCGACGCCCGCGCGTGCCCGACAGGACGAGGCGTCTCGCGATGTTGTCCGTGCCGCGCTCCGAGGCGCAGACGAGGCCCACCCGCGAGCCGCGTCGGCAGCCCCGCGATCTCATGGACGAGCTCGACGTAGCCGGGCCCGACCAGCATCGCCACGACCGGGACGCGGCCGGCCACCAGGACCTGGGCCTCGTCGGCGTGGAACGTCGTCGTCGCCACGAGGTCGTAGTGGAAGCGCGTCCAGGCGCTCCGGCAGGTCGTCGAGAAGCGCGCCCTCCGGCCTCGATCAGTGCCGGGAACGCGTCGACCAGCCGCTCGGCGTCGTAGCCGGCGTCGGCGTTGGTGCACTCGGCGAACAGGACGCGGACCAGCGGACCGGGTCGCTTCCGTTCCGTGGCGGCGGCGAACGTCGCGGCGGCGACCTCGTCGGCGGTGAAGCCGGCGTGGGCGGCGCGGCGGAGCATCTCCGCGACGATGCCCGCCAGCGCCTCGGCGCCGCGTCGCTGCGGTGGCCGGTCGGCGACGTGCGTGCCCGGCGCCGTGTCGACTGGTGACGTAGCCCGCGTCGGACAAACGTCGATAGACCGCGCGGATGGTGTTGGGGTTCACTCGGAGGGCGGCACCCAGCTCGCGGACGGGCGGGAGTCGAGCGCCCGGCAGCAGCCGGCCGGAGTCGATCTGGTAGGCGAGCTGCCAGTAGATCTGGGTAGAGATCGGGACGTCCGAATCGCGCTCGACATCGAGCGCGCCGCTGGTTCCGCCCGACGCCCGGGCGATCCGGGCAAATCTTCACTTGACATAGCCTGCTAGTCCAATATATCGTCCGATTTGGCCTAGTCCACTATAACAAGGTCGTTACCAATGATCGGACTCGTGCTGCTCGCGCTGTCCTGTTCGTCTTCGCGATCCTCGCCGCCATCGGATCTGGCGTGGACAGCCGAGAGGACTCGACGGATCCACGTCGCTCACCGTATCCGGTGGGCCTCGACTGATCCTTCGAACGTCAAGTTCCGTCCGTCCCAGCCCGCGGCGCGCAGGCCGCGGGCTTGCGGACGGCTCACATCCCGGCCAGCGTCGCCGTGACCGCCGCCACTGCCTCGGCGGCGCGATCGTGCGCGGTGCTCACGACGTGCTCACGACGACCTCCCGGGTCGCCCCGGGGCGAGATCGAGCGGCCACGACAGGAGCAGCCCGGCGCCCTGGTAGGCGCGCTCGAAGCCGCCTCTCCGAGTTCGACACGGTCCGTCTCGACCGGCGCCCACCAGGCGTCGGCCGGTTCTGGACACCGATCGTGGCTCACCGCCACGCCGATGTAGTCGTTGCCCTGGGCCGACCGTGCCGACGCCCGCCGCGGACCCGCGACCGTCGTGCGCGGAACGCTCGCCGGCCACCTCCCACCAGGCCGCCGGGTTGCCGCCCCCGCCGAGCATCGTGAGCGTCCACTCGATGCCGAGCCGCGCTTCGACCGGCGTATCCGCGCGGTTCTCGACCGTGACCGTCAGCGACAGGGTCGGGGGCAGGCGGCCGCCGCCGATCGCGATCGTCTTGACGACGCGAACCGTCGCCGGCCCGGCGCGGGCCCGCAGACCATGACATCGCGGGTGGCGACCAGCCGGCCACGCCTCGAGCGTCGTGACCGCGTAAGGCCCGTCCACGGCGTCGCTCAGCTCGACGGCGTCGGCGGCGGCCCAGGCCGTCGCGTCCGCGTCCGCGGCGAGGAACCGGACGAGGCCTGACCGCCGCTCGTACGCGTCGTAGTGGAGCTGGTCGGCGAGGCCCGGCTTCCTTGGCCATGACGAGCTCGTGGATCGACGCCGGTCCGCTCTCGTCGACGGCACCAGCGTCATCGTCTGCGTCCGAGTGTGGCCGTCTGTCGTCGCCGGGGCCTCGCCCCGGCTCGCGCCGGATCTCGGTCGAGGCGGCCACGGTGCTCCTCGTGCGCCCGCAGCGTGTCGTGATACGCCTCCGGCCGCCGGCGCATGGCCGCCGCAGCGTGTCGCACCGCCCGGACGTCCCAGCCGCCGATGCCCGCCGCCTCCGGCCAGGCTGACCGTGACGACCTGGCCGGGGCCGGCCAGGCGCACGTCGTCGGTGGCCGTCCAGGTCGAGATCGCGCAGCTCGGTCGCGTGAAGCCGGTCGCGCGGCGGTGTCGGCCAGGTCCTCGGCGGCGATCAGGTGCTCGTGCGTCGCCAGCCGCATGTGGCTGATGTAGATCGCCGCCGAACAGGCCGTGCCAGTAGCAGTCGTTCGACTGGCCCGCGATGGAGGTGGTCGAGCGCGCCGTCGCGGGCGGCCCGGCCGGCATCGCCTCGACCGCGTCCGACGCCCGGAGCATCTGCTTGTGGAGGTCGTTGACCTCGCGGTACTTGACCTGGAAGTTGCGCCACGACGCGCCGCGCAGCCAGCGCAGCCTCCGGCCGATGCTCGGCCTGCGCGCGCGTGGAGGACCTCGGCGAACGACTGGGCCTCGTCGGGCGGCAGCGCCCACTCGCCCATCTCGGCGTACGAGCCCGGTCGGCACGTAGACCCGGCCGATCGAGCTCGGTGGCCGGTCGAGCCAGTCCGACGGCGTCGTCGGTCGTCAGCCAGTCGGCGTTCGCCTCGAGCGCCTCGAAGAACCGCTCGACCCAGCGGCCGCTCGCCCCAGCAGTGCTCCCACGTCGTCGGCCACGCCCCGAACTTCTCGCCGTCGTCGCCCATCATCCCGACCCGGTCGCCGTCCTCGGTGGCGTGGTCGCTGCAGGTAGTCGATGACGTCGTCGACCGTCGCGGAACGGGATCCGGTAGCGCAGGCCCTGCTCCGTGCCGAAGACCGGTCAGCAGCCGGCCCTGGTCCTCGGTCGTGTACGGGCCCCACAGGTCCTCCTCCGGGATGGCCGCCGCGCGGAAATGCGCGTCGTCGAGGATCGTCCAGTCGTAGCCCGCGGCCGCCAGCGAGGTCGGCAGGTCCGGCTCCCAGACCCGCTCGGCGAGCCACGCGCCCCGGTCGGCCGGCGCCCGAACAGCGCCTCGAGCTCGTCGCCCATCCGGCGCGAGCTGGCCGATCCGGTCGCGCTCCGGCAGGGCCACGAGGACGGGCTCGTAGCAGCCGCCGCCCATGATCTCGACCTGGCCGCGATCCGACGAGGCACGCGGAGGCGGCCGATGAACGCCGGCCGCTCGACGCGCAGCCAGTCGAGCAGCGGACCGCTGTAGTGGAGCGACAGGCGGACGGTCGGGTGGCGCTCGAGCGCCTCGAGCATCGGCTGGTAGGCGCTGATCGTGGACGTCGGCGAACACCCAGCCGAAGTTGCCCACCGGCTGGTGGTTGTGGATGGCGAGCGCGAGCGAGATCCGCGGTGCCACCGCGGGTTAGCCGGCTTCCGTGACCAGCGGCGCCGGTCCGGTGTCCGGCACCGGCGATGCCGGCCGCCGGCAGGTACAGCAGCTCGGCGTACTCGTGGAGCATCCGGGTCGTCGAGAAGCGCCACAGCGACGTCGCCATCGCCCGGCGCATGACCATCAGCCAGCGGAGCGGCACGCCCGCCTGGATCGCGGTCGTACTAGCGCCGGGACGATCTCCTCCTCGAGGAGCCGGTACAGGTCCTGGGCGTCGTGCCAGTCCTGGGCGGCCTCGTCGGGATCCGTCTCGCGCCCGCCGATCGCCCAGCCGTTGTCGTCGTCGTAGCCCTCGTCCCACCAGCCGTCGAGCACGCTGACGTTCGGGACGCCGTTCTGGGCCGCCTTCATCCCCGACGTCCCCGGACGCCTCGAGCGGGCGGCGCGGGTTGTTCAGCCAGACGTCCGACGCCCTGGACCAGGAACCGCGCGACGCGCATGTCGTAGTCCTCGAGGATGAAGACCCGGCCGCGCAGCTCGGCTGGACCGCGACCGCTGGAAGATCTCCTGGATGACCTTCTGGCCGGGCCGATCCGCTGGGTGGGCCTTGCCGGCGAAGACGACCTGGATCGGCCGGGTCCGTGCCACACCAGCCTGCGCCAGTCGGTCGATGTCGCTGAACAGGAGGCCCGCCCGCTTGTAGGTCGCGAACCGCCGGGCGAAGCCGATCGTCAGGATCGTCCGGGTCGAGCGCCGTCCTCGAGCTCGGCCAGGACCGATGGCGCCTCGCCGTGGCGGGCGAACTGGCTGCGCAGCCGGCCCCGGGCGAAATGGGCGAGCTCGCGCTTCTGGCGGAGGTGCGCGTCCCACAGCTCGTGCGCGCGGGGATCCGGTCGAGCCGTTCCCAGAACCGGCCGCCGTCGGTCCGCGCGTCGAGGTCGTCGAGGTCGGCGCCGAGGTCGCTCCAGCGGCTCCGCGATCGGCGGCCGATCCAGGTCGGGCCGTGGATGCCGTTGGTGATGGCCAGGATCGTGTGGTCGACTGACCGCCTTCCAGCTGGCGTTGGCGGTCTCGGCGTGGAGCTGGCTGACCGCGTTGGCGCCGTTGCGTCAGGCGGAGCGAGAAGGCCGTCATGTCGAACTGGCTGCGATCGCCATCGACGCCGAGGCCGAGCTCGAGGACGTGCTCGACCGGGATGCCGCCGCCGTCGAGCAGCGGGTCCGGCGACCCGCCGGACGAGGTCGGCGTCGAACCGCTCGTTGCCCGCGGAGACCGGGGTGTGGATCGTGAACACGCTGTCGCGTCGGACCGTCGGCCCGAACGCCGGCGTCGAGGGGCTTGCGCCGCGCCGACCAGCTCGCGGGCGCGCTCGGCGAGGAGGAACGCGGAGTGGCCCTCGTTGAGGTGCCAGACCGACGGTGTGAGCCCAGCGCCCGGATCGCGCGGACCCCGCCGATGCCCAGGACGAGCTCCTGGTGGAGGCGCATCTCGCGGCCGCGGACGTACAGGATGTTGCGTGATCGGCCGGTCGTGACTCGGCGTTCTCGGCCAGGTCCGTGTCGAGCAGGCAGGACCGGCACCCGGCCGACGTTGGCGACCCAGACCGCGACCGACAGCGTCCGCCCCGGCAGCTCGACCGTGACCGGTCAGCGGCAGCCCGGTCTGCGTCCTGGACGCGCCCGAGCGGCAGGCGCGACAGGTCGTAGTCGGGGTACTCGTGCTCCTGGTGGCCGTCGGCGTCGATCGTCTGGCGGAAGTAGCCCTTGCGATACAGCAGCCCGACGCCGATCGCCGGGAGGGCCATGTCGCTGGCCGACTTCATGTGGTCGCCGGCGCAGGACGCCGAGGCCGCCGGAATAGATCCCGAGCGACTCGTGGAACCCGTACTCCGCGCAGAAGTAGGCGATCGGGCCGTCGAGGGCGTCGGCGTACCGGCGCTGGAACCAGTGGTCGGACGCCGTTGGCCATGTACCGGTCGAACTCGGCCAGGACGTCGTGGTATTCGGCGAGGAACTGGGCGTCGTCGAGCAGACGGGCCCAGTCGGTCGGGCCGCTGATGACCGGGATCGGGTTCCGGTAGCGCGTCCAGGCCGTCCGATCGACCATGCTGAACAGGCCGCGCGTCCGCGGGATGCCACGCCCAGTGGAGGTTGTACGCCAGCCGCCGCAGTCCTTCGAGCCGGGGCGGCAGCAGGAAAGCTCGCCGCCGGGATCGACGGGACGCGGACCGGGTCCATCGTGGCCGCATGATACCCGCTCGACCCGGGTGACCGCGAGCCGCGCCGGGCCGCTCGCGACGTGTTCGTGGTGCGTCGGCGACCCGGTCGGCATCGCCGCACCGACTGGCGGTACGATGCCGCGATGCCGATCGCGTGGCGATGCTCGCCGCCGAATGCGAGCCATGGGCCAAGACGGGCGGCCTCGGCCGACGTCGTCGACGCGCTCGCGCGCGCCCTCGGGCGATCGCTCGATGGCGACGCCGGTCGCGGCACCCGGTCGACGTCTTCCTGCCGCGCTACCGCATCGTGCCGGACCCGGCCCTGGCCGACCGGCGGATCCAGGACGCGTCCGCGTGCCTGACCCGCGGACGCCCGCCGGGCAGCAGCGCCGTCGACGGTCATCGACGTCGCGCGGACGGCTACCGGCTCCGATCTCGTCGACCACCCGGCCGCCTTCGACCGCGACGGGCTTCTACGGCGACGCGGCCGGGCGACTACGCGGACAACGCCTGGCGCTTCGGGCTGTTCTGCCGGGCCGCGCTGGAGGCGCTCCGGGCCGACGGTCCGCCGGTCGACGTCCTGCACCTCCACGACTGGCACACCGGGCCGGCCGCGATCTTCCGCGACGACCGCTACGCGGACGACCCGGTCGTCGGCGGATGCAGCCATCCTGACGACGCTCCACAACCTCGCCTATCACGGCTGGACGCCGCGGGTCGCGGCTCGGCCAGCTTGGCCTGGCGCCGGGCGACGGCGTCGTGGCCGCCGACGCCGACGGTGTCGACCTGCTGCGCGCCGGCATCGAGCGGGCCGAGCTCGTCAACACGGTGTCGCCGGGCTTCGCCGCCGAGGCGCTGACGCCGGCGTTCGGGATGGGCCTCGACGGCGCTGCTGCGCGCCGAAGGGCGACCGGTTCATCGGCATCCTCAACGGGCTCGACACGACGGTCTGGGACCCGGCGACCGACGCCGACATCGCGGCTGCCCGTATTCGCGCGCGACCGATCGCGCGGCAAGGCGGCCTGCCGGGCGGACCTGCTGACCCGGCTCGGGTTCGATCCCGACGACGACGGCGCGGTGCATCGGGATGATCGGCCGGCTCGATCCCGCAGAAGGGCTTCGACCTGCTGGCCGACGCCGCGCCGACGCTCCTGGCGCGCGGCGTCCGGATCGTCGTCCAGGGCAGCGGCCGACCCGGCGCTCGCGGATCCGTTCCGCGGCTGGTCGCCGGCGCACCCCGAACAGTGTCGCGCTCATCGAGCGGTTCGACCGGGTCGATGGCCCGCCGGATCTACGCCGGCGCCGACTTCTTCGCGATGCCGTCGCGGTTCGAGCCGTGCGGCCAGGGCCAGATGATCGCCCTGCGCTACGGGACGCCGCCCGATCGTCGCATCAAGACGGGCGGCCTGGCCGACACGGTCGTCGACGAGACGAGCCATCCAGGTCGCGGGACGGGGTTCGCGTTCGAAGCGCCCGGACGGTCGCCGGCCTCGTCGCGCGCGTGCGTGGCGGCGGTCGAGCCTGCGCGCGGCGGGTGCGGCGCCGTGGGACGGCCTGCTCGACCGCGGGATGGCGGTCGACTTCGACTGGGTGACGCGGCTCAGCGCCACGCTACGTCGAGGCCTACCGGCGAGCGATCGAGCTCCGCCAGCGCGTCCTGCCGAGGCTCGTCCGTCCGCCCGAGGGCCGGTGGGCTCAGCCCAGGGCGTGGAGGAGCGCCGCCGTCGGTCTCGATCCGAGTGCGTCCGCTGCGGCGCGTGCGGGGCGCCCGCGATCGTCAGCGACGTGGTCCGCGCCCAGCCGGCAGCGATCGCGGGCATGGCGGTGTCGGGCACGAGGCCCCCTGCCGCCGCGTCTGCCGGATGAACCACATCGGAATCCCGCAGCCGCCGGATCTGCCAGGTTGGCGAGCCCACCGTCCCAGTCCCCGTTCTCGAGAACGACGTCCCTGGCCGCCTGCGTCCATCTGAGCAGCCTCCGCCTTCGCGCGGACGTCGCCCGGCGACCAGGCGGGGTTAGCCGCGGTGAGGCTGGCCCTCGGCGGCCGCGACGTCGGGATACGACAACCTCGGACGGATCCGAGGCGAGCGGGGCGATGACCGCCGAGGGGATCGCCGGCGGGTCGAGGAGTACCAGGGTCGCCGGCCGGATCCCGACGGCGGGGAGCGCCGCCACCGTCACCGCGCGCCCCAGCTGTGCCCGACCACCTGGAGATCGGGCACGTCGAGGCCTGGCAGCCCGCATCCATGCGGCCACGATCGGTCGCGTTGTCCCGGATCCGGTGGTGCCCGGTCCAGTGCCCGGTGAGCCTGTGGCCGCGGCAGGTCGACCGCGGTCACCCGCCGCCCCGTCAGCGGACGAGGCAGGCCCGATCCGCCACCAGACCCGCGCCGAGCGCCGTGACGCCGTGGACGAGCAGGAGCGGCTCGTCGTCGGGCATCGCCCCAGGCCAGCGCGGAGAACGGAATCCCGGCGGCCGTGATCGTGGCTCGTTCGCCGATCCGGTCAGGCTCGACAGCGCCGCGGCGACGGCCGGCGGGAGGTCGGCCGCGGCTGGCGAGCGCGGATCGGAACGCGTGGCCCGCGTCGCGTCGGGAGTCACGACCGCGACGATAGCCGATGGTCGGACCGCTGTCCGCCCGGAGTGCCGCCACCGCGCGCTAGACACCGTGGGATCGCCGTTCACATCGCGGAGGACCGAATGGCCAGACAGTTCGTCGTCCAGCTGAAGAACGAACCGGGTGCGATGGCGACGCTGGCCGAGGCGCTCGCCGAGCGTGGCGTCGACCTCCGGGCGATCGGCGGCGGGAGCATGGGCGACAGCGGCCACGTGATCATGACCACCGCCGACGACGAGACGACCGCGGCCATCCTCGACGAGCGCGGCTACACGTACATCGAGGGCGAGGCGATCCTCGCCGAGGTCGACGACCGGCCGGGCGGGATGGCCCGCCTCGCGCGCGCGCTGGCCGACGCCGGCGTCAACATCTACGGCCACCTGTTCTCGGCCGGTGGGGCGATCGCGCGACCTTCACGTTCGTGGTCGACGACCCGGAGACGGCCCGCCCGATCCTCGAACGGAAAGACTGACGCACGTCCGATCCGCTACTTCAGAGTGGCGTAGGCGTCGAGATCGATCCGGGGGCGTGTGGTGGTTCCGATGACGACCAAGCGAACCGTCCGGGTCGCGCTGGTCGACCAGGCGTGCTGCCAGATCAGCACCCGGTACTGCGTCGTCGGTGCGTACAGGTCCACGGTCGTCAGGTACGTCCCGTTGACGTAGACCTTGACCCGGCCGCGGGTCGGCCCTTGGGGACGACGACGGCGATCGAGCGGCCGGTGAATGAGTAGGTCGCCGACGCCCCGGCCGCCCTCGCGAACTTCGCTGAACCGCCCGAGTAGGCGCTCGACGTCGTCACGCTCCACGTCCCGGTGTAGCCCACGGCGCTGCTCGACTGCTGGACCAGCCGCGGCGTCATCGTCGATCCGGTCGCCCAGCTGCCGACGTTGCCCACCTGGTCGACTGGCGCGGACCCGGAAACTGGTCGTCCCCGACGACCCGACGGTCAGGCTCGTGTTCGTGGCGACGAGCGACGCCGAGATCGTGGTCCAGGTCGTGCCGCCGTCGAGGCTCCGCGCCAATTGTAGTGGCCCACCTGGAACCTCCCGTGTCGGATCCGCTCCACGCGATCCGAACCGGGATCGACGCGCCTCGACAGGGTCATGCCGGTCACCAGGGTCGCCGTCGGGGAAGTCGCTGTCGGCAGCGGCTCGGTCCACGAGGATGGTCGAGCGGCTACGTCCGCGACTGGGCCCGCGTTCGCATCCGCGTCCAACGCGGCAGCCGCCTTGAGCCGCAGGACCACGGTGCCCCGGAACAGCCCGTGACCGCGACGACGGTGCCAGCTGATCCCGAGCCCGACGGGCTCCCGACGATGCACCCGGTCGCCGTGCCGGTCCGCGCGAAGTCGCCGGCCGTCAGGCCCGTCACGGGCTTGTCGAACGCGATGCCGTAGGTCAGGGTCGCCGCGCGGGTCGGGAGGCCGGCGCCGTGACCGTCGCCGACGGACCGTGGAATTCACCGAGCCTCACGTTTGCCTCGGTTCCGCATACGCGCCCGCGCCGCAGGTCGCCACCTTGATCCCGACGAGCTCCGGGTTGGTCGAGGTGTAGACGCCTGGGAATGAGCCAAAGGCCAGGACGAGCGTGCCATCGGCCCGGGTCGCGGCCGGCACCATCACGGCGCGGTGATACCACCCGCCGATCCGGCTCCATTCGTCGACGTACCCGCGACGGACCGTGGCGCAGGACGGCTTCGGAACGAAGGCGGCCACGACGACCTTCCACGGGACCACCGCCCAGGGCTGCCAGTCGGCCGGAACGAACTGCCGCCAGGCCAGGTAGGCGACGCGCGGCAGGCCGTCGGGACCGAGCGAGGCGGACGGGTCGAACCCGGCCACCGACCAGGTCGTCGGCGACCGTCGGGCTCGAGGACGGGGGTATCGTCGATGACGGTCTGGCTCGATGTCGCGCACGACGGGTCGTCGCATCTCGCCGCCATCAACCGGTAGTCGAGGCCGCCGCCGTAGTCGCTTCCCGGCTCCGATCGCCGTCCAGAACACGACGGGCCGGTCGTCGGCTGGGGACGACGATCGCGGGTACGTACCAGCGCAGCGCCTCACCGACCGTCGCCTTCGTGATCGAGGCGCACGTCGCGTCATGGCAACGTGCGATGACCGGGTTGGTCCGCTCCTGGAGGTTGCCGATCACCGGGTCCAGGACGCCGCGCAGGTACGCGATGACCGGCAGGCCGTCGGGATCGAGGGTGATCGCCGGCATCATCCCGTAGTCGCCTCGGGTAATCTGACGCGATGTCCCGCGTCGTGCCGGTCGCGCACGTCGAGTCGTCGCAGGCGAGGAACCGGAGACCGAAGTTGTCGCCCCCGTAGACGATCAGAGGGGCGGCCGGCGGCGTCGACCGTCATGGCCACCGACACGACGCTGATGTCCACGAGCGGGTCGGGGTCGTCGACGATCCGGTCGTCCCACGTCGAACAGGCGGCGTCGGCGCATACGGCGAGGCGAAGGACGTAGTCCACGTCGTCCCGTGCCGCCTTCGGACGGTCGTAGGTGGCCACGTAGGCGATCACCGGGCGACCCGCGGCGATGACCGACCGCGAGGTCCTGGACGAAGAGCGAGTCGCCGGCGATGAGGAGGTCGCTCGAACCACTGCAGGCCTCGTCGTCGCACGACAGGAGGTGCAGCTCGTTCGACACCGTGTGGCGATGACGGCTCGCCCGTCGGCTGAAGCGTCATCCGTGTGAACGTCGGCGTCGTCGGAGACACGGCCGCCAGCGTGCTCGACCCCGCGGCGCGGACGCCGCCGGAACCGACCTGGGTCAGCCGAAGCCGACACGTCCCGGCCGCCAACCCGTGGAGCTGCGCCGCGGCGAACGCACAGTTGTCGGGCGAGGCCGAGGTGGTCTCGACCGGCAGGCCTGCGGACGACGAGCCGGCATAGGCGACGCTGCCGCCCACCAGGATCGACGCGATCGGCGGCGCCGTGAGTGTCTGCGACGCCGGCACCACCGACCGGTAGAAGTAGGCGGGCGGCGCCGGCCCGTAGGTGGTGTTACCGGCCTGGTTGGCGACGAGGGTGCAGTCACCCACCTGCGCCCCATGCACGTGGCTGCCCTGGACGACGCAGGCCGGCGAGACCGTTCCGAAGGACACCGGCAGGCCGGAGCTTGCGACCGCCCCAGGGGTGTCATCGGTGTCCCACTCGAACTCCCGCACCTGGGGCGAGACCGCAATCGTCTGGCGGGCGACGTAGACGGGCGTGGATCGATCGCGCGTGGGCGGGCAGCCACCCGCCACCACCGGCAGTCGACGCCCGGATCGTGCAGGTGCCCTTGGCCACGGGCGTCAGGGGCCGCGCCACTCGCCGTGCACACGGCCGGCGTGAGCGTGGCGAACGTCACCGTCTGCCCCGAGGTCGAGATGGCCTCGGCGGTGACCGGCGGTTCCGACAGGTACAGGGCAGGCAGGACGACATGGCACATGCTGCGGCCCAGGGGTCAACGGCGCCACGTGGGCCAGCCGGTTGGGGCTTGAGCCGGCGCCCGTCACGACACCCGGGGTGGCGTCGTCGATCAGCGCCGCAGCGACCGTCAACGGGTTCGCCCCTGGGTACCGCCCGAAGAGGATCGCCGCGATGCCGGTGACGTGGGGCGTCGCCATCGAGGTGCCGCTGTGGACCGCGGTCGCCGTGGTCGGAGGCGATGTCGTCGGACAGGGTGTCGACGCCGGGCGCGAAGAGATCGAGGCATGGCCCGAGGTTGCTGAACGACGCCCGGGTGTCGGTCACGTCCGTGGCGCCGACGGTCAGGGCGTTTGCCGCGCTCGCCGGTGAGGTGCCGCAGGCGTCCTGGCCATCGTTGCCCGCGGCGACCACCACCACGATCCCGTCGGCGATCACGGCGGCGATCGCCTCGTTCATCGCGAGATCGGCCGGCCCGCCGAGGCTGAGGTTCGCGACCGCGGGCTCACCGGCGGCGTGGTCGGCGATGACCCAGTCGAGCGCCTCGATGATCGTCGAGTAGGCGGTGCTGTTCCCGCAGTCGAAGACGCGGACGGGCACGAGCGTCACGGCCTTCGCAACGCCATAGGTCGCACTCGCCGATCGTGCCCGGAGACGTGCGTCCCGTGGCCAAGGCAGTCGTCCGTCCCGGTGACGCCCGGCGCGAAGTTCGCGCCGGCCTCGACCCCGGCCCCCCGAAGTCGTGGTGCGTGGCCCGGATCCCGCTTGTCGATGACGTAGGCGGTGACCCCGGCTCCGGCGGTCGGGTCGTACGTGTACGAGTCGGAGAGCGGGAGCGATGTCTGGTCGATCCGATCGAGTCCCCAGGGCGGGTCCGCCTGGTCGTCCGACGTCGTCGCCAGCCAGTCGGGCGTGACCGACTCCACCCGCCGATCGTGACGGAGTGCGGTGACCTGGCTCGTTGTCAGATGCGCGGCGAACCCGCGCACGGCACGACCGAGCCCGACCTTCGCCGGGCGCCCCTTGACGGATCGGGCGACCTGTTCCGCGTCCGCGCCACGCTTCAATCGGACGATCCAGGAACAGCGTCCGATCTCGCCGGTGGAGGCCACGACCCGTGGTGGCGCCCCCTTCTGCCGAGGGCTGGACGACGCTGGCCGGTGGCGCGACATCCCGTTCGGCTTCGGCCGCGCCTTCACAAGACTGCCGGGCCAGGCGCGTGCTCGGCTTCCCTGCCAGGTCGATCGGCTGCGCGATCGGTCGCGGACCGGCCAACGACGTCGCAGGGGACACGTTCGACACCTGATCGTCGGGCGCCGGCGCGCCCATCCCGACCACGGCCTGCGGGAAGGCGAAGGCGACGAGCAACGCAGCCACACCCAGCCGGCGAGTGGCGGCGGTTCGGCGCAGCGCGAACCCGCTCAACAGCAGTTGTCCCTCACCGACCTGGTCGAATGCAGGCCGGCATCCGTCGCCCGGCCGCGGCGAGCTTAGCGTACGAACTGGCGAGCCCGACATATCCCCGGTGGACCCCCGCGCCTCGAACGGAAGGACCAGGGGCGTATCCCGGTCACATCGGCTATGCTTCCAGCAGTTCGTGCTCGATGAGGCGCTCCGGTCAGCGCCCCGGTCCAATACCGTTTCGACCTCGATCCACACTCTCGCGCCCTGACCGGGCCCCGCCACTGAGCGGGAGGGCCTCGTCAGGAGCCTTCACTCCATGTCCTTCGATCAACTCCGGGCTGTCGCCCGAGCTCCTCCGTGCCGTCGCCCAGCAGGGCTACACGGAACCCACCCCTGTCCAGACCCAGGCCATCCCGTTCGTCCTCGACGGTCGCGACGTCCTGGCCGGCGCCCAGACCGGCACCGGCAAGACGGCCGCCTTCGTGCTGCCGATGCTCCAGCGCCTCCAGGCGACGCGACCGAACGCCGGACCGCGTGTCGATCCGAGCGCTGATCCTCACCCCGACCCGCGAGCTCGCGCTCCAGGTCGAGGAGAGCGTCCGGACGTACGGCGCGCCACGAGCCAGCCGATCCGCTCGACGACGATCTACGGCGGCGTCGGGCTTCGACCCGCAGGTCCGCGCGCTATCGCGCTCCGGCCCCGAGATCGTCGTCGCCACGCCCGGACGTCTGCTCGACCACGTCGGCCAGCGAACCATCGACCTGTCACGGGTCGAGATCCTCGTCCTCGACGAGGCCGACCGGATGCTCGACATGGGCTTCATCCGCGACATCCGCAAGATCCTCGCCGATCCTGCCGGCGCGTCGCCAGAACCTCGCTGTTCTCGGCGACGTTCTCCGACGAGATCCGGCGGCTGGCCGACGGCCTGCTCCACGATCCGGCCTTCGTCCAGGTCACGCCGCGCAACACCGCCGACCGAGCTCGTGACCCAGGTCGTCCACCCGGTCGACCGCGAGCGCAAGCGCGAGCTGCTCAGCCATCTCATCACGACCGGTCGGATCGACCAGGCGCTGGTCTTCACCCGGACCAAGCACGGCGCCAACCGGCTCGCGCAGCAGCTCGAGCGCGGACGGCATCGCGGCCACCGCGATCCACGGCAACAAGAGCCAGCCGCAGCGCGTCCGCGCCCTCGCCGACTTCAAGGCCGGCCGCTTCACGGTCCTCGTCGCCACCGAGGTCGCCGCCCGCGGGCCTCGACATCGAGGCGCTCCCGCACGTCGTCAACTTCGAGCTGCCGATGGTCCCCGAGGACTACGTCCATCGCATCGGCCGCACCGGGCGCGCTGGCGTCGACGGCGACGCGGTGTCGCTCGTGTGCGTCGACGAGGCTGAAGCTCCTGCGACGACATCGAAGCGCGTCCTCCGCCACCCGATCCCGACCGAGGTGATCCCGGGCTTCGAGCCCGATCCGCGGATCCGCCCCGAGCCGATCCTGCGCGGCGGTCTTGGCGGCTCGCGACCGCCGGCCCGGTCGCTCAACGGTGGTCCACGACAGAGCCCGCTCCGCGACACAGCGCGCCCCACAGCGCCTCCCCGTCACGGCGGTGGCCCACGGCCGGCGGGTGCGCCCCGAACGGATGGCGGGCCCGCGCCAGCCCGGCGCACCGCGACCGACGGGTGCGCCCAACCATCCGGCCAACGCGCGCCCCGGCGGCGGATCCCGCCCCGGCCATCGAGGCGCCGGCTTCGCCGGTCCGCGACGACCCGGCCAGGGGATCGGCAACGGCGTGGGCGCCTATCCCGCGGCGCCGGGCGGCCGGCCCGCGCAACGTCCGGCCAACGGCAACGAGGGCCGTCCGCAGGGTCGACCCCAGGACCGGCCGCAGGGCCGTCCCGATCGCGGCCCGGGAGGCGGTCCGTCGCGATCATCAGGGCCCGCGACGAGCATGCCCGGCGAACGCCTGGCTCGAACGGGCACCGCAGCGATCGTTGATCCGTCGCACCGGGTCACCGGTGCGTCCGCCGTGGGTATTGCGCAGTCCCGCGGGTGATGGGCATCATCGGCGGAGTGATCATTCGCATCGTCCATGGGCACGGGATCCGAGACCGCGCCGAGGCCGCGGGCGGGATCTCCGATGTCCCCGGACGCCAACGATGACGCACGGATGCGGGCTCGCGCGTGCGGCGGCTCGCGTCGCCGGCCTCGGAGACCCTCATCGTCGGCTGGCACGGCATCGGTGACCCGGCACCCGGCTCGGCGATCTCCCCATCCGTGGTGGTCACGGCCTGGCGTGACGTCGACTCGATGGTCGCCGCCACGAGCCGCGACGAAACGAGCGTTCCTCCGCGCAGCGGCTCGGGCTCGACGTCGACATCGAGCGCGCCGAGTCGTACGAGGTCATGAGCCGGACGTTCGGTTCGCTGCCGACGCCGCGCTCGATCCTGCGGGTCGTCGCGATGAGCGCGCGCGCGAGCGCCGAGGCCGCCTTGTTCGAGCACCTGCGCGACATCCAGCATCGACTGACCGAGCAGGGGCTCATCGCCTCGCACGTCGCGCGGCGCGTCGCGCCCGACGGCATCGAGGCGATCGTCGTCGGCGTCTGGAGCGACCACGCGGCCATCGAGGCGCGCGACCAGCGGGCGGATCGACCGCCCGGCGTTCGCCGAGGAGCTGGAACCGTGGGTCGATAGCACGAGGATCGATACCTACGAGGCGCTCCGAGCTTGCCCCCAGGCTGCCGATGACCTCGGGGCCACCGATCCTCATCCTCGATGGCTCGCGCCGGGTCGTCGACCTGACGCCGGCCGCGGCGGCGACCGTGGCACGGACCCAGGAGGAAGCGGTCGGGATGCTGATCGAGGAGCTCGCCGCGTCCGGGGACGTCGGCGCGACGGCGACCTGGGCGCGCCTGCTCGACGACGACGAGACCGGCGATCGGGCCGGGCGATCGGCCTGGTCCGTGCCGTCCGGCGGCAGCGTGATCGTCCACTGGCGCCTGCGCCGCGACGTCCCGGTCCGCGGCCGGCACACGATCCTCGTCCGCCGACGACGTCGAGCCGGAGCCCACCAGCGACGAGCTCGACGCGGCGCTGGCCGAGGCCTTCCCGCTCGTGCGGTCGTCGACCGAGGCCTGACACTGAGCCGGCGAATCGAAAGGGCGCCGGGGTGTGAGCCGCCCCGGCGCCCAGGTCATGCGTCCCTAGTTACGGCTTGCCGTGTCCCTTGCCATGGCCCTTGCCGTGGTTCTCGTGCGTGGCCTTGTCGTTCGCGCCCTTGGCGGCATGGGCCGCCTCGCTCACGGCGCCGCCGTGGTTGCAGTTCTTGCCACCGACCGCCGGGGACCCGGCGACGTCCGAGACCGCGACGCCGTGGGCGTTCGGTGCGACCTCGACCGTCGGCGCGCCCTCGACCGGGGCACGGCGGGTGCCTCCGGTACGACGACCGGGCAGTCCGCCGCGGGAGCGTCCGTCCCGTCGGTCGCTTTCGGTCCCGTCAGTCCCGTCCGTTTCGTCGCTGGCGTTGGCCACGCCACTGACGTAGCCGCCGTGGTTGCAGTTCGCGCCACCGGTCCACGTGGTGTGGGCGGCCTCGGGAACGGAGATCATGCCCGTCGCCATCCGCGTCTGCGAGTGTCCACGCGGTCAGTGCCGTGTCCGGGGCGGCAACCACGGGCTCGGTCTCGCAGGCATCGTTGATCCCGTTGCCGTTCGCGTCGACGAACGCCGGGGTGACCGGGTCGGTCGATCCGGTCGAAGCCCCGTCTTCGCGCGGCGGCGACCAGCCCGCTCATCGACAGCACCAGGAGCACCGCCCCGGCACCGGCCAGCCATCTCGAACGCAAGCGTTCAGTCATGTGTCCCGATCTCCCTTGCCCCGGACTACGGTCGTCCCGGCATACGCCGGTGACGGATGAAACCGCCCCGAGTATCGAGGGAGGTCCACGCGCGCGCGACCCGTACCTTCGTTTCGATGGCTGTCGCCGCGCCGTCGTTCGAAGGATTGGAACGGGCCGGAACGGATGACACCGCACCGGTCCGGTGCGGTGTCATGGGGTCAACGGAAGTTGCCGGGTGGGGGCCGGGCAGGCTCCGGACCGAGTGCTACGACGATCGGCGGCGAAGGCCCCGCGAGCCGCCGGCAAGGCCGGCCACGAAGATCACGCCGACCGCGCCGAGCGTGGCGATGACGATGCTCTCGATGTTGATGCCGTCGACCGAGCCGATCTTGAGGACCGACTTGGCGACGAACCCGCCGACGAGCGCGCCGACGATGCCGAGGACGACCATCATGAGCAGGCCGTCATGCGAGCCCATGATCTGGTTGGCGAGAAAGCCGGCGATGGCGCCGACGACGATCCAGGCGATGAAGTCCATGGGGATCCGTTCCCTTCAGGGTCAGGCCGGCTCGCGCCGGAAGATGCCGATCGCCCACAGGACGATGACCTCGACGATCGTCACGCCGACGAAGGCGACGATGGCGGTGATGTCGAGGCGTCGAACCCGAGGCGTGGATCGCGTCGGTGCGCAGGATCCCCTCGAACGGCGCGACGAAGACCTGGCTGACGCTGAGGATGCCGGACACGAGGCCGTTGGCTTCGCGGGCATCCAGCAGGAAGCAGGACGAAGCGGGCGGCGATCACGATCTGGATCAGCCCGAACCCGAAGATGACGATGCGCCTGGCGAGCTCGGGACTGCCGGGGCGTGAGGTGGTGGTCGCGCTGGCGGTCCGTCTGGACCGTGGCCGGCGGCGCTGCACCGGCGGCATCCTGCGGTGACGACCGTTCTATCGACTTGCTGGGTGGTCATGACGTTCTCCGTTGCCTGTCGGCATCCGGGGAAGCGGGGGTCTGGTGACCACCGCCGGGCGACGCTCCGGCCACTGCTCCCAGCGATGGTGGAGCCTGCTCGCCGCCCCGTCATGACGGTCGGTCATGACGGGCACGTGACGCGATCGGCACACTGCGGTCTGGGTTCGCCGCCGGGTCGACGATCGTCATGTCCGGCGCGAGGCTCTGCCTGGTCCGGCCGGGACCGCGTGGTGGAAGGTGACCCATGGCCGACACGTCCGGATGTTCCGCCGATCGCATCGGCGAGCGCTCAAGAGCGTCGCGCTCGTCGCGCTCGCGATGGGCCTGATCCTCGTCTTGCTCCCGGCGGCGCTCGTCGCGGCGGGCAGCTAGCCGGGCGGTCGGTCGCTCGGGTCCCGACCCGTCTCCCAACCCACATTCGAGAAGGTCGGGATGAACCGATAGCCCTTGCCGGGGACCGTCGCGATGAAGCGCGGGCGTCGATAGTCGTTCTGGAGCTTGATCCGCAGGCTCCGGACGTGGCGATCGACGATGTTGCTCTCCGCCACGAAATCCGTGCCCCACACCGCGTCGAGGATCTCCTCCCTGGTCACGACCCGCCCGGCGCGGCTGGCCAGGACGTACAGGAGGCTCTGCTCGATGCTGCTCAGATGGATCACCGAGGTGCCCGTCCGGACCTCGCGGTGGACGATGTCGATCTCCATCTCGCCCAGCGTGATCGTCGGGATGATCGGTCCGGTCGACCCCGACGCATCGACGGGTGATGACGATGGACCGAGCCAAGAGCTCCTCGGGCGAGAACGGCATCGTCAGGATGTCATCGACGCCGAGGTCGAACGCCCGAAGCTTCGTCTGCAGATCGCCACGACGAGTCAGGCCAAGAACCGGGATCCCGGTTCGCTGCATCGTGTTCGTGGCCCCGAGCCGGTGGAGGAGCGCCGTCGCTGTCATCGTGATCCATGTCGATCACGGTCATGTCGGGATGCCAGCCCGCCAGGATCGCCTCGGCCTCGGCGAGGTTGTCGGCGGCCCGGACGACGAAGAGGCCGTGGTTCAGGGTCAGCTCGATGAGGTCGACGACGAGTTGTCGGTCATCGAGGACCAGGGCCCGACGAGCTTCGTGTTCGGGTGCAGGCTCGTGGAGGACCGCCATCACGCACGTCTCCGGGCATCGCGGGGAATACCTACGCCACGCAAGTGTAGGCGTGACGTGGCTGAGGGAGTGCCCGTTACTTTCGGGAAACTCTTGACACTCCGTCGTGGACCTGCTACCTTGCTAGAGAAAGGTAGTATGCCGGATGCATCCATCCAAGCTCCAGCCCGCTGCGAAAGGGGCTCCTGGAGTTCCTGATCCTCGACGTCGTCTCCACCGGAGACGTCTACGTCGCGGACATCCTGGGGCGTCTGGCCACGACCGACTTCGCGACCCGCGAGGGCACGCCTCTATCCGTTGCTGAGCAAGATGCGGAGCGCAGGGCCTGCTCGACTACGACTGGCGCGAGATCGGCCGCGGGGCCGCCGCGCAAGTACTACCGCCTGACGGACCTGGGGCGGGCCAATCTCGCCGAGTTTCGGGCGTATTGGGCCTCCTTGACCGCACCTCATCGACGAACTGGGGAGATGACCATGGACAAGACGATCGACGTCGGCCTGACCGGGCAGGCGCGACGGTACCGGCTCGACGAGGCCGCCTACGACCGACTCGCGCGATACCTCGACCGAGCCACCGCGCGCTTGCAGGGCGATCCCGATCGCGCGGAGGTCCTCCGGCGACCTCGAGCGGTCTGTCGGCGACAAGCTCGCCGCGTTGCTCGGATCGGACGACCGGTTGGTCACCGCGGCCGACATCGATGGCGTCCTCGAGGAGATCGGCGCGAGTCGACACCGGCGAGGACGCGCGTCGCGGATGGAGCGCGATGCGCGTCCTGAGGGCCGACGCCTCCAGCGCGATCCGCAGAGCCAGGATGATCGCCGGCGTGCTGCAACGGCCTCGCCGCGTATGCCGAACTGCGCGTCGACTGGGTGCGAACGCTGTTCGTCTTCGCGGCGCTCCTGACGGCCGGCCTGTTCGTCGTGGTCTACGTCGCGCTGGCGTTCATCCTCCCAGTGCCGCTAGCCCAGCTGACCAGCGCGCCCCGTCGGGCGACGTAACGATCCATACCGCAAAGAGCGCGTCTCGGCACCTACCTGACCGCACCCGATGGCAAGACCCTCTACACGCTTTCGTCGGATCCGACAAACAAGAGCACGTGCGCGGGCGCTCGCGCGACAGCGTGGCCACCACTCCTGATCGCCGCGAACGGCAAGGTCAGCCAGCCGACCACGGTCATGGACCTTCGGGATCATCAAACGAGCCGACGGGACCCACCGGCGTCATGCCTGACGGGCATCCGCTCTACAAGTTTTTCAAGGACACCGCTCCTGGTCAGACCAACGGCCGTGGCATCGTGGCCTTCGGTGGCAAGTGGCTCGTGGCGAAGGCTGCCTGAGGCGTATCGTTCCAGGAACCGCCGCGGCCGAGGTGATCGCCGCGACGCGTTGCGGAGACTGACCGTGAGCTTCGTCGACGGAGTACCTCGCCCGAACCTCACGGTCGCGCGCCCGTGGAGCGGGCCACCGCCTCGCTGCCCGGCGTTCGACCCGGACGACGGTGTACAGCGCGCCGTACCCGCCGTACCTCGAGCGTGGGCTCGGGCCTTGTCGTCACCGACGTCGACGGCAACGAATACCGCGATTTCCTGGGCAACCCACGTCGCTGATCCTCAGCGCCCCATCCGGCCGTCGTCTCGGCCGTCGAGGCCCAGGTCCGGCGCGGATCGGCCTTCGCCGCTCCGACCGAGGCCGAGGTCGAGCTCGCCGAGGAGCTGCGGCGCCGGGTGCCCTCGATCGAGCAGCTACGGTTCACGTCGTCCGGGACCGAGGCCACGATGTTCGCGATCCGTGCAGCGCGGGCGTTCACTGGCCGCCCGCTCGTGGCCAGGTTCGATCACTCGTATCACGGCACCCACGACCTCGTGATGGCCGGCACGCCGGGCGTCCCGGACGCGATCGGCAGCCTGATCGTCGACCTGCCGTGGGGCGATCAGGCCGGGATCGAGGCGGCCCTCCGCGGTCGCGAGGGCGAGCTCGCGGCGGTGATCGTCGAGCCGGTCCAGGGAGCGGGCGGAGTCCGGGCGCCGGCGCCCGGGTTCCTCGAGTACCTGCGCCGTGCTCGCCGACCGGACCGGGGCCCTGCTGATCTTCGACGAGATCATCTCGTTCCCGGATCGCGCCCGGGGCGCGCCCAGGAGGCGTACGGCGTCCGCCCGACCTGACACGACGCTCGGCAAGATCATCGCCGGCGGCTACCCGCTGGCGGCGTTCGGCGGTCGCGCCGATCGTCATGGAGATCTTCGACGCGCGACGACCGCTCGCGGTCAGCCACGGCGGACGTTCACGCGGCAATCCCGTCGCCGCCGCGGCGCGGCTCGCCACTATTTCGCGAAGCGACGCCCGATGTGTGCGTCTCGCTGAACCACTCGGTGCGCGGCTCAGGGCGCGTGCGTGGAGCGGATCGTCACGGGCGCACCCGGCACCGAGCGGGTCAATGCCAGGTGCGTTCCAGGTGTCCCGAGCGACGGCGCGCGGCATTTGCCCCGGCGCCGGCCAACCCTCCGAGCTGTACCTGGGCTGCTGCTGGAGGATTCGGTGATCGCGCCGGGGGATGGGCGCCGTCCCGACCGTCGCGCACCGAGCTAAGACGTCGACGATCTGGCCGACGCGATCGCACGGGTGCTGACCAGGATCGAGACGCGGTAGGTCCTGGCCGCCGGCGCATCGGCCTGACCACCGAGTTCGCGGCAACCTCCGGGGCTGGAAGGAGACCTCGAGCTACGACGTGACAGGGTCATCCTCGCCGACCGCCGCGGCCAGGAAACGCCGACGCCTGGCGGCCCGTTTGCGCCGCTCGGTCGGGCGACGTTCCGCTCGCTCTGGTTGGCCGCGCTGGCCTCGAACATCGGCGACTGGATGGAGAACGTCGGCTCCGCGTGGCTGATGACCGAACTGTCCCGGTCGGCGACGCTCGTCGGCCTCTCGTCCAGACGTCGTCATCGCTCCCGTTCGTCCTGTTCGTCCTGCCCGCGGGAGCCCTTGCCGACATCGTGGATCGGCGAAAGCTGCTGCTGGTGACCCAGGTCATCGCGACCGTGGTCCTCGTGATCCTCGCCATCCTGACGGCCCTCGGCGGGATGACTCCCGTTGCTCCCTCCTCTTCACGTTTGCCATCGGCACCCTCGCGGCAGCGGCGGGCCCGAGCTGGCAGGCGATCGTGCCTGACCTCGTGCCGCGCGACGAGCTGCGATCGGCGGTCGCCCTCAACAGCGCATCGGTCAATGTGGCTCGCGCCGTCGGACCGGCCATCGCCGGCATCCTGATCACCATCGTCGGCGTGGCTGCGGTGTACGCCGGCAATGCCCTGCGCCTTTCTCCTGGTCGTGGTCCTTGTCGCGCGTTGGAAGGCGCCTCAGCGCGCGCGCGTGGCCTCACCTGAGCGTCTTGCAGGGGGCCACGCGCGCCGGCATCCGCTACGCGCGTGCATCGCTGGAACTGCGCGCCGTCCTGTACCGGACGGCGCTGTTCGCGGTGCCGGCGAGCGCCATCTGGGCGCTCCTGCCGATCGTCGTACGGCTTCGATTCTGGCGATGACGGCGGGCTCGCCTATGGGATCCTGCTCGCCTTGCTCGGCGGCGGAGCGATCGTCGGCATCGTCGTGATGCCTCGACTGCAGGCGGACCTGTCGATCGATCGCCTGATCGGCGGCGGCTCGGTGGTGATGGCCGCGATCCTGGTCATCATCGGCGTCGCGCCGTGGCCTCCGGTCCTGGCCGTCGCGGCAGTGGTAGGTGGCGTGGCCTGGGTCACGGTGGTCACGAACGTCAGCGCCGCAGCCCAGTTCCGGCTGCCCGATTGGGTGCGCGCACGCGGGCTGGGAGCGTTCCAGATGGTCTTCCAGAGCGCACTGGCGTTCGGCGGCCTGCTGTGGGGGTCGCGGCGGAGGTTCTGGGGTAGAAGTAGCGATGGCGCTGGCGGGCGGCCTGGCCATCCTCGGTGTGCCGCTCGGCAGGCATTGGTCGCTGGAAGCAAGCGAGCGGCTCGACTTCGAACCGGCGGCCCTCTGGCCGGAACCCGAGGCTCGATCCGGTCACGGATCCGGACGAGCGGCCCGGATCGAGGTCCAGGTCACGTACCGGATCGATCCGGCCGACTCCCGCGCATTCCTCGAGGCTACCGACGCACTCGGCCGCCTGCGTCGACGAGACGGAGCCTATCGATGGTTGATCGCCGAAGACGCTGGGGAGCCGGGGCGTTTCGCTTGAGACCTTCTTCGTGGAAACGTGGCCGAGCATCTTCGGCAGCACCACCGGGTCACCGAACGCGACCGCGCCACCGAGGAGCGAGTGCTCGGGTTCCAGCTACCGACCGAGCCGATCGTCATCGAGCATCTGATCGCCAGATAGGATCGGCTCAGTTCCAGGATCGCCCTAACCGTCGGACGGCGGCGATACAGACGGGGCCGAGCCGCGACCGAGGCTCGAGCGCATGCGATCGGATCGCTCGATCGCCGAGAGTCGCGTGACGATCTCGTCGAGCCGTTCGTCCAGCCGCGCTCGGCCGCGGTCCCTGTCTCTGGGCCTCCCGATGCTCCCGGCGCCGCCGTCTGGGCGGCTCCTCGACGAAGGTCGACGTGACCGACGCGGTCAGGCGATCGAGATCAGGGCGATGGCGTACCACCATCACTCAGCGCGCCGGGACGATCCGCCCGCCTGATCGGGCTGGTCGGCACCTTGTTCTGTAGCCGACCGTCGTGACGGTCTGGAGCGCGTACCACAGGGCGCCGCCGTAGTCCGGGATAGCCTGTCGGAGTCGAAGACCCAGACGACGAGACCGCCGATCAGGACGATGCCGACCGTGACGCCGATCATCAGCCACGCCGCGTTCCCGACGGGACGCCGGATTCGATGTGAACCGGTCGATCGACCGGCCCAGAAGATAGGGTCCTCGGTCTCATCGCGGCTCCTTCCTTTGCTGCTCGATCAGTCGTCGAGGCGGACTCCATCATGGCCTCGGATCGGGATCGCACGCGAGGAGCAGCGATGAGACGTATCGGCTCGACCTGCGCATCGGCTTTGTGATCGTCATACCCTGAACAAGAGCGTCCGGAGCTTCTTCGTCCTTTCCGCCGGGTCGTCGAGGGACGCCTGATAGACTTCGTCGCCGCGGGCGGGAGTAGTCTCAGTTGGCAGAGCGGCAGCCTTCCAAGCTCAATGCCATGTCATGCCGGGTGGGCCAAGGGGTAGAGCCTCGACCCGGTCTCGGTGGGAACTAGGACTCGGGATCGGTGGTGGTGCGGGTTCGATCAGCGCGGGTTCGAGTGAGTGCGCTGGTCGATGACGCCGTCGAGGTCTCACAGCGCACAGCGCCAGGCCTGACGGCCACGCAGGCCGGCCACGGGCGGGATCGGCCTGCGTCCGGACTTCACGCCCTTCACCAGCAGGTACACGACCATCCAGATCTCGCCGACGAGGGGCGCGACGATCAGGAACGGCTTGATCTGCAGCTCGAGGTCGGGAAGCAGGAACGCCGTGAGCGAGTCCGCCAGGTACGAGACTGGTGGCCAGCACGCAGCACGACGCCCAGAGCCTTGGGAACAGCCCGGATCGGTAGGCGAGATACCCGAGCGGCGCGAGCCAGAGGCCGAAGAAGACTTGAGCGGCCAGCGTGCCGTAGTGCTGGATGTCCAGCAGGATCATCACGAGAGCGCTCGATCCAGCCACCCCGAAGGCGGTCACGTAGGACGGGTCGGTTGCGACCTGCATGCCCTCGAACAGGAAGACGGCGTTGAGGCAGATCATGCCGACCGCGATCACCACGAAGATCACCATCAACCTGGCTGCGTTCTTCTGAACGTGGTTCAGCAAGAGGTACAGGGCCATCGCCGTCAGGGCGAAGAAGACCCCGTCCACCAGGTGGGCGACGACGCCCATGCGGACGAGTTCGGCGTTCGCGGCGACGTTCCCAGCTGTGGCCAGCGGCATTGCCAGCGACGTGCAGCTTGGGGTCTACGAAGCCTTCGGCAAAGCCGCCGAAGATGCCGACCAGCAGATAGAAGACACCGGCGATTCTCGCCAGCTGCTTGGGTGAGGACATGTTGTCTCCTGTGTGCGGCGACCGTCTCGGGCGAGGTCGCGGTTTCTTCTAACCATCGAGTACGAGTTCGGTGAGGGGCCCCGGAGGCAGAGCTCCGGGCCCTTCCGAATCACGTGGCGGATACCGCCATGGCGACGCCTACGCGGTCGGCTCCGGCACCGGTGCGAGGCTCGAGCACGACGATCGCGGTCTTCCCGGAACGGAGCGCTGCCCGGCTGTCGTACTGGTCGCTGAACTCGGCCCACCGAGCCCAGAGCCGATCACGCTCCTCGCCTTCCGCAGCGCGACCACGCACGGCACGCGGGCCATCCGGCAACTCGACGACCGTGTCCGGGTGCGCCTGCAGGTTCAGCCACCACGCGGGCTCCGCCTCGGCCCAGCCGTTCATGCGCCAGCGTGACCAGGTTCGGGCCGTCCTCGTAGTACCCAACGATCGCGACTCGTGGCTGACCCGAGCGGCGCCCAACCGTCGTCAGGCGCAGCAGCCCGAACGTGTCGCCCGGAGCCCGCAGCCCGACCCGTCCCCGCTGAACCGAAGGAGTGCGCGGTGCAGCAGCCAGGCGACACGGATGACCACTCGCGGCGGGACACTGAGTCGGCCGCGCCTCGGTGGCGGTCACGCTGCACCCGCCGTCGTCGCGACGGCGATCGGTGACAGGACTGCCGGTGCCGATCCGTGCGGGCTCTCCGCCTCGGCCGCGGCCTCGACCATCAGCGGCGCTTCCTTGCGGAACCCCTTGAAGGTCATCCACAGGCCGAGCGACAGCTCCCAGAGAAAGATCGGGAGGAGCGCGATGAGAGACCACACCGAGATCTTCTCGTTGATGCCGAGGATCTGTCCGATCACGGAAGACGTCATCAAGACGCCGCCGACGAGTCCGATCGCGGGAATGAGTCGCGGCACGAGGCTGGATCGGTACATCAGGTACCCGAGCAGGAGGGCATTCATCGCGGGCATGAGGGTCCCGCCGATCAGGAACGCCGCGTTGTACGTCCCGACGAACGAGGCGCCACTGGTGAGAAGCGCGGTCGAGTCGGCGCCGGCCGCGGCGCCCACCTGGTGCAGGGACGCGAGCGAGAGAAGGCTCACGACACCCGTGAGGAGCATCGCGCCCTCGATGACGCGCGAGGTGACAGAATCCGAGCGCGACGGCCTCGTTCTGGCGCCTGACGACCGGGTACAGCGTGATGGCGGTGCCGATGCCGGCGAGCGCGACGATCACGTCGATGAGGGCGCCCCAGCGCAGGCCGGCGTCGCTTCCGGAGCTCAGGATGTAGGCCGGATCCTTCAACACCGGGCCGTAGAGGGTCAGTGTCGCGACCGAAATGAAGGTGATCAGGTAGAGGATGCCCGCGACGAGCGCGGTCTTCCGCATCGAGATCCATCGGCGGTCGTTTCGTTGCGGCGGTTCGAACGGCGGTTGTCATGTCGGTTTCCCTTTCGTGTGTTCGTGTTGGGCTATCGAGGCTCGGTGCCGGGCGTCCCGGTCGGGTCGGCGTCGACTTGCGTCACCGAGACCAATGGCAATCCGGTGTCGCGCACCTTCTGGAGCAGAGCCATGGAGCGCCGCCTGATCGGGTACGCCGCCACGGATGACGGTGACGCCGTCGCTCTCGTGGCTGAGGCTCAGGCCGTCAAACCAGGCAGCCCATCGGCCATCCAGGTGTCCCTTGAGGCGGATCTCGTAGCGGCCGTCCTCGTGACGGTCACCGTCGATGCGTGTCGTTCCGCTCATCTGCTCCCTTCCGCCGGTCCTGCGATCTGTCTGCCGGCGTGGTCCCGAGCATCGGAGCGGACGTGGGGAGCGAGCATCCCCACATGTGGGGATTCTGAGGTGATGAATCTTCGATCGAGCCGCGAGGCGACTTGCGGCGGCCGACCGGGGCTTCGCGCCTCGGCTACGGTCGGTTGCGGGCTCGCGACAGGAGGTCGAGTTCCTCGGCCCGGGTCACGGCGGACCGGCGGTTGTTCGCCCCGAGCTTGGCGTAGATGGCCTTGGTGTGACTCCGCACCGTGCTCAGCGACACCACGAGCTCACGGGCGATCTCCGGTCCGGCCAGATCCGTTGCAAGCAGCCGCAGCACGTCAAGCTCACGGTCGCTCAGCGGCTCGATGAGCGCCTCCTTGTTCCCGGCGTTGTCCTCGGGGCGGACAGCGGCCGTCAGAAGGCGGCGAACGTAGTCCGGGGCGATTCCCCGGTTCGCGGCGTCCTGCAGCAGGGCCGCCATGGGTGGGCCCTCATCGAGGAAGACGCGAACATAGCCTTCCGGTTCGCCGAGCGCCAGGGCACGTCCGAGGGCGGCAAGAGCGGCAGGCATGTCGCCTCGCACCTGGTGGGCAAGCGCCAGCAGGACAAGGATTTCGATGACATTGCCCGTCCGCTGACCGTCCTCCGCTGCTCGCAGCAGGCGACCCAGTAGCGCGAAGGCGTCACGGGCAGACCCGTCCGAAGGGTCCAGCGTGGATTGGGCCAGGAGCACCCTCGCAAGCGTGACGTGCTCGAACTCGCGCAGATACGTCAGGTCGTCGTGAGGCGACAGGCCTCGCGCCCGAGCCCACGCATTCGCTTCGGCCAACCGCCCCTGCCTGAGCAGGATTCGTGCCTCTTGCGCCGGCAAGGGACGGACGTCCGGGATGAAGTCCGGCATGTACAGGCGCTGTGCCTCGTGGATTGCATCGAGCGCGCCATCGAGGTCCCCTTCAGCCTGCCGGATGCGGGCCGTCACGACCATGCAGCCGATAGCGGTTCTGCGGGTAGCCCATGTGCTCGCCCAGGTCCTTGCTCGCCTGGAGATGCCGTGTGGCGGCCTGGAGGTCGCCCTGCTCACGGGCGAGGTCGCTCAGTCCCACGTACATGTCCGCCGTGGCCCGCAGGACTGGCTCGCCATGCTTTGCCGACAGTTGCAATGCCTGCTCGTACGTCCGGATCGCGTCACGCAGCCGTCCCTGGGTGATCCGGATGTCCGCCAGGGCGATCGCACCACCGAGCGCATCAGAGAGGCTGCCAGACCGCTGCACCCGCGCCATCCCAGCGCCGTAGATTCTGATGCGCGGTCTCGAGGTCCCCGCTCGCCCATGTGGCCAATCCCAGAGCGCCTCTGCTGCCCCGCGGAGGAGATCGTCGTCCTCGGGAGCCAGATTCAGTGCCTCGCGAGCGTGCCGGACGGTCGTCGCGACGTCGCCTCGGATCTGGGCAAGCGACGGCTCGGTAGACCGCGATCAGCGCAGCCAGGAGGCTGAACTCCGCGCCGGTCTACGACAACCATCTCAGGCCGCCCGGATCCGGCTTCATCTGGCACACCGTGGGGCGCCGTGAGCCAGCGCTCGCCGTCTCCCAGACGGCGCTCGACGTCCTCGAGCTCGCCGATGGACAACAGCGCCCAGGCGTAGGCGACGCTCAGGACCGGTCTTCGCCCGATGACCTCATCCGGTAGCGCCCTAAGCCACCGGAGCGCCGTCACCTCCTGATGACCCTGCCGCAGCGCCGGCACCGCCAACTCAATCAGGCTGGCGGCTCGGTCGAAGTCTTCGCCCGCCAGCGCGTGCCGGATTGCCTCGGGCGGTCACCGTTGTGCTCGTACCAGTCGCTGGCACGACGGTGCAGGTCGGGCACCCACGCTGGCTGCTCATCGAAGAGGCGCGTGCGCAGCACGTCGGCAAAGAGCTGGTGGTAGCGATACCAGCGCCGGCGGTCATCAAGCGAGACGAGGAAGAGGTTCCCGCGATCGAGCGCCTCCAGCATCGCCGTGCCGCCCTCGTGACCGGTAACGGCATCGCAGAGAGGGCCAGTCAGCCGACCCAGGATCGAGGTCTGCAGTAGGAACTGGCGGACATGTTCCGGGCTGACGGTGCAGGACCTCCGTCGGCCAGGTAGTCGACGATGTACGCGGTCGTCCCCGGCGAATCCCGCGATGAAGCCCGCGACGTCGTCTCGGCCCTGGATCGAGAGCGCTGCCAGCTGGAGAGCGGCGATCCAGCCCTTCGGTCCGCGCCTCCAGCGCGACAACCTCGCTCGCGCCGCAGATCCAGCCCCATCACCTCGTTGAGGTACGCGGCGGCCTCCTCCGGGCGTGAAGCGCAGATCGGCCGCGCGGATCTCGAGGAGTTCGCCACGCCCCGCAGGCGAGCCAGCGGCAACGCCGGGTCGGCGCGGGTGGTGACCACGAGGTGCAGCTGTGGCGGCAGGTGCTCAATGCAGGAACGCCATCCCGTCCTGGATGTCGTGCGCGTCGATCGACGTGGTAGTCGTCGAGCACCAGCACGATCGTCGTTCGGCAGCGCGCTGAGGCTCGTTGAGCAGCGTGACGAAGGACCGATCTCGATCGGCGGTGGCTGGGGGCCCTGCAGGAGGAGAGCGCAGTCGCGCCGATCCCAGGCGCCACCGTCTGCAAGCGCGGCGATCACATAGGGCCAGAAGGATGCGGCCTCGTTGTCGCTTGGGTCGAGCGAGAGCCACGCCGTCGCCGTTCGTCGACCGGAGTCGGATGCCAGCCACTCGGCCAGCAGGCGTGGTCTTGCCGAAGCCGGCGGGCGCGGAGACCAGGGTCAGCTTCGACTCGGCGCCATGGTCCAGGCGCTCGATCAGTCTGGGACGAGCGACCTGACCGCGTCGCGACCGTGGGGATGTAGAGCTTCGTCTCGAGCAGCGGGCCTGTCGTACTGGGCAATCTGCGGATGACCCCAGTAGCACCACGGGACCAGCGAAGGACTCAAATCTGACCGACCAGATCGATCCACGCGGCCGGCGTGACGGGCTCCACGCCGCCGACGCTTTGGCCAGCCACCGCGCGAGTTCGATCCTGGAGTTCCAAGCCGAGTTTGTATTTGAGCATGTTGGTCGCGTGCGCCTCCAGGCCGAATTCGCTCCGAGATGAAGAGCTCGGGCCGCGATGTCGCGGCTGGTCATCTCGTCCGCGATCAGGCGCGCGATCTCCAGCTCCCGTTTCGTGAAGGCGCGGATCCCCGGGCTTGGTGTGGTCTTGGCGGCCGTCGTCGCCGGCGACGGCAGCCGGTCCTCTCCGTCGGCGAAGGCGACCGCGTCGTCGGCGGTCATCGTGAGGCCGCGCTCGTACGCCTCGTCGTGGCGCCTCTGCCCAATGGCCGTCGGGGCCACGGGCGATCGGACCGCTCGATGTTGCTGCCGCTGTGCCTCCGGGACCTCGAGCCCGCTGGCCGTCCGCACGTGCTCGGCTGGGCCCAGGAGGACGGCGGCACGCGCGCATGCATCGCCGCCCTCGGCAGCCATCCACGCCAGGGTCTCGAGCAGCAAGCTGCAGTCCGGCCCGGTCGTCGATGGCGTGCTTGGTCGCGGCGCCGGCACCGCGCTCTGGACCTCGGCGAGCTGCCGGTCCCCCTGTCGCCGGTGCCACCTGCGAGCGTGGCCCCGAGCACATGTAGCCGCAGCGCCCAGCAGCTCGCCACGCTTCCTCGCTGATCGCCGCCCTCCTCGCCGAGACCGATCGCACGTTCGGACTGACCCAGCCATCGGCAGAAGATGTTGCACAAGGCGCGGCCGTCGCCACCGCCTGGCTCGGCCAGCTCCCCGATCGACTCGCGCGAGGAGCCAGCGAACTGACTCGGCGGCCAGCGCTCGAGCTTTCAGCCTCGGTCAGGTGCCCGGCCATCGCCAGCGGGATCGACAGCCAGGCCAGCGACAGGGCCATCGCCTCGCCGTCGTCCGACGCCCTCGCCACGCGCGAGGCTCTCGCGAGCCAGCGATTCGCGAGCCTCGACGTCGTTCTGGCTATTCGCCATGACCGCCGCGGCTCGCGGGTAGTGAAGCGCGAGGGGCCGGAGTCGTCCGGCGACAGCGACGCGGCCAGTGCCATGAACGCATCCGCCGCAGGTCGCCGAACTGCCCGCGGCTGCTCCAGTAGGCAAAGGAAGGTGCTGAGCAGACTCGGCGCCGCGCGGCGCGGCGCCGGGGTCTCTGCAGGCAGAACTCCAGCGCCGCCCAGAGTTGTCGTCCCGCTCCGCGTCCATGCACGCCTGAACAGCTCGGCCTGCGGTCGCGGGGTCGTCGAACGCCGCCGACCGACCGGGCCAGCCCGCTCATCCACGCGAGATGGCGATCCTCGGATGCGCGGCTCCTCGTCTGGCCTCGCGCAGCCGCTCCCGGCCGAACTGGCGGGGATCGTCTCCAACAGCCGAGTACCGAGGCGCGTTGCCGCTCTGTCACGTTCGCGCCGGACGATCGACTTCTCGACGAGCCCGCCGAGCAGCCCCACCATCTGCTCCCGTGCGGCAGTACCCGCTCGTCGGCACAGACCTCGACGGCGGCCGCCGCGTCGAACCCGCCCGCGAACACCGACAGCCGAGCCCACAGCGACCGCTGCTCCGACCTCGTCCAGCGAGGCCGTGAGCTCCACGCGATGGTGCCCTCGAGGGGTCTCGCTGGCGCGCCTCCGCTCCCCGGTTCCAGCTCCCGAGCGCGGACAACGACCCGGCCAGGCCCTCGTTGAGCTGGTCCAGGCTCAATGCGCCCAGGCGGACGCCCCGCCAGCTCGAGCGCCAGCGGGATCCCGTCAGGGTCGCCGACAGAGTCTGCGAGCACCGAGCTCGGCGTTCCTCCTCGTCGACGGCGGGGGCTATCGGGAACGACGACAGCCGCGGCGCGCTCGCTTCAGCAACCCGGACGGCCTCCGGAGCTGGCCAGACGTCTCGGCCGACAGTTCCTGTCCCTCCGCTCGCCGAGATCAGCGGCATGGCAACCTGGGCATCCCTCACTTCGCCGACTCACCCCGAGCGCCTGCCGACTTGGTGGTGAGGACGATGCAGGTCCGGGCAGGCCTTGCAGCAGGCGGTGCTCGCCAGCACGGCGCACGCGTCCGAGCAGGTGCTCGCAGTTGTCGAGCACGAGCGGTAGTAGGCGTTTGCCGGCCAGAGGAAGTCCGTCAGCGTCGACCAGCGACCAGTCCGATGAGCGGTCCTGGGCGCCGAGCGCCACGAACGATCGCCTGCGTGCACGCAGCCCCGGATCGTGGATCCGGGGCCAGCGGCGCGGGCCAGACGCGCCATCGGGAAAGCCGCGCGCCACCTCGGCGGCCGCGCTGACCGCCCAGCCGCGTCTTGCCGACCCGCCACTGCCCGACGAGCGTCGAGCAGGCGTCGTCGTCGACAGCAGCCGCTGCACTTCGTGCAGCTCGTGGCGCCGCCCGACGAAGCTGGTCGGCTCGGCGCCGGGACGTCTCTGGGTCCGAGCGTTCGCGGCCGAGAGGGTCTTCACGCGGCCACCACCCTACACCCCGGCTGAGCGCCCGGGTATCCCAGCGCGGGCGCAGCGTCGAAGCGCGGGCCTCGAGTACGAGCACACGGGGCGATGGGATGCGTCGCTGGCTCGTCTTGAGCCGAGTTCCACGACGGTTGGCGACGCTGGCGGAACAGGGAGAGCAAGTCGTTGCCTGACCAGGCAGGAACGTCGAGCCGCAGGTAGCCCGGACGCGTTCGCCGCGCGCCTCGAGACCGCCCGATGGCCTCGCTCAGAAGGCCGCCTGGACCATCACCAGCCCGCGCTCCGCCCGATCGCCCGGCGGCCGGCGCTCCACCAGGAAGAGGCGCGTCATGCGCTCAGATCCGGCGAGGCTGACCACACGACACGAAGCGGCAACGAATCGGATCCCGGTCGCTCCGGCGGCCTCGTGTCCATGCCGCTCGAGTCTGGAAACGCCGAGGGAGGCCGTGGATCGTCATCTGGCACGTAAGGGGAGGTACCTATTTCTCGTCTGAGTCCCCACCGACGCGACGCCTTCACGGGATCCTCGGTCGAGGATCACGAAAGTTACCGTACCAACCTACGAGTCGGGTCCGATGTCGGACGACGCGCGCCGTTTCAGCCAGCCTGCAGATCGTCAGGCGTCGCATCAGCGGCGGACATGCAGACAGAAGGAGCGCGGACATGAAGATACCACCACCGCCACCATCCAGACCGCCGCCGGCCAAGCGGAGCAGTTCCCCGAGAGGCTCGACCGCGAGGCTCGCCCAAGCGCCTCGCGCGGCTCGCCGGGCTCCTCTATCTCGCCGGTCGGCATCCTTGCGGCGCGTTCGCCTTTGCCGGCCGTCTACAGCGCCATGTATGTGGCAGGCGATGCGGCCGCCACCGCGGGCAACCTGGCCGCCAACGCCGGACTCGTCAAAAGATCGGCGTCGCCGCCGACCTGGTCGGGTAGTTCTGTGGTCTTCGCAGGCGCTGACCCTGTACGTCGTAGCCTCCGGCACGTGAGCGGCGATTTGCGCCGCGCGCGCCATGGTCGTCCTGGTCGCGATCGGAGCGTCCCTCAGCTTCCTCAACATCCCGTTCGAGTTCCAGGGTCATGCGGGTCGCGACCGACCCGACCTACACCGCGACGGTCGGCGCTGCCAGGGTCGACGGCCCTGGCCATGCTGATGCTCGACCTGCGGCACTACGGCTACGCCATCGCCCAGGCATCTTCTTCGGCCTGTGGCTCGTGCCGCTCGGCTACCTCGCCTTCAAGTCCGGCATGTTCCCGAAGGTCCTGGGCATCGTCGCTCGTCGTCGGTGGCATCGGCTACCTGTTCGACACCCTCGCCGCGCTTCGTAGCCCCGAGCTCGACCCCCGATCATCCCACCCGGTCGCCGCGTTGCTCGGCATCGTCGCAGAGGTCTCCACTCCTCGGCATACCTCCTCGTGAAGGGAGTTCGCGGCCCCGCCCGGCGGGCGGATTCGCAGCCCGTCCGCGGTCTTCGACCCCGGTGCCGGCGATCTGCGTAGAGGACGAAAGCCGAATCGCCAGTCCCTCCGTCGCGGCGGCTGAACGCTGCCGCGGCTGGACGCGTGTGACGGCTTCCCACACAGACTTAGCGCGGGATTGCCGCCGGACCAAGGGAGTCGACGTCGCCATGATCTCAGTCCCAAGACGATTGATCGCCGGGACGCAGTCCACGACGTCGCAAGGCGAACCGAAGCGCGGCGACCGCGAGCCTGGACCCGACCGTGGCTCCGAGCCGAGGGCGTCGCCACGCTACGCGGCGGGCCTCGCCGGCTTCCTGTTACCTCGGCCTTCCCTGAGGTGGCGTTTCGCGCCTCCTGCTGATCGTCCCGGACCTCTCGATGGTGCGAGTACCTGCGTGGTCCGCGCGTTGGGGCGATCGTCCACACGACCTGGCTTCGCGACCGTGCGACCGGCGTCTGCGATCGCCGCCGTCGGCCTGGCGATCGGGAGCGCACCCGGCATCGCGGCCGGCGCCAGGTCTTCGTCGCCCACAGCGGGATGGACCGGACGATGGGCTACGGCCTGTGAAGCTCCCGAAAAGCTCCTTCAAAGGACACACCTCGGCCGGATCGGTCGCAGTCGCTGAGGGTCTTTGTCGGTCCATAGTTCGAAGGCACTCCGAGGCACCTCAAGCGGTCAGGGCGACAAAACCGCACAGGACCGCCAACACGGCCGTTGTCGCCGCCAAGGCGGTCCGTTCAGATCGGCTCTTGGAGGCGGGTTTCGAGTATTGAGGACGAGGAACCCGGCAATGACCCAAGCCGGAGCGAGAAGGTCAGCGAGGCCGGCGGGCCAGCCGATGACCCGGCCCGGGCGAGGATCACAAAGGCGAACGACAACAGGGAGGATCGCCGCGATCCCACTGAACGCTCGGAGGCGCGGAGGTAGCGTCGGCGTACCTCCCGCCCCAAGACGTGCGCGCCGAGGGGGCGCGCCCGCTGCCAGCACGCCGCGGGGCAGCCATCGCGCCAGTAGGCCCGTGGCTGGCGCCGCAACGACCGTCAAGTCCACCGTGGCCTCCGAACCCGGTCGATGGGTTCGCTTC
>ERZ1370068.3085-contig-2207_pt1 | contig 39672 bp, 52 predicted proteins | sample MGYA00561227_ERZ1370068 | MGnify/ENA primary metagenome ERZ1370068 (study PRJEB38410, sample SAMEA6850437) | metagenome | study: Metagenomic assessment of the ecological functions of the soil: analysis of the soil microbiota associated with the... | reverse complement strand
TACGCGTTGCTCGGCGGTTGCCGGCGCTGGGCGGTTCGTGCGGCAATGGCAGCCCACCGTCAAACGGCGGCGACTGCCTGCTGCCGGCAATCGCCGGCACAGTTGCTGGCGGCGTGGCGCCAGCGTGGGCCAGCGCAAAATGACCCTGTACCTGAACTTCGCACCGGCACGACGATTTCGATGTCGCCAGCGGCACGCGGACGCTGGCGCCGACGCGGTGGCCGGCAACGCGGCTGGGCAAGAGCGGCACCGGCACGCTGGCATCGGCGCCAACACCAACCTCCCCGCCTGGCGTGCTGCGCGTCCGGCACTGGCGGCCGGTGATTTCGCGGCGTCCAATAACCTGGCAAAGGCACGATCACGCCGAACGGCGGCGTGCGCCCGCAATGACGGGCAATGACATGTCCTCTGGCACCTGGCATCGCCGATAATAACGGCACGAACGTCGCTCCTCGCCAATCGGCTCAGCGTCGGCGCGCCTCACTGGCGACCCCGGCACCCGGTGCACGCTGACGCTGTCGACCGCCAGCAGCTACAGCGGCGGCGACGATGCCGGCCGGCACGCTGCAACTGGGCGTCGCCAACGCGCTGGCACAGTCGCCGGCGCGCGTGCGCCGTCAACGGCGGCGGCCGTCGACCACCACCAGCCTCAACCAGACGGTGGGCGCCTCCGGTCCGGCACCGGCGGCACGATCGCGCTGGGAACCGGCACGCTGACCACCAACAGCGCCAGCAACACGGCGCTTGTGAGTGAGTACCAGTCGCAATCGGCGCAGCCCGGTCGGGTTATGGCACCGGCAACGCTGACGCCTTCAAGCGCGGCCAACGCCTCCACCCGGCGCACGACGAGCGGCGGCCTGGTCAACTCTGGCGTCAGCTTCAACTTCGGCACGCACCGGCCAGGTTTGCGCTGAAACGGCGGCGGCCCGTCGGGCCACCGGCGCACGACCACCGACATCTCCTCGCGACTTGCCAACCTCGGCAGTGCATCGCCGCTCGACACCAACGGCAACAGCGCGACGCCACCTTCATGATCGGCGCGGCAGGCGGCGGACTGACCAAGACCGGCCAGCTGACGCTGGCGGCGCCAACAACTACGCCGCCGGCGAGACGACCATCAGCGGCGGCACGCTGCAGGTCGGCAGCGCACCACCGGCAGCCTGGGCGGCGGCGGGTGACCAACAAGCCAGCTCACCACCACGACAGCCTGGTCGCCAACGCCATTCTGCGTGGTGCAAGATCAGTTGCGCGCCGGCATCGCGATGGCTGATTAACGCTGAAAGCAGCACCGCCGGGGCGGCATTGATCGGCCAATGCCGCACCCTGCTGCTCGGCGCGCGCGCCGGCGGGCTCGACACGGGCGTCGTAACCGGGCGGCACCGCGCTCGGCGCCAACAGCCAGATCATCGCGCTGACGGGCGTCGCCTCAGCACGACGCCCGGAGACCCTCGGCAATGGGTGCCGGACCTGTGAAGCGCTTCGGCGGCACCGTCACCAGCAGGTAGATCGCAAAGCGGCAGCCTGACCGTGGCCGGCGGCGGCACGGTGGCACTCGGTGCACCAACACTCTACCATGGCACCACGGTGACGGGCGTTACCGGTGCTGCAGGCAACATTTGATCGCCTGCAGGGCGGCTCAGCGTCAATGCGCTGTGGTGTTCGACTGGCGGCAGCGGGCAATCATGGCAACAAGCGGCCTGGCACCGTTAAGAGCGGCGCCGGCATCAGCGACGCTCAGCGGCACCAACAACTACGCGCGGCGGCACGACGGTGTCGGGCGGCATATCCTGCGGGGCGCGACATACGAGCCTGCAGAGGGGCGAAGCATCCTGAACAACGCGGCGGTGCGCATTCAACCGGTCCACGGCGGGCACCTATGCCGGCAACATGTCGGCGGCCTGGGCGGCCCTGCTCATCGGCGGCACCGGCACGCTGATCCTGCCCAGCACCAACAACTATCATCCGGCGGCATCGATCAACGGCGGCACGCTGGCGGCAACCCGGCTGATTACCCGGCAATGCCGTATGGATTACCCCCGGCGGCGGCGGCGACGCTGCAGGCGCTCGGCACCTTCAACACGAATCGCCTGGTCACGCTCCTGATGGCGGCGGCATCGATCGATACCGCCAGCGTCAGGTCTTGGCGATTCTGCGTGTGGGCATCACCGGCACCGGCGGCCTGATTTGCCCGGCGCGCTTCGTCATCCCCACCGGCACCAGCGCCACCAAGCAGCGGCGGGCACGACTCATCCAGGTTGAAAAGCAGGCGCTGCGCCGGCCTTCCCCATCCCCGTCGCCGGCGCGCTTGTCGGCGCCGTCGCTGGTGGCGGTGTTTCGTCATCGCCGATGCCGACACGTCGGGCATCACCGATCACCAACACGACGTCCGGCGCCGTCACGGAGTTCTTCGCCCGCACTGGCCGAAGCGCGGCTTAACACCAACAGCAACACCGCTGGTATCGCGGCACGCGTTGCTTTCGCGAGCAGCACGGCCGGCAATGTGCCACCATCACCGGCGGCGCGGCAGCCGGGTGGGCTTCCTCAGCACGGCGGGCAACGCCACCCATCACCGACAGCGGCGGTCGCGCCCACTTCAGAACACTTTCGCCCTGGGCGGCAGGCGCGCTTCATCACCAATGCGGGCGGCAATCGATCCATCTCTTCCTGACCTCGGCCGCACGACGCTTCTGCCGATCGAGGGCGCGGGCAATAATCTCGGCAAGGGCAGTTCACCGTGGGCAAAGCGAACAATCTCCTCACCACGGTGAGCGGCACGATCGCCGACGGCGGAGGGGGCGGCGGCGGCGGCGGCTCGTTGTCGCGATCGGCACGGGCATCGCTGACGACCGGCATCAACAGCGCCACACCGGCGGCACCACGCACGGGCGATGCTGGTCGGGCACAACATCGAGCCTGCGCGGCAAACATCCTCAACAATGCGGCCGTGATGTTCAGAAGCCACAGAGCGGCACCGGCGCCTGCGCCGGCAATACGGGCGGCGGCTCGCTCACCCCGCAGACGCGCCTATCCTGACCGGCACCAACAGCTACACGGGCGGCACCACGGTGGCGGGCGGCATCGCTGCAGGGCAACACGGCCAGCCTGCAGGGCAAACATCCTGAACAACAGCAGCGTGGCAAGTCCGACCAGGCGGGCACCGACGCGCTTATGCCGGCGCTCCTGTCGGGCAGCAGCGGCACTGACCAAGGGCTCGGGCGCCGAGCATCGCTGGCCCTCAAGGCGGCAACAGCAACAGCTACTCGGGCGGCACGACGGTGTCGGGCGGCATCCTGCAGGGCACGACGTCGAGCCTGCAGGGCAACATCACTGAACAACGCGACGGTGGCGTTCAACCAGGCACGCAGCGGCACCTATGCCGGCAACATGATCGGGCAGCGGCGGCCTGCTGATCAACGGCACCGGCACGGTGATCCTGACCGGCACCAACAGCTACACCGGCGGCACCACGGTGTCGGGCGGCATCCTGCAGGGCAACACGGCGAGCCTGCAGGGCAACATCCTCAACAACGCCGTCGGTGGTGTTCAACCAGACCGGCAGCGGCACCGCTATGCCGGCGCCATGTCGGGCACCGGCGGCATGACCCTGCAGGGCGGCGGCGTGCTGCACCATCACCGGCACCAGCACCTGCACCGGCGCCGACCACGGTCAACGCCAGCACGCTGGTGGTGAACGGCAGCCTGGCCAGCGACGGTCACGCGTGAGCACGGCGGCACGCTGGGCGGCAACGGCACGATCGGCGGCCTGGTCTCCAACGGCGGCATCGCTGGCGCCCGGCAACTCGATCGGCACGCTGAACGTCAACGGCAACTTCAGCCAGGCGGCCGGCAGCATCTACCAGGTCGAGGCCAATGCGGCGGGCCAGGGCGACCGCATCAACGCCACGCGGCACGGCGACGATCAGCGGCGGCACGGTGCAGGTGCTGGCCCAGCCCGGCAGCTACGGCAACAGCACGACCTACACCATCCTCAACGCCACCGGCGGCGTGACCGGCACCTACACCGGCGTGACCAGCAACTTCGCCTTCCTGACGCCGTCGCTGTCATACGATCGCCAACAACGTGTTCCTGACCCTGGCGCTGCCGCAGCAGAACGCCTTCACGCCGACCTTCCTGGCGCTCGACGCCCAACCAGAGGGCGGTCGGCGTCGCGCTCAACCAGAGCTTCGCCAATGCCTGCTGGCGACTTCGCCACGGTGATCGGGGTGCTGGCCGGTCTCAACATCGCAGCAGGGCCCGCTGGCGCTCGAATACGATCAGCGGCCAGCCCTATGCCGACTTCGGCACCATGAACACCAACAACAGCGCGATGTTCATGAACGCCATCGGCCAGCAGATGGCCGATGGCGCGCGGCGCAGCGAGCGCCGGCCAGCGCCAGGCGCTGGCGCAGGCCTGCGAGATCGCGGCCTGCGATGGCGCGGGCCCGTTGAGCGCCTGGATCAGTGCGCTCGGCGGTCTGGGCTAGCGTGCTGGGCGACACCAATGCCTGCGACGCTGACCTACAACTTCGGCGGCGCCGCGGCCGGCATCGACTATCGCTTCGACCCGCGCTTCCTGGTCGGCATCGGCGTCGGCTACACCCACGGCACGCAGTGGGTGAACACCTTCCTGGGCCAGGGCTGGACCGACTCGCGTGAGCGTCGCGGCCTACGGCTCGTTCACGCAAGTCGCGGCTTCTATGTCGATGCGCTGGCGGGCTACGCCTACTTCAACAACCAGCTGCAGCGCCAGATCGTGATCCCCGGCCTGCAGCAGCGCACCGCCAGCGGCAGCACCGGCGCCAACCAGTTCCTCGGCCAGGTCGAGGGCGGCTACAAGATCGGCGTCTACGCGCCGGCCGCCGGCCACCATCACGCCGTTCGGCCGCTTCCAGATCTCGAGCGTGACGCAGAACGGCTTCACCGGAGTCGGGCGCGCAACTCGCTCAGCCTCAACGTGGCGCAGCAGACCACCAACTCGCAGCGCACGACCATCGGCGCCGATCTCGCGAGCTCGATCGGGCTCGGCAACGAGCGCAAGCTCGACCTCGCGCTCCGGCTGGGCTGGATGCACGAGTTCGCCGACACCGGCCGGCCGATCACCGCGGCCTTCGCCGGCGCGCCGGGCAACTCCTTCACCGTGTTCGGCGCCACGCCGCTGCGCAACGCCGCCGTCGTCGGCTTCCAGGCCACCACCACCATCGCCGCGGCGACGCAGATCTACCTGCGCTTCCGACGGCCAGCCCGGCTCGGGCAACCGACGCAACCACGCCTTCACCGCGGGACTGCGGCTCCAGCTGGTAGACGCGACGGCGAACCGGGCGGCGGCGGCGTGAGCTCGCTACGCGGCGGAAAGCAGCGCGCGGGCAGTCCGAGGAAGCGGCCTGCAGCGATCGCTCGATCAGGACGCGGTCGATGACCGTCGACGATGAAGACCAGCCGCGAGCGTCGGTCGGCGTCGGGCCACGCCGCCATGTGGACGGGCGGATGGACGAGATGCTGCACGCCGTGGATGGCGACCGGCGCGGCCGAGCCCGCGACGTTCAGGATGCCCTTCACCCGCAGCACCTTCTCGCCATGGCGGTTGAGCAGCATGGTCAGCCACAGGCCGAACAGGGTCCAGTCGAGCGGCCCGTCGAAGCTGAGCGCGAAGGCGTGGATGGTCTCGTCGTGCCGGTTGCGATCGTGCGTGCGCCATCGGCGTCGCGAGGCGCCATCTCCGCCGCGAACCAGCGCCGCGCGGCCTCGCTGCGGCCGGCGGTCGCGAACAGGTCGTGCGACAGCAGCGCCGCGGCGTCGAGCGGCGCTTCGGCAGCGCGCCACAGCGGCGCCGAGGGATTGAGCCGGCGCAGCCGTGCCGATGAGCGCGTCCGTCGTCTGCCGCATCGGCGAGGTCGGTCTTGGTCAGCACCAGCCGGTCGGCCACGGCCACCTGCTTGGTGCATTCGGGCTGGCGCGTCGAGCTGGCCGCGCCGTTCACCGCATCGACCGTGGTGATGACGTTGCCCAGGCGGAAATGATGCCGCAGCACCGGATCGGCCTGCACCGTCGACAGGATGGGGAACGGATCGGCCAGGCCCGTGCTCTCGACGACCAGCCGGCGGAAGCGCGGCACCAGCCCGCGCTCGCGCCTGCGAATGCAGATCCTTGATCGCCGCCGACAGCTCGCCGCGGATGGTGCAGCAGAGGCAGCCCGACTGCAGCAGCACCATGGTGTCGTCGATGCGCTCCAGCAGATGATGGTCGAGCCCGACCTCGCCGAATTCGTTGATCAGCACCGCGGTGTCGGCGAGCGCCGGATCGCGCGAGCAGGCGCTGCAGCAGCGTGGTCTTGCCCGAGCCCAGGAAGCCCGTGATCAGGTTGACCGGCGTGAAGACGGGCGATCAGCCAAGCTCGCGTCTCCAGCCGGACGATGAGTTCCGGATCGAGCGGATCGCAGGGCCGGCCCAGACAGCTTCTCGGCCGCCGCCCAGAGATGGCCGAGATTGTCGACGATCTCGGTCTTGCCGGTCGCCGTCGACAGGACGAACGAGCTCGCCTGCCAGTCGCTGAGCGTCAGCCCGTAGTAGCCTGAGCACGCGGCTCGCGCAGGCGACGCGGTGCGCCCGCTCGCGCCGGCGCTGCAGGCCGATCGGTGTTGCGCGTGAACACGCCGGGTCGCGCGGCGGCGTCGGTCCAGTGACTCGGAGCCGCCCAGAACGCCGCACAACGCGCACATCGGTCATCATTCCGGCTGCTGAGGCTCACTTCTTCCGCGGCGAGCGCTTGGCGAAATCGTCGGCCATCTCGTTCATGGTGACGAAGCGCACGCCGGGATGGCCGATCATGTGGTGATAGAGCCGCTCCAGCATCATCAGCACGTGCGGCCGGCCCGATACGTCGGGATGGATGGTCATGGGGAACACCGCGTAGTCGTATTCGCGGTAGACCCAGTCGAACTGGTCGCGCCACATCTGCTCGATGTCGCGCGGATTGACGAAGCCGTGGCTGTTGGGCGACTTCTTGATGAACATCATCGGCGGCAGGTCGTCGAGATACCAGCTCGCCGGGATCTCGATCAGGTCGGTTTCCTGGCCGCGCTGCAGCGGCACCATCCATTCGCGTCGGCTGCTTGGCATAGTCGATCTTGGTCCAGCTGTCGCCGACCCGCACGTAATAGGGCTGGTGGTCGTTGATGCATCAGCGAGTGGTCGTACTTGATGCCGCGCTCGAGCAGCAGCTCGTTGGTGACGGTCGAGAACTCCCACCACGGCGCGACGTAGCCGGTCGGCCGCTTGCCCGAAAGCTGCGTCACGAGATCGATGCACTTGTCGAGGATCTCCGTCTCCTGCTCGCGCGTCATCGCGATCGGGTTCTCGTGGCTGTAGCCGTGGATGCCGATCTCGTGGCCGGCGTCGGCGACGGCCTTCATCTCCTCGGGAAAGGTCTCGATCGAGTGGCCGGGGATGAACCAGGTGGTCTTGATGCCCAGCCGCTCGAACATCTTCAGCAGCCGCGGGCTGCCGACCTCGCCGGCGAACAGGCCGCGCGAAATGTCGTCAGGCGAATCCTCGCCGCCATAGCTGCCCAGCCAGCCCGCCACGGCATCGACGTCGATGCCGAAGCCGCACAGAATTTCCTTGGCCATCGTCCGGTGCTCCTCCTGCTTCCAGTGAGGCATGACGAGCAAGAAGCGTTCCGCAGCCGAAGTCAAAGTTGCAGATCTGCTGCATTGATGTGACTGAGTCGTGATAGGCGAGATTGGCCATGTAGCCTGGTCTTCGCCCTCAACTGACCGCTCAGGCGCCATCCCAGCGCCGGGATATGCGCGTCCCGACGGCAGCGGGCGGTGAGGCGTTGCGGGCGGCGGCGTCCCACATCAGGCGCGGATCGAAGGCCTCGGCGGCGAAGATGGTGATGAAGACCACGGCGCAGAAGGCGACGGCGCCGACGCCGGGCTCGATGGTGACGGCGCGGCCGAACTGGACCAGCGCGCCCAGCAGCGATTCCATGAAGATGTCGACCATCGACCAGCGGCCGATCCAGGCCACGACGTAGTAGAGCCGCGTGCGCTGCGCGCAGCAGGATGCGCGGCGCCCGTCTCGGTGGCTCACGAGCATGGTGGCCATCAGCATGACGGCCGAGCCCGATCAGCTTGAACATCGGCACCAGGATGCTGGCGAAGAACACCAGCAGCGCCAGCGGATACATCTGCGAGGCCAGCAGCTCCTCGACGCCGCCCAGGATGGTGCTGGGCTGGCCGGCGCCGAGCTGGATCACGGTGAGCACCGGATAGACGTTGGCCGGGATGTAGAGGATGGCGCGCGGCGATCACGAAGGCCCAGGTGCGCGCGATGCTGTCGGGCTTGCGCTCGTGCACGCGCGAGCCGCAGCGCGGGCACTGCCGTCGCGCTCGGCCGGCACGCAGACCAGGCCGCAGCCCTCGCAGCCGACCGCGCCGGGCCGGAAGTCGAGCGGCGCCACCGGCGGGCATCGGCGCGTGGGTCTGGCCGCGGCGCTCGATCTCCTCCCACACGGCATGGGGATCGAGCGCGGCCTCGGCCCACACGATGACGACGGTGAGCAGGCCCAGCGCATAGACGGCCGGGCCGAGCTCGATGGTCACCAGGTCGCCGAGCTTGGTGTAGGCCACGAACACGCCGAGCAGCAGCACCTCGAGCATCGCCCAGGTGCCGATGCTTGCGCGCGACAGCAGGAAGACGCCGCGCAGGTTGGGCGGCAGCGCGCCGCAGCTTGAGGCCGATCAGCACGTAGAGCGTGCCGGCGAACTTGCCGAGCGGCGCGATCGGCCGTGGTGAAGGCGACCGCCAGCGCCAGCGGCCACAGGCCGCGATCGACCAGCTCGAGCGGCCCGAGATCCAGCGTGGTCGCGTGCACGATGCCGGCGGTCGAGACCTTCATCAGCATGGCCGAGCCACACCACGGCGAACAGCACCAGGGCGGCGACGGTGAGCGCCAGGTGACGGTTCAGCGGATCGGCGCGGGTGCGGCGCAGCGACGGTGCCGCAGCGCACGCAGTCGCGAGCGCATGTCGGGCGCCGAGCGCCGGCACGATCTGGAACTGGCCGCAGCCCGGAGCACTCGCGCAGCTGCGGTCTGGTCATCGGGCCGTCGGCCGTCCGCACAGGATCGGCGCCCGCAGCATCTACGGCTGCAGCAGCGCGGCGATGCCGTCGGCGAGCTCGCCCACGGCGTCGCTGATCGCCGCCACCAGGCCCGGGACGTGTCCGGCGTCGGCAGCGGCTTGGAGATCGTGAAGGTGCGCGCCGCCAGTGCGCCGCGGCCGGTTGAACTCGACGGCGACCTGGGCGAGCAGGATGAGCATGCCCGCCTTGTCGGCATCGAGGCGCTGGATGTTGACGCCGACCGTGGCGTTGGGGTCGGCCGGTGATGGCGCCGCTCTCGCCGTAGACCGTGCTGTTGGGCAGGCGCTGCGAGAGCTCGACGCACCAGCACGCGGCTCAGCATGCGCGCCCAGCGGCTCGCCCCACCAGTCGTTCGGCCATGACGTCGAGCTTGTAGCCCTCCGAGGAGCGCACGATCTCGCGGCGGTCGAGGTAGCTCGCCAGGCCGATGTCCTTCAGCAGCACGATCTTGGGGCCGGCCGGCAACGTCGGCCCGTGCGGCGTCACCGATCGTGTAGTAGCACCGGATCGGGCGAGGCACCGCAGGCGGCCAGCCAGCAGGCAAGCGGGCAGCGCGAGGGCAGCGAAGCGGCGGCGGCCGAGCGTGCATCTCGGTCATTCCTTGCCGGTGTTGGTGCGGCCCTTGATCAGGGCCTCGGGATGCCGCGACAGCAGGTCGGCCAGCGCGCGGATCGAGCGCGCCGTGTCGGTGAGCTGCGGCAGCAGGCGGTCGAGGTCGCGGCGGAAGCGCGAATCGTCGCCGTAGCCCGCGTTGAGCGAGCCGAACAGGCGGTTGGCCTTGGTGAGCGCGTCCTGCAGCTGGGCGGCGATCTCGGGCAGGCGCTTCAGCGCCGGCGTGGCGTCGGTGTCGAGCTTGCGGGCGATGTCCTGGACGTCGACCATCGCCGTCTCGAGCGCCGCCAGGGTCTTCTTGAGCTGCGGTCCGTTGATCGTGTCGTCGAGCCCCGCCGCGGCGCCCGACGAGGCTCTTGCCGATGCGGTCGAAGTCGATGCGGTTGATCTTGGACAGCAGTTCGTTGGCCGAGCGGGCGATGCTGTCGAAGCCGCCGGCTTCGGACGACGGGATGACGAAGACGTCGCCTTCGCGCTCCAGCTCCGCCGGCGGCGCATCGGGCAATGACGCTCGAGCGCAACGATCTTCTGGCCGGTGATCAGGCTCGGCGACTGCAGCGTGGCGCGCAGCCCGCGCTTGACCATCTCTGCGGCCAGCGTGCCCGGCGGCGAGACCCTGGGCGGCGGCGATGCCTGCGATGCGACTCGGCCTCGACGCGATAGTGCACCGGCGCCACGATGCGATCCTGCTTGGGATCGTAGACCAGGCCGACGTCGGTGACCTCGCCGATCTTGAGCCCGTGCAGCGTCACGTCGGCGCCGACGTCGAGGCCGGCGACCGAGCCCGGAAAGTACGACAGCAGCTGCAGCTGGTGGCCGAAGCCCGCCGACTTCGCCGCCTCGCAGGCTGGCATAGAGCGGAAACTGATGGTCCGGCCGCGGCGCCGGCGCTTCGGAGTCGGACGGCGGTATCGAAGGCGATGCCGCCCAGCAGCAGGGCCCGCAGCGATTCCATCTGCACGTCAGACGCCGCTGGCGGCCGAGCTTGACCGACAGGCCCGAGGCGTTCCAGAACGACGAGTCGTCGTGCACGTACTGGTCGAACGGCGCGCGCACGAAGGCGTGGATGGTGACGCTGCTCGGCCAGATCGCCGAGGTCCCAGCCGAGCACGGTGCCGACCTCGAGGTCGCGGAAGAAGATCGGCGAGCCCAGGCTGATCGAGCCCAGCCGCTTGCTCTGCAGCTTGAAGGTCGTGCCCTGGCGCGACGGCCTGCAGGATCGGCGGATCCTGCTTGCCGACGAAATGCTGCGCTGCGGCTTGCCCTTCTCGGTCGACGGCCGCATGCCGATGTAGGAGCCCGACAGCAGCGTATCGAGGCCGGTGATGTTGCCGGCGAAGAGCTGCGGCTTGACCACCCAGAAGATCGTCTTGTCGGTCAGCAGCGGCTCGGCCTCGCGCACCGTCTCCACCGTCACCAGCACGTTGGACGAGGTCGGGCGCGATGGCGATGCTCTTCACCGTGCCCATCGACGACGTTCTTGTACTTGAGCTGGGACTGGCCGGCGGTGAGGCCGGCGGCCGTTTCGAAGGAGATGGTGATGGTCGGGCCGCGCTTGGAGAAGGTGTCCCAGGCCAGCCACGCCGCGATCAGCGCGGTGAGCAGCGGAACGATCCAGACCAGCGGAATGCGCCGGCGGCGATGGGCGCCCGCCGTCGGCAATGCTGTCGGCCCTGTCCGCTGTCACTCATTGCCCTCGATCCCGCCTCTGTCCGTCGCCCGAAGGGTAACGCAAATCGACTGGCTCTGCAACCATCGCCAAGGGCTGCGAAACTGCAGAAACCCCGACATGGTCAAGGACAGCGATCAGGCGCGCTGAAATCGGGCCAGAACGTCGCTCGCGATTGTCGATGTCGCGCGCCAGGACCTCGCGCTTGCCGACATGGTTGGCCGGGCTGACCACGCCCTCGCGCTCCATGCGCTCGACGATGCGGGCGGCGCGGTTGTAGCCGATCTGCAGGTAGCGCTGGATGAAGCTGGTGCTGCACTTGCGCTCGCGCGCGACCAGCGCGATCGCCTGGTCGTAGAGCTGGTCGCTCTCGCCGTCCTCGCCCTCGCCCGGCAGGCCGAGCCCATCGTCCTCGCGCATCGGGATCGTCGGTCACCGATTCGATGTAGGACGGCACGCCCTGCGCCCGCAGATGGCGCACCACCTCCTCGACCTCGGTGTCGCTGACGAACGGGCCGTGCACGCGCGCGATGCTTGCCGCCGCCGGCCATGTAGAGCATGTCGCCCTGGCCCAGCAGCTGCTCGCCGCCCTGCTCGCCCAGGATGGTGCGGCTGTCGATCTTCGACGTCACCTGGAAGGAGATGCGGGTCGGGAAGTTGGCCTTGATGGTGCCGGTGATGACGTCGACCGAGGGCCGCTGCGTCGCCATGATGACGTGGATGCCGGCGGCGCGCGCCATCTGGGCCAGGCGCTGGACGGCGCCTCGATCTCCTTGCCGGCGACCAGCATCAGGTCGGCCATCTCGTCGATGATGACGACGATGAAGGGCAGCGGCGTCGAGGTCGATCTCCTCGTCCTCGATAGATCGGCTCGCCGCGTCTCGGGATCGATAGCCGGTCTGGACCGTGCGCGTCGAGCGCCTCGCCCTTGCGCGCGGCCTCGACCAGCGCGCTCGTTGTAGCCCGCGATGTTGCGCACGCCGAGCTGCGCTCATGGCGCGGTAGCGGTCCTCCATCTCGCGCACCGCCCACTTCAGCGCCACGATCGCCTTGCGCGGCTCGGTGACGACGGGCGTCGAGCAGATGCGGGATGTCCGTCGTAGACGCTGAGCTCCAGCATCTTGGGATCGATCATGATGAAGCGGCAGCTGATCCGGCGGCAGCCGGTAGAGCAGCGACAGGATCATGGTGTTGATCGCCACCGACTTGCCCGAGCCGGTGGTGCCGGCGATCAGCAGATGCGGCATGCGGGCGAGGTCGGCGATCACCGGCTCGCCGCCGATGTCCTTGCCGAGCGCCAGCGGCAGGTCGAGCCGGCTGTCCTCGTAGTGCCGGGTCGACAGCAGCTCGCGCAGGAACACCGTCTCGCGCCTGCGCATTGGGCAGCTCGATGCCGATGACGTTGCGGCCCGGCACGGCGGCGACGCGCGCCGACACCGCGCTCATCGAGCGGGCGATGTCGTCGGCCAGGCCGATGACGCGGCTCGACTTGATGCCGGGCGCCGGCTCGAGCTCGTAGAGCGTCACGACCGGGCCCGGCCGCACCTTCGACGATCTCGCCCTTGACGCCGAAATCGTCGAGCACCGGTCTCGAGCAGGCGCGCGTTCTGCTCCAGCGCCTCCTCGTCGATCTTGGTCTCGGTGCTGATCGCGCGAGGGCAGCGACAGGATGTCGAGCGGCGGCAGCCGATACTCGCCGGTCACCAGGTCGAGCTCGCGCTGGCCGGCCTTGGCGGCGCGCTTGCCCTGGGCCGCGGCCGACTTGCGCGGAACGATCCTGCACGCCGCTCGATCGGCGGCTGCGGCGGCTGGTCGGCGCGCCAGCGCATCGCGGCGTGAAGGGATTGTCGTCGCCGTCTCCGGTCCACCGGCTCGTCGGGCGGCAGCAGTGGCGACGGCCACGGCTTCCGGACGGCGCTCGGCGGCGACCGATGCTCGCTCGGCGGCCGGGCGGCGGGCCGCAGACGGCCCAGGATCGGCTCGATGCGCAGCCCGGCCAGGCGATCGAACAGCGTGCGTTCGCTGCACCGATCGCGGGCCGGCTCGGCCGTCGTCGAGGCTGGCGGCGCCGCGGATGCAGCGGCACGGGCGCCTCGGGGATCTCGCCGCGCCGGCCGCTCGATCGGCGCGTAGGGCGCATCGACCATCAGCGAGTCGCGCGGCGGCAGCGGCGCCCTCGTCCGGGATCTGCTCGAGGCGCGTCCTCGAAGTGCGCCGGATCGTACTGGCTGGCGTCGATCTCGCCCGGGATCTCGGCATAGCCGATCGCCGGCGCCGGCAGGTCGGCCTCCTCGTCGAGCGGCTGCGGCTTGCCGCGCCACAGGCCGACGCCGGCCCGCACCAGCCACACGCCCCACAGGAAGGGCGCGCGCAGGATGCGGAAGATCAGCGGCAGGTCGGTGCGGTTCATGCCGAGCGCCGGCGCCATGGCGATGAAGGCGAGCGCCGCGCAGGCCGGCTCGATCAGCGGCCAGGCTGCCGCCGCTCGAATGGGTCAGCACCAGCTCGCGGAAGCGGCCGACCAGCGCCAGGCCCGACCAGCCCGCCCGGTCCGGCATGGGTGGCCGCACCGCCGACGTCGCCCAGGCCGACGCAGGCCACGCTCATCATCAGCAGCGCCAGCAGCAGCAGCGACAGCCGCGAGGCCGAAGAAGCCGAGATGGTGGGTGCGCGCCATGCGCACGCCCCAGGTGATCAGCGCCACCGGCACCAGGACGATGGCGAGCCCGAAGGTCTGCAGCAGCAGGTCGGAAATGTAGGCGCCGGGCAGGCCGACCATGTTGTGCGGCGCGCTGCCGGTCGCGTGGTTGAGCGACGGATCGCCCGGGCTGTAGGTGAACAGCGCCAGCAGCAGCACGACGCCTGCCGCAGCGACACGCGACGCCGACCAGCTCCATCATGCGCCGGCGCAGGAAGTCGCGCCCGCCCTCCGGCAGGATCGTCGTCTTGCGCGGGATGCAACGAGGTGGCGCCCATGATGGCCATGGCCTGCGCGCTCCCTACAGCACCGCGGCGAGGCGGGTCATCGCCTCGCGGGTGGTCTTCTCGTCATGCACCAGGGCGACGCGGATGTAGCGCTCGGCGGTGTTGATGCCCGTCGGTCTCGCGGCAGACGTAGGCGCCGGGCAGCACCTTTGAGATGCGCCTCGCCCCACAGCCGGCGCGTGGCCTCCTCGCCGTCGCCGACGTCGAGCCACAGGAAGAAGCCGCCGCCCGGCGTGAAGTAGCCGAAGCGGTTGTGCAGGATCTGCTCGGCGACGCGGAAGTTCTTGCGGTACCACTCGCGCGTCTCGCAGCGGATGCGTCTCCTCGCGCCACAGCGCCGCCGAGGCCTTCTGGACGGCGAACGGGATCTGCGGGCCGCCGTAGGTCCGCCAGCGCAGCAGCATCGCCACCAGCCGCGGATCGCCCGCCATGAAGCCGGAGCGCAGGCCGGCGGCGTTGGAGCGCTTGGAGAGCGAATGGAAGACCGCGACGTTGCGGAACGGGTCCTTGCCGCCGGTCGTATCCATCGCCAGCGCCGCCTCGAGCCGCGCCGACCGGCGCCTGCTTCGGTGTAGATCTCGGCGTAGCACTCGTCGACCGCCAGCACGGCGTCGTGCTGCCGGCACTAGGCGATAAGCTTCTGCAGATAGTCGAGGCTGGCGATCGCGCCCTGCGGATTGGCGGGCGAGCAGAGATAGACCACCGCCATCCGCGTCCCACGTCGCCTCGTCGATGCTCAGAAAGTCGGGCAGGAAGCCTGTCTCGGCATTGGCGTTGACCAGCAGCGGCTCGGCGCCCGACAGCACCGGCGCCGCCGAGATAGGCCTGATAGAACGGGTTGGGCAGCGCCACGATCGGCTTGCCGCCGCCCTTCTGCTGCGGCGTCGCCACCGTGGCGATGATGTAGAGCGCCTTCCTTGCTGCCGCGCGGTCGGGATCACGTGCTGCGCCGGGTCGAAGCAGGCCCTTGGGGCAGCCGGTAGCGCCGGTCGAGCCATTCGACGATGGCGAGGTTGAGATCGGGAATGCCCCTGGTTGGGCGGATACTTGTTCCAGCCGTCGATCTCGTCGGTCACGATCTGGCGCGCGAAGGCCGGCATCGCGCCCTGCGGCTCGCCGACCGCGAGGTTGATCATCGACAGATGGGCCGGCGGCGCGATCGGGGCGATGAGAGCGTTCAGCCGCGCGAACGGAAAGTCGGTCAGCGTCTCCGTCAGGCGCGGATTGAACATCGAGACCATCCAATGGGCCTGCTGAGGCCGAGGCAAAGCAACGACGCCGGCGGGAGGGGGCCTGCCGGACCTAACTATTGGCCTATTGTATGGAACAAATTAGCCAATAACAACAATGGAATAGGCCGCTTTCCTCATACGGAGAAGGGCTTGCGACCGATCCTCCGCAGAGCCACAAGCTCTGGGGTGCCTACTGCACCCGCTCGCCGTGCAGAGCCGTGTCGAGGCCCTCGGTCTCCTCGTCGCGGGTGACCCTGAGCCCGACCAGGGCGTCGACGATCTTGAGGATGATCCAGGTGGCGACGGCGCAGAACACGGTGACCACCGCCACGCCGTAGAGCTGGGTCAGGATCTGGCCGCCATTGCCGTCGACCAGGCCGACCGCCCTGGCCCTTGTGGACGTCGTTGATCAGCCGGGTGGCGAACACGCCGGTCAGGATCGTGCCCAGCGATGCCGCCGATGCCGTGCACGCCGAAGACGTCGAGCGAGATCGTCGTAGCCCAGCCTGTTCTTGAGCACGACCGAGGCCCAGTAGCAGGCCGCGCCGGCGCCAGCGCCGATCACCAGCGCGCCCACGGCTCGACGTAGCCCGACGGCCGGCGTGATGGTGCCGAGCCCGGCGACCGCGCCCGAGCAGGATGCCGAGCACCGAGGGCTTGCCGCGGCTCGACCCATTCGAGCGACCATCCAGGCGAGCGCCGCCGCGGCGGCCGCGAGATGGGTGTCGACGCATGGCGCATGCCGCGCCAGCTCGCCCGACGACAGCGCCGAGCCGGCGTTGAAGCCGAACCAGCCGACCCACAGCAGCGAGGCGCCGATCACGGTGAGGACCAGGTTGTGCGGCGCCATGTTTTCGCGTGCCGTAGCCGCTGGCGCTTGCCGAGCACCAGGGCAGCAGACCAGGCCGGCGATGCCGGCGTTGAGGTGCACCACCGTGCCGCCGGCGAAATCGAGCACGCCCAGCGTCGCCGAGGAAGCCGCCGCCCCACACCCAGTGCGCGATCGGCACGTAGACGAACAGCAGCCACAGCGCCGATGAACCACATGCATGGCCGAGAACTTCATGCGCTCGGCGAAGGCGCCGGCGATGAGCGCCGGCGTGATGATCGGCGAAGGTCGCCTGGTACATCAGGAAGACGTTCTCCGGCACCGTCTTGGCGAGCTCGTGGACGCTGTCCATGCCAGGCCGCGCCGAAAGCGCGCGACAGCGATGCCGATGACGCCGTTGACGTCGCCGCCGTCGGTGAAGGCCGAGCGAGTAGCCGACCACGAACCACAGCACCGTCACCAGGGCGGCGACGGCGAAGGCTCTGCACGCCGGTCGCCAGCACGTTCTTCTTGCGCACCATGCCGGCGTAGAACAGCGCCAGGCCCGGGATGGTCATCATCAGCACCAGCGCCGTGGCGACCAGCAGCCAGGCGGTGTCGCCGGTATCGATGGTGGGCTTGTCGGCGGCGCAGGCGGCAGCGCCGGCGCAACGAGCGGCGATCGCGCACGCCAGCGGCGCGCCGATGCGCAGAGCCGTCTTCAGCATTGTCTCTCCCGTGTCGTCTGTCTTGTTCGTTGTCGTCTGGCTCGTTGTCGGTCTGCTCGTATTCGCTAGAGCGCGTTGGATCCCGGTCTCGCCGGTGCGGATGCGCAGCGCCTGCTCGACCGGCGTGACGAAGATCTTGCCGTCGCCGATCTTGCCGGTGTGCGCGGCCTTCTGGATGGCCTCGATCGGCGCGCTCGACCTGGGCGTCGTCGACCACGATCTCGATCTTCACCTTGGGCAGGAAGCTCACCAGCGTACTCGGCGCCGCGGTAGATCTCGGTCTGGCCCTTCTGCCGGCCGAAGCCCTTGACCTCGCTCACCGTCAGGCCCTGACACGCCGACGCCGGTCAGGGCGTCGCGCACCTCGTCGAGCTTGAACGGCTTGATGATGGCGGACACGAGTTTCATGCGCTTCCCTCCTGCCTCTTCGGCTTGTGCCGACTAGACTGGCGTCTGGCAACGGCGGCGTCAACATTCAGGCGACGAGCAAAAAGGCCCGGCGAGCAGGCATCGCCGGGCCGTGAGTAGCCGCCGCGACACGGAAGCGGCGGTGAGAGGGAACCAGGGAGGAGGTCGGGGTTCCCGAACGCGCTGAGGCCGGACGCTCTAGTGCACCGTCTCCCCGTGCAGGTTGATGTCGAGGCCTTCGACCTCTTCTTCGTTGGTGACGCGCAGGCCGATCAGCGCATCGACGATCTTGAGGATGATGAAGGTGGCGATGGCGCACCAGGCGATGCAGACCAGGCAGCCCCAGAGCTGGGTCAGCACCTGGCCGGCATTGCCGTCGATCAGGCCCGCTCTTGCCGTCGCCGCCGATCGCCTCGACGGCGAACACGCCGGTCAGGATGGCGCCGACGAAGCCGCCGACGCCGTGCACGCCGAAGGCGTCGAGCGAGTCGTCGTAGCCCAGCGCCTGCTTGAGCCCGGTGGCGCCCCAGAAGCAGACCAGGCCGGCGACGATGCCGATCACCAGCGCGCCCATCGGATTGACGAAGCCCGAGGCCGGCGTGATGGCGACCAGGCCGGCGACCGCGCCGGAGATGATGCCGAGCACCGACGGCTTGCCGCGCGTCGCCCACTCGGCGAACATCCAGGCAAGCGCCGCCGCGGCGGTGGCGATCTGGGTGACCGCCATCGCCATGCCGGCATTGCCGCTGGCGCCGCCGCCGAGCCGGCGTTGAAGCCGAACCAGCCGACCCACAGCAGCGAGGCGCCGATCACCGAGTAGACCAGGTTGTGCGGCGCCATGTTCTCGGTGCCGAAGCCGCGTGCGCTTGCCGAGCACCAGGGCGCAGACCAGGCCGGCGACGCCGGCGTTGATGTGCACCACGGTGCCGCCGGCGAAGTCGAGCACGCCCCAGTCGCCGAGGAAGCCGCCGCCCCACACCCAGTGCGCGATCGGCGCGTAGACGATCAGCGACCACAGCGCCATGAACCACATCATGGCCGAGAACTTCATGCGCTCGGCGAAGGCGCCGGCGATCAGCGCCGGCGTGATGATGGCGAAGGTCGAGCTGGAAGCACATGATAGACCGATCTCGGGAATGGTCTTGGCGAGCTCGCTGACGCCGTCGAGCGTCAGCCCGCGCAGGAAGACGCGGCTCAGGCCGCCGATGATACGTGCTGCCCGTCGGTGAAGGCCAGGCTATAGCCGACGACCAGCCACAGCACCGATGATCAGGCAGGTGACGGCGAAGCTCTGCATCACGGTGGCCAGCACGTTCTTCTTGCGCACCATGCCGCCGTAGAACAGCGCCAGGCCCGGGATGGTCATCATCAGCACCAGCGCCGTCGAGGTCAGCATCCAGGCGGTGTCGCCGGTGTCGAGCTTGGGCTTGTCGTCGGCGGCCAGCGCCAGCGACCGGCAGGAAGCAGCGCAGCCGGCGCCTGCCAGGCCGCCGAACGCCGAATTGAGCTTGAGTTTCATCGTTCTCCCCTCGCGTCTCGAGTTGTTTGCATGGTGCGCTGGACTACAGCGCCTCGATGCCGGACTCGCCGGTGCGGATGCGGATCGCCTGCTCGATCGGTCGTGACGAAGATCTTGCCGTCGCCGATCTTGCCGGTGCCGCGCCGCCTTGCGGATCGCCTCGACGGCGCGCTCGACCATGGCATCGTCGATCACGACCTCGATCTTGACCTTGGGCAGGAAGCTCACCGCGTACTCCGCGCCGCGATAGATCTCGGTCTGGCCCTTCTGCCGGCCGAAGCCCTTCACCTCGCTCACCGTCAGGCCCTGGATGCCGAGCGACGTCAGCGCGTCCCGGACCTCGTCGAGCTTGAAAGGCTTGAAGATCGCCATGACCATTTTCATTGCAGCCGTCCTCCACCGGGCGGAACGCCCCAGTTCCGATCGGACGGCTGCAAGGTGCGTGCCAATCGGTCGCAAATGGCCATTTGCCGGGCTTTGCGGCGGTCACGCGGTTGCCGCCGGGCTGCCGCCAGCCCGGGCGGCTGCCATCTATGGCGCATGGACAGCGATCGGCTCGATCTCGCGGTCGTGGGCGCCGGCCTGAACGGCAGCCTGCTGGCGCTGGCCGCGGGCGAGGCCGGCCTCGAGCACCGCCCTGATCGACCGCGTGCCGCTGAAGTCGCTGCACCGACGCGGGCTTCGACGGGCGCACCACCGCCATCGCCTATACCAGCCAGCGCCTGTTCGCGGCGCTCGGCGTATGGCCCGAGCTGGCCGACCAGGCCGAGCCGATCCTCGACATCCGCATCTCCGACGCCGGCCACGACGGCCGGCCGAGCCCGCTGTTCCTGCATTTCGATCACCGCGAGGCGGCGCCGCCGAGGGCGACGAGCCCGCGCCGATGGGCTGGATCGTCGAGAACCGCTTCCTGCGCGCCGCCGTGCTGCGGCGGCTGGCGGCCTGCCCGCAGGTCGAGCTGATCGCGCCGGACGAGGTGATCGAGACCAAGCGCGATCCGGACCGCGCCGAACTCGCGCTCAAGAGCGGCCGCCGCCTTGCCGGCGCGCCTGGTCGCGTCGGCCGAAGGCCGCTTCGGCGCGATGCGCGAGGAGGCCGGCATCGGCGCGCGCGCCTGGTCCTACGACCAGATCGCGATCGTGCTGGTGGCGCACCACGAGCGGCCGCATCGCGGCGTCGCCCAGGAGAAGTTCCTGCCCGGCGGGCCCTTCGCCATCCTGCCGATGCGCGACGGCCAGCGGGCGAGCATCGCTCGTCGATCGTCTGGACCGAGCGCGCCGACCTCGCGCGCCGGCTGCTCGAGCTCGATGCCGCCGCGCTTCCAGGCCGAGTTCGCGCGACGCTTCGGCGACCATCTCGGCCAGGTCGAGCCGACCGGTCCGCGCTGGTGGTTTCCGCTCGGGCTGGTCCATGCCGAGCGCTATATCGACACGCGGCTGGTGCTGGTCGGCGACGCCGCGCACGGCCTCCATCCCATCGCCGGCCAGGGCTACAATCTCGGCGTGCGCGACATCGCGGCCCTCGTCGAGGTGCTGATCGACACCAAGCGGCTCGGCCTCGACATCGGCGCCGCCGACACGCTCGAGCGCTACGCGCGCTGGCGGCGGGCCGACAATTTCACCATGGTCGCCGCCACCGACCTGCTGAACCGCCTGTTCTCCAACGACATCAAGCCGATGCGGCTGGTCCGCGACATCGGCCTGGCCGCGGTCAACCGCGTGCCGCCGCTGCGCCGCTTCTTCGTCCGCCACGCCATGGGGCTGGTCGGCGACCTGCCCAAGCTGATCCGGGGCGAAAGACCCTAAGCCTCGACAGGGCCTGGACGAACGGGCTCGGCAGCACCCTATCTCAGGGGCCAATTTCGAGGAATTTCCATGGCTCAAGCTCAAGTGCCCGTGACCGTGCTGACCGGCTATCTCGGCGCCGGCAAGACCACCCTGCTCAACCGCATCCTGAGCGAGCAGCACGGCAAGAAATACGCCGTCATCGTCAACGAGTTCGGCGAGCTCGGCATCGACAACGACCTCGTGGTCGAACGCCGACGAGGAAGTGTTCGAGATGAACAACGGCTGCATCTGCTGCACCGTGCGCGGCGACCTGATCCGCATCATCGAAGGCCTGATGAAGCGCAAGGACAAGTTCGACGGCATCCTGGTCGAGACCACGGGCCTCGCCGATCCCGGCCCGGTGGCGCAGACCTTCTTCACCGACGACGAGGTCAAGGCGCAGGACCCGGCTCGACGCCATCGTGACCGTGGTCGACGCCAAGCACTTCCTCGGCCAGCTCGAGCAGGGCGACGAGGCCGAGGAGCAGGTGGCCTTCGCCGACGTGATCCTGCTCAACAAGACCGACCTGGTGAGCGCCGACGAGCTCAAGAAGGTCGAGGACAAGATCCGCGTCGATCAACCGCTACGCCCGCATCTTCAAGACGCGAGAAGAGCCAGATCGGCCTCGACGCCATCCTCGACAAGGGCGCGTTCGATCTGAAGCGCATCCTCGAGTTCGAGCCCGACTTCCTCGCATCACGGCCACGATCACGACCACGAGGAGGAGGTCGAAGAGCCTGTCGTTCACCGCCGACCGTCCGGTCGATCCCGACAAGTTCCAGAAATGGATGGGCGCGCTGCTGCAGCTGCGCGGTCGGCGACATCTTCCGCAGCAAGGGCATCCTGGCCATCGACGGCGCGCCGCGGCGCTACGTCTACCAGGGCGTCCACATGATGATGGACAGCCGACTGGGGCTCGCCCTGGAAGGACGGCGAGAAGCGCGCGAGCAAGCTGGTCTTCATCGGCCGCAACCTCGACGGCGACAACCTGAAGCGCGGCTTCGAAGACTGCCTGAAGTAACCGCGTGAAGCTCGATCTCGCAAATCCGGCCTGGCGGCCAGACCCTGCCGCCGGCGCGTTCGGTCGCGGCCGACGCGCCGGCCGCCGCCTGCGCCTTCAGCCGCGACGGCGCGACCGCGGCCTTCGCGCTGGGCGACGGCAGCGTGCGCCTGCTGCCGGCCGACATCGCCGCCGCAGCGCCCGATGCCGCCGCGCCGCTGCATGGCGGCGCGGTGCTGGCGCTGGTCGGCGATCCGGCGGGCGACGGCTTCGTGAGCGGCGGCGACGACGGCCGCCTGCTGCGCATCGGCCCCGACGGCACGGCGACCGAGCTCGCCAACCAGAAGGGCAAGTGGATCGAGCATCTCGCGGCCCATCGCGCCACCGGCGCGATCGCCGCCTCGGTCGGCAAGAGCGCCTTCGTCGTCAAGGACGGCGAGGTGCGCGAGTTCGGCCCGCACCAGAGCACGGTGGCCGACCTCGACTTCAGCAAGGACGGCAGCCGCATCGCCTGCGCCCACTACGGCGGCGTCACGGTGTGGAGCATCGGCCAGGTCACCCTGCCGCCGCGCCGCTTCGCCTGGCGCGGCAGCCACGTCGCGCTGAAGCTGGAGCACCGACGGCAAGTTCATCGCCACCGGCACGCAGGAGAACGACATCCATGTCTGGCGCATGGCGCAGGCCACCGACATGCGCATGCAGGGCTATCCCGCCAAGGTGAAGTCGCTGTCGTGGACGGCCGACGCGCGCTTTCTCTACACCTCGTCGCAGCCGGTGTTCACCGCCTGGCCGTTCTCCGGCAAGGGCCCGGAAGGCAAGCCGCCGCTGCAGTTCGGCGAGGAAGGCGCGGGCCTTTTGACCGTCGTGGCGGCGCACCCGGCCGCCGAGTTCGTGGCCGGCGGCTACGATTCGGGCGAGCTGCAGCTCGGCGACATCAAGACCCGGCGCTCGGTGGTGCTGAAGATGGCCGACGGCTCGGCCATCACCTGCCTCGCCTGGTCGCCCGACGGTTTCAGGCTCGCCGTCGGCAACGAGCGCGGCGCTCTGCTGGTGATCGACCTCAGGCGCTAGGCGAGATCGCGGTGCGCTTGTCGTGGCGCGTTATCTATTGCTTGGATGAAAATAATCGATTTGCTTTGTCTGTGTGTTGCCGGCCTGCTGGCGCACTGCACAGCCTGACGAGGAGTGTGGCCTTGCTGGAAGGGAAAACGCGCATCCCGCCGGTCGACGTCGAGACGCTCCCGGACGACCTGCGCGAAGCGCTCGAGGAACAGCGCAAGCTCTGGGGCGCGCCGCTCTATCCGTACCTCTTCTACGCGCGCAACCCGGCGTACTTCCGCGCCGCGCAGGCGATGTGGACCGCCCTCCAACAAGAGACGAAGCGCGTGCCCGGTACGCTCAGGGCGCTGCTCAACCGTCGCGTCGCCTGGTGGAACGGCTGCGAGTTCTGACAGGACGCCAATGCTGCCGTGGGCAGCAGGCTCGGCGTCTCGACGGAGAAGATCGAGGCGCTCAACGACTACGCGAAGAGCCCGCTCTTCAGCGACGCGGAGAAGGTGGCGCTCGAATACGCCGACGCGATCACGGACACGCGCCGCGACGTCGACGACGAGCTGTTCGCGCGCGTGCAACGGCACTACGACGACGACACCATCGCGGAGCTGACGATGATCATCGCGTGGGAGAACGCGTCCTCGCGCTTCAACCGGGCGTTCCGCATCCCATCGCAAGGGTTCTGGAAGCGATGACCGATCAGCGCCGCACGGCTCTAGCCGTCCCTGACCAGCAGGCGGTTCGACAGCAGGCAGAGGATGCCGGCGATGCCCATGGCGGTGGTCATGGGCGCGATCGTGCCGTCGAAGGTCTGGCCGACCACGGCGCCGAAGATCGCGCCGATGCCGAACTGCATGACGCCCATCAGCGACGAGGCCGTGCCCGCCATGTGCGGATAGCGCTGCAGCGCCATCGCCATGGAGTTGGGACCGATCAGGCTGATGGTGGCGATCTGCGGCGCGAAGCACAGCAGGAACGGCCACATGCCGATCGTGCCGTAGCGCGCCTCGATCAAGCCCATGCACCAGCGCCGCCGGTCCGGCGATGGCCGGCACGATCACCGCGTAGCGCAGGATCTTGCCGGCGCCGAACACCGGCGCGAACTTGGCGTTCAGAAGGCTGCCCAGGGTCATGAACACGATCATGCCGCCGAAGATCAGGCCGTAGGCGCGCGGCGCGATGCCGTAGCGCTCGATGAACACGAAGGGCGAGCCCGACAGGAACGACAGCAGCGCCGAGAACATGAACGTGCTGGTGAAGGCGTAGCCCATGAAGGCGCGATGGCGGAACAGCTCGCCGAAGCGCTTCAGGATCGAGGACAGCACCAGCGGCTGGCGGTATTCCGGCCGCAGGGTCTCGGGCAGGCGGAGCCAGGCCGCGACGAGCGCCACCACGCCGATCACCGCCAGCACCCAGAAGATCGCCCGCCAGCCCAGGAACCACAGGATCTGCCCGCCGATCAGCGGCGCCAGCATGGGCGCGATCGAGGTGCAGGCCATCATCAGCGACATGGCGCGCGCCGCCTGGTCGCGCTCGGCGAGGTCGCGCACCATGGTGCGCGCCAGCACCACGCCGCCGCAGGCCGCCAGCCCCTGCAGGAAGCGCAGCAGCCACGAGCTGGCCCGCTTCCGCGGCGAAGGCGCAGCCGATGCTGGCCAGGACATAGACGGCGATGCCGCCCAGGATGACCGGCCGGCGGCCGAAGCGGTCGCCCGCCGGGCCGTAGAAGATCTGGCCGGCGCCGAAGGCGATCATGAAGGCCGACAGGGTGAGCTGGATGTCGCCCGCCGTGCCGTGCAGGTCGACGGCGATCACCGGCAGCGCCGGCAGGTACATGTCGATGCGACAGCGGCGTGAAGGACGACAGCAGCGCCAGCACGGACCAGCAGCAGCGCGGCGTCAGGGTCGGACGGGCGGCGGTTGTGGTCATCGGGCTGGTCGTAGCAGCATTGGTCACGCGGTCCCATGCTATAAGCGGACCATGACGTCGCTGCCCGAGCTCACCGAGCCGCAGATCCGCCGCTACGCCCGCCACATCGTGCTGGCGGAGATCGGCGGCGTGGGCCAAGCGCGGCTGATCGCCGCGCGCGTGCTGGTGATCGGCGCCGGCGGGCTGGGCGCACCGCTCCTGCAGTATCTCGCCGCCGCCGGCATCGGCACGCTGGGCGTGATCGACCACGACCGGGTCGATCTCTCCAACCTGCAGCGCCAGGTCATCCATCGCACCGCCGACATCGGCGTCGCCAAGGTCGCGAGCGCCCGCCGCGCGCTGCTGGACATCAATCCCGAGGTCGCGGTGATCGCGCACGACGAGCGCCTCACGGCGGACAACGCCGAGCGCATCGTGGCCGGCTACGACATCGTGGCCGACGGCAGCGACAACTTCGCCACGCGCTACCTGCTGAACGACGTCTGCTATCGCCTCAAGAAGATTCTGGTTTCTGCGGCGATCCTTCGTTTCGACGGCCAGATCTCGACCTACAAGGCCTGGCAGGGCGCGGGCCATCCCTGCCTGCGCTGCATCTTTCCCGCGGCGCCGTCGGAGGACGCCGTGCCGAGCTGCGCCCAGGCCGGCGTCTTGGGCGCGCTGGCCGGCACCCTGGGCGCGCTGCAGGCCACCGAAGTGGTGAAGGAGATCCTCGGCATCGGCCGCTCGCTCTCGGGCAGGCTGCTGATGTACGACGCGCTCGGCCGCCTCGTTCGACGAGATGGCGATCGCCAAGCGGCCGGACTGCCCGACCTGTGGCTCGCCATGAAGAGCCCTGAAGGCGGCATCTCGGTGATCGTGCGCGCCGGCGACTACGAGAGCGTCCACTACGCGCTGGCGCTGGCCGCCGCCGCGCTCGCCGTCAACAAGCCGGCCGTGCTGTTCTTCACCATGGCCGGCATCCGCGCCCTGATCGGACCGCCGCCCGCGCTCGACGACTGGGCGCGCGATGCGCAGAACCGCGAGCGCGGCGTCGGCGACTTCGAGACCCTGCTGCAGGCCTGCGTCGAGCTTGGCGCGCGCTTCATCGTGTGCGAAATGGGCCTGCGCTCGCTCGGCATCGACCGCGCGGGCTTGCGCAGCCGACGTTCCCTTCACGATCGCCGGGATCGTGACCTTGCTGGAAGAGACCAAGCCGGGCATGCACCTGGTTTCACTTGTAAGATCATTCGGGAGAACTCATGACATCCGCTGCCTTCGACGTGCTGGGAATCGGCAACGCCATCGTCGACGTCATCAGCCGCGCCGACGAGGCCTTCCTCGGCCAGCACGGGCTGGTCAAGGGCAGCATGATGCTGATCGACGAGGCGCGCGCCGAGACGCTCTACGCCGCCATGGGGCCGGGCATCGAGGTCTCCGGCGGCTCGTGCGGCAACACCATGGCGGGCGTCGCCTCGTTCGGCGGCAAGGGCGCCTATATCGGCAAGGTGCGCGACGACCAGCTGGGCGGCGTGTTCGGCCACGACCTCAAGGCGACCGGCGTGTCGTTCGAGACGCCGCGCGCGACCACGGGCCCGGCGACGGCGCGCTGCCTGATCCTGGTGACGCCCGACGCGCAGCGCACCATGAACACCTATCTCGGCGCCTGCACCGGCCTCGGCCCGGCCGACATCGACACCGAGCGCGTGGGCGCCGCCGCAGGTGACCTATGTCGAGGGCTATCTGTGGGATGCGCCGGAAGCCAAGAAGGCGGTGCTGAAGGCGTTCGACGCCGCCCATGCCGCCGGCCGGCTGGTCTCGATCACGCTGTCGGATCCGTTCTGCGTCGACCGCTATCGCGACGAGTTCCGCGACCTCATCCGCAACAAGGTCGACATCCTGTTCGGCAACGAGGCCGAGATCAAATCGCTCTACCAGGTCGAGACGTTCGAGGAGGCGATGGAGGCCACGCGCAAGGAGGCCAAGATCGCCGCCCTGACGCGCAGCGAGAAGGGCTCGATCGTGGTCAAGGGCGCGCGAGACCTGACGCGGTGCCGGCCGCGCCGGTCGGCCAAGGTGGTCGACACGACCGGCGCCGGCGATCTCTACGCCGCGGGCTTCCTGTTCGGCTACACGCACGGCAAGCCGCTCGCCGAGTGCGCGCGGCTGGGCGGGCTCGCCGCCGCCGAGATCATCTCCCATGTCGGCGCGCGGCCCGAGCAGGCGCTGCGCGGGCTGATTTGAGCGCTCGCCGCCGCACATCGAGCCGGGGCGCTGGCGCGAGTCGCTGGCGATCTACGCGCATCCGCGCGTGCGTCACGTTCCTGTTCCTGGGCTTCTCCGCCGGCCTGCCGTTCCTGCTGGTCTTCTCGACCCTGTCGGCCTGGCTGCGCGCGTTCGGCGTCAGCCGCACGGCGATCGGCTTCATCAGCTGGATCGGCATCACCTACTCCATCAAGTTCGTGTGGTCGCCGGTGGTCGACCGCGTGCCGCTGCCGTTGCTCACGCGCCGGCTGGGCCGCCGGCGCTCCTGGATGCTGCTGGCCCAGGCCGGCATCGGGCTCGGCCTGCTCGCCATGTCGTTCTGCGATCCGCGCGCCGACCTCTGGTGGCTGGCGGCGTTCGCCGTGGTCGTCGCCTTCTCCTCGGCGACGCAGGACATCGCCGCTCGATGCCTTCCGCATCGAGGCGACCGACGAGACGCTGCAGGGCGCCACGCGCGGCGACCTACCAGCTCGGCTACCGCATCGCCGTGCTCGCCGCCGGCGCCGGCGCGCTCTACATCGCCGAGTTCGGCTCGTGGCCCGCTCGCCTACATCACCATGGCCGCGCTGGCGCTGGTCGGCATCGTCACCACGCTGCTGATCGCCGAGCCCGAGAAGCGGGTGGCCGCGGGCACCGCCGAGCGCGAGGGCAAGATCGCCGCAGTTCGCCAGCCGCCACGCCGGCCTGCCGCCGGCGCTGCGCGATGCGCTGGTGTGGATCTACGGCGCCATCGTCTGCCCGTTCGTCGACTTCTTCGCCCGCTTCCGGCTGGCTCGCCCTGGTGCTGCTGGCCTTCATCGGCCTGTTTCGCCTCAGCGACATCGCCATGGGCGTGATGGCCAACCCCTTCTACATCGACATGGGTTTCAGCCTGCCAGCAGATCGCCAACGTCACCAAGATCTACGGCTTCGTCATGTCGATCCTGGGCGCCCTGCTGGGCGGCGCGCTGGTGTTCCGGCTGGGCGCTGCTCGCGACTGCTGGCGCCGTCGGTGTTCCTGATCGCCGCCAGCAACCTCACCTTCTCCTGGCTCGCCATCATCGGCCGGCCCGATCCGCTGGTCGCTGGCGGCGGCGATCAGCATCGACAATCTGGTGAGCGGCATGGCGGGCTCGGTGTTCATCGCCTTCCTGTCCGGCCTCACCAACACCGCCTACACGGCGACGCAATATGCGCTGTTCAGCTCGATCATGACCCTGCCGGGCAGGTGATCGGCGGCTTCTCCGGCCTGATCGTCGACTGGCTGCAGGCCTCGGCGCGCGACGTGCCGGCCTTCGCCGCCGTGCTCGACGCGGTGGGCGCCGCGCCCAAGTTCGGCGGCTATGCGATCTTCTTCGCCTACACCGCGCTGCTCGGCCTGCCGGCGCTGGTGCTGGCCGTGATCGTGCGCCGGCACTTCGAAAAGAAACCCCTCCTTCCGCGAGGAAGGAGGGGCAGTAAATCGGCGACGGGGTGTCGATCCGCGCCGGGGAACCGACCCATTCCGGAGCGGGGCGTGGGGTTGCCGGCCGGGAACGAGGCAGTCGTCGGGTGTAGCCGGCGCGAGGCTACAAAACCGTGACTGGCGATGTGGAAAACATTGCCGGCGCCCCCGGCAACTCAGCCCGGCGTGGCGTCGAGCGCGTAGCCGGCGCCGCGGACGGTGCGGATCAGGTCGGTCTCGTGGCCGCGGTTGAGCGCCTTGCGCAGGCGGCCGACATGGACGTCGACGGTGCGCTCGTCGATATAGATCGTCGCTGCCCCACACGCCGTCGAGCAGCTGCTCGCGCGAGAACACGCGGCCCGGCCGCTCCATCAGGAATTCGAGCAGGCGGATACTCGGTCGGCCCGAGATCGATCGGGCGGCCGCCGCGCGAGACCCGCTTCTTCTCCCGGTCCACTTCGATGATCGCCGAACGACAGCACGTCGGCGAGCCGCTCGGGAAGCGCGCGGCGCAGCAGCGCACGCACGCGCGCGCTCAGCTCGGGCACCGAAAACGGCTTGACGATGTAGTCGTCGGCGCCGGTCGCGAGGCCGCGCACGCGCTCGCTCTCCTCGCCGCGCGCGGTCAGCATGATGATCGGCAGTTGCCTGGTCTCGGGCCGCGCGCCGCAGCCGGCGGCAGAGCTCGATGCCGGAAAGGCCCGGCAGCATCCAGTCGAGGATGACGAGGTCGGGCGCGCGCTCCTTGAGCAGCAGGTCGCGCTTCGTCGCCGCGCGGGACCGTCTCGACCCCGATAGCCTTCCGCTTCGAGGTTGTAGCGCAGGAGGAGCGTCAGCGCCTCCTCGTCTTCCACGATCAGGATGTTGGCCTTCATCCGCTCAGCGTCCCTGTCATCATTTCTCCGCGGCCAGCGTCGCAAAGCTGGTGGTATCGCCTTTCGGCCGCTGGTCCGCGATGGCGTGGCCTTCGATCATGTAATAGACGGTCTCGGCGATATTGGTGGCGTGATCGCCCATGCGCTCGATGTTCTTGGCGCAGAACATGAGATGGATGCAGAAGGTGATGTTGCGCGGGTCTTCCATCATGTAGGTCAGCAGCTCGCGAAACAGCGAGGTGCACATGGCGTCGATTTCCTCGTCGCCGTTCCACACCACCATCGCCTTCTTGAGATCGTGCCCGGCATAGCTGTCGAGCACCTCCTTGAGCTGCGGTGAGCACCAGCGCGCCCATATGCTCGACGCCGCGGATCAGCTTGGGCGGATGAAACTCGCCGTCGAGCGCCAGCACGCGCTTGCCGATGTTCTTGGCGAGGTCGCCGATCCGCTCGAGGTCGTTGGCGACGCGCAGCGCACCGACGATCTCCCGCAGATCGACCGCCATCGGCTGCCGGCGGGCGATGCGTCAGCACCGCCTGTTCCTCGATCTCCGCCTGCAGGGCATCGATGCTGGGATCGCCGGCCACGGTGCGCTGGCGCGCGGTCGGCGTCGCGCCGCGCCAGCGCATCGACCGCATCGGCGATCTGCCTCTCGGCAAGACCGCCCATCTCCGCCACCATCCGGGTGAGCTCCTGGAGGTCGACGTCGAAGGCTTTTGCGGTGTGTTCGGGCATTACCATCTACTTCATCCTGGCTGGCGAACCGTGCGATCTAGCCGAAACGGCCGGTGATGTAGTCCTGCGTGCGTCGATCGCTCGGCGCGGTGAACATCTTGCTCGTGGTGTCGAACTCGATCAGCTCGCCGAGATACATGAAGGCGGTGAAGTCGGAGACGCGCGCCGCCTGCTGCATGTTGTGGGTGACGATCACGATCGTGTAGTCCTCCTTGAGCTCGTCGATCAGCTCCTCGATCTTGGCGGTCGAGATCGGATCGAGCGCCGAGCACGGCTCGTCGAACAGGATCACCTCGGGCTGGACCGCCACCGTGCGCGCGATGCACAGCGCGCTGCTGCTGTCCGCCGGAGAGGCTCAGCCCGTTGGCGCTGAGCTTGTCCTTCACCTCGTCCCAGAGCGCGGCGCGGCGCAGCGAGGTCTCCACCCGCCGGTCCAGCTCCGACCGCGGCAGCTTCTCGTACAGCCGGATGCCGAAGGCGATGTTCTCGTAGATCGACATCGGGAACGGCGTCGGCTTCTGGAACACCATGCCGATCCGGGCGCGCAGCAGATTGAGATCCTGCTTGGGCGAAAGAATGTCCTCGCCGTCGAACAGGACGTCGCCCTCCGCGCGCTGGTTGGGATAGAGGTCGTACATCCGGTTGAGGACGCGCAGCAGGGTCGACTTGCCGCAGCCGGACGGGCCCGATGAAGGCGGTCACCTTGTTTTCGTACAGCGGCAGGCTGATGCCTTTGAGCGCCTTGCTGCTGCCATAATAGAAGTCGAGGTCTCGGATCGAAACCTTCTCGGCCAGGCCGACGGTGCTGACCGGCGCGTGGGCGACGGCTGGGAACGGCGACCGAGGCGGAGGCGACATTCATGACGGTTTTCTCGGCGCGGAAAGGGCGCGCGCGACGATCGCAGAGCGCGAGCACGGTGAGGGTGATGATCAGCGCGCCGGTCCAGGCGAGCTTCTGCCACTCCTTGTAGGGCGACAGCGCGAACTGGAAGATGACGGTCGGGCAGGCTCGCCATCGGCGCGTTGAGGTTGGTGCTCCAGAACTGGTTGTTGAGCGCGGTGAACAGCAGCGGCGCGGTCTCGCCGCTGATGCGGGCGATCGCCAGCAGCACGCCGGTGATCATGCCGGCCTTGGCGGCGCGATAGCACACCCGCATGATGATGAACGCCCGCGGCATGCCGATCGAAGCCGCGGCCTCGCGCAACTGGTCCGGCACCAGCATCAGCATGTCCTCGGTGGTGCGCACCACCACCGGGATGACGATCACCGCCAGCGCGACCGCGCCGGCCAGGCCGGAGAAGTGGCCCATCGGGGCGACCATGACCTCGTAGATGAACAGGCCCACCACGATCGACGGCGCGCTGAGCAGGATGTCGTTGATGAAGCGGACGACGGAGCTCAGCCTGTCGTGGCGGCCGTATTCGGCCATGTAGGTGCCGGCCAGCATGCCGATCGGCGTGCCGATGGCCACCGCCAGGACGGTCAGGATGAGGCTGCCGATGATCGGATTGAGCAGGCCGCCGTCGGCGCCGGGCGGCGGCGTCATCTCGGTGAAGACCGCGAGCGAAAGGCCGGAGAAGCCCTGCCAGAACAGCTCGCCCAGGATCACCACCAGCCAGCCGAGCCCGAGCAGCGGTGGCGCCGACCGCAAGCGTCATCATGATGGCGTTGCGGCGGCGGCGGGCGGCGTAGAGACTGTTCATGGCGTCACTGTTCATGGCGCTCACCCGATCCGGCGCTCGATGCGCAGCAGCATGTAGCGCGCCGCCGCGAGCACGATGAAGGTGATGACGAACAGGATCAGGCCCAGCGCGATCAGCGACGAGGTGTAGAGGTCGCCGACCGCTTCGGTGAACTCGTTGGCGATGGTCGCCGAGATCGTGGTGCCCGGCGCGCAGGATCGAGGCGGAGATCTTGTGCGCGTTGCCGATCACGAAGGTCACCGCCATGGTCTCGCCGAGCGCGCGGCCGAGTCCCAGCATGATGCCGCCGATGACGCCGACCCGGGTGTAGGGCAGCACGACGTTGCGCACGACCTCCCAGGTGGTGCAGCCGACGCCGTAGGCGGCTTCCTTGAGCACCGGCGGAACGGCATCGAACACGTCGCGCGAGATCGAGGTGATGAACGGCAGCACCATGATGGCGAGGATCGAGCCCGGCCGTCAGCACGCCGATGCCATAGGGCGGGCCGGCGAACAGCGCCGACAGCACCGGGAATGTTGCCGAAGGTCGCGATCAGGAACGGCTGCAGGGTATCCTGCAGGAACGGCGCGAACACGAACAGGCCCCAGATGCCGTAGATGATGCTGGGGATGCCGGCCAGCAGCTCGATGGCGATCCCGATCGGCCGCCGCAGCCACATCGGGCAAAGCTCGGTGAGGAACACCGCGATCAGCAGTCCGACCGGCACCGCGATCAGCATGGCGATGAGCGACGTGACGAGCGTGCCGTAGATCGGCGCCAGCGCGCCGAACTTCTCGGTGACCGGGTTCCAGCGCTGCTCGAGCAGGAAATCGAGCCCGAAGGCTGCGCAGCGCCGGCGGCGAACCGTCGATCAGCGAGAACATCACCCGCCGAGGATGATCAGGACACCGACCGCCGCGCTCTTGGTCAGCAGGCGAAAGGCGGTGTCGCCGAGACGCAGGCGCGCGATCACCTTGGCGCGCGAGGACACCTCAGGTACGCGACTGCCGCTTCACCGCGCAGCGCAACATCAACCACGGGAGGTCTCCCGGCAGGTCCCATCACCGACTCCCTGTCTGCCGATTCGTTCGGGAGCCGACTCAAGCGGCGAGTGGGGCCGCGACACAAGGCATTGTTCTCGATCGCGGCACGGAAGCGGAGAGAAGGCGCCGTGCGGCGCCTTCTCCAGCGCAGCCGCAATCAATTGCGTGGCCGTGAACAGCGGCTTGCCGGACGCGTCCTTGATCTCCGCCGACCAGACCTTCTGGATGGCGGTGACGACATTGTCCGGCATCGGCACGTAGTCGAGGTCCTCGGCCATCTTGTCGCCCTTGGCGTAGGCCCAGGCGAAGAACTTGAGCGCCTCGGTCGCGCGCCGCCGGATCTGCCGGCTGCTTGTGGATCAGGATGAAGGTCGCGCCCGCGATCGGCCATGAGCCTGCGCCGGGCTCGTCGGTCAGGATGACGCTAGAAGCCGGGCGTGCCTTTGCCCAGTCGGCGCTGGCGCGCTGCCGCCTGGAACGGCTGCGATGGTCGGTGCGACGGTCTTGCCGTCCTTGTTGATCATGCTTGGCGTAGTTCAGCTTGTTCTGCTTGGCGTAGGCATATTCGACGTAGCCGATCGAGCCCTTGGTCTGGCCGACATTGTTGGCCACGCCTTCGTTGCCCTTGGCGCCGATGCCGACCGGCCATTCGACCGCGGTGTTGGCGCCGACCTTGGCCTTCCACTCGGGGCTCACCTTCGACAGGTAGTCGGTCCAGATGAAGGTCGTGCCGGACCCGTCCGAGCGGTGGACGACGACGATCGGCTGCGCCGGCAGCTTGGCCGACGGATTGAGCTTGGCGATCGCCGGGTCGTTCCAGGTCTTGATCTCGCCCAGGAAGATCTTGGCGAGCGTCGGGCCGTCGAGCGTGAGGTCGCCCGGCTTGATGCCCTCGAGATTCACCACCGGCACCATCGCCGCCGATGCACGGTCGGGAACTGGACCAGGCCGGACTTCTTCGAGCTCCTCGGCCTTCAGCGGCATATCGGTGGCGCCGAAGGTCACGGTCTTGGCCTGGATCTGCTTGATGCCGCCGCCCGAGCCGATCGACTGGTAGTTCAGCCCGGCGCCGGTCTCTTTCTTGTAGGCATCGGCCCACTTCGCATAGATCGGATAGGGAAACGTCGCGCCCGCGCCGGTGATATCGGCCGCAAAGGCCGACGTCGATGACGGCGACCAGGCCGGCAGCGACGATTGTCTTGATGAAATTCATGGCTGGTCTCCATCTGGTGAGCGAAGCGCCGAATGCGCCCGATTGCGCTCACGCCGGTCCGTTTAGGAGCCGGTCGATGCCGCTTTTACGAAGGTTCCATGACAGCTGGATGACAATCGCAAGCGATTGAAATCGCTGGATTTTAGCTCGCAGCCGGCGGCTTCAGCTGGAGAAAACAGGCGGTAAAAGTCGCACCCTGTTTGGGCACGCTTCGATCAAAAGACGGCCGCGATGACGGTTAAGGATATGTTTAACCAGCGATAAACCGAGCCCGGTTCCACCCGCGCACGGCTGTCGCCGACGTCGACCCGGTAGAAGCGTCTCGGTGAGCCGCGGCAGGTGTTCCGGGCGCGATGCCGGGACCGAAATCGCGCACCATGACCCGGAATTCCGGCGCTGCCCTCGCCTGAGGCCGCCGTGGCTCAGCGAGACGATGACCCTGCCGCCGGAGGCGCTGTATTTCAGCGCGTTCTCGATCAGGTTCTCGAACAGCCGCAGCAATTCCTCGCGATCGCCGGCGATCGTCACCGGCGTCTCCGGCAGATCGATCTCGATCGCCACCTGCGCGCTCGCGCGCCAGCGGCTCCAGCCCGTCGGCGACCTGCCGGATGATCGGCACGATATCGACCAGCGTGTCGGGGCGGACATGGGCCGACAGTTCGACCCGCGACAGCGACAGCAGGTCGTCGATCAGCCGCGCCATCCGCGTCGCCTGCGCGTGCATGATGCCGAGAAAGCGCTTCGCGCGCCTTGGCATCGTCCCTGGCCGGCCCTGCAGCGTATCGATGAAGCCCGACAGCGCGGCCAGCGGCGTGCGCAATTCGTGACTGGCATTGGCGACGAAGTCGGCGCGCATTTCCTCGACCCGGCGCAGCGGCGTCTGGTCGTGGAACGTCATCAGCATGCACTTGTCGGTGCCGCCGAACAGCGTCGGCACCGGCACCGGGCGTGATGATCAGTTCCATCCAGCGGTCGACCGGCACGTGGTCGAGATAGGTGGCGCGCCGCGGTTCGCTGGTCGCGATGGCCTCGCGCAGCGCGGTGATGATTTCCGGCGAGCGCAGCGCGAATTGCGCCAGTTCGTTCTGCGCAGCGCCGGCGCCAAGCTGGGCGGCCGGCGGCGTTGAGGTGAATGACGCGGCCGGCACGGTCGAGCAGCACGGCGGGATCCGGCATGCCGGCGACGACGGCGCTGACGGCGGCGGCTTCGACCGGATTGATCGCCGCGGACGTCCTCGCGCGAGGCGACCGCATCATGCAGTCGCCACGGCACCAGAGCGGCCGCGGCGATGCAGACGAAAACCGGCGGCGGCGCGGATCAGCGCGCAGTTCGCCGAGCGCTACCAGCACGCTGAGCGCCAGCCCGCGGCGAGCAGGATGATGGCAGAATGCCGCAGCCGGTCCGGCCACGGCGAAAAACGGAGGAAGGAGAATCGTCCATTGCCATCGCGCCGGCTCTTCCAGTTGATTTAACGCGTTTCTTCACGCGAACCGTGCCTATCGCCTGAGCACGCTTCGGCGTCAGGCGCCGGTGTCGCCGTGCTCGCGCACATAGACGGCCTCGTGTCTCGGCTTCGGCGTCGGCGCCGGCGTGCCGACATGGCGCAGGCGCTTGAGTCGCGCCCCGAGGATAACCTCCCGAAGCGTCAGCAAGATTACAGATATGACAAAAGGCGCAATATAATAGAGCACGCGGAACAGCAGCATGCCGCCGAGCAGGTCCTCCCGGTCCATCTGCCAGAGCCCGACCAGCATCGCGGCGTCGAACACGCCGAGCCCGCCGGGGAATGGCTGGCGAAGCCCAACAGCGTCGCCGAGACGAAGATGACCGCGACCACGACGAAGCCGAGATTGGGCTCGTCCGGCACCAGCACGTACATCGCCAGCGCGCAGAAGCCGAGGTCGACGATGCCGATCGCAGATCTGCAGCAGCGTCAGCGGCCCGCCCGGCAGCGTCACGCGTCCATGGCCCGCGGCCGACCGTCCGCGGCTGGCGTCCAGACCCAGACCACATAGGCCACCAGCGCCGACGATGATCGGCGAACGCGCGCCGATGCGGTTGAGCCAGGCCGGCAGCTGGTCGATCGAGGCGGCGGCTTCCGGATGCCAGGCGATGCCGAGTGCCGAGCACCGCGGCGTTGCCGAGCCAGAATGTCAGGCCGGCCAGGAAGCAGATCTTTGGCGACGTCGATCGCGTTCAACCCCCAGGCCGAATAGATCCGATAGCGCACCGCGCCGCCGGTGAAGACGCTGGCGCCGACATTGTGGCCGATCGAATAGGAGGTGAAGGCGGCGAGCGCGTTGACGCGATAGGGAACATCGGCGCTGACCGATCGCGCGCACGGCAAACAGGTCGTAGAAGGTCAGGGTGAAATAACCGGCCGCCACGAACAACGCGGCAAGCGCGATCTGGCGCGGCTCGGTCGTGCTCTTGATGGCCTCGATGACCTCGTTGGAATCGATGCCGCGAAGCATGTGGTAGAGCACATAGCACGCGATCCCGATGACCGTGATGCTGATCACAACACCCAGCTTGTGCAGGATTTGCTTCTGGCGCAGAAACGAGATCGCCCCTGCGTATTGCTTCCAGCATCTAGACCTCGAATTGCGATCCCGCGACGACGGCTGCCGGGCGAACCCCGCCGACGCTCCGCTGCTTCCTCGCCTCGGTCTGGTAGCGCGTTTTGGGCCGGAGTGGAATTCGCCTGACGACGATAAAAACGCGCTTCTTCAACATATTAGGCAGTACGTTCGCATGACAGCGCCGGTAGCACAGGTTTGCTGCATTCCCTTGCTACGCCCGCACAGGAGTGACAGATTTCGTAAAGGCGACGGCCGGAGTTCTGCCTGGGCTGGCAGCGCACTGCAGAGATCCGTTTGCCGGCCCATGCTCAGGCCGCCGGTGCTGCGCGACGACCACCCAGTCGCGCAACCACGATCCGACGGCGCAACCGCAGAGATAGAGCGCGAACATCACGAGGCCGAGGTCGAGCCAATAGCCGAAGCGGCCGGGCGATCACGCGCGTCAAGGCTGCCGCGACCAGCGCCGCCGCCAGAGCCGCGACAGCCATCGCGCCATCGGCTCTTGGATACGCCCTGGCCGCGATGAACCACCGCGATCCAGCCCATCGCGAGGCCGAGCAGCAGCGACGCCAGCAGCCAGCCCCAGAAGAATGTCGCCAGATAGAGCCATCGTCACTTCACCACGAAATCGATGCGGCGGTTCTGCGCCTTGCCTTCGTCGGTATCGTTGCCGGCGAGCGGCTGGGTCGCTGCCATAGCCGACCGGCGTGAAACGGTTGGCCGGCAGCCCGGCCTTGACCAGATAGTCGCGCACCGCCTGCGCGCGCTTTTCCGACAGCGCCTGGTTGGCAGCCTCCTCGCCGTCGGCTGTCGGTATGTCCGGCGATCTCGATCGTGGCGTTCGGACAGCGCAGCGCCGTCTCGATCAGGCGGTCGAGCAGGCCGAGCCGAATCCGCCGATGATATCGGCCTTGCCGGACTCAAAGCGGATCCTCGCCTTCGCCAAGCAGCTCCGCGAACAGCTGCTGGCAGACCGTCGCATCCACCGGCGCCGCCGCCGGCCTGACCGAGATTTCGGCCTTGAACTGCCAGCCTTGCGGAAAATCCTTGCCGAGCCCGGCGCGGATCTGGCTGGCGGCGGCGTCATAGAGCGCATCGCCCGACAGCTTCACCTCGCGGTCGACTGACGACCAGCGTGCCGGTCGACAGCCGCGACAGCGCGCCGAGCGCCGGCACCACCGCGGCGGCGAAATCCGGACGGCGCGCCGACGCTCGCCTTGAGGTTGTCGACCACCTTTTCGCTGAAGAACTTGCGTCCCGCGGCCGCCACCAGCGCGGCATGGACGTTGTTGTCGGGCACGTAGCCGGTCAGCGTCAGCGTCACCGCGACCGGATCCTTGTAGGCCTGGAAGATATAGGGCGGCGCCTTGATGTCATTGGCGGCGACCGAATAGCCCTCGGGCAGATTCTTCAGCGCCGCGGCGATCGCTTCCCGTCCGCCGAGGTCGCGCGCCATGCCGGACAGACTGACCTTGGTATCGGTCAGCGTGATCTTGCCGTCCTTCAACTTGCCGATCTGGTCGAGCAGCAGCAGCGCGGCATTGTCGAAACGCGGCGGCGCGCCGCGCGACAAGATTCATCTGGTCGACGACCTCGACGCCGCCGAGACCGGCGCGCGCCGCCTCCACCAGCCTGCCCTTGCTCGCCGGCAACGGCGCAGCTGCCCGACAGCGTCACCCGGACGACGTCGCGCTCGGCCGACCAGACGAACGGCTTGGCTTCGGGAACAAGGCGGGTCTCGTCGTTAACCAGCCGCACGCCCGGCACGGCCTCCACGGACGCAACCGCGCTGACGGCGGCCGTCTTCCGGAGAACGCGTCCGCCGCAAACGTGACGTCGCGACCGTCGACCGCGATCCGCCGCTTGTCGAGAACGGTGTCCTTGAGTGCGGCATTTGACCGCGCTGCCAGATCGGCTTCAACGGTCGCGGTGCTCGTCCAGGCCGCGATAGCTCCAGAAGATGACCAGCGGAATCACGCCCGGCCACCATTTGCTACTCCACCTGAAAAGTCCGTGCATTCGGGGTCCTGCGGGTCCGGAAACAGAGAGAAAACAAACCCTTGCGAGGCTGTCAAACCCGAAATACCGGCATGGAGCGAGGCTCTGATGATTGATCTAGCTCGGCTAACCGTTTCTTCAGCGGTCGTTCGCTAGTTTCGAACCGCGACTGCAACCGGCCAGCCCCAGCCCTAATGAAGCAGTTCCGAAACACCGTTATCCGCGCCGGGCTGGAGGCGCTTGTATTTCTCCGGCGCGCATGTCTGCTGCGACCAATCTTCGCAGGCGTCGGCGCCATTTTCATGCTGCACCATGTCCGTCCCGCGCCGCGACGCCGAGTTCCAGCCCAATCATCATCTCGAGGTCGAACCGGAATTCCTGCGCGCGATGCTGGCGCATCTTCGCGCGCCTCGACGTCGACATCGTCACCATGGACGAGGTGCATGCAGCGGCTGGCCGAGCGCAATTTCGCGCGGCGCTTTGCCTGCTTCACCTTCGACGACGGCTATCGCGACAACCGCGACTTTGCGCTGCCGGTGATGCGCGAATTCGACGCACCCTTCACTGTCTATGTCGCCAGCGACTTTCGCCGAAGGCAACGGCGGCGGCTGTGGTGGATCGCGCTGGAGACGGTGATCGCCAAGGCCGCTGCCGATCGAAGTTCCGATCGGCGGCATCGCTGACGCGGTCTCGATACCTCGACGCCGTCGGCCAAGCAGGCCGCCTTCGACCGGTTGCATGACTGGCTGCGCGCGCTGCCGGGCGAGCACGACGTGCAGCGCGAAATTTGCCGCGCTATGCGCGCGGCATGGCGTCGAGCGAAGCCACGATCTGCGCGTCGAGCTCTGTCATGTCCTGGGACGAGTTGAAGCCATTCGCGGACGATCCGCTGGTCACGATCGGCGCGCACACAATCACACATTGCAATCTAGCAATACGTAACTGAACGAAGCGGCTACC
>ERZ1370068.11344-contig-9966_pt1 | contig 39674 bp, 68 predicted proteins | sample MGYA00561227_ERZ1370068 | MGnify/ENA primary metagenome ERZ1370068 (study PRJEB38410, sample SAMEA6850437) | metagenome | study: Metagenomic assessment of the ecological functions of the soil: analysis of the soil microbiota associated with the... | reverse complement strand
AATACTTCGTTCAGTTACGTATTGCTGGTGAATGCGTTTCATGGAACGGAGGCCATCGTTTAGCTCCGCGCGAAGCACGACGGCCACGGGAGCGAGTCCGAAAATGAGTCCGACGAAGAGGGACACAGCCAGCGTGAAGGCGGCTACCGTACCGTCGATGCGAGCCTCCGGCATCTGATGAGAGGTCTGGCGGATGGTCGCGGCGAGGATTTTGACGCCCCACTGCGCGAGGAATAGACTGAGGACACCGCCGCACAGCGCGATCAGCGCGCTTTCAGTGAGGAGCTGCCGCGCGACGCCAGCGGCTGGCGCCGATCGCCAGGCGGACGCTGATTTCTTTTCGTCGGGCGGCGGCGCGCGACAGCAGCAGATTCGCGATGTTGGCGGCGGCAATCAGGAGAAGGCAACTGACTGCGCCCCAGGCGACAAAAAGATTCAGACGAAGGCTGCCGGAGACCAACTGCTGCTGCAGGGCGTGGCGTACAACGGAGACGTCGAGATCGTCGTTGCCGGGATAGTCGCGCCGATAGCGTGCGTCGAGCACGGCGAGAGAAGCTTGAGCCTGGTTAATGCCGGCCCCTTGCTTGAGGCGGCCGATGACGGTGAGGTATCGAGCGCCGCGGCGCTACGCTGGAGGGGAAAATGTTCCAGTGTCGGCCATGCGAGACCGCCATACGTCGACCGGTTCACCCAGGAACTGGAAGCCCGCGGGGAGTACCCCGATGATCGAATGGGCGATGCCATCGATACGCAGGGTGCGGTCGACAACGTTGGGATCAGGAATTGAAGTGGCTTTCCCAATAGTGGTGGCTGAGAATGACCAGAGGAGGTCCGGCAGCGCGATCCTCGTCAGGAGTAAACGCACGGCCAAGGATTGGCTGGACCCGGAGCACGGAAAAGAAATTCGCGGAGACGCGGCCGCCTTCGATGCGCTCCGGCTCGCCGGAGGTGGATGCGGTGATACTTTCGTCATCATAAGCGGCGATTCCCTCAAACGCGCTCGCCTGATCCCGCAGCATCTCGTAGCGGGGATAAGAGAAGGAGTAGGTTACACTGGGCTGGCCTTCACAAAGAAAGATCAGACGGCTGGGCTCGGGATAGGGCAGAGGACGCAAGAAGGCGGCATCGATGAGCGAAAAAATCGCGGTATTGGCGCCGATCGCGACCGCGAGGGTGCCGATGGCCGCGGAGGCGAAGAGGCGGTTTCGGCCGAGAACCCGGGCCGCATAATGGAGGTCCTGCCAGACGGACTCGATCATACCGGTAGTCTAGCTTGGATCGAGTACCATTCTTGGCCAGGCACGATCTATAAGGCAGCTGAGTCTTCGCTGTAGGCCCAGTGGGGGACGGAGGTCGCGGGGACTCTGCAAATGCCGGGTTGGAGCGTTTGGGGCCGCTCAAACCCGCGCCTTGCTCTCGTACCGCGCGAGGCCAAGCCGCTTAGGGTAACCGGTGGGGCGGCGCGCGCGGGTCCGCATGCCCGCCTCGCTATTCCAATGCTTCGCGTTCCAGTTGCTCCTGGGTCGGGCAACGGCGCATTTCGGTCGCGAGGCGGTCGAATAGTGCTTCCCTGGTCCTGGCCGATTGCGTACAGGTCGAAATGGGTCTTGTCCAGGGCAGGTACGAGAAGTGCGGTTCAGCGCCGAGGCGATTCAACACCGGCTTCGAATTTGTGCGCCGCGCCATCGAGATGAAAGTGTCGCTCGTTCCCACCATCAGGTGGATGCGGCCTTTCAGGTCCGCTCCCGCGAGTGTTCCAGTTTGCCTCCACGATGTGCGCCAGGTCGTAGTGGTCCCGCCAGTGAGCGACTACGTCGGGATCAACAGCGCCGGTCTGCCGATCAAACAGTCGGCACGGTTGCTCCGCTATCGCCCTTGGGGAGAGAACACCCAATCGAAGGAGGGTAAATTGCCCGCCGTAGGGGCCTAGCACGGCTTCCAAACGAGCGAACTGTTCCAGGGTACCGATTACTTTGCCGAATCCTGACGAATGAGCGGCCCAGGGCGTGCCGTCAGGCTTACGACGGTACATATTGGCGCCTGGAGCATAGAGGTCGGGACCGGTAAAGTCGTGAAAATCACTCCGAGTCGGGCGAAGTCGACCATGTTCCACCGAAGATCACGCGGGTAATTGACTTCCAGTTGCAGCGTGGCCCAGCCGCTCACTCAGAGTGGCCGTTCAGGAAGCGGCCATCGCGGCGCGCGTCCATACGATACTTGCGCTCGATATAGGGCGGGAACTCGCCGGTTAAGGCCGCGCCCACGGTCCGTTGTTTACCGAATCCGCGAATTCGTGCTGTACCCCGGGGTGCGACTCCTCGAGCATCACCCAGATCATTGGTGGCATCTTGCCTTGTTCCATACGCTCGCGAATGCGCATGCCTGAACTCAGGATGGAATCCAGCTTGCCGCCGAATCCATGGGTCCAGTACACGGTGGGATAACGCTCGTTCGGACTCGTATCGTAGCCGGGCGGAAGAATCACCCAGGCGCGAATGCTCGTTGGGCGTCCCCAGAACCGGCTCAGCAGGTTGCTCACGAACTCTTCTTTTTGCGCCACACCGGGCGCAGCAACGGCCATCATCTTTTTCGCGACTGGCAGCTCTCTGCGGGTTCGCTGGCGGATGCTGGTCGAGGGCCAGCACGGGTTCGGCTCCGGTTACCGGCGACCAATGGGCGAGCGAATTCACCGAACTGACCCAATCCTCAGGTGCCCTCCCGCCATAGTTGTAACTGTGGCCGACATCGAGTACCGCTTGAGCTTCGTAATCGCCCGCCGGCATGGACGAGAATGGCTTGGGAAATGCGGTCTCGCCGGCCTGCTACTTCAGCTGACGAGCCCGGTTTAACGTTCTCGATCTCGCGGGCGGCCACCCACGTGGCCCCAGGATGGAACGGGTCGTTATCGACCTGCTGGTCACCGCTGCCCGGCTTGACGAAAATCAGCAGCCGGCCACTAACCGGTCCCGGCACGGACCGGCCAACTTCGACTCGAAAGAAGACATGCGGGGAGTAGCCGGTTGCGATCTGAGCGGTTCGACAGCAAGTTGACAGGAGCAGCAGGGTGAGTATCAGAGGGCTGTTTTCACTCCAACCATTTTAAACAGCCTGGCGGGCTAAAACCGGGTACGGAGTGGAGCCGAACTCCAACCTATCACCACTATTCCGAGACACTTACGCGAATAATTTTACTCATGAAACTCGCCTCCCTGTCACTGTTGAGTTGACGTGCGTCCAACAAGCGCTCGGAGCGAGAGTCACGCACTACACGAATGGGCAGCTTTCAGACGTACACTATTGCGATGAGGGCTCTTCCCTCCTCGCGGCCGCCGTGGTTGCGTATACCCAACAGTCCTCCGGAGTGCACGACAATTGTTATTCAGTTGCCAGAGACGCTCAGGTGGGCGAACGATTCATTACGCAGCTGCAGGCCGAGCGGCGTAACCGCGACTCCCGAACCGCGCCTGGATGCTATCGGCAACCGGCTGGCGGCTCATAGCCCGCAGTTCAAGTATCGCTTCCTGGTTTTCGACGGCGGGAAGCCGTCCCAGGACTACGGCGCCCAACGCGGCGTTTCCGGCAGACTGGCGCCGGCTCGATCTCGACGAAGCGATTGCAGTAGCGGGCGGCACGATCTATGTACCACGCCGGTTGCTCACGCGCGACGATGCTCAATTGATGCCGTCATCCTGGCGCATGCCATGGGACACGTTGCGCTTCGTCATCCACCCGGGCATGACGCTGGGCGAACTGGCACAAGGTCGAAGTGCAGGCTGCCAGCCGAACCGTTCCCGAAGAGGCTCCGCAGAACGCGTGAAGGCCGTCGCGTTGAAGCGGTTCGCGTTCGATCGCGCCTGCGAGATCGAGGCCGACGGATACAGCGGTAAAGCTTCTGACGGATAGTGGCGCCGACCCGGCGACGCTGGTGGCGTATCTGCGAACGCTGCCGCCACAACAGAACAATGAGATGTCTGTCTATCCGGCCACCGGCAGAACGTATCGAGTCGGCGCAGAAGGGCATCGCCGCCCTCGGGCGGTAACCTGCTCTCCGGCGTGATACAAATTCGCGCAGTAAGTGTGCTTCTGTACTGCTTTAGCGCTGGTTAAGAGGATGGGAACCATGAGAGCTGATGGATCGATCGTTCCGTTGCCTCGCCACTGCTCTGATCGTGGCTGGTTGCTTTGTGCCTGCGCTTCGCGCGCTCGAAGAGAACGACCTCAAAGACGGAAACCGGCAAGGTCATTGTCCACTATTTTGTAGAGGCTCCGGCCAACGTCGCGCCTGCGGGCACGCACCGATCCCGCCAAGCAGGTCGGCGTGATCGTCTGCCTGCAGGGAACACACCAGAGGCGCCTTCGGCCGATATCTACCCGGTTCGTATGTCGCTCAAGCGGTTGGGATTGAGCGATAGCTACGTGCTTCTGGCCGTCAAAGCCCAAGGCAGCCGGCGGAGGCCTCGGGGGCGGCCGACATCGAGCCGATCAAGAAGCTGGTCGCCTGGGCGCAGAAAACGTACCCCGTCAATCCGCGCCGCATCTACGCGTTTGGCAAAGGCTCCGGCGGAAGTATGGCCGGTCAGCTCTCGACCTTGCACTCCGATCTCTTCACCGCCAGTATCTCCTACAGTTGGGGCTGGTACGAACATGATCTCCGAGCTGGATCAGCCAATCGACATGGTGAACAGCGCTCCGAAGTTGTATTTGGTCCTGGGAATGCGGGATTTCACGCACCATATCACGACGGTGCGCAACACCTTACGAGCTCGTGCGGGCCAAGGGCTATCACGTCATCTACCGCGAGTTTGAAGAGCTGGGCGACCGAGCCTATCACCCACCAGCAATGACGACGCTCTCATGCTGGGCCACGCGTCTGCGCAATAAGACGATTCCTCCTTCGGCTCGAAGAGATGAATCTGCTCAAGGCGTTCAGCGCGGCAAGCCGCCGGCTCCGGTCTCGGGCTACTATCCGACACTGGCGCTGGTGGGCGGCGCTCAGGCGGGCGAAGTGCTCCAGAAGCTCTTCCGTGTCGAGCGACGCGAATGTCCGCGCTGGCCGCGGCCGAGACCTGCAACCACGGCATCTATGGTGAAGCGACCACCGCGGCGCTCGCCAAGCTGCTCGGCGATCCTTCTCCGCAAGTGCGCAACGCGGCTCTCCGCGCGACCGCATCTTATGCTAACTGGCGCTCACCAGCCGGCTCAGCAGGCCCTGATCCAACGGGCGACGGATCAGAGCCTCGACATGGATGCCCGCCTCGACGCCGCCGACGGCGCTCGGCGCAGGCGGTGAAGTTACAGGCTGCCGGCGTGCCGCAGGATCCGCCCATGTTCAAGGCGCTGGTCTCGCTGCTCAGCGAAGAGAAAAAGAATGAGCCGCTGCATGCGGCCGCGTTTATCGCTCTCGCTCCGATTCGCCCCTATATCATCGGAGGCTCCGGGCGCAGGACAATTTCCTCCGGATGGCGGGTGGGAGAAGTGGCTGGACAAGATCACGATTGAACAGGCACGGCGACGGGGTCTATTACAACGTTTGCCGGACACGGCGGCAGCGGCACGCGGTACGGGCGGTCAACCGTGGATCTGTTCTGCGCCGGGGGCGAGCTGGTGAGCAAGAATCCCGCTAAGGCGTTCCAATCGACGCTGCAAGCCGCTCAGGCCGGTTACGTGCCGGCACAAGAGGTAGTGGGCGATGATGTACGCCGTCGGAAAGGGCGTCCAGCAGGATTACCACGAGGCTGCCAAATGGTTTCTCACCGCCGCCGAAGCCGGTAACCCGCGCGCCGCCGCCAATTACGCTGGCGGCGGGACGCAGCGCGTCTGCGCAGACGGCAGGGAGCTGGGCGAGCGCTGGAGCCGGGTTCCTGGCGCTACATCGGAATACTCGCCGGTTCCCGGGCGCTGACGGTTGCGTGAGGCAATGCGAATCGGCGGCTAGACATTGCGACATCTTCCGCGCGGTCCCTGGCTCAACATGACCGCGAAGATTCGGTGCTACCCAAACCCACTCGCTGACGCTCGGGGCTCCAGTTGAACGCCGACCATGAGGGAGGGTCATGCTGCAACAGAAAAAATCAGGCGGTCAGCACTACGAGAAATAGGTGCGAGTGCGGAGTTAGGTGATGAATCTTACGGGACGAGGCCGGAGCCTGATTTCACTGTGGCATCGGACGTGCTGGATAGGCAAGGAGTATGAAGAAAAGGAGGCTGTGATGATTGGAAAGCAATTGTTTTGCTGGGATTGGCGATTTTCAGGGCGCTCTGGCCATGAGGCGCTTCAGCGGCCGATAGTGGTGATCCGGGTCGCGCCACCGCGAGCTGTGGTTGAAGGCGGGGTCCTCCGCCAGAGCCGTAATCATGTGTGGATTGGCGGGTTCCAACGTTGGGATGGGAACCGATATGTCTGGGCACCAGGCCGATGGGAACAGCCTCCGCGCCGACATGCCCACTGGGTCGCGCCGCGTTGGGTACATCGTGGCGGCGGCTGGGTCCTCCGTAGGGTCATTGGCAGTAAGCATCGCTTATCGTTTCTGCAGCATTTGCCGAGGTCGGTTTCCTTCTTGAGCTTGGCCTTGGCGCCTTCCGCAAATACGGCCGGCTGGCTTCGATGTCTCCCCTTTGACGGAGTAGTTGCCAGGATGTTGTATGGGCCGGGGTTGGCCGGGTCGTAGCGGATTGGCTGCTCGGAGGGCAGTCTCGGCGGCATCAGATCGCCGTTTTGCTTCAAAGCTGTTCCGAGCATGGTACGCCTCGCCGTAGGTAGGGTTGATCGCTGATAGCGGCGCTCATTTCGTGCGCGGCACGGAGAAAATCTCCGCTCTGCCAGTGGATAATGCCCGAGGGTGTAGTGTGCTTCGGCGAGCTGCGGGTCCAGCGAGAGCCGGAGCGAGTTCGGTTTTTGCGGACTCAGGTCGTCTTTCTGCTTGAGCACGATCGCCAGATCATAGTGTGCGATGGCTGAATTGGGATCGCGGCGGAGGACTTCGCGGAAGGCGGCTGCTGCCCGGTCCAGATCGGCCTTTGCAGAGTGCGCGAAGCCAGGCGTTGAGTCAGGCCATGTTGTTGGCGGGATCGGCAGCGAGGATTTTTCGAACTGGGCGAGACCTTCTTCGGCGCGTCCGCTGTTGACGAGAACGAAGCCGAGATTGTTGCGGGCGTCGAGGTTGGCGGGAGAGCGTGACCGCGCGGCGGTAGGCTTCGAGGGCGGCCGCGGTGTCGCCGGTGCGCTGGCGAGCGAGCCCGAGCTGGTTCCACGCTTCAGAAGATTTTGGATTGATCGCTGTGGCGCTCTGGAGGTGCGGGATCGCGGCTTCGAATTGCGATGTCGAGTTGAGTGCCTGGCCGAGGTAGAAGCGGTAGTCGAGATGTCTTTGGGTCGATCGCTGCTGCGCTTTGCAGGTGCGGGATCGCCTGGGCTGGGTTGTTGGCTAGCCAGAGGGCAACTCCGAGATGGTATTGCGCCGGGGCGAATTTGGGATCGAGTATAAGAGCTCGCTCGAAGTGGGTGTAGGCTTCGTCACGGCGGTTGAGGACGGCGAGGAGGAAGCCGATCTCGTCCTGCATGCGGGCGGAGTTGGGGTCGAGCGCGGCGGCCTGCTGCCAGGCGGCAAGTGCGCCGGCAGCGTCACCTCGAGCGGGCGGCGGCGGCTTGGGATTCCAGGTCGCGGAGTTGTTGAGGCTGCTGGGCAGCTACGATGCCTACGGCTGCCAACAAAGAATCAAAGACAGGCCAGGAGGCCTGTCCCACAGCGCCACTTTCCCTTATTTGAGCAGGATTTGCGGCGGCGCGAGTACAATGAAGGCTGCATGTCAAAGGCAAGCCGCCGCACATTCATCCGATCGGTATGCCGTACCGCGGCGGTATTCACGCTGGATCAACTGCTCTCGTGGCGTCGAAGCGGACGTGCAATTTGTAAACGTGGCGCGCGAAGCGGGACTGCGCGCGAAGACGATTTACGGCGGCGAGAAGCGAAACCGGTACCTGATGGAGACAACGGGATGCGGCTGCGCGTTTTTCGATTACGACCAGGATGGGTGGCTGGATATTTTTCTGGTCAACGGGTCGCGGTTCGAAGGCGGATGGACCGCGGCGAACGCGCCCGTGAGCCGGCTGTACAAGAACAATCGCGACGGTACGTTTACCGATGTGACGCTGGCGGCGGGGATCGGGCGCACGGGCTGGGGGTCGGGATGCTGCGTGGGCGATTTCGATAACGACGGGAATGACGACCTGTTCGTGAGTTACTGGGGCGATTGCTCGCTGTGGAAGAACTTAGGGAACGGAAAGTTCGTCGATGTGGCGGCGAAGGCTGGGGTGACCACGCGGACTGCCGACGGGCGCAAGCGGAACAACACCGGATGCGCCTTTGTGGACTACGACAAGGACGGGCATCTGGACCTGTTCGTGGCGAACTATCTCGAGTTCGACCCGAAGACCGCGCCGCTGCCCGAATCGGGTCCGTGCAAAGTACAAGGGACTGACGGTGGCTTGCGGTCCGCCGGGATTGCAGGGCGGGAAGAACATTCTGTTCCACAACAATGGAGACGGCACGTTCACGGACGTGTCGCAGAAGGCGGGATTCTGAAAACGCCGGGCACGTTCGGATTGGGCGTGGCAGTTTTCGATTTCGACAACGACGGGTGGCCGGACATTTATGTGCGCCAACGATTCGACCTCGTCGGCGCTGTACAAGAACAATCACGACGGGACGTTTCAGGAGATCGCGATCGAGGCGGGAGTGGCGTACTCGGCCGACGGAAAACCGCAGGCGGGAATGGGCGTGTCGGTGGCGGACTACGATGGCGACGGGAACTTCGACCTGGTGAAGACGAATTTCGCGGGCGACACTACGAGTCTGTATCGCAATCTCGGCGGCGGAGTATTTGAGGACCAGACGTTTCAAGCCGGGATGGGCAAGATTACGCGCTTTCTGGGCTGGGGCGTTGCGTTCGTGGATTACGACAATGACGGCTGGCCGGACATCGTGCAATGCAACGGGCATGTCTATCCGGAAGTGGGGAGACGCTCAACGAATCGGGATACCGGCAGCGGAAGCTGGTGTACCGGAATCTGCGGAACGGCAAGTTTCAGGAGGTCTCGGAGCAGATGGGGCCGGGAATCATGGAGAAGGTGACCGGGCGCGGGATGGCGGTCAGGCGATTTCGATAACGACGGCGATCTGGATCTGCTGGTGAACTGCGTCAACGACGTGCCGCAACTGCTGCGCTGCGATTCGGCGACTAAAGAATCACTGGATCAAGGTGAAGACGGTGGGGACGAAGTCGAACCGGACGGGGATCGGGGCGCGGATCTACTGCACGACGCAGGAGGCTGGAAAAGCTCGCCGGCAGATGGACGAGGTGCGCAGCGGCGGAGCTACATTTCGCAGAGCGATCTGCGGTGCATTTCGGATTAGGCGAGCGCGACGGTGGCCGACCTCGAGGTGCGGTGGCCGAGCGGCGCGGTGGACCGGCTCGCGGCGGTGGCGGCGGACCGGGTCGTGACGGTGATCGAGGGCTCGGGAGGGAGAAACGGGTTAGCTGGCCTTACTCCGGGAGCCCGAACGCGTACACGACACTCCCGACGACCATGCTGACGTACTGCTTGTTGTCAAACATGTAAGTCATGGGAGAGGTGTGCAGCGACTCGGTGAACGGAAAGCTCCACAGCTTGCTTGCCGGTGGTGGCGTCCGCGGCTGCCAGTTCGCCTCCATCATCGCCGTAGAAATACCAGTCCGCTGGCGGTTGACAGTGTGCCGGACCAGGTCTCGCCCTCGCCCTCCTCGGGGTGTTCCCAGACGACCTTGCCGGTCTTGAATGTCGAAGGCGCGCGAGAATTTTCTGCGCCTTGTCCTCCGGAGCGCGGCGCGCCGCCGCCGCCCGAATATCCGCGGCCCGCCCGCCATTCCGCCGTCGGCGACCTGGTATAGACGTTGCACCTCTCGAGCGTATTCACGTAGAACAGACCGGTCGCGGGATTGTAGGACGTGGAGAAGAAGTTGGCCGCTCCTTCCACGGCGGACAGATCAGGTTGCCCTCCGGACTGGGCGTCTGGTTGGGGTTCATCACCGGGCGTCCATCGGACCCGATCTCCTTGGCCCAGGTCAGCTTCTTCTACCAGCGGCTTGGCGAACAGCAGCTTGCCATCGGTCCGGTCCAGCAGGTAGAAGAATCCGTTGCGGTTGGCCTGCAGGAGGAGCTTTCGGGGCTTGCCTCTGCCAGTTAGCATCCACTAACAAGACGGGCTGCACGGCGTCCCAATCCCATTCGTCGTGCGGGCGTGGCCTGATAATGCCACTTCAGTTTGCCGGTGGTCACATCCAGCGCCAGGATCGGAACATGTATACAGGTTGTCGCCCTTGCGGTTGTCGCCGTTGAAATCGGGGCCGGCGTTTCCAGTGGGCCAGTAGACGGTTTTGGATTCGGGGTCGTAGCTTCCGGTCAGCCAGGTCGGGGCCGCCGCCGTGATCGATATCGATGCCATCCCAGGTCTCCGAGCCCGGCTCGCCGCGCGCCGGAATGGTCCAGAAGCGCCACACTTCTTTGCCGGTGGTCTGGTCGTAGGCGGCCAGAAAGCCGCGCACGCCCTGCTCGCCGCCGCGCGGTGCCGGCGACCACCAGGTTCTCCACCGCCAGCATGGAGCCTGTGGCGTTATAGTTCTGGCGATAGTCCGCCATCTCCGTGTCCCACAGGACCTGGCCGGTGAAGCGGTTGAGGGCAATCAAGTGGGCGCTGTCGGTCTGCATGAAGACGCGGTCGCCCGCCACCGACACGCTGCGGTTGTTGCCCGGAGATCGCGCGTTCCCGACCAGGCCCTGCGTCGGCGGGCTTGGTGTACTGCCACAGACGGGCGCCGGAGCCGGCATCGAGGGCGATCACCGTGTTGGTGTTGGTCACGTACATGATGCCGTCGTGGACCTGAGGCGTGCCCTGCAGGCGCGCCGCATTCGGCACCGCGACGACCCATTTCAACGACAGGCGGGAGACGTTGGCCTTGCCGATCTGCGTCATCGGCGGTATGGCGATTGCCGCTGAGCTGGCCAGTGGTAGCTGGTCCAATCTACCTGCGAGGTCACTTCCCGGTACCGCTCGCCGTCCTTCCTGCAGAAGGTGAATCCGCTGATCGTCGGTGCGCAACTGGACTTCGCGAGCGGTGCTGCCGATGGCCACTCCATCGAGCGATCTTGCCGTCCGTGAGTTGGACCTTCATGCGCGTGACCATGCCGCGGCCGCCGCGCTCGGCCCGGCGGCACGAGCGTTCGCAGGAAAGCCGACCAGCGCGCGCAGCTCCGGCTCCGGCACGTCGTTGAATGCCGGCATCCCACGCAGCGGTACGCCCTCGCGCAGCAAGGCAATCAGCTCCTGGTCGTTGCGGCTCTGCACTGGCGCCAGGATGGAGGGCCGTGCTCGCCGCCGTTTCCGTCGGTACCGTGGCAGACTCCGCAGCGGTTTTGGAAGGAACTACGGCCCTCGGGAGCTTGGGCGCATGGCCGATCCGATGGCTACGAGAAATAGTGCGAATGAGCAGATGCGCATGTCGATGCTCATTATATTAGACCGGGGAAGGAAGTTAGAACTGTTTACTGGCCTGGGGGAATCGACGGGGGCTTGGGAGCCGCGGGCGAAGGATCGCGTTTCGGGCCGAGGCCCAGGGCGATCAGAGAGAGCGAGTTGATCTTGCCGCTGGATTCCAGATTCTGCTCCGCCTGGAACTTCTTCAATGCGTCCGAGGAGGTTTGATTCCAGGTTCCGGTGGCGTCATCGGGACTCAGAAAGCCCTTGGCTGCCAAGGCACCCTGGATCTCGCGGTAACGGTCCGGCGACGGCGCCATCTGACGATTGCGCCAGGTGACGCGCTTGGCAGGAGCTTTTTGCCACGGGAGGATGCAGTCCTGGTGGTAGCCAGGCGGTTGCCAGTTGTGGTCGCGCCCTTCTTTGCGGGAGCGCTTTTTCGTCGCAGCCGCGGTCTTGGCGGGCGCCTTCTGCCTGGTTGCAACCGCGGCGTCCGCACTCCAGGCAAGCACGATCATCGCCGCCATGGCAGCGCAACTCAAAAGCTTTTTCATTGATTCAATCGTTAGTTTAACAACTTTGTGACATAAAAGGGGCGGCCGGGGGTTAATCCGGCCGCCCGTCGCTGACTAGGCTCATTGCCACAATAGACAGGCCAGGAGGCCTGTCCTACCGGAGGTTGTTCGGCAAGGTGCCAGCGGCAAAACGGGCCACCCAATCGTTGTTGCGGCCCTTACTGAGGACACGGAACTGCACGGCGTCACCCGGCTTCAGCGCGCTGCTGAACTTCGTGATGTCGTCGGTAGTGTTCACAGGCTGGCGATTGATCGATACGATCACGTCGCCAGCTTGCAGGCCGATGTCATCGGCAGAAAGAACCTCGGTTCGACCGACATTACCTGTACGCCGCCCTTCTGTTTGACGCCGAGGCGTTCGGCCTGCTGTTCCGTCAGGTTCTGGATCTGCATGCCGAATTTCACCGTGGTCGGTTCGCCGCTCTTGGTAGACTCCTCGCGTCCGTTGCCGTACTGTTCGGGGAAGATCTGCGCCAGGTCGGCCACCACCACCTTCAGGTCGTGACGCTTGCTATCGCGCTCCACTGTGATGTTGAGTGAAGAGCCGAGCGGAGTCGATGTCACGGTGCTGATCAGCTGGTTGCCGTGGATCACAGGCTTGCCATTGATGGCGGTAATGACGTCGCCTTCCTTCATGCCGGCCTTTTCGCTGGGTCCGCCCGGGGTCACTTCGACGACGAAAACGCCTTCCTTCGCGCCCGCCACCTTCAGGTTGGCACGCGCCTGGTCGGAATCGCTGGGCGTGAAGCGGATGCCGATCGAGCCGCGGGTGACTTTGCCGGACTTGATGATATCGTTGTAGACCTGCGCCGCGGTGTTCACGGGCAGGGCAGAAGCCAACGCCCTGGTACCCGCCGTTGCCGGTGGCGATTGCGGTGTTGATGCCGATTACTTCGCCGCGGATGTTCAGCAGCGGCCCGCCGCTATTGCCCGGGTTGATGGCGGCATCGGTCTGCAGGAAATGCTGGAACTGCATGGAGGGATCCACATCGCGCTCCTTGGCGCTGATGACACCCGCCGTCACAGTTGCCTGATAGCCGAATGGGGAACCGATGGCAATCGCCCAATCGCCCACCTGCACGGCGTCGGAATTACCGATCTTGGCGACGGTCAGTTCCTTCTTACCTTCCACCCGGATCACCGCCAGGTCGGTGGCCGCGTCCACGCCGATCACTTTGGCATCGTATTCCACCGGATCGTGATTGAACTTCACGCGGATGCGGTCCGCCTTTGTCCACCACATGGTTGTTGGTCAGAATATATCCGGCACGGTCAACCACCACACGCCGGAACCGAGGGCCTGTCCCCTGCGCTGCGGCATCTCGGGACCGCCACCGTTTCCGAAGAAGCGGTACAGAAAATCGTCCATGCTGCCGCCGCCCTGCTGATCCTCGTCCTGCGGAGGGATGACCTGGCGCCGCCCGTTGCCGCGCGAGCGGACATGAGCTTTCGGCAAATACTCGGTGGAGATCTTAACAACCGAGGGCTCCACCTGCTTGGCAATCTGGCTGAACGAATTCGACAATTCCACCGGGTTGGGAATCACCAGCGGTGTCGCACCCGGCGCGGCATTGTCGCTCTTTGCTGCCTTCACACCCTGGTTGACCAGTGTCCCGATGACGATGCCCACACTCAAGGTGAACAACATCAACGTTAGCGAAAGCACCTTCTGTGTACGAAGTTTGTCAAAAGGTTCATGGAAACTCTCTACTCCTCTGTAATCTCGCAGCCGGCGATGTCGCGCCATGCTGGTAATTCTTTTCCTATTCTAAACTTCCCCAACTATAGATGTTTCCGCGGATTGGAGGGTTTCATCTCGACCAGGAGAACTCCACTCAAGATGAACGCCGCCCCTGCCGCGGCTCGCCCCGACAGGCCTTCGCCCGCGATGCAAAACGACGTAATCCAGGCTACTACAGGCTCGAGCGCGTAGATCAACGCAGTACGCGTCGAGGTGGTGTAGTGCTGGGCCCACGCCTGGATGGTAAACGCCAGGGCGGTACATAACAACCCTGTTATCAGTATCGCCCAGACCACCAGCGGTTGCCACTGGAGGCGTGGTGTCTCCACCCACCAAACCAGGGACAGGGCAGACAGCGCCGCCGCGCCAACCTGGGTGACGCTCAATACTTCATAGCCGATCTGCTCGGCGAAATGCCCGGTTGCCACGATGTGAGCCGAAAACGCAACGGCCCCGCCAAAAGTGAGCAGGTCGCCACGGCTGATGGAACCGACAGGACCTTCCAAGGTCATCAATCCCATACCCAATGTGGCTCGCCAGCACACCGGCAACCTCAGAGATCCGCGGCTTGATGCTATAGACGAGCGCAGCGAGCAAAGGTACCATCACGGTCGCCAGGCCGGTCAAAAATGCCGATTTCGGCGGCGTGGTGGTCTTGAGGCCGACGGTCTGAAGCAGATATCCGGCGAAGCAGGAAGACACCGATCATGGACCCGGCCGCCAGCATCTTTCCTGTGACGCGGGACTGCCCGGTGACGCGAGAGCGTCCGGCGGCGCCATTTTCCAGCGCCGCTGAAGAGCACCATGAGCGCTACCGTGGCCAGCGAAAAGCGGATGGCGAGAAACAGTACCGGAGAGATTTCTTGCAGCGCGGACTTGACCAGGACGAACGTGCGTGCCCCAGATTACGGCGTTGAACAGCAGCGCCAGTTCCGCCTTCCGGCGGTTCACTCGCTCTTGCTCCCGCGCGGCACGCATGAGCATCAGCACGCTGAGCAAGATGCGCTTGAGGCCGAGATCCCGTCCGTCGGGAGAAGAACCATTCCCCGGAGGTGTGCGCACCGCCGCCCAATCCACCGGCTCCGATGGCGATCGCCGGAATGCCCATGGAAAGCGGCAGGTTGGCGTCGGTGGACGAGCAGTCCAGGTGTGACCGGATCCCGAGGTGTGCGTCCACGGCGCGCACGTACTGCAGGATGGGCGCCTGGTCCGGCAGGGTGGCGGCGGGGCGCGAACCGATCTCGCGGGTCTTGACCGTCACGCGCCCGCCCGTCTGCCGCTGGTTTTCGAGGTCGCGCGCCTTTTCCACGGCACTGCCCAGGATATCGACCAGCTGGTCCATGCGGGCGTTGCTCTCCCGAGCGAATATCCACCTTGCAGCGCGCGGCCTGGGCGATCGCGTTGACGCCACTGCCGCCCTCGATCAGGCCGACGTTGATTGACGATTTCGGCCCTGAATCCAGGCGGGTCTCGGCGAACAGAGCTTACCGCGCGGCAGAGCGCGTGGATGGATTGCCCACGCCAAAATCGCTCCAGCTATGTCCGCCCGGACCGCTGAAGGTGACCTCGAAGCGACGGCTTCCCAAGGCGCGGGTGGTGATGTGGTCTGTGTTGGCGCCATCGACGATCACGTAGCTGCGAATCTGCTTCGCCACTGGAGACGGGCCGCAGAGGTGCCGCATGCCCAGCAGGTTCCCCTCGCCCTCTTCACCCACGTTGGCGACCAACAGCAGGCCGGCCGCGGACTCCGGCAGCCTGGCCGAGGTCTTGCAGGCGCGGGCGATGGCCAGCAGGGCGGCAAGGCCAGCGCCGTTGTCAGAGACGCCGGGACCGCGGAAGCGCCCATCGGCATCCACGGAGATTTCGTCTTTGTTGCGCGGTGCGAGCACGGTATCGAGGTGCGCGGTCAGGGCTACGTAGGGCGGTTGGCCGAGCGTCGCCAGGACATTGCCGGCGCGATCGATGGAGGCCTCGCAGCCATAGGATCGGAACTGCTCCAGGAACCACGCCGCCCGGGCCTGTTCGAGAAAGGTAGGAGCCGGTATGCGACAAAGCTGGAGGTGAATCTCGTTGATCCACTGTTTTTCGCGGGTGAAAAACTGCAAGCAGTCGCGGACTGCCGGGTGGTCCACGAAGTTCGCTTAGGTTGATTCCCGTTGAGGCCGTATTGGCAGCCATGCTTCCTGCCAGTGTATCAGCCGGTGCGAGTGCCGGCATCGGATGGAACCGAGCTCCGCTAAGCGGAGCTTGTGAACGATTGGCCGATTGGCAGGCCTGGCCTCACCAGGCATCCTGCCCCTACACTCGTCTTCGTCACCCTCACGCCTTACATAGCGACTGCGACCAGGCGCGTTGCGTCGGGGACCGTAGGGTGAGCCTTGTAGATCGCCGTAGAGGCGAACGCTGGAGAAGCCGCAGCTCAACAGACGATCCTGCAGGCCTGATCCCGAGTAGAGATGATGCTCGAAGCGGTAGGTCCGCGATTCGCCGGCGGGTCGCGCGACCGTCCACTCGAGGTGCATGCGCGTCCAGTCCTGGATTCACGCGGGGCTGCTGGATCAGGACTACGCCGTCGGCAAACTCGGTGCGCTGTACGTTCAGTCCCTGGCGCACCACACGCTCTTTGCCCACCATGTCCATGACCAGCGTTCCGCCGTCCCGCAGGCTCTGCCAGATGTTTCGAAGGACGCGCAGGTTGTCCTCTTCGTGTTCAAAATACCCGAACGAGGTGAATAGATTGCAGGCCAGATCGAAGGCCGCGGGCCGGTGGAAGCGGCGCATATCGTCCAGCACCCATTCCACAGCGAGCGCCGCCGCGTCCGCCTTTTCACGAGCCCGCTCCAGGAGGAATGGAGAGCGATCCACGCCGGTCACGGCAAAGCCCGCGGCGCGCGAACTCCAGGAATGGCGTCCCGGACCGCAGCACAGATCCAATACCGCGCCTCCATCGATACCGGTCAACGCCAGGATCTGGGCGACCTGGGCAGAGGCCGCCGCCACGCGGTCGGCGGGAAATACATACGGGTACAACTCACGCCAGAGCGTCCTCGTCCTCAAACCACTCCATACGTTCCAGGATAGAATGCCGGAATGGGCACTCGTTTCGGTCGTGCTATTGATTCTCTGCGCCGTACCGGCGACCGCCCAGGAAGACCACTCGCAACACCAACACGCGGTTGCGGGCCTTGGCACGGTGGACTTTCCGACCTCCTGCAACGCCGCGGCGCAAGCGCTGATCTCCCGCGGCGGCAGCGCTACTGCACTCGTTCGGCTACGAGGAATCGCGCATCGCGTTCAACGATGCCGCGAAGGCCGACCCGTCGTGCGCCATGGCCTATTGGGGCGTCGCGCGGACCTGGTATCACCCGATATGGGCGCCTCCGTCGCCAGAGGAACTGAAACAAGGGGCGGCGGCTATGGATCGGGCGTTGGCCATCGACCCGAAGACGGGCCGCGAGCGCGACTACATACAGGCCCTCTCGGTGTTCTACAAGGACTGGCAGACGGTGGACCACGCCACCCGGGCTAAGAACTATGAACGGGCTCTGGCCGGGGTCTGCGAGCGCAATCCAAACGACGACGAGGCGGCGATTTTCCACGCACTGCAGCTGGTGGCGATCGGGTACCTCGACCCGACGGACAAGTCGTATACGTGGCAGAAGAAGGGCAGCGAGATTCTCAACGGCCTGCTGCCACGCCATCAGAACCATCCCGGCGTGGCGCACTACATCATTCACAGCGTCGACTATCCGCCGCTGGCCGAGCTGGGCCTCAAGGCGGCGCGTGCGTATGCCGCCATCGCGCCCGATTCGCCGCACGCCTTGCACATGCCGTCTCACATCTTCACGCGGTTGGGGCTGTGGGACGACTCCATCACGTCGAACACCGCGTCGACGAAATCAGCCATCGCCCAGTCCCAACGGCTGCACGGTGGCGGTGGATCGTTCGACCAGCTCCACGCGATCGATTACCTGGTCTATGCGTATCTTGCAGCAGGCGAAGGACGCGAGCGCTCAAAAGTGCTGGCGGAGATGCAGGCGATCGACCAGGCTGGACGAAAACCAGTTCGCCGCCGCTTACGCCTTTGCGGCCTCGCCGGCACGCTGGGCTTTCGAGAGGCACGATTGGAAAGCGGCTGCGGCGCTCGAGATCACGCCCGCGCATGGTTCCCCTGGGACCGGTTTCGAAACGTCGAAGCGCTGGTGCATTACGCGCGGGCGATTGGTGCCGCGCGCGCGGGCGATGTGCCTGCAGCGCGCCGTTCAGCCGATGAAATTGCTGCTATCCGTAAGGCAATGCCGGCAACCCGCGACTACGATTGGAGCGGCTCGATCGGCGCGCAGTGGGAAGCGGCTACAGCGCTGATCGCCTGGGCTGAAGGAAAGAAGTCCGAGGGCATACGGTTGCTTCGTGTGGCCGCCGATCATGAGGATGCCGTCGATAAACACCCCGTGACGCCCGGAGCATTGCTACCCGATCCGCGAGATGCTGGCCGATCTTCTGCTCGAGAATGGAGCGGCGGCTGAGGCTCTGAAGGAATACGAGACGGTGCTGAAAACTGCGCCGCACCGCTTCAACGCCACGGCCGGAGCTGCAAGGCGTCCGACAAGGCCGGCGACAAAACGAAAGCGCGCGCTTACGCAATGCAACTCCGGGAGATCGCCGGCAAAGCGGAGACGTCGCGACCGGAACTGGAATGGGCCCGTGACATTTCTGGCCGGCAAATGAGGTGAACGCGTCAAGCCGTTTTCGGCGGCTCTTGCCCCGATGCCGGATAGTAACCAGGGTATAGTTTTCGCAGGCAGTCCGGACATACTCCATGCGAGAACTTCGCTTCGGGTGTGATTGGAGATAACTCTCAAAGGCTCCCAGGTGTCACGCTCATTCTTGATTCTTTTGCAGGAAGCACAAATGGAAAGCAGCCCGCTTAGAAGGTTCACCTCTTCGAGCGCCTCTTGCAGTTTGGCAATCAGACCCTCCCGTTCCAACAGGCTCTTCTTGGTGGGAGTAATGTCGGAGGAGGAGCACGTAAGACCCATGACAGTCCCGTGGGCATCGCGGAGCGGTTCCACGACGAGATCGAAATAATGGGTTTCGCCCTGAAAGGTTACCTCCGATTTCGGTGCGTGTCCCTTGCCCGCTGCGCAGGACTTCCTGCTTAATGGCTGTCAGACGAGCGCCTTCTCTCACCGCCGACGATTTCCGCGTCGGTGCGTCCCAGCCACGTCGCGTTCGGCCCAGGCCAGAACCGGCGAATTGATCCAGGTGTAACGCAATTCCCGGTCCTGGTTGAACACCACAACGGGAGCGCTCTTGAGCGCCACGCGGAAACGCTCTTTCACTTTGGCGCAGAGCCTCTTCGGCGCGCTTCTGCCTGGTGATGTCGCGGGCTATCACCGAAGCGCCTACTACCGCGCCTCCTTTACCTTTCACCGGAGAGATGGTGACCGACGTTTCGATAGGATGGCCGTCCTTGTGCAACTGGCTGATTTCGTAATGCTCGAAATGCTCGCCGCGACGCAGGGCTTTCATCATCCCTGCCATTTTGTCGGTCTGGCCTGGTGGTACCAACAGCGAGAGAGGCCGGCCGACCATTTCTTGCGCCTTGTACCCGTACAGGCGTTCGGCGCCTGCGTTCCAACTCGAGTATGGTGCCATCCAGCGACGCGCTGATGATGGCATCCTCGGAAGTTTCGACGATGGCGGCAAAATGCAGAAACCAACTCTTCGACCAGCTTTTGCCTGGTGATGTCACGGGCTAATCGCCGAGGCGCCGGTCACCGCGCCCGTTCTATCTTTGACCGGGGAAATCGTTACCGAGATCTGGATGCGATGGCCGTCCTTGTGCAGCCGGGTGGTTTCGATAGTGTTCGATATGCTTGCCGTGGCGCAGGCCTTTCATGATGCGTGCAAACTCGGCGGTCCGCTCTGGAGGAACCAGCAGTGCCATTGGGCGCCCGATCACTTCTTCCGCTTTGTACCCGAAGAGTCGTTCGGCGCCAGGATTCCAACTCACTATGGTGCCATCCACAGATTTGCCGACAATGGCATCGTCGGAAGCCTGGATCATGGAGGCAAGGTGCGAAACCATTTCTTCGGACCGCTTGCGCCCGGTGATGTCACGAATGAAGGCGGAGACCAATGTTCCCCGCCAGTTTGCAGGTGGCTGAGACTGACGTCGATTGGAAACTCCGAACCATCTTTGCGCCGGCCGTACAGCTCCAACCCTGTACCCATGGGCCGTACATCGGGGTGTCTGAGGTAGGCGGCGCGAACCTTCGTATGCCGGCGCCGAACGCGCCGCGGCATCAACAGTTCCACTCTTTTGTCCCAACAACTCTTCGGCGCGTGTAGCCGAACAATCTCTCGGTTTGGGTATTGACCAGAACAATCCTGCCATCTTGCCTGGTTACAACAATGGCATCCGGCGCGCCTTCGAGGATGAGCTGGAAGCGTTCCTCCAAGCTGCCGGGCTTCGCAATGGGCAGAACTACCCATACCCTAATAGATTCAACTTCTTAGCCCAGGTAGCTATATAAGTCACTCCAATTCGGACGTTCCGTGGGTCGTTTTGTGTGTTAGCTCACAATTTGGTGTCGAATTCCCGGACGAGACCGACTTTGAGTTTGGGCCAGGAGCCCTCCGACACCACTGTGGTAGTATCACGTCAATTTCGAAATGAATGTTTTGGCCCAGGATTTGCGCTACGCCCTACGGTCTTTTGGCGCAGCCCGCGGGTTCACCGCCGCCGCGGTGCTCTCGCTGGCCGATTGGCATCGGCGCCAATACGGCGATTTTTAGCGTGGCCGGCGCTCTGCTGCTGCGGCCGCTTCCGTATAAAGATGCAGAACGGCTGGTGATTCTCTGGAACCGCTCGCCCGGCCTCAACATCACCCAGGACTGGTTTTCCACGGCGCAGTATTTCGATATCCGTGACGGCCATCGCGGGTTCGAGCAACTTGCGATCGCAATCGGCGGCAACGCCAACCTCACCGGCACCGGCGAACCGGAACGTATCGGCACGATACGCGTCTCGGCAAACCTGTTGGGCATGCTGGGTGCCCGGCCCGCCGCCGGACGGCTCTTCGAAACGCGCGAGGATACCACCATACCAGCCGCCACGGCCATCCTCGGATATGGCACGTGGACGCGCCGCTTCGGCGAGCGACCCGCACGTGATCGGCCGCTCCCTGACACTGGATGGGCGCGATTACAACATCATCAGGGGTGATGCCGCGCGGATTCTCGCTGCCTCGCGAAGTGCTGCCCACGCTGGGCGGCGCGGAAGATGCCGACGTCCTGCTGCCGCTGCCCATGCCGGCGTCTGCCGCACAGAATCGCGGTCGCGAAGATTGCAACGTGATCGGCAAGTTGAAGCGCGGCGTGACGCTCTCGCAGGCGCAAGCGGAGATGGACACGATTACGGCGCGCCTGCGCCGCGACCACCGGATGTGTACCGCCCAATGGCGGCCTCACCTTCGGCATCGTGCCCCTGCTGGAACAGGTGGTGGGCGATACGCGGCGATCTTTGGCGATCCTGATCGGCGCAGTCGCTTTCGTGCTCACCATCGCCTGCGCGAATGTCGCGAACCTGCTGCTGGGACGTGCCCTGGCAAGGCGCAAAGAGATGGCGGTGAGAGCCGCACTCGGCGCCGGGCGCGGGCGCATCATACGGCAGTTGCTCACGGAAAGCCTGGTGCTGGCAGTGTTGGGTGGTGCGCTCGGCGTGCTCTTCTCGATGGGGAGCATACAGTGGATTCGCCTGCTGGGGCCCCGGAGCATTCCGCGGCTGCACGAGATCTCGATCGATGGCGGCGTGCTGGCTTTCACGCTGGGGCTGTCGGTACTCTCCAGGTGCTTTTCGGACTGGCCCCGGCGCTGCGCGTTTCGAATCTTGATCTGCAGTCCCACCTCAAAGACTCGGGCCGCGGATCTGCCGGCATGGGCGCAGTTTGGGCCGGCGGCAACGACCTGCGCCGCCTGCTGGTGGTCTCGGAACTCGCGCTGTCCGTGGTGTTGCTAATTGGGGCCGGCCTGCTGTTGCGCAGCTTCACGCGCCTGCTCGACGTGCCGCCCGGCTTCAATCCTAAAGGCGTACTGTCTCTCGGTTTGACGATGACCGGGCGGCGATACGCAAACGGTCCCGCAGTGCTGCAGGCTTATCGCGAACTTTGGCAGCGGCTGGAAAGTCTGCCCGGCGTGTCCGCGGCCGGCGGCGTTTCGGCCCTGCCGTTGAGTGAAATGTACTCCTGGGGACCGATCACAATTGAAGGCCGCACTCCCCCGCCCGGCGAACTCTTCGTCAACGCCGACGAGCGCATCGTGGGCGGGGACTACTTTCAAGCGATGCAAATTCCGCTGCGCCGCGGACGCTTCTTTACCGCCCAGGACACTTCGGCCAATCCACGCGTGGCTCTGATCGATGAATTCATGGCGCAGGAATACTGGCCCAATCAGGATCCGGTAGGCAAACGCATTCACACCGGCGGGATCAACGACGCAGACCGGCCGTGGATCACGATCGTCGGCGTAGTGGGGCGGGTCAAGCAGTACACGCTGGACGCGGATTCGCGCATCGCGCTCTATCTTCCGCAGACTCAGGCGCCGGTGCGCGAGATGAACGTTGTGGTGCGCACCACGGCAAACGCTGCCGGCCTGGCGAACGCGGTTCGCCAACAAATTCGTGGGTTGGATTCCGACCTTCCGGTCTACCAGGTGCGGCTCATGGAGCAGCGCGTGGAGGAGTCGCTTTTGCGCCGGCGCTTCTCACCTGCAGTTACTTGGCGCATTCGCCGCGTTGGCGCTGGGGCTGGCGGCTGTCGGCATTTACGGAGTGATGGCGTTTCTGGTGAACCAGGGGACGCGCGAAATCGGCATTCGAATGGCGTTGGGCGCTACCAGCGGCGTCATACTCGCGATGGTGCTGCGGCGCGCGATGGCACTGGCAGCGATGGGGATCGCAATCGGACTCGCGGCGGCTATTCCGCTGGCGCGCCTGTTGCGGACGATGCTGTTCGGCGTCGGCGAAAACGACGCGCTCACTTTAGCCGCGGCATCCATCCTGTTGGGCGCGGTCGCGCTCCTGGCGAGCTATCTGCCTGCGCGGCGTGCGTCTCGGATTGAGCCGCTGATTTCGCTAGCGGCAGATTAGGCCGGATGCGGCTCCGGAGCTGGAGGGTTTTTCCCTGATAGCTTTGCCGGGTGGGTCGCCAGTACACTGTCAAGAGCAAAAACTTGAAGGAGGGTTTGGGTAAATGATATTCCGACGATCGCTGCAACTAGCCGCCACTTTGTCTGTGGCCTTGATTCTCACTGGCGGAGCGGCCAAGGCCGACGATGACGATGACCGCAATCAACAGCTGCAGGAATCTACCTAGCCAGAGCATGCTCAGGGCAGCTCTTGTTGCGGCGACGGCTGCCGAAGGCAGCGGATTGAATAATCAGATGTGGGGAACCATCGTGGACCGCGATGGCATCGTGTGCGCAGTCGCATTCAGCGGCAACGATCGCGGCGCACAATGGCCGGGCAGCCGGGTGATCTCCGCGCAGAAGGCGAATACGGCCAATTCGTTCAGCCTGGACTCGACGTCGAATAGCGGTGGTTCGGGACAGCCCAACGGACTGGCGCTATCCACCGCCAACCTGTACTCCGCGGTGCAGCCCGGAGGCAGCCTTTTCGGCTTGCAGGCAAGCAACCCGGTGGATACGGATGTGTGCCTATAAGGGACCCTCGTCGCGTTTCGGCACGTCGCAGGACCCGATGGAGGGCAATAAGATTGGCGGCGTGAACGTATTCGGCGGCGGACTCGCGTTGTATGCGGCAGGCAAGAGAAGATCGTGGGTGGCGTGGGGGTGAGCGGTGATACTTCCTGCGCCGACCACTAACATCGCCTGGAGGGTGCGGAAGTTATTTGGGCTACGGACCACTTAGTCTGGAGTCGGCGGAGTCTCCGGCGACCCCGCGCGCCGGACAACATCATCTTCGACATACAAGGACAACCCGAACGGGGGCACTGGCATCAGTGCCGGCGGGTTTGGTCACCCGACGATGCCTCAAGCATCCGGCTCCGGGCGATCTGCCCGCCAGTGCAGCGGTAGTAATGCGATTTTAGAATTATCGGCGGCGCAGCCAGGCGAGGATGGCAAATCCGCCGGCCGAGCATTGCCAACGTGGACGGCTCGGGATTCGGAACCGGATCGGAGGATCGAATTGCACTGAATAGATGCGACCACCGGCCCAACCGAACGGGTCGTTTGCGCCGGTGAAGTCGTTCTTGGTCACATACGCCTTGTCGAGCGTTGGAAAGCCATCCGTCACCAGAAATCTCGCGCCCACCGCGGTGTCCGCACGATCGAACGAGATTGTGCCTTGATTCTGAGACGTCGCTGAACCGTCATACCACCCAAATGTTCTTGTCGGACCGGCGAGGTCGGATCCGGAGACCAGATCAAAACTGAAGGCGTAAAAGCCAGCCGCCAGGACTGTCCGCGTGGTGCCGATTCCCGCCATTACCCATCCATCCGGATTCGATTGATCCATGATCACGGGGAGTGAGTTGATGTCCAGCTACGTCGCCACCGTTGGCGGAACCAGCATAAAACGACCAACTGGAAACCAAGCCATCGCTTGCGAAGTTCCCGTCGTAAGCAAAAGGTACCCCGAGAAAGTATCAGTTATCTCCCGAAATACCGTCGGATCGCCTATGACTCCGGCCGCCATTCCCGAAGCGAACCCATCAGCAGAAAAGCGCAAATCACCTTCAAACTTGTGGCCCCCAATACATAATGCACCATTTAATGTGCCAAATAACCCGATGTTCGGGATTTTCTGGTAATTAGGGTACTATCAGTACCCAGTACGAGGGGCCTTTGTTGGGAACCGACTGGGATCTACCCGCGGCGTCCGCCGCCGGTACGATACTGGTGCTTCTCGCGCTGTCCAACGGGCTTCGCCATACTCGCCCAATGCGACGGTTCCGGACATCTTGCCGCCCTCGGCAGTTTCCCGAGAACTGGAACGCAACGCGCGTCCCCCTCGGTCGGGAGGAGCTCTGGAAGCGCACGGTATTGGCGGCGACCGTGCCGTTCGAGATCCCCGGAAGCGAACTCTCCTGGTGGGTCCCTTGCAGCTTACCGCCGTCCTGTTCCAGCACCAGTATGGTTGGCCGAGCCGTGGACGAACTCGAGGCGCAGGTCCCACTGCCCGGCGAGTCGCGGGCTGGCCCGGATGGCGGCGGAGGAGGATTCTACCATTTTCGGCGGCTTCGACAGCAGCGCGTAGAGACGATCTGCGACCACTTTTTCGTCGCCCGGCATCATCTGGTAGGGAACGATGGCGACGGAGCTGGACATATTCCCCCGGGCGCGCACCGCTGGATCTGGCGACCACGATGCGCGGCTCCGGTGTCCAGCAGCATCTTGCCGACTTCCTGGCCGGTAATCCCAGTTTCGCGCCGTCCCACTGTATCCTGAAGTTCCGGCGTGCGGTTGGAGAGGTCGGCCGACGGCTGGTTGACCTTCGTCGTCACGCCGCCCACGCGCTTCACGCTGGTGGCGATATGGTCGAGCCAACCTTCCCACTGCGCCCACTCGGCCTTGTGATCGCGCTTGACCCACATTTCGACCGCGGCCAGCATCCCCATGATCTCTTCTTTGCCGACTTTAACGGACCGTCCGAAGGCGTGGTGGGGCGCGCTATTGATCCAGGCTCCCTGAAGCAGGCTCTTATCGCCCAGCAGCAGACCGCCGGCCTGCGGACCGCGGATGCACTTGCCGCCGCTATAGGCCACGGCATGAGCTCCGCGCGCGCAGGTGAACGTTGGGCTTGATCGTCAGGATTTCGGCCGCGGCATCCACCAGCACCGGGACGTTTCTGCGCCGCGCCGCTTCGGCAACCACGCGAGTGCCGAGCGGACCATCGTCGCCCGGACCTGCCGGGATGTAGCACAAAGCAGTCCGTTCGTTGAAGGCCGCTTCCAACTCGGCCTTGTCGTTCCACGACGACGAGTTTTACGCCCAACATGCGGATAGCGTGATCGTAGACGTTGTGCGAATAGGCGGGAAGGATGGCTTCGCTCTTCAGGCCGGCGAGGTTGGGGAGCCTCTGCATGCGCTCCGGGTTGCCGCCGGCGATGGCGAGGCGGTGAAGTGCGTGATGGCCGCGCAACAGCCGGCGGTCACGATTCCCACTCGGCGCCGGTCAGTTCCGCCAGGCGCTTGCTGACGCCGTCCATCAACTCGTCCATGTTCGACGAAGCTCACGCGATGCCTGCATCCATGGCGCGCTTGACTTCGGGAAGAGTCTGGGGAGCCGGTAATGATTGTAAACGTGCCGCGGGCGTTAATGACGAGGCCGTACGCCGATGGAGCGGATACATATCGGCTCCAAAATCCCATAGGGGCCGCTACCGCTTGACGGACACTTCCGCCAGCGCTGTGCCGCGGCGAGTAGTCCGCCTTGCCGGAACAGATCGCGCCGGCTAAAACCTGTCCAGGGTGCGCTTGAGCTTTTCAAGAACGCTTGTGCCATGATCATCGCTTCCTATGTCGGAGATAACCAGCTGCCTCATGGTCGCGGTGCGGAGCCGCAACCGTGAGGAGCGTAGGGTTTAGAAGTAGAACTTCGCGGCTAGCTCCACATTGCGCTCGCCCTGCGAACTTCGGATCTGGCCGAAGAGTGGCGGCAGTGATGGTCTGTGAAGCCGGGCTGGCGAAGATCGGAGTATTGAACAGATTGAACGTCTCTGCTCGCAGTTCGAAGTACCGTTTTCGGTGAGGTTGAACTGCTTGTGCAGCGAGAAATCGAGGCGTTTCATACCGGGTCCGCGGACGTTACCCACGCCGGCGTTACCGAAGGTACGGGCGGCAGGGCGCGGCATAAGGCGTCGGGATCAAGGAACAGCAGGCCAGGGCCGATCTAGGTGCGGATCGTTCGGCGTGCCGATCACGTTCGCCCGGAAGCTGCGCGCGCCCGTGCCCGGAAGGATCGCCGCTCATCTTGATGGTCAGCGGGAAGCCGGTGTGCGCGGTTAGGATGCCGCCCAATCTGCCAGCCGCCCAGCACGCCATCCACCGCCTTGTTCCAGTGTGGAGCCGAACTTCTTCTTCTGGCCGAGCGGCAATTGATACACGAAGGAGCCCGGTGAAGTGCATGCTTGTATGTCGAAGTAGAGTGGGACCCCACTCGGCTCTTGCGGTCGTACAGGTTCTGCATGTAGGCAGACTGTCGCGCCCGCCTGTCCGCCCTCGCCGTAGTAGCCGATCGAGTCGGACATACCCTTCGAGAAGGTGTAGGACAGTTGGTATTCCAGGCCCATGCTGAAGCGCTTGCGCAGCGACGTCTGGAGGCTGTCGTACCGCTGGTTGGCGCAGGAGCAGGTGCCGGAAATCTGCGAAATCTTGGCCTGCAGAGTCGGGTTGCCGCCGAGATAGGGGCTGGCGACAATCTGCCCGTTGATGAGTTGCTTCTGGAGGTAAGGCATGGCCACCACCAGGTGAGTGCCGTGCTGTCCCACATAACCGGCGCTCAGGACGTTGCTGGACGGCAGCTGGAACTCCAGAGTCAGGTTCCACTGCTGGACTTCCGCGGGCCGGACGTTGGGATCCCACAGGCGGATGGTTGCGCCTTGTGATACGGATCCGGTTGTTCAGGCCGAAGAGCCCTGGTCCAGAGTGGTCTTGGGCATAAGTGTCGGTCGGCGTGTTGTAGAGCGTCGTGGATCTCGGCAGCGAACGGCGGGTTCAAGGGCAGCCGGAGGTTGGTGCCGGTGCCTTCCATGAACGAGGAAATGGTATACGCGCCGCGAACCACCATGCGCTTGCTCAGGATGTCGGGCGTATAGGCAAGAGCCGATGCGCGGCTGGAAGTCCTTTCTTGTACGCGTTATAGAGCGCACGGCTGTTGCCGTTCTTGGCCGGCACAGTTCAAGCTGGCCGCTGAACAGGCCGAAGTTGCGCCTGGCGATCTTTGACTTCGACGAGCGGGTGTGATATTCCCAGCGCAGATCCCAGGTTCAGCGTCGGGCTGTTGGTGACGCGCCAGTCATCCTGGAAGTAGAAGCCGCTAGATGGTCTTTGCGATGGCCCCAGGTGCCGTTGCTCAGACCGCGGCCGAAGATCGGTCGGGCAGTCCCAGCACGAAATCGGCTTCGCCCACCAGCTTACCGCCGAGGTGTGATGGCGTTGGCCGCCGTAAAACGCCCGCCGAAGTTCATGTAACCGCTGCGGCCATTGTTGCCGGCGTAGAACACATTCATCTGCTGGCGCAGAATGTTGGCGCCCATTTTCATCATGTGGCGGCCGCGAGTCAGGTGAGATTGTCCGCGTAATGGTAGGTGGTGGTAGCGAACAACTGCTGGGTGCCGATATTGGCGCTGCCCAGGCCAGCGGTGAAGGCGAAGCCCGTGCAGCGAAAGCAGTCCCGGCGCCGGCGTTCTGCATGCCCAGCTTGCTCGCGATGTCGCCCAAGTCCCTTGTCCTCGCCGCCGTTGTTCAGCATGAGGTTATTCACGCCCACGCGAGCCTCATTCACCAGGCGCGGGCTGATGGTGCGGCGTCCAGTTGATGACGCCGTTCTGGAACGGCGCGATGTTGAAGCTGTTATACAGGATACGGAGCCGAGTTGACGCCGGGTTGATCCTGGCGTCCGTTGGAATACCGTGCGCTCAGGTCGTCCTTGTCGGAGGCCTTGTAGTCCAGTTTGAAATCGCCCTGATCCGGATTTGACGTAGCTGGAAGCTGTGTAGAAGTAGTTGCTGTCGGTGACGCAGATTCTGCGGACAGCGACGGCAGCGGATAGACGCTCGTGGTTGGCAAAGAGATTCTTCGACCACCGGCATTGAACTGAGCGATTGGAATCTGGTTGTTCAGCGAACGGCGTACGCGCACCGGTAGTGCGCATTCACCGAGAAGCGGATTGTACAGCTGAATGCCGCCGGCGACGCCGGAATAGACTGGATCCAGCAGGTTCGAAAATCGCCGCTGCGCCAGGACAGCCGGCATGAGTACTAGCGGCCGGAACGCTGGGAGGCGTGGCCCGGCGCAGGCCCTGGTAATCGGCAAAGAAGAACAGCTTGTCCTTCTTGATCGGGTCCGCCGAACGGTGCCGCCGAACTGGTTCCAGCGGATGGGCGAGCGGAAGTTCTGTCCCGACCGTCCAATTGCGCGCCCAGTTGTTGGCGTTCAGCTTGTCGTTGCGGAAGTACTCGAACACATTCCCGTGGAACTGGTTGGTGCCCGACTTGACCACCACGTTGATGATGCCGCCCTGAAAATTTCCGAACTCGGCTGAGGCGTTGTTGGTGATCATCTTGAATTCGGCGATGGCGTCCAGGTTCGGCTGATAGCGAAGTCAGGTTGTCCGAAGTCTGGTTATTGTCCACGCCATCCAACAGGAAATTGTTGCCCTCTTCGCGGTTGCCGTTCACGTACGGGACGGCCTGCCGCCTGTGGTCGCGCACTGCCGTTGTTGAAGCCCGACGGGTTCGGCGTCGTGACGCCCGGCGCCAGCAGCGTCAGCGCGATCGGGTTACGGCTGATGAGCGGCGTGTTGACGATGGTCTCCGCGCTGATCACCGAGCCGACCTGCGTGGTTTCGGTTTGCAGCAGTGCGGCTTCGGCGGAGACGGTCACCGTCTCAGTAGCTCCGCCGACCTGCATGGCTGACATCCACGCGCGCGCGCTGATTCACTTCCAGAGCGTAGGTGCCGACTGCAACCGAAGTCTTGAAGCCCTTGGCCTCGACCTTCAGCGAATACGTGCCGACCGGAATACGCGGGAATGCGTAGATCCCGTCCTCATTGGTGCTGGTGGGCCACTCCGATACCGCGATCCTGGTCCTTTGCCGTAACCGTCGCGCCGACGATGGCGCTTCCCGATGGGTCGGTAACCCGGCCTGTGATTCCCGGCGCTCACTTTTCTTGTGCGCAGAGCAAGGTTGGGTGAACGGGCTCAGGCAGATGAGGCCCTACGAACTAAAATACTCGTTAGTTTTTGCATAACAACTGCCATTTGTCGCCGCTTCCAAGTGACCCTGCGGCCGCTCGCGCATCGACAACATTTTCATCGCGGGGTATGACCCTGGCTCGGGATCAGTATACACCCTGTTTCCGACCAAGCAAGGAGCTGCAGGGTTTACCGAAAAGTCCCCTTCGCCGCCGTAAAACTCGGATCGTTATTTGGCGGCCCGGGGCGTAGCTCGGTGGGGGTCCTTCTCTGCGGCATAATGCCATCCCATCGCGGATCGCCCGTCTGCAGGTAGTTCTTTCGGCAGCTTCACCCAGTCCGTGCGCGTGATGCCGTTCCGGTCATAGACGACCTTGCCGTTTGCCCGAAGCGCGTGAAGTTACGCACGTCAATTTCTGCGTTCTGCAGCCTGCGCGCCGTACATGTCGGTGAAGCCGAGCACTTCCGGTTTTCCCGGTTGAGTAACGCCGCCACATCGGCAATCGCGCCGACAGGACAGATTTACCGAGTTCCCCGTGCCTGGACCTCGCGCGCCGTGGATTCCGCCGGGTGGAACGCCGGATCACGTCATCCACGGACATCCCCATCGCGAGTAAACTTTATCCATCACATTCAGCATGTCTTCTCGCGCCGGCGTTCATACCTCGCCGGTGTGCAGGTCGGTGGAGATGGAGTCGGGAATGAAACCCTGTTTCAGCGCCGGCACAGCTCAGCCCGCCGAGGCGAAACTGCCGCCGCCGTGTCCCACGTCGAAGATGACGCCGCGCTTGCGCCCCTCGATCATTCCCGGATTGAGTTTGCCGGATTCGTCGACCTCGTGACGCAGGCCGGAATAACGGTGTTTGCGTGTAGATATCGCCAGGGGCGCAGTTTCTTCGTCAGAAGATCACCCGCCAGGGGACGCTCCGGATGATCGTTCCCAAAATCCACCATCACGGGGATTTTGGCTGAGGGTGCCCGCTTCCACAGCGACTGCTCCACCGGCGTCCACTCGGGTCCGGGGAAGTGTGCGGTTTTTGATGCCAGGCGATCTGGCCCCTTATTACGCAGCGCCATTTCCACCGCGGGCGCGGACGCTTCCATGTCTTTAAGATCGCCCCGCAAGGCCTCCACGCCAGCGCATTCCGCTGCCTACGATATTGAGGAATGCCAGCACGCGCGCGTCTTGGAGCGTGATCGATGATGCGGTCCCTGAAATCCTGGAGGCTGCGCCATCCCGCGCAGCCGGCATCCGCCGCGGTAGTTACCCTGACACGGAAGGTGTAACCAGTCGGGGTAGAGACTTTGGTCCCCGGCATACGAACCGCGCGCTCGCCGGTGCCTTGCGAACACGTGCGCGTGTATGTCGATTAATCCGGGAGTGACGTACAGGCCGGCGACGTTGACGACTTTCAAAAGCGCCGGCCGGATTCAGCCGCTCCGCGACGGCCGCGATGGTTCCATCTTTGATGGCGGCATCGCGGATTGCAGCTGATGTTATTCTTCGCATCGATAACATGCCCGCGCTTGGAGGAGTAAGTCATGGGTAGGCTTTTCGTCCGGAAGGCAGAACCGGTTATCAAAATGAGAGGTGCCAGACAGGTGATATTGGAGATAAATCGCAATAAGTTAATGACTCCTAAAGACAACCGCTCCTAACGGTGCGCGGCTCGGCTGGTCGCGGCCTCGGAACGGAGCCGCGGCTCCCGAAAGTATCGCGGATCTCACCGCACGACAGATCGACTAACGCGTAAGTCTTTAGTCCCGGAAGCGTAGACCTCGGTGGCGTCGGACCTCGACGGTGTAGTCGAGCCGTTCGACGCGCCGCGCCGTCGGCGAGCCACACCTTTGTGCTTAGGATGTTTGCCGGCCACGCGTAGCGCGAATGCCGTCGACCTTCCGGTTCGCCCCCGCGCCAATTGAGCAGATGCAGGCGTGCGATGGCGCGCGGAGCTGCGGTAAGCCGCCCAACCACTACCTGGCTGCGCCGCCGATTCGCAATGAGCGCTTTTCATCGGCCAGGATTGGAGCCGCACGGAATGGGCTACCGTACCGGGGTTCTTCGCGTCCGCCAGCGCGGATATTCTTTGTCGCCGAGTTTCACGTTCAACTTCAGGCGCTTGCTGGGGGCGCCACCACTTTGGAACAGCAAATTGTTCCGGAACCAGAAGATTCATCACCGCCGGATGTTCCTGAGCCATCGTCGGCATACCCGATGTCAGCTACCGGCGGCAACGACTTCCCGGAATCGTGCGCAGAAAATCCAGCACTTCCGCCAGGGGTTTGAGCCCGGCGGCGTCGGTCCGATCATCGCACTGGCGCCATAAGTGAACGCTTCTGCGGCGGCGAGCGCTGCCTGCTTGCCGGTGACGTCGTAATAGTAATGCCCTTGAGGCTGGCGGATGAACCTCCGTAGCCGTTGGCCACCAGCCAGGGAGCATTGAATGCCGACGCCTCATTCATACGGTAGTTCACCGTGGGTGGAGCAATTTTGTCGCGCCTTCCACGTCCGCCGCTTCCGCCGTGATTCCGCCCACGCCTTCCACCTGCCAGGCGCTCTTTGGGCACCAGGATCTGCTTGATTCCAGCATCGTGCAATGCAGGCGTAGTGTCCGCCGCTCCATCCCAGAACAGTGCAGTGGGAGAGCCGCCAGCAATAAGAGCATCACAGTTGATCACCTTGAGTTTGATCTTGGCGGAGTCGAAGACGCCCAGCCCGAGCTTCGACGCGTACTCAACATGCCCGTCTTCGCGGATGAAGTGGTTGGTGTTCGCTGCTGTTGTCCCTGCCGACGTGCGACATGGAACGGTTAATATCGAAACGGCGCTCTCTGGCTTCGCGCTTCTGCTCTATCAATTCGATGAGTTTGTGATCCATGGCCACCGGGTCCGTCCCGAACATGAGCTGTTTGGGATAGAACCGGAATTTCGCCATTTCACTGAATGGGCTTGAGTGCCAGACTCCGCGCAGACCATCCATGATGTTCAATACCACGCGGGAGCGCACCGCGTCTTCAGCGGCGGGTGAGGCTGATGAATGACAGGGTATTGGTCTTCTCGAAGGCGCGAACGGGCGACATTCGAATAGTTGCCGTAAGCGATATTCTTCAGGCAGCCGGTCACGCCCGACGCCTGGTGTCAAATTAGGCACGTTGACGATCTGGTGAGGGTTTCGAGACGAGCCGCACCACGTTCGAACGGGTGTCGCTCCCGCCGAAGCCAGCTGGTTTCCACGTAAGTCTTCGGATCGTAGCGAAGGATGGATTGACGCGACGTCTCTACTGCATGGATGTTCACACCTTCTGGCAGGTACTTGGGATATCCCACGCTCTGCAGTTGATTGTCAAAGCGTTCGTACACGGAGATCTGTTTGGCCGGCACACCGACCGCAATCAAATTCTCAGCGATGCAGCCACAACTTCGGGACTGGAGCAGATACGCGGAGCCCCCGGAGCAGTTCACCTTGATACCGACCACGTCTTTGGGTGAAATGAAGCGCGCCCAGGCGTCCTCGGTGCGTGCATCGCCGGTCAGCGTTTTCATCCCGCTGGCGAGCATCTGCTTGACCAGTTCCCGATTGACCTTTTCGGAGCTGGGGTCGATCGAGTTCTCGGAATGTACCCTGACCACCTGGCCCGGATAAGGCCCTGGCATCCCAGGCTGGGCAGCGGGTTTATAGGCGCTGACCGCGTAAACTGGCTCACCGGCCAGGGCTGCCAAGCAGCGGCGCAGCGGCGGCGAATTGCATGAAGAGTCGTCTGTCCACGGTGCGCACGAGTTCATAACACGCGGCCACTTGAAGGTCAAGCAGGAGGCTGGTGCGCGGTGAGCTGCGCGCCGTCGCCATATCGTGGTCTGTCGATCCTGCCTGACTCTGAACTTTGCCGACGCGACGACAGAAAACGATCGCCCGTCCCACGGTGAACTGGAGAGAGACGTTCACGACTGCACGAACTGCGACTGCTGCGGCGCGCTTGTAGACCACGCTCAGGTGCGGCGTCTCCAGGCGCGCGTGAGTCCTGGATCTTCGAGGTCAGGCAGCTTTCCAGCATGCCGCTGACCAGCAGCGTGCGCTCCACGGGATACGGCGCCGACGCCGGTTTCGAACATCTGCTCCGCCTTGTGCATCAGGCACGCGGAGTAGGTGACGTTCGGCTCCGGAGTCAGCAGGAACTGCGTGGACCAGAATCCGCGGAGACGCCGCTTCAACCGCGCCGCGAAGTTGAAATCCTTGAGCGCGCCGTCGAGCATCAGCATGGTCGCCTTGAGGCCGTCGCGATACTCGATGAAATACGCCGCCGGGTTCTTCGCCAGCTTCCGCAACTGGCCGGAGCGCCGACCAGATCCTGCGTGCGGCCGTCCGTTGTCCGTCAGCCCGAGCGGCGTGTCGCTGCGCGAGAGCGCAGCCGTCAGCAGACTCCTTCGAATACCGGCCCTCATCGCCGGCCTTCCAGACGGCATCGCCCTGCAGCAATTGCACCGCCTTCACGCCGGTCTCTCCGCCGCGCCGCCGCTCCACCATGCATTGCAGGCCTTCGAGCGCGTGAAAGTCCATCGCGTCGATGCCGCCCACGCCCACCATCAGCGCCGATCCTCGATTTCGCAGCCGAGCGGCAGATCGATCGACCGGAAGCCGCCAGGTCACCGGAATCGACGATCCGGCCAGCATCGGGAAGCGCAGCCGCCGCGAAGCGTCCACCATGGCCTTGGCCTTTTCGAAGCTGTAGGAGAGATGCTTGTCGTTGTAGACCGGCACAGCGCGGCCGTCCTGCTCGAACACCTTGACGCACTGTTCGAAGAACTCGTAGCGCGGATACAGAACCTGGCCCTTTTCGTTGCGCGGGTAGTTGCCGTGCTCGCCGATGATCAGCACCGCATCCACGGCCAGTTTCTTGCCGCCGCAGCGCAGGGTTTCGGCGATCGTCGGGTAGACCTTGAAACCGAATTCCTGCGCGCGGTCGCCGCTCTGGTCGCCCTCCGGCTTCTGATCCACGTACAGCGACACCACCTTCATGTTCGGCTTGTGCCAGGCGCCGCCATGCGGATAGCCGACCAGGAACCGGTCGCCCATGTGCTGCGCGTGCGACAGGTACCGGTAGATGGTGGCGACGATGGCGATCCGCTTCGGCTGAGCTCGCGGCGCGCCGCGGCTGCGGCTGAACGGCCGCGGTCTGAAGAAATGTGCGTCGGCGTCAGCATCGTTATGTCCTCCAGAAGGTGGATTCTTTGGTGGGTTGGTAGCGGATCGCCAGATGCGGCGTGTCGATAGCGCGTCTGGCCCGCGATAGAGGCTCTCGACGCCGGCCGCGGTCAGCCCGGTGGTGAGCAGCGTCGCGCTCCACCGGATAGGCCGCCTTGCCGGTCAGGAACATCTGCTCGACAGTTGATTCACCTGCGGGCTGAAGAAATCGGCGAGCGTGGTGCGGCCATCGGGCATCGGCAGGTACATCTGCGTGGACCACGGATCGCGCCGAGCCGTTCACGTAGGCGGCGAAATTGAAATCCCTGACCAGGCCGCTCATCAGCAGCACGGTGCACTTCAGGCCGTCGGCGTGCTCGATAGCGGTACGCCACCGGATCTCGCACCAGCCGCCGCATGTCGTCGACGGTGGGAAAGACGTGGTTGAAGCCCGGCCTGCGCGGGCGTCAGCGGTGTGGCTGCGGCACAGCGCGGCGTCCATCAGCGGCTTGGGCCAGACGCCTTCGCGCAGCGCTTCCCAGAATTTGTCGCCGCGATAGGCCTGCACCCACTCGCACCCCGGTCTCGCCGCCGCGCCGCCGCTCCACCATGCACTGGATGGTCTCCAGGCCGTGAAAATCGTAGCTGTCCACGCCGCCGTAGCAGACGCACAGCGCCTCGCTGATGCGCGCGCCCAGCGGCATCTCGACCGAGGGCGTGCGCCACGTCACCGGCAGACTCGACCCGGCCATGAAGGCGAAACCTCATCTCGCGGGAGGTGTCGTACATCTTGCGCGCCCACTCCCAATTCCAGGAGAGGTGCTTGTCGCTGAACATGGGCACGGAGCGTCCGCTATCGCGAAATACCTTCACGATCTGTTCGAAGAATTCGTAGCGCGGGTACTTCGTCTGCCCTTCTCGTTGCGCGGGTAGTTGCCGTGCTCGCCGACCAGCACCACGCCGTCGACCGCCAGCTTGCTGCCGCCGGCCGTCAGCGCCTCGGCGATGGTGGGATAGATCTTCATGCTGGGATGGCGCGCGCGGCGCGCTCGCGGCTGAGGTCGGTTCGCGCCCACCTGGTCGACATAAAGCGACACCAGATCCATGGGAGGATAATGGTGCGTGCCGTTCCAGCCGTAACCATCCAGCAAACGGTCGACGATATGTTGCGCGTGCGAATACTTAAAATAGGTGGTGACGATGGCGGCGAGTTTGGGACGCACCAGATTGCTCATGGAAAGTCTCCTGAACGCCACGATTATATGCCAGCGGCCTGTGGACTGGTAGTCCTGGCGGCTGCCGCGGTCGTGCTGAGCGCGCAGCCCCGGCGGCGCTCCAGTCTCCGGACGCGCGCGCGCTTGCACGCAGCGTCGCTGGTCTTCGATGGCCACGTTCACGCCGTGGACCGCGAGTTCTACCACGGCGGCGATATCGGCGCAGCGCAAACCCGACGGCCAGTTCGACCTTGCCGCGCGCCAAAGAAGGCGGGCTCGGCGCGCTCTTCTTTTCCATCTTCGTGACCGAGGACTACTATCCCGGCGCGCCTCGAAACCAAACAGGCGCTGCGCATGCTGGATTCCGCCGATCGAGCAGATCGGCGCGCAATCAGCCAGACCATCGAGATCGCGCGCACCGCGTCGGACATCGAGCGCATTCACGGAAGCCGGCAAGATCGCCGCGGTGCTCGATATCGAAGGCAGCTTCGATCTGGATGGCGACCCGGCCGTGATCCGGCAAATGCATCGCCTGGGCATGCGCTCGGTCCAGCTTTCGGCGCACAACTGGACCAGCAACTATGCGGACTCGTGCTGCTCGACGCCGTAAGTGGCACGGGCTGAACGATCGCGGCCGCGCGGTGATTCGCGAAATGAACCGCCTCGGGATGGTGATCAACGTCTCGCACGCTTCCGATGAGGCGATGTCGCGACGGCCATCGACATCAGCACCGATCCGGTGGTCGCCACGCACCACGGACTGCGCGCCGTCAATGACATTCCCCGCAACATGCCCGACGCGCTGCTGAAGAAACTGGCGGCCAAAGGCGGCGTGATTCGGGTTTCAACTCGGCAACGAGTTCCACAATCGCAAGGCGTTCGACTGGGCGCACCGCGCATGCCGGCAAAGCCGTTCTGGGACACCAGCGCCATTCTGCGAGCGCGGTACGCAAGTTCCGCATTTACGAAATCGACAAGATCGTCGGGCCGCAGTTTCCGATGATGCCGGCCGATATTCCGCAGGATATCCGGCTGACCGTGGACGATTGGGTGGCGCGTGGTCGACCGCGCCATACAGCTGGTGGGCGAAGACCACGTCGCGCTGGGCAGCGATTTCGATGGCGGGCCGCCGCTGCCGCGCGGCATGCGCGATGTCCGCGATCTGCCGATGATTACCGACGCGATGCTGCGCCGCGGCTACTCCGAAGAGCGCGATCCGCAAATTCCTGGGCGGCAATCTGCTGCGCGTATTTCGCCAGATTACGGAGAAACCAGCCGGCTCCGATGAACGCAGATAAACACGCGATAAGCAGAGTATTGCTGTTCATCGGCGGCTATCCTTGCGCGCTCTCACGCCGCCGCGCGCTGGGCGACGCCCGCTACGGGCTTCCGCGTCGCCGAGCCACAACGCGGCCATAGCGATGCCAAGGCAACACGGCGATCGCGAAGAATCACTCTCGGGTCGCGTACACCGCCGAACCAGCTGCCACCGACGCCAGCCGCAATCGCAATGCCGGCCATGCGTATCGCTTCCAGTCTGCAGGAACTCACGCCGGCTCTCCAGGACTCCGCCCAGGCAAACCAGGCTGCCCAGAAGAAAAGCGAAATAGGCCGCGTTCTGACCAGTTGTCCCGCTTCGCCAGCAGCCCCAGAAAGTGGCCGTTGGCAGCCATGATGGCGAGAAATTGAACCGGATACGATACACGCTGAGCGCCAGATTGCGCGGCGGATCGAAGCGGGAGAAATCGCGGTACGGATCGTACGGCGCCTTCGGGAAGCGCGCAGCCACATCGGGCGGCCGCCAGCCGGGAGGCGCGATCCAGACGCGCAGTTTGTCGAGCCACGATTGCGCATGCCAGCAGTCCATCGCCATCAGCCACCAGTAGTGCAGGTTGGCCCAGACCGGATTCCAGCTCTTCAGCTGCCCGCGCACTCCGTAAATGCACGGCTCATCGTCGCGCTCCTCCTGGAACGTGCCGAACAGCCGGTCCCACAGCAAGAATGATACCTACGTAGTTCTTGTCCAGGTAGATATCGCTTTGAGCGTGATGCACCCGGTGATTGAGGGTGTCTGAATCCAACGGTCGAGAACGCCAAGCCGGCCGATCAGGCGCGTGTGGGGCCAGAACTGGTAAAAGAGCTGAATCACCCCGTCAGCAGGAAGACACTGACGGGAATGCCGCAGAGAGCCATCGGAATGTAGAAGATCCACATGGTAAACGCACCGGTACCCGGTTGGCGCAGCGCCGTCGTGAGGTTGAACTCCTCGCTCTGATGGTGCACAGAGTGAGTGGCCCAAAACAGACCCACCGTGTGACCGAAGCGGTGCTGCCAGTAATAGCAGAAGTCGTAAAACACCAGCGCAAAGACCCAGGTGATCCAGTTGCCCGCGGAGAGGTGGAACGGAGCGGCGTGCAGCAGCAGCCACTCATAGACGAAGAGACCGAGGAAGCCGAAGAACACGCGCATGCCCGTGCTGACAATGCCGCAACTCAAGTTGTTGATGGCATCTGGCGAGGTGATAGTACTGGGTTCGCCGCGCGCGGTCAATGACGAACTCCACTACGTATGGCCGATACGAAGACCGGAACCGCGAGAGCCACTGCGCGGCCGTAGGTGGTATCCATGGGTACCTGAAAATATGATAACTCAGAGAACCATCCGGATAACGGAAGGCCGGTACAGAGATCCGGAAGACCAGGCAATCCAGTTGTACCCGGTGATACCCCGTGTAAGCCATAGACAACGGGACATTTCAGGTATTATACTCTGGTACGGGCTCGCTTCATATCTCGTCAAAGAGCAGTCTTCAAAGGAAAGGGGTTAATAGATGGCATCTCGTTGGTGCATGTTTCGCTTGCGTTTGCGCTTGCAGTGGGAACACAGGTTGCCGTAGCACAGACCGGCACTATTTTAGGCACTGTTTTAGACTCGGCCGGCGTGCACGGTCCCCTAGAGCCGACCGTCAAGGCGTTCGACGAAGACAAGCAGATCGTCGCTCGCGAAACCACAACCAGTACCGAAGGTACATTCCAGCTCACGCCGCTGTTGCCGGGGCGTTATACCGTGCCGGGTAACCGCCGCGGGTTTCAAAGAGGTTCAGAGTAAGAACCTGACGCTCGATCAAAACCAGGTCATGAACGTGGGGCGTTGACCCTGCAGGTCGGGCAGATCACGGAGTCCGTGTCGGTCGATGCCACGAGTCCATTGGTGGAGACTTCCACGTCGCAGAAGTCGTTCGTCGTCACCTCCAAACAGGTGACCGAGATTCCGCTGAACGGGCGCGACTTCCAGTCGCTGATGCGTACGCTTCCGGGCGTCGTCTCCAACGACACCAGCGATTTCCGCCTGGCGTTCAACAATACCAACGCATTCAACGTGAACGGCCAGCGCGGCAGCAGCAACAACGTCTTTCTGGACGGCGCGATCAACCACCGATCTGGGCGCCAACGACGGCCAGTACACGCAGGTCAGCCTGACGCGGTGGGTGAATTCAGAAGCAATACGTAACTT
>ERZ1370068.9272-contig-8060_pt1 | contig 39689 bp, 60 predicted proteins | sample MGYA00561227_ERZ1370068 | MGnify/ENA primary metagenome ERZ1370068 (study PRJEB38410, sample SAMEA6850437) | metagenome | study: Metagenomic assessment of the ecological functions of the soil: analysis of the soil microbiota associated with the... | reverse complement strand
GTACTTCGTTCAGTTACGTATTGCTAAAGAAGGCGGCAGGCAAACCCGCAGCACCCAAGGCCAGCACTGCGATGACGGCGCCAGCATCAATGCCGTCCGCTGCCGGGACCCTCGGCGCGAGAACCGCGCTGAATCCGGCGGCCGCATGGCCGTTTCCGACCGGATCCCGGCCGTAACCGGGACCCGATCGGGATGCGGCGGTGGGCGTAAGCCCTCCGCCAGCGCTGAAGTTCTCCGGACCGCCGTGCCTGCCAGATTCATCGGCAGGCGCGGGCTGGTCCGTGAGACTTTCTTGAGGCCCGATGGCGATCCTTCTAGGCCAGCCTCGGGCCGCGCCAGATTCCCTGCCGAAACAATGGTTTCGCGGCGCACAAGTTTTGACACCGAAAAGCTCTGGATAGCTGTTTGACATAAAAGGAGTTTTCCGATCATGATTCAGCCTGTTGCATCGCAGCATCCGGCCGTTAGAAGGCGGCACCGCGGGCTCGCCGAGCCCGGATGGCGGGAACCGCCCAGTCATGTGCGATCTCGCACGGACTCGGTCGCCGGGAGTTCGCAAACTACCCCCGTCTGTCGCAGCCACCCCCACGAGGGCGGTTGCGGCTTGTTGGGGAAGGGCGACGACGACCGGCGCGCAAGATCTGGAGGTTGAAAATGGCAACGACGGACATGGCATTCCGGCAGGTCAGGGCTGCCGGCGCGCGGCGCATCGGCTCGCGCGCTTTTCCTGCTCGGCCCTGCGCGGCCAGGCGTTGCGGTAGCCTTGCCGGTGCTTCGCAGAAGCCAGCTGCGGCCAGCTGGCGCTGTGGACCGAGTTGGCCCGGACCAGAGCGACACGTAGACGTGCCGGCACAATCCAGCCCGGCGTCGTCAGCCCCGCGGCGCGGCGAGACGGCGCGCGGTGGCCGGAGTTCATCTCCAAGCGCTACCGGCGTGGCGCGGGACGCATACCGCTGGCTTCGTCGCCACCGCCTACCGCGCCGGCGGCGAACGGAAGGTCGATCCGCTGCTGATCCTGGCCGTGATGGCGGTCGGAATCGCGCTACAACCCGGTCGCCGAGAGCAACATGGGCGCCAAGGGCCTGATGCAGGTGATCCCGAAGTTCCATCCCGAGAAGCTGGTCGGACACGGCGGCGAGAGCGCGCTGCTCGATCCGCACGTCAACATCAGGTCGGCGCGCAGATCCTGCGCGAATACCTGCGCCGCTTCGGCGAGACCGAGACCGCGCTGCAGATGTACGCCGGCGCCTTCGACGAGCCGAACTCCTGCTACGCCTTCAAGGTGCTCGCCGAGCGCGCGCGCCTGGAGCAGCTGCTCGAAGCAGCTGCGAAGCGCTGCGTCGGCCTGACGCCCGGCGCGGCCTGATCTTCTAGCGCAGAACCGCGCGGCATTCGGCGGCCTCCTCGAGGTCCGCCATGTTCCGCGTGTAGGCGAAGCGCACGTAGCGCTTCGTTCCGTTCGCGCCGAAGTCGACGCCCGGCGTCGCCGCGACGCCTTCGCGCTCGAGCAGATCAGCGCGAAGCGCTTCCCGTCACCCGGGCAGCGCGGCGTAGACGTAGAACGCCGCCGTCGGGCTGCGCCGGCACCTTCAGGCCCGGCGCGCTCGAGCGCGGGCAGGAAGAAATCGCGCCGGCGCTGGAATTCGCGCGCGCCGCGTCTTCGAAGACCTTCAGGCTGTCCGGCGCAAAACAGGCCAGCGCGGCGTGCTGCGCATGCCGTCGGCGCGCGAGATGATACAGGTGCTGCGCCAGTTTCTCGAATCCCTGCCGCATCTGCCTCGCTGGCAGCACCGACCCAGCCGAGGCGCCAGCCGGTCATGCAGAAATACTTCGAGAAGCTGTTGACGACCACGACCTCGCCGGGCAGGCCGAGCGCGGTCGTGGGCTGTCCTGCCGTACGACCAGGCCCTGGTAGATCTCGTCGACGATCAGCACGCCGCCGCGCGTGCGACGAAGCGCGCGATCTTCTCCAGCTCCGTCCGGCGAGATCAGAGTGCCGGTCGGGTTCGGAGGGCGAGCCGAGCAGCAGGCCGCGCGTGCGGCGCGCCCCACGGCGGCGCACCATGTCGAGCGTCGGCTGGAAGTCCGTCGCCGGCGCGAAACCTGAGCGGCGCGGGCGCGTGCCCTCGAAGCGCGCACCATGTGGCGGTAGCCCGGATAGCCGGATCGGGCACCAGCGATTTCGTCGCCCGGATTCGACGTAGAGCGCGCGAGCGTCAGCAGCAAGCCGCCCGAGGCACCGGAAGTGATCGCGATCCGGTCGGATCGAGTATTCCTCCGAAAAGCAATCGCGGTAATGCGCCGCCAATCGCCTCGCGCAGCGCGGCAGGCCGAGCGTCGCGGTGTACGCGCTGCGCCCGTCGCGCAGCGCGCGCCTGCCGCCTCCACCACCTGCGGCGCGCGCGGTGAAGTCGGGCTCGCCGATCTCCATGTGGATCACGCGCCGCGCCTGCCGCCTCGAGCGCGTGGGCGCGCGCAGCACGTCCATCACCACGAAAGGCTGGATTTCTGCGGCGCTGGCGGCGCTAGCGCGGTCGCGGTGCATGGTTTCAGGGGAGGGGAATTATACGGATATAATTTTTACCCGATTGCAGGAGGAATTTGGACGAGGAACTGAGGAAGAGCGCCCTCGAGTACCACCGGCTTGCCGCGCCCGGCAAGATCGCGATCGCTCGCCGACCAAGCAGCTCACCAACCAGCGCGACCTCGCGCTCGCCTACTCGCCCGGCGTGGCGGCCGCCTGCGAGGAGATCGTGCGCGACCCGCGCCGAGGCGGTGCAACCTCACCGCGCGCGGCAACCTGGTCGCGGTGATCACCAACGGCACCGCGGTGCTGGGCCTGGGCGCCATCGGCCCGCTCGCCGCCAAGCCGGTGATGGAAGGCAAGGCGGTGCTGTTCAAGAAGTTCGCCGGCATCGACGTGCTTCGACATCGAGATCGACGAGCGCGACCCCGACAAGCTGGTCGACATCATCGCCGCGCTCGAGCCGACCTTCGGCGGCATCAACCTCGAGGACATCAAGGCGCCGGAGTGCTTCATCGTCGAGCGCAAGCTGCGCGAGCGCATGAAGATCCCGGTGTTCCACGACGACCAGCACGGCACCGCGATCATCGTCGGGCGCCGCGGTGCTGCAACGGCCTGAAGGTCGTCGGCAAGAAGCATCGACGAGGTGAAGCTCGTCGTCTCCGGCGCCGGCGCCGCGGCGCTCGCCTGCCTCGACCTGCTGGTGACGCTGGGCCTGCCGCGCGAGCAACATCATGGTCACCGACATCAAGGGCGTGGTCTACAAGGGCCGCAAGGAGGAGATGGACCCGGACAAGGAGCGCTTCGCGCAGCGAGACCGAAGGCGCGCACGCTGGACGAGGTGATCGCCGGCGCCGACGTGTTCCTCGGCCTGTCGGCGGGCGGCGTGCTCAAGCCCGACGATGGTGAAGAAGATGGCGCGAGCGGCCGCTGATCCTCGCGCTCGCCAATCCCGAGCCGGAGATCCTGCCCGAAGCTGGCGAAGGCAGGCGCGCCCGACTGCGTCATCGCCACCGGGCGCTCGGACTACCCGAACCAGGTCAACAACGTGCTGTGCTTCCCGTTCATCTTCCGCGGCGCGCTCGACGTCGGCGCGACCACCATCACCACGCGAGATGGAGCTCGCGGCGGTGCGCGCGATCGCCGAGCTCGCGCAGGCGGAGACCGTCCGACATCGTGGCGCTCGCCTACGGCGGCGAGCGACCTCAGCTTCGGCCCGAATACCTGATCCCGCGGCCGTTCGACCCGCGCCTGATCGCGCAGGATCGCGCCGGCGGTGGCGCAAGGCGGCGATGGACTCGGGCGTGGCGACGCGCCCGATCGCCGACCTCGACGCCTACCGCGCAGTCGCTGCACGCAGTTCGTCTACCACTCCGGCCTGATCATGAAGCCGCTGTTCACGGCGGCGAAGGCGGCGCCGCGGCGCGTGGTCTACGCCGAGGGCGAGGACGAGCGCGTGCTGCGCGCGGTGCAGATCGTGGTCGACGAGGGCCTCGCGCGAGCCGATCCTGATCGGCCGGCCGCAGGTGATCGAGCAGCGCATCGAGCGCCTCGGCCTGCGCGTGCGGCCGGGCACGGAGTTCGACGCTGGTCAATCCCGAGAGCGATCCGCGCTACCAGCGACTACTGGACGAGCCTACCACCGGCTCACCGAGCGCAAGGGCGTGTCGCCGGAGTACGCGCGCGTCGAGATGCGCCGGCGCCACACGCTGATCGGCGCGATGATGATGCACAAGGGCGAGGCCGACGGCATGCTGTGCGGCACGTTCGGCACGCACGCGCTGCACCTGCACTACATCGACCAGGTGATCGGGCTGCGCGCCGGGGCGTCGCGCACTACGCGGCGATGAACGCGCTGATGCTGCCGACGCGCACGGTGTTCATCTGCGACACCTACGTCAACGCCGGACCCGGACGCCGAGCACATCGCCGAGATGACGCTGCTCGCCGCCGAGGAGATCCGCCGCTTCGGCATCGCGCCCAAGGTGGCGCTGCTGTCGGCGCTCGAACTTCGGCTCGATCGACACTGCCCTCGGCGCGCAAGATGCAGCGCGCGCTCGCGCTGATCGCGAGCGCGCGCCCGAGCTCGAGGTCGAGGGCGAGATGCACGGCGACGCCGCGCTCTCGGAGGAGATCCGCCACAAGGTGTTCCCGAACTCGCGGCTGAAGGGCGAGGCGAACCTGCTGGTGATGCCGACGCTCGACGCCGCCAACATCTCCGTTCAACCTGCTCGAAGATCGCCGCCGGCGACGGCGTCACGATCGGCCCGATCCTGCTCGGCGCGGCGCGCCCGGTGCACATCCTCACGCCCTCGGCGACCGGTGCGCCGCATCGTCAACATGACCGCGCTCGCGGTGGCCGACGCCAATGCGCCGCGCGGGCAGGAGCAGAGCCTGTTCTAGCGGCAACGTCGCGCCCTTTCTCGGCCATGAAAGCCGCGAGCCGGCCTGGTGCTCACCGGCGGCGGCGCGCGCGCCGCCTACCAGGTCGGCGTGGTCAAGGCGGTGCGCGACATCCTCGGCAACCCGGTCAAGAACCCGTTCCCGATCCTCTGCGGCACCTCGGCGGGCGCGATCAACGCCGCCACGCTGGCGGTGTACGCCGACGACTTCAGCCGCGCGCGTGGGCAATCTGCTCGAAGTCTGGGAGAACATGCACTGCCAGCACATCTACCGCACCGACCCGGGCACATCATGCGCAGCGGCGCGCGCTGGCTCGCCGGCGATGATGCTGCTGTCGCGCCACAACCCGATGTCGCTGCTCGACAACGCGCCGCTGACGCGAGATGCTGGAGCGCACGCTCGACTTCGAGCGCATCCAGGACCACATCGACTCGGGCGCGCTGTACGCGGTCTGCGTCACCGCCTCGGGCTACACCACCGGGCAGAGCGTGTCGTTCTTCCAGGGCGGCAGCGGGCCTGGAGGGCTGGGAGCGCAACCAGCGCATCGGCGCGGCGGTGCCGCTCAAGCTCGACTGCCTGCTCGCCTCCGTCGGCGCTGCCGTTCATCTTCCCGCGGTGAAGTTCAACCGCGAGTACTTCGGCGACGGCTCGGTGCGCCAGATCGCGCCGGTCAGCCCGGCGCTGCACCTGGGCGCCGACCGCGTGCTGGTCGTCGGCACCGGGCGGCAGACCGGCCGACGAGGCGCGCGCGCGCTCCAACGTCTACCCGTCGCTCGCGCAGATCGCCGGCCACGCGCTGAACAGCATCTTCCTCGACAGCCTGTCGGTGGACATCGAGCGCCTGGAGCGCATCAACCGCACCGCTGCAGCTGATCCCGCCCGAGAAGCTGGCCGAGGCCAACGTGCACGCTGCGGCCGGTGAAGGTGCTGTTCATCTCGCCCTCGCAGCCGATCGAGCGCATCGCGGCGCGCTTCGTGCACGAGCTGCCGGCGCACCGTGCGCTTCATCCTGCGCCCGACCGGCGCGCTGAACCGCTCGGGCTCGAACCTGGCGAGCTACCTGCTGTTCGAGGAGTCGTTCTGCCGCGCGCTGATCGACCTGGGCTACCAGGACACCGTGCCGCGCGGCGAGGCAGGAAGTGCGCGAATTCTTCGAGCGACACCGGAGGCATAGCCCATGGCCGAGCCCAACAGCCGCCGCAGGACCCGTTCGAGATGTTCCGCCGCCTGTGGGGCCCGCTCGGCGTGCCGGTGCCCGGCATGGCGATGCCGACGCTCGACCCGCAGGAAATCGAGCAAGCGCATCGCAGGACCTGAAGTCGGTGGAGGCCTGGCTGAGCATGAACCTGCAACATGCTGCGCGCCGGCGATCCAGGGCTGGAGATGCAGAAGGCCGGGCTGCAGCGCGATGCAGCAGGCGATGCAGATGGGCATGCAGGAATGCCGCAGGACAAGAAACCGTCAACAGGAGACAAGCAATGGCAAAGGCAGTCCGGTACCACAAGCAGGGCGGTCCCGAGGTCCTGCAGCTCGATGACGTGCAGGTCGGCGACCCGGCCAGGGCCAGGTCCGCATCAGGCACACCGGCGATCGGCGTCAATTTCGTCGACACCTACCAGCGCTCGGGCCTGTATCCGATGCAGCTGCCGCAGGTCGGCGCGGCAACGAGGGCGCGGGCGTGGTCGACGCGGTCGGCGCGGGCGTGACGGATCTGAAGGCGGGCGACCGCGTCGCCTATACCGGGCTGCCGGGCTCGTATTGCGAGACAGCGCCTCGTGCCGGCGGACCGGATGGTCAAGCTGCCGCAGGGCATCAGCGAAGAGCAGGCGGCCTCGATGCTGCTGAAGGGCCTGACGGTGCACTACCTGATCTTCTCCACTTATCACGGTGAAGAAGGGCGACACCGTGCTGTGGCACGCCGCCGCCGGCGGCGTCGGCCTGATCGCCTGCCAGTGGCTGAAGGCGCTCGGCGTCACCACCATCGCGCACCGTCGGCTCCGGCGGAGAAGCTGGCGCTCGCCAAGGCGCACGGCGCCGACCACCTGATCAACTACAGCACGGAGAATTTCGCCGAGCGGGTGAAGGAGATCACCGGCGGCAAGGGCGTGCCGGTGGTCTACGACGGCGTCGGCAAGACGACCTGGGAAGGCTCGCTCGACTGCCTGCGCCCGCGCGGCCTGATGGTGACCTTCGGCAATGCCTCGGGGCGCGGTGCCGCCGGTGAACCTCGGCATCCTCGCGGCCAAGGGCTCGCTCTACGTCACGCGCCCGACGCTCGCCACGCACATCGCCAGCCGCGCCGACCTCGGTCGAGCGCTCGAACGCGCTGTTCGAGGTCGGTCAAGTCCGGCAAGGTGAAGATCGAGACCACGGCGAAGTACAAGCTCGCCGACGCGGCAGCAGGCGCACCGCGACCTCGAGGGACGCAAAACGACCGACCGGCGTCGGTGACGTCATGTGTTCCCCTGAACGAGCCGCTCGACGTCCGGACTGGCTGCGCCGGCCATTTCGCGAGCGCAGCGCGCCGGCCGGCGCCGTCTACGGCGACGAGGACGCTCGGCCGAGCGCAGCGGCGCGAGCACGCCGGCCGCGGTGCTGGTGCCGATCGTCGATCGCGGCGGACCGGGCCTGACGGTCCTGCTTCACGCGACGCGCGCGCCGCACCTGAAGGATGCATTCCGGGCCAGGTCAGCTTTCCGGGCGGCCGCGTCGACCCGCGGACGCAGCGCCGGAGGCGACCGCGCTGCGCGAGGCGCAGGAGGAGATCGGGCTCGACGCGGGCGCGTCGAAGCTGCTCGCGCCGGCTGCCCGACTACCGCACGCGGCACCGGCTTACCGCATCACGCCGGTGGTCGGCATCGTCACGCCGCCGTTCGAGCTGCGGCCGGATGCCGACGAGGTGGAGCGAGGTCTTCGAAGTGCCGCTCGCGTTCCTGCTCGATCCCGCCAACCACCGGCGCGAGTCGCGCGAGTGGCAGGGCGAGCTGCGCCGGTTCTTCGTGATGCCGCACGAGCGGCACTACATCTGGGGCGCGACCGCCGGCATGCTGGTGAACCTTTCACTCGCGCAGCTTGGCGCAGGGTAGACTCGGGCGCCCATGGGAGTCATCGCCATCATCGCCGCGCTGCTCCTGGAGCAGTGGCGCCCGCTCGGCGACCGCAAGGCGGTGCCGCGCGCGCTGGCGGCCTGGGCCGACTGGCTCGGAGCACTCGTTCAACGCCGGCGAAGCGCGCCACGGCGCGATCGCCTGGCTGATCGCGGTGCTCGCGCCGCTGGCTGCGGCGCCGCGCGCTGTACGCGCGCTTCTGTGCTGGCTCAGCCCGCTCGCGGCGCTGCTGCTCAACATCGCCGCGCTCTACCTCACGCTCGGCTTCCGCCAGTTCAGCCACTACTTCACCGGCATCCAGGCCGCGATTCGCGATGGCGACGTCGATCGCGCGCGCGAGCTGCTCGGCGCCTGGCGCGGCGAGTCCGGCCGCGCACCGCAGCCGCGAGGAGGTGATCCGGCTCGCGATCGAGGGGAGGCGATCGCCGCCTCGCACCGGCACGTGTTCGCGGTGCTGTTCTGGTTCGTGCTGCTGCCGGGCCCGAGCGGCGCGATCCTCTACCGCATGGCGGCGTTCCTCGACGCGGCGCTGGGGCGGCAAGGGCGAGTTCGGCCGCTTCGCGCGCGCGCGTGCTGTGCCTGCTCGGAGTGGCCGCGCGTGCGCCTGACCGCGGCCGCCTTCGCGGTGGTCGGCGACTTCGAGGATGCGGTCTACTGCTGGCGCACGCAGGCCGCCGCCTGGCCCGACCCGAACCTGGGCATCGTGCTCGCCGCGGGCGCGGGCGCGCTGGGCGTCAAGCTGGGCATGCCGCTCACGCGAGGTCGAGGGCCTGCAGCCGCGCGCCGAGCTGGGCCTGGGCGAGGCGGCCGACGCGCCGCTCCTCGACAGCGCCGTCGGCCTGCTGTGGCGCGCGCTGGTGCTGTGGGTGTTCGTGCTGCTCGTGCTCAGTGGCGCGGATGTTCTAGCTCGCAGCGGATCTTCTGAGCGCTGCGCGCACTTCCAGCACTGGCGTGAACTGGGGGCCCGGGCTTCGCCGCGCAATCTTCGCAGTTCCAATCCGGGCCCAGACGGCGGCGGGCCGGCGCAGCACCGCCGAAGCCGCGCGGCGTCCTCGTCGTTCATGACACCCAGACTTCCGCCTGGCATCTCGGCCGGCGGCAACTCGCCCATCGCGGACGACAGGATCTGGTTCCTCACCTCCGTCGCGGATGCCTTCAGCCTCGAGGAGGTTGCGGGAGTGGTGGACGAGGACGAGGTTGAAGGAGCTGAAAACCCGTTTCATCAAACAGCTGAACAGCGCGTCCGCTCTTGGCCTGGCGCAGATGAAATCGTTCTCCGACTTGCCCGCCGATGGCGTGCGTCGAGTACTCGACGCGGCACTTGTTGTAGCCGACCTGCAGGTCGGGGTGGTGGTCCTCGCGGTGCGAGATCCAGGCGAGCGCGTTCACGAAGGCCATGGTCTCGTAGTAGTTCTTGAACGGGTAGAGCTTGACGAGCTTGCCGTCCTCGACGATCCAGCCCTTGAGCTGCTTCAGCATTTCCTTCGTCTGCTGCGGCGTTGTAGGGCGCGACGCCGCCTTCGCAGGGCTTGCAGTGCTTCTTCAGTCAGGTCGCTCATGCGGTCCTCAGTCTGGCGATGCGGGTGGCGCGCGCGGCGGATGGGAATCGTAGAACGCCGAATGCAGGGATCGGGCGTCAGCGTGGAGGCGTTGTCCTGGTACAGCTTGACCAGCGCGTGCGACCAGCGTCGCGCGGCGTCGCGTATGCGCGCGGCGTAGGCGTCGGCCTCGAACTCGTGCCGGCGCGAATGCAGGCTGCCAGCGGCTGCAGCGAGGAAGGTGAACACCGGCAGCGCCAGCACGAACAGCAGCAGCGCGATCGCGGCGCTCGGCGCGACTGCACGTTCGAGGCCGGCGTAGAACCAGGCGCTGGCCGATCAGCTAGCCGAGCAGCCCAGCAGCAGCGCGAAGCGCAGGCGGCGAACAGCAGCGCGATGCGCTTCGACGACGTGGTGGCAGCTTGAAGTGGCCGAGCTCGTGCGCGAGCACCGCCTCGATCTCGCCGGGCGCAGGCGCGCGAGCAGCGTGTCGAAGAACACGATGCGCTTGGCCGCGCCGAAGCCGGTGAAGTAGGCGTTGCCGTGGCTGGAGCGCTTCGAGCCGTCCATCACGAACAGGCCGCTGGCGCGCGAAGCCGCAGCGCGTCGAGCAGCGCTCGATGCGCGCGGCGCAGCGCGCGCGTCCGGCCAGCGGCTGGAACTTGTTGAACAGCGGCGCGATGAAGCGTCGGGATAGATGCAGCAGCATCAGCAGGTTGAAGCCGATCCAGGCGACGCCAGACGCAGAGCCACCACAGCGTCGCCCATCGCGCCATCAGCCACAGCACCAGGGCCAGCAGCGGAATGCCGAGCAGCGCGCCGACAGCAGCGCCTGCTTGGCGAGGTCGGCGACGAACAGCTTCAGGCGTCATCCGGTTGAAGCCGAAGCGCGCCTCGATCACGAAGGTGCGGTACAGCGGTGAGCGGCAGCTCGACGCAGCGACAGCAGCAGCGACGACCGAGACGATCAGCGCGACGCCGTGCGCGATGCCGACCGGCGGCGGCGACGCCGCGCCCAGGCGTCGAGCAGCCACTGCAGCCGCGCCGCCGAGGGTGAGCGCCAGCAGCAGCGCCGCGTCGAGCACGGCATCGAGCCATCGCCCAGCCGCGCCTTGGCGACGGTGTAGTCGGCGGCCTTCTGGTGCGCGGCGAGCGGGATCGCGCCGGCGAAGGATGCCGGCACCGCGTCGCGGTGCGCGCGCACGTGGCGCACCTGGCGCGCGGCGAGCCACAGGCGCGTGCCGGTGGCGGCGGCGAGCGCGGCGAGGAAGAGCCAGGTGAAAGGCGTTGCGGCATTCGATGCCAGTGAGAGAATACGAGCATGGCTGCGCCGGACAATGACGCAAACAACCTCGATCTGGATCGACATGGAGATGACCGGGCCTGCGTGCCCGACACCGACCGCATCATCGAGATCGCGCTGCTGGTCACCGATGCGCAGCTGCAACCTGATCGCCGAGGGCCCGGTGCTGGTGGTGCACCAGCCCGACGAGGTGCTCGCCGGCGATGGACTCCTGGAACCGCTCGGTGCACGCGCAAGTCCGGCCTGGTCGACAAGGTCGAAGGCCTCGACGCTGGACGAGGCGACGGTCGAGCAGCGCGACGCATCGAGTTCCTCGCGCCAGCACGTGCCGGCCAGGCGTCTCGCCGATGTGCGGCAACTCGATCTGCCAGGACCGCCGCTTCCTCGCGCGCTGGATGCCGAAGCTCGAAGCCTATCTTCCTCTACCGCAACCTCGACGTCTCGACGCTGAAGGAGCTGGTGCAAGCGCTGGAAGCCGGAGCTGGTCGAAGGGCTGATGAAGCGAAGCAGGGCAAGCACGAGGCGCTCGCCGACATCTACGAGTCGATCGAGGAACTGAAGTACTACCGCAAGAACGGTAATGACGATCTGAGGCGCCGTCACCGCATGCGGGGCCGGTTTAGTCGCTTGTATGCCCGGCCTGCTTCATCAGCGCGGGCGTACTTCGCCAGCTGCTCCGCCGTCGCCTTGCGCAGTTCCTCGGGCGACGAGCCGCGCAGCGTGCAGGCCCTGGGCACTGCAGCTTCTCGCGCACGTCCGCGTCCGCCAGCGCCTTCACCACTTCGGCGTGCAGGCGCGCGACGATGTCCTTCGGCGTGCCGGCCGGCGCCATGATCGGCGAACCAGGAGTTGAACTCGAAGCCGGGCAGCCCGGACTCCGACACCGTCGGCACATCGGGAACTGCGGCATGGCGCGCCGGCGTGGTCACGCCGATCAGCCGCAGCTTGCCGCCGCGCGCCAGCGAGGCCACGGTCGCGAGGCCCTGGAAGGCGACCGGCACCTGGCCCGCGGCGACGTCCAGCGCCGCCTGCGTCGCGCCCTTGTAGGGAACGTGCGTGAGCGAGATGCCCGGCGCTGCGAGGCGAACAGCGCCATCGCGATGTGCTGCGGGCTGCCGTTGCCGCCCGAGCCGTAGTTGATCTTGCCCGGGCTCGGCCTTCGCCGCGGCGATCAGGTCGCGCCGCGTCTTGCGTACGGCGCGTCGTTGCGTCGCCACCAGGCCCCATTCGACGGTCGCCACCAGCGAGACCGGCTCGAAGTCCTTCAGGATGTCCCAGGGCATCTTCGCGTGCATGTTCGGCAGCATGGTCATGATGCTGTCGTTGAAGCCGCCGATGGTGTAGCCGTCGGGCGCGCGACTTGGCGACGCGCTCGGCGCCGATCAGGCCGGCCGCGCCCGGCTGCGTTCTCGACCACGATCGACTGCCCTTCATGTTGTCGCGCCATGCGCTGCGCGACGATGCGCGCGGCGTTGTCCACCGCGCTCGCCGCGGCGAGCGGCACGATCATGCGGATGGGTTTGGAGGGGTACGTGCTGGGAAAAACTGCCGGTGAAGAGAACAGCAATGCAACGACAACCAGGAGATTCTCAAGACCACTTCCACGATGCACTCGATCTCGACCGGGATGCCCATCGGCAGCGAGCCCATGCCGACCGCCGAGCGCGCGTGCTTGCCGGCCTCGCCCAGCACCTCGACGAACAGGTCCGAGCAGCCGTTGATCACCTTCGGGTGGTCGGTGAACTCGGGCACCGCGTTCACCATGCCGAGCACCTTCACCACGCGCTTCACCTTGTCCAGGCTGCCGAGCTCGCGTGCGCATCACCGCGAGCAGGTCGAGGCCGACCGAGCGCGCGTGCTGGTAGGCCTGCTCGACGGTGAAATCGCGGCCGACCTTGCCGATCGGCCGCGCAGCCGTGCGCGTCCGGCGCGCGGGCCCTTGCCGGCGAGGAACAGCAGGTTGCCGGTGCGCACCGCGTTGACGTAGTTGGCGACCGGCGCGGAGACCGTGCCCAGGTCGATGCCCAGCTCTTTCAGATTTTCTTCGGCGCTCACTGACAGCAAGCGGCACGACTTTGCCGGGATTCATCAGGCCGTCCGGGTCGAACACCTTCTTGATGTCGCGCATCAGGTCCATCACGTCGTCGCCCAGCTCCATGCGCATCGAGCCCATCTTGCCCATGCCGACGCCGTGCTCGCCGGTGCAGGTGCCTTCCATGCTGCAGCGCGCGCTCGACCAGGCGCTTGTTGAACGTCTTCGCGAGCTCGGTCTCCTCGGGCTTGTCCGGGTCGACCAGCAGCATCAGGTGGAAGTTGCCGTCGCCGATGTGGCCGAGCAGCGGCACCGGCGCTGATGTAGTCTCTTCACGTCCTCCATGGTCTCGCGCACGCACTCGGCCAGGCGCGAGATCGGCACGCAGACGTCGGTGGACACCGCGCGCACGCCGGGCTTGATCTGCAGGCAGGCGAAGTAGGCGTCGTGGCGCGCCTGCCAGAGCTGGGTGCGCTCCTCGGGCTTGGTGGCCCAGACGAAATCCTTGCCGCCGTGCTCCTTGGCGATCGCCTGCACCGCCTCGGCCTGCTCGACCACGGACGCCTTCGATGCCGTGGAATTCGAAGAACACGGTCGGCGCGACGCGGTAGCTCGTCTTCTTGTACTTGTTGATCGCGTCCACCGGTCTTCTCGCAGACGATGTCGCAGCGCGCGATCGGCATGCCGGCCTGGATGGTCTGGATCACGGTGTTGGTGCAGCCGTCCACCGATGTCGAAGGCGCAGACCGCCGCCGACATCGCCTCCTGCACCGGGTACAGCCGCACCGTCACCTCGGTGATGATGCCGAGCGTGCCCTCCGAGCCGACGAACAGGCGCGTCAGGTCGTAGCCGGCGGCGGATTTCTTCGCGCGGCGCGACGTCTGGATGATGCGGCCGTCGGCCAGCACCACCTTCAGCGACAGCACGTTCTCGCGCATGGTGCCGTAGCGCACGGCGTTGGTGCCCGAGGCGCGCGTCGCCGCCATGCCGCCGAGCGTGGCGTCGGCGCCCGGATCGACCGGGAAGAACAGGCCCGGTGTGCTTGATGTACTCGTTGAGCTGCTTGCGCGTGACGCCGGCCTGCACCACCGCGTCGAGGTCGGCTTCGTGCACCGCGAGCACCTGGTTCATCTGCGACAGGTCGATGCAGACGCCGCCCTGCACCGCGAGGATGTGGCCTTCGAGCGAGGTGCCGACGCCGTAGGGGATCATCGGCACGCGGTGCGCGCGGCAGATGTTGACGACGTCGCGCACTTCCTCGGTTGTCTTTAGCGAACACCACCACGTCGGGCAGCGCGTAGGGGAAGTAGGACTCGTCCTTGCCGTGGTGCTCGCGCACCGCGTGCGGAGGTCGAGACGCGCTCGCCGAGCAGGGCCTTCAGCTCGGCGACGACGGACTGGTCGAATTCGCGGGCCTTGTTCATGAGGACTTATTTTAGCTTTGATCTCGCCGTCGAAGGGCACCTTGACGCCCGAGCGACGGGATCTCCAGCGTGACCTTGACGGCGAACGTTTCGTCGCCCTGCAGGCTTGCTTCGGCTGCAGCGCCTTCTGCACCGCCTGCTCGATCTCGCGCTGCGAGTTGACGCCCGACCATCTTCAGGAACTTGCGGATGCTGAGGTTGAAGGTTTCCTGGTCCATTAGCTAGCTCTCCTTTGAGGATGCTGTTGCGCCAGCTGCTTGCCCAGCTCCACGCCCCACTGGTCGAAGCTGTTGATGTTCCAGAGTACGCCCTGCGTGAACACCTTGTGCTCGTAGAGGGCGATCAGGCGGCCGAGGTCCCGCGGCGTGAAGCTCCTGAAGCTCAGGATGCTCGAAGGCCGGTTGCCCGGATGGCGCCGGTGCGGCGGCAGCTCGGCGTCGCCGGTGCCGTAGGCGAGCGCGTCGGCCTGCGCGCGCAGCGTTGGCCGACAGCGTGCTCGTTGACCGAGGCGTCGATGAAATCGCGCCGCCACCGCCTGCGTGCCCCTGGTGCAGCAGCTGCATGAAGCGCGTGCTGCGCGTCGGCGTGCCCTCGGCGCCGAACAGCACCGGCGCAGGTGGCGTAGTCGACCGGCGCGGCCCTCGCGGTCGACGCGCTTGCCGTTCGATTCCATCTCCAGCTGCTGCAGGTAGGCGGGCAGCAGGCGCAGGCGGTGCGCGTAGGGCAGCACGCGCGTGCGCGCGCATGCCGAGGAAGTTGATGTTCCACACGCCCAGCAGCGCCATCAGCGCCGGGACGTTGCTTTCCAGCGGCTCGCTGCGGAAGTGCTCGTCGATCTCGCGCGCGCCGGCGAGAAATTCGCCGAACGCGTGCGACGCCGATGGCGCAGCAGCGCCGGCGAAGCCCGCGGCCGACCAGACCGAGTAGCGGCCGCCGACCGAGTCCGGCATCGGCAGGATTTCGGTCGGCGCCGAATTGTCTTCGCCGCTGCCGGCGTTCGCGGTCACCGCGATGAAGTTCTTGAAGCCCCAGCGCTGCGCAGCGGCGTCGCGTTCGCCAGCGTTTCCTGCGTGGTGAAGGTCTTCGAGACGACGACGAACAAGCGTGGCTGCCGGCTCGGCGCCTGCGAGCGCGCGCTCGAGCTCCACCGGGTCGACGTTGGCGACGAAGCGCACGTCGAGCGCGCCGTCGCCGAAGCGCGTCCGGCCAGCAGGCGCGGCCCGAGGTCGGAGCCGCCGGTGCCGAGGTTGACGATGCGTCTGTAGCGCTTTTCTTGGTTCTGGATGGCATTCGACAAGTGCAATGATTTCGCGCGACTGCACCGGCGTACCGGCGCGCAGCGCGGTGTGCGTGACGGCGCGGTCTTCGGTGGTGTTGATCTTTTCGCCGGCGAACAGCGCGGCGCGCCATTCCGTCGAAGCCGCGCTCGGCGGCGAGCTGCGCGAGCAGGCGCAGCGTGAGCGCGCCCGCGCAGCTGGCGCGAGTAGTCGAGCGCACGGCCGGGCGCCTCGGCGCGCATCTGCGCGCGCGCGCGCGCGATCGCCGGCCTGAACAGCTCGGCGAGCCGCGCCGCGCGCCAGGTGTCGGCGTGCGCCTCCAGCTTCTTCCAGGCCGGGCAGGCGGTCGGCGGGGTGGTGTTCATCGGCGGGTTCTATCCGGTCCGTAACGATACAGGCCGATAGCGCTCGCCCCGGTCGCCGGGCCGGCCGACGTCGGCGAGCTTGCGCCAGCCCGGGCCGGGCGCGACCTCGCTGCGCGGATGGCCCTGCACGATCAGGTAGCCGGCAGTCGGGCGCGGTCCGCGCGGCGGCCGCGGCGCCGCGGTTCGGTGCGGATGCCGGCGTGGTAGCTCGAGCGCGGCGCGCTGCGGCGCGCCCAGCTCGCGCTGCGGCGATGCAGCCGGCGTTCGCCGGCAGCGCGGACTTCAGCTGCAGCGCGACGCTGCGGTAGCTCTTCATGTGGTCGGCCCACGGCAGCCAGAGCGTGGCGAAGCGTGCCCCAGAGCAGCGCCACGCCCGCCGCCCAGCGCGTCACGCCGCGCGTCGGCGAGGGCGCGGTGAAGAACGCGAGGTAGCAGCCAGGCGAGCGTCAGCGCGAGCGCGGCAGCGAAGGCGCAGCAGCTCGAACTGCGCCACGAAGCCGGGCGCCATCTTGAAGAAGTTGTTGGCGATCTGCGGCGGCAGGCCGGTCTGCATGGCGAAGTAGCCGAGCCAGATCAGGAAGGCGAAGAAGCTGAAGGTCATGACGCCGAACCAGTCGAGCATGTTGGCCGCGCCGCGGCGCAGCCGCGCCACGCCGTGCGCGCCCAGCAGCGCGAGCGGCGGCGAGCAGCACCATGCGTGTTGATGTCCTGCTGCGGCCCGGCCCAGGCGATCGCCAGCAGCGCCGAGCAGCGTCGCGGCGAGCGGCACGAACACGCGCGGCGTGCGCCATTCGCGGCGCAGCGTGCCAGGCCGCCCAGGCGCGCGAGCGGCCAGGCCGGCCAGGCGAACCAGCTCGCGGTGGTCAGGTAGTAGCGCAGGTTGTCGCCAGAATTCGCCGCGCGCGTGCGTGGCGCCGTACCACCAGGCCTGCGCGCAGCTCGGGCGAGCGCAGCGTAGAGCGCCAGCGGCCAGGACGCGGCGACCAGCGCGAACGCGAGCGCCGCGGCGCCGAGGAAGCGCGGCGCCCTCGGCGTGCGCCATTCGTCGCAGACGAGGTGCGCGATCAGCGCCGAGGCGCCCAGCACCACGGGCACCACCAGTCCGGTGGAGAGAAACGCGACGCCGAGCGCCGCGCCGAAGGCGGCGCCGGTCTTGCAGCGGATTGGCTGCCCGGCGTCATCAGGAAGGCGAACGCCGCGCAGGCGGCGGCGAGCGCGGCGAGGTCGGGCACCGCTTCGTGCGCGTGCACCATCAGGCCGAGCGAGCCGATCAGCAGCAGCGTGCCGCCGCGCCGCGCCGCGGCGCGCGGGCAGATCGTCGGCGCCGTAGCGGCCGCCGTGGACATCGGCAGCGCGCTGCGGCGCGCCGCGAGGTAGATGAACCAGAGCGCGGCCAGCATCGCCACGCCGCTCGCGAGGCGCACCGCGTTGTGGAAGCCGAGCAGCCCGCCGAAGGCCTTGCCGAAGGCGAGCGCGAGCCAGTGGAAGAACGGCGGGTCCTCCAGCCAGGGCTCGCCGGCGACGCGCGGCACCAGTCCAGTCGCCCGACAGGTGCATCTGGTGCGCGATCTCGATGGCGATGACGTCGAAGGCGCGCCAGGGTCGTGGCCGACCAGGCCCGGCGCGACGAACGCCAGGGCGATGACGGCGAGGACGGCGCGCGACGGCGGTAGTGCGAGCCGGGGCAGCATGGCCCCTGAAGCCCGTCGAGGGCCTTCCCTTCAATTAGGCGGGCTTTTCTTGCTGGTGTAGCGGCGCTTGAACTTCTCGATCCGGCCGGCGGTGTCCATGATCTTCTGCTTGCCGGTGTAGTGCGGGTGCGACTCGGACGAGATCTCGACCTTGACCACCGGATATTCCTTGCCGTCGGTCCACTTCATCTTCTCGCGGCCCTTGGTGTCGATCACCGCGCGCGTGAGGAAGGAATGGTTCGCGGCGGTGTCGTGAAAGATCACCGGCTTGGTATTCGGGATGGATGCCTGGTTTCATGGCGGTCCTGGCTCCAGAAGCGCGAATTATACGGAAATCATGGAGTTATAGCAATTAGGCAGCGCCCTAGCCGCGGCGCATCGAATCGAAGAACTCGGCGTTCGACTTGGTCGAGCCTTGCACCTTGTCGATGGGAATTCGGCCGCTTCCAGCTCGTCCATCGGGTAGAGCAGCTTCCGCAGCACCCAGATCTTCTGCAGCACGTCCTGCGGCGATCAGCAGTTCCTCGCGCCGCGTGCCGGAGCGGTTGACGTTGATGGCCGGGAAGATGCGCTTCTCGTGCATGCGCCGGTCGAGGTGGATCTCCATGTTGCCGGTGCCCTTGAATTCCTCGTAGATCACGTCGTCCATGCGGCTGCCGGTGTCGATCAGCGCGGTGGCGATGATGGTGAGCGAGCCGCCTTCCTCGACGTTGCGCGCCGCGCCGAAGAAGCGCTTCGGGCTTCTGCAGCGCGTTGGCGTCGACGCCGCCGGTCAGCACCTTGCCGGAGGCCGGCACGCACGGTGTTGTAGGCGCGCGCGAGGCGGGTGATCGAATCGAGCAGGATCACCACGTCCTTCTTGTGCTCGACCAGGCGCTTGGCCTTCTCGATCACCATTTCGGCGACCTGCACGTGGCGCGAGGCCGGCTCGTCGAAGGTCGAGGCGACCACTTCGCCGCGCACCGAGCGCGACATCTCGGTCACTTCCTCGGGCCGCTCGTCGATCAGCAGCACGATCAGCGCCACTTCGGGATGGTTGGCGACGATGGCGTGCGCGATGTGCTGCAGCATCACGGTCTTGCCGGCCTTCGGCGGCGACGACGATCAGGCCGCGCTGGCCCTTGCCGATCGGCGCGATGATGTCGATGATGCGGCCGGTGATGTTCTCCTCGGCCTTGATGTCGCGCTCGAGCTTGAACGCCTTGTCCGGGTGCAGCGGCGTCAGGTTCTCGAACAGGATCTTGTGCTTGGCCGCCTCGGGCGGCTCGCCGTTGACCTTGTCGACCTTGACCAGCGCGAAGTAGCGCTCGCCGTCCTTCGGCGTGCGGATCTCGCCTTCGATGGTGTCGCCGGTGTGCAGGTTGAAGCGGCGGATCTGCGACGGGCTGACGTAGATGTCGTCGGTGCTCGCGAGGTAGGAAGTGTCGGGCGAGCGCAGGAAGCCGAAGCCGTCGGGCAGCACTTCCAGCGTGCCGTCGCCGAAGATGGATTCGCCCTTCTTCGCCTGGTTCTTGAGCATGGCGAAGATGAGGTCCTGCTTGCGCATCCGGTTGGCGCCTTCGACGCCGCCCGTCGGTCGGCCTTCTCGCAGCAGTTCGGAGACGTGGAGGGTCTTGAGTTCTGAGAGTTGCATGGTTCTGACCGTGCAATGACGTCGAATTGAATGGAGTTCGGCCCTGTGCTGCAGCCGTGTTCTTCTGGAGAGGAAGATGCGCTTGACCCACGCGCTGGGGTGGACGTAGCCACTGCGCGGCCGTCGTCCAATCCGGCGCAGCTACGACTACAAGAGTAGGGTTTTAGATATTGCTGTCAAGGAAAGCGGTGAGCTGGGACTTGGAAAGCGCGCCGACCTTGGTCGCTTCGACGTTGCCGTTCTTGAACAGCATCAGGGTCGGGATGCCGCGGATGCCGAACTTGGCCGGGCGTGGCCTGGTTCTCGTCCACGTTGATCTTGGCGATCTTCAGGCGGCCGTCGTATTCCTTGGCCACCGCCTCCAGGATCGGGGCGATCGACTTGCAGGGGCCGCACCATTCGGCCCAGTAATCCACCAGCACCGGGACCTCGGACTTCAGGACCTCGGGCTCGAAACTGTCGTCCGTGACATGCTGAATGCCGTTGCCGCTCATGGCTTCGTCTTGTCGTTGGGGGTGCTGCAGGAAGCCTCGTATTATGAGGCCTGGCCTCCGGCCAGCAGTGCTAAACTATTGATTCATAAACCTTATAACGCTCAATGGCCTACGTCGTTACCGAGTCCTGCATCAAGTGCAAGTACACCGATTGCGTCGACGTCTGCCCGGTGGACTGCTTCCGCGAGGGGCCCAACATGCTGGTCATCGACCCCGACGAATGCATCGACTGCACCCTGTGCGTCCCGGAGTGCCCGGTGGAGGCGATCTTCGCCGAGGACGACGTGCCGGACAGCCAGCAGCGCGTGGATCGCCGCTGAACAAGGAGCTGGCGCAGCAGCTGGAAGCCGATCATCGAGCGCAAGCCCGCGCCGCCCGACGCCGACGAGTGGGCGCAGGAAAGTCAAAGCACAGGAAGCTGACGACTGTGCTCGAGAGCACAAATAGCTGAAACCGCTCGCGTAACTTGTCGAACCCGCTGTCCCAGAATTTGCCGTAACTGCGCCGCTAAGGCTGGGTCGCTTCATGGACGAAGGCCGATGGAGCAGCACGAGAATCGGCCTTTACCGCCGTATTCCTCAAGGGCAGCCACGGCTACACCGGATTCGCTCGAAGAACTGCCGGGCGTCAACGCGCAGGCCAGACGATCGAGGAAGCGCGCGCACAACCTGCAGCGCCTCGCGGTAGTCGGTGTTCGATGAAGAGCGCGCCCAGTCCGAGGAACCTGCTGGAAGGCAAGGAGGTGGTGCGGGAGTACTTCCGGGTGTTCCGTGCCGAGCTGCACCGCACTCCTCGTAACAACCGCTTACAAGCCTGATTTTCGCCTCTGGCCTGGATGAAGGTTATAAACCCGGGTCGGTAAGCCAGGACCATGAAGCGGATCCTTCCCTGGGCGCTAGCGCTCTGCGCTCGTCGCGGCTGCGGCCGGCGTCGGCCTATTACTTCTATCAGCAGCGCGAGGCCGACACGGCCGATGCCGTCCGGCGCGTCCGGCAAGGGGTGGGCAAGGGCGGCTTCGGGGCGGCGGCTAACGTGCCGGTGGTCGCGGTGCCGGCGACCACCGCCGACGTCGGCGTGCAGCTGCGAGGGCCTGGGCACGGTGACGCCCGATCGCCACGGTCACCGTGCGCAGCCGCGTCGACGGCGAGCTGATGCAGCTGCGCTTCAAGGAAGGCCAGGTGGTGCGCTAGGGCGAACTGCTGGCCGAGATCGACCCGCGCGCCGCGCAGGTCCAGCTCGCCACGGCCGAAGGGCAGCTCGCGCGCGACCAGGCGCTGCTGAAGAACGCGCGCGTCGACCTGGAGCGCTACAAGACGCTGTTCCAGCAGGACTCGATCGCGCGCGCAGCAGCTCGACACGCAGGAACGCGCTGGTGCGCCAGTACGAGGCCACGCGTGAAGGTGGACCAGGCGGCGATCGACAACGCGCGACCTGCAGCTCACCTACTGGCCGCATCACCGCGCCGATCGGCGGGCGCGCTCGGCCTGCGCCAGGTGGACCTCGGCAACATCGTGCGCGCGGGCGACGCCGAACGGGCTGGTGGTGATCACGCAGCTGCAGCCGATCACGGTGATCTTCAGCATTCCCGAGGACAGCCTGCCGGCGGTGATGAAGAAGCTGCAGGCCGGCGAGAAGCTGCCGGTCACGGCCTTCGACCGCGCCGGCAAGATCCAGCTCGCCACCGGCGCGCTGATCACCGTGGACAACCAGATCGACCCGACCACCGGCACCGTCAAGCTGAAGGCGCAGTTCGCCAACGAGGACCTCGCGCTTGTTCGCCAACCAGTTCGTCAACGTGCGCATGCTGGTGGACACCAAGCAGGGCGCCACCGTGGTGCCCCGGCGGCCGCGCAGCGCGGCACGCCGGGCACCTTCGTCTATGCGGTGGACGCGGACAACCAAGGTGGTCAGCGTGCGCAAGCGTGCGCCTCGGCCCGGCGCAGGGCGAACACGGTCGCCGATCGAGGAGGGCATCGCAGCCCGGCACGCTGGTGGTGGTGGACGGCGCCGACAAGCTGCGCGAGGGCGCGGTGGTCGAAATGGTGGTGCGCGACAACTCGCCGCCGAAGAGGGCCGCGCGCCGCAAGCGGGGCGACAAAGCGGCGGCGAGAAAGGCAGCGGCGGCGACAAGGCTGGCAGGTGCAGGAGGCAGGCGAGAGAGGGCGGCTTCGAGAAGCTGTCGCCCGAAGAGCGCGCCAAGCGCTGGCAGGAAACGAACGCGCGCATCGACAAGGGCGAATTCGGCGAGGAGATGAAGAAGCTTCCCGAGGACGAGCGCAAGCAGAAGATGCGGGAGCTGCGCGCTGAAAGCAGCAGTAGTAAGCCGCCGCAGTGAATCCGTCACGCCCGTTCATCCTCCGGCCGGTGGCGACATCGCTGTTCATGCTCGCCATCCTGCTGTCGGGCATCGTCGCCTACCGGCTGCTGCCGATCTCGGCGCTGCCGCAGGTCGACTACCCGACCATCCAGGTGGTGACGCTCTACCCGGGCGCGAGCCCGGACGTGATGACCTCGTCGATCACCGCGCCGCTCGAGCGCCAGTTCGGCCAGATGCCGGGCCTGAACCAGATGTCCTCGACCAGCTCGGGCGGCGCCTCGGTGATCACGCTGCAGTTCACGCTCGAGCTCATCGCTCGACGTCGCCGAGCAGGAGGTGCAGGCGGCGATCAACGCCGGGCTCGCATTCCTGCTGCCGCCGGACCTGCCCGATGCCGCCGATCTACAGCAAGGTGAACCCGGCGGACGCGCCGATCCTCACGCTCGCGCGTCATGTCGAAGACGCATGCCGCTGCCGCAGGCTGCAGAACCTGGTCGACACGCGCCTCGCGCAGAAGATCTCGCAGCTGCCCGGCGTGGGCCTGGTGACGCTCGTCGGGCGGCCAGCGGCCCGCGGTGCGCATCCAGGCCAATCCGCAGGCGCTCGCCGCCTACGGCCTGTGCGCTGGAGGACCTGCGCACTGGCGATCGCCGCGGCCAACGTCAACCAGGCGAAGGGCAGCTTCGACGGCCCGAGCGCGCGCCTCCACCATCGACGCCAACGACCAGCTGCGCTCGGCCGCCGAGTACACGCAGCTGATCATCGCCTACAAGGACGGCGCGGCCGATCCGCCTCGCCGGACGTCGCCGACGCGGTCGACGACGCCGAGAACGTGCGGCTCGCCGCCTGGGCCAACGACATCGCCGCGGTGATCGTCAACATCCAGCGCCAGCCCGGCGCGAACGTGATCGAGGTGGTGGACCGCGTGAAGCAGCTGCTGCCGCAGCTGCAGCGCCGCGCTGCCGGGCGTCGGTCGAGGTGCGCGCTGCTCACCGACCGCACCATCACCATCCGCGCCTCGGTGCGCGACGTGCAGATCGAGCTGTTGCTCGCCATCGCGCTGGTGGTGATGGTGATCTTCCTGTTCCTGCGCAACGCGCGCGGCGACCGTCGATCCCCAGCGTCGCGGTGCCGCTGTCGCTGGTCGGCACCTTCGGCGTCATGTACCTCGCCGGCTTCAGCATCAACAACCTGACGCTGATGGCGCTGACCATCGCCACCGGCTTCGTGGTCGACGACGCCATCGTGATGATCGAGAACATCGCGCGCTACATCGAGGAGGGCGAGCCGCCGCTGGAGGCCGCGCTGAAGGGCGCCGAGCAGATCGGCTTCACCATCATCTCGCTCACGTTGTCGCTGATCGCGGTGCTGATCCCGCTGCTCTTCATGGGCGAGGTGGTCGGGCGCCTGTTCCGCGAGTTCGCCATCACGCTGGCGGTGGCGATCCTGATCTCGGCGCGTGGTGTCGCTCACGCTCACGCCGATGATGTGCGCGAAGCTCCTGCGCCACGCGCCCGAGCGAGAGCAGGGCGCGTTCTTCCGCGCCAGCGGCGCTGCTTCGACGCGCGTGATCGCGCGCTACGGCGAGATGCTCGACTGGGTGCTCGAGCGCCAGCGCGCGACGCTGTGGGTGTGCGCTCGGCACGCTGCGCGCTCACGGTGCTGCTCTACATCTTCATCCCGAAGGGCTTCTTCCCGGTGCAGGACACCGGCGTGATCCAGGGCATCTCGGAGGCGCCGCAGTCGATCTCCTTCCCGGCGATGGCCGAGCGCCAGCAGGCGCTCGCGCGCGCGGTGCTGGAGGATCCCGCGGTCGAGAGCCTGTCGTCCTTCATCGGCGTGGACGGCATCAACATCACGCTGAACAGCGGCCGCATGCTGATCAACCTGAAGCCGCTCGAGGCAGCGCGACGCGAGCGCGGTCGAGGTGATCCGGCGCCTGCAGGACGCGCTCGACGAAGGTCGAGGGCATCACGCTCTACATGCAGCCGGTGCAGGACCTCACCATCGAGGACCGCGTCAGCCGCACGCAGTACCAGTTCACGCGTCGAGGACGCCAATCCGGACGAGCTTCGCGCTCTGGGTGCCGAAGCTGGTCGAGCGGCTGCGCCAGCTGCCGCAGCTCGCCGACGTCGGTGAGCGACCAGCAGGACCAGGGCCTGCAGGCCTACGTCGACATCGACCGCGCCACCGCGAGCCGCCTGGGCGTCACCACCGGCGCGATCGACAACGCGCTCTACAACGCCTTCGGCCAGCGGCTCATCTCGACCATCTTCACCCAGACCAGCCAGTACCGCGTGGTGCTGGAGGTGACGCCCGAGTTCCAGCGGCGGGCCGGACGCGCTGGACGACATCTACGTCGCCTCGACCACCGGCGAGCAGGTGCGCCTGAACGCGATCGCGCACGGTGAGCGAGAAGACCAGCGCCGCTGGCGATCAACCACCTCGGCCAGTTCCCGGCCGGCGACCATCTCGCTTCAACCTCGCGCCGCGGCGTCGCGCTCGGCGACGCGGTGGAGGCGATCCGCGCCGCGGCGCAGGAACTCGGCCTGCCGGCGAGCGTGCAGACGCGCTTCCAGGGCGCGGCGCTCGCCTTCCAGGCCTCGCTCACCAACACGCTGCTGCTGATCCTCGCCGCGATCGTCACCATGTACATCGTGCTGGGCGTGCTCTACGAGAGCTACATCCACCCGGTGACGATCCTCTCCGACGCTGCCCTCGGCCGGCGTCGGCGCGCTGCTGCGCGCTCATGATCTCCGGCAACGACCTCGGCATCATCGCGCATCATCGGCATCATCCTGCTGATCGGCATCGTCAAGAAGAACGCCATCATGATGATCGACTTCGCGCTCGACGCCGAGCGCAAGCGAGGGCAAGACGCCCGCGCGAGGCGATCCGCCAGGCCTGCCTGCTGCGCTTCCGGCCGATCATGATGACCACGCATGGCGGCGCTGCTCGCCGCGCTGCCGCTGATGCTGGGCACCGGCGTGGGCTCCGAGCTGCGCCATCCGCTCGGCGTCGCGATGGTGGGCGGCCTGCTCGTGAGCCAGGCGCTGACGCTGTTCACGACGCCGGTGATCTACCTCTGGTTCGACCGGTTTGCGAAGAATCCGCACAGGAACATCGAGGAGGCGGCGCCGTGAACATCTCCGCCCCGTTCATCGCACGCCCGGTCGCCACCACGCTGCTGACCATCGCGGTGATGCTCGCGGGCGTCGATGGCCTTCCGCACGCTGCCGGTGTCGCCGCTGCCGCAGGTGGACTTCCCGACCATCTCGGTGCACGCGCCAGCCTGCCGGGCGCGAGCCCGGAGACCATGGCGGCCACGGTCGCCACGCCGCTGGAGCGCGCGCTCGGGCGCATCGCCGGCGTCACCGAGATGACCTCGTCGTCGCTCGCTCGGCTCGACGCGCGTGGTGCTGCAGTTCGACCTGAACCGCGACATCGACGGCGCGGCGCGCGACGTGCAGGCGGCGATCAACGCGCGCGCGCACGCCTGCTGCCCACCGGCCTGCCGCGCAACCCGACCTACCGCAAGGTCAACCCGGCCGACGCGCCGATCATGATCCTCGCGCTCACCTCGGAGACGCATGCACGCAGGGCCAGATGTACGACGCGGCCTCGCACCATCCTCGCGCAGAAGCTCTCGCAGGTGCAGCGGCGTCGGGCAGGTGACCGTGGGCGGCAGCTCGCTGCCGGCGGTGCGCGTCGAGCTCAACCCGCACGCGCTCTACAAGTACGGCATCGGCCCGGAGGACGTGCGCGCGGCGATCACCGCCACCAACGTCAACCGGCCCAAGGGCTCGCTGGAGGAGGGCGACCGGCACTGGCAGATCCTCGCCAACGACCAGGCGAAGAAGGCCGCGCGAATACCTGCCGATCGTCGTCGCCTACCAGCAACGGCGCCGCCGGTGCGCCTCTCGGACGTGGCCGAGGTGGTCGATTCGGTGCAGGACCTGCGCAACGCGGGCTCCGCCGAACGGCAAGCCCTCGGTGCTGCTGATCATCAACCGCCAGCCGAACGCCAACATCATCGAGACCGTGGACCGCGTGAAGCGAGCTGCTGCCGCTGCTGCGCGCCTCGATCCCGAGCGACATCGACCTCGACCTGGTGCTCGACCGCACGCCGCACCATCCGCGGCTCGCTGCGCGAGACCGAGCGCACGCTGCTGATCGCCATCGCGCTGGTGATCCTGGTGGTGTTCGCTGTTCCTGCGCGACTGGCGCGCGACGCTGATCCCGACGCGTGGCGGTGCCGGTGTCGCTGATCGGCACCTTCGGCGTGATGTACCTGTGCGGCTACAGCCTGAACAACCTGTCGCTGATGGCGCTGATCATCGCCACCGGCTTCGTGGTGGACGACGCCATCGTGGTGCTGGAGAACATCTCGCGCCGCATCGAGCAGGGCGATGACGCCGCTGCCAGGCGGCGCTGCCGGGCGCGAAGGAAGTCGGCTTCACCGTGCTGTCGATGAGCCTGTCGCTGATCGCGGTGTTCATCCCGATCCTGCTGATGGGCGGCATCGTCGGGCGGCTGTTCCGCGAGTTCGCGGTGGTGCTGTCGGTGGCGATCCTGATCTCGCTCGCTGGTGTCGCTGACGACGACGCCGATGATGTGCGCCCTGCTGCTGAAGAAGAAATCCGCGCAAGAACCCGGCAGACTCTTCCCGCTGGAGCGAGCGCGCGTTCAATCGCGCTGCTGCGCGGCTACGAGGTCACGCTCGGCTGGGCGCTGCGCCACTAGCCGCTCACGCTGCTGATCCTCGCGCTGACCATCGCGCTGAACTTCTATCTCTACGTCGGTGGTGCCGAAGGGCTTCTTCCCGCAGCAGGACACCGGGCGCCTGATCGGCTCGATCCAGGCCGACCAGGGCATCTCCTTCCAGGCGATGCGCGAGAAGCTCGCCGATTTCATCGAGATCGTGCGCGCCGACCCGGCGGTGGAGAACGTGGTCGGCTTCTCCGGCGGCGGCGGCTTCGGCGGCCGCAACACCGGCTCGATGTTCGTCACGCTCGAAGCCGCTGCGGGAGCGCAAGCTCTCCGCCGACCGCGTGGTGGCGCGCCTGCGCGCCGCGCTCGCCAAGGAGCCGGGCGCGAGCCTGTTCCTGGTGCCGGTGCAGGACATCCGCATCGGCGGCAGGCAGGCGAACGCCGCAGTACCAGTTCACGCTGCTGGCCGACGAGCTCGGAGCAGCTGCGCCTGTGGGAGCCGCGCGTGCGCGCGGCGCTCGCCGAGCTGCCCGAGCTCGTCGACGTGAACACCGACCAGCAGGACAAGGGCGTGCAGACCTCGCTGGTCATCGACCGCGACACGCGCCGCGCAGCTCGGCGTCACCACGCAGCATGATCGACGCCACGCTGAACGACGTCTTCGGCCAGGCGCATGGTGTCGACCATCTACAACCCGCTCAACCAGTACCGCGTGGTGATGGAGGCCGCGCCGCAGTACTGGCAGAACCCCGAGGCGCTGAAGAGCGTCTACGTCACGGGCACCACCGCACCGAATCCGACGGCACGACCACGCACCAGCTGCAGGTGCCGCTGTCGGCCTTCAGCCGCTACGAGACCGACCAACACGCCGCTCAGCGTCAGCCACCAGAGCCAGTTCGCCGCCGCCACCATCTCCTTCAACCTGCCGCCGGACGTGTCGCTGTCGCAGGCGACCGACGGCGGTGCAGCGGCGCATGGACGCGCATCGGCGTGCCGACCGGCGTCCACGGCACCTTCCAGGGCACCGCGCGCGCCTTCCAGGCCTCGCTCGACAGCCAGCCCTTCCTGATCCTCGCCGCGCTGATCGCGCGTCTACCTCGTGCTCGGCATGCTCTACGAGAGCGTGGTGCACCCGATCACCATCCTCTCCGACGCTGCCCTCGGCCGGCGTGGGCGCGATCCTCGCGCTGCTCGCGTTCCGCGCTCGAGCTCAACATCATCGCGCTGATCGGCGTGATCCTGCTGATCGGCATCGTCAAGAAGAACGCCATCATGATGATCGACTTCGCCATCGACGCGCGAGCGCAGCGAGCGGCATGCGCGCCCGAGGAGGCGATCTTCGAGGCCTGCCTGCTGCGCTTCCGGCCGATCATGATGACCACCATGGCGGCGCTGCTCGCGGCGGTGCCGCTCGCGATCGGCTTCGGCGACGGGCGCCGAGCTGCGCCGGCCGCTCGGCATCGCGATCGTCGGCGGCCTCATCGTGAGCCAGCTGCTCACGCTGTACTCGACGCCCGTGGTCTACCTGTACTTCGACCGGTTCGGCTATGGAGCGCTCGCGCGTTCGGTGCCCGCAAGGGCAGCGAAGCTGCGGAGGCCGTCATGAAGCGCCTGCTGCCTCTTCTGCTGCTTCTCTGCTCGTCGCCGGCTGCGCCGTCGGGCCGGACTACAAGCGGCCGGCCGTCGAGGTGCCCGCCGCCTACAAGGAGCAGCGCGGCGGACTGGAAGCTGGCCGCAGCCGCGCGACGACGCGAGCCGCGCGGCGAGTGGTGGAAGATGTTCGGCGATCCTGAGCTCGACGCGCTCATGGAGCAGGTCGACGATCTCCAACCAGAACATCGCCGCGGCCGAGGCGCAGGTGCGCATCGCGCGCAGGCGATCGCCGACCAGCGTCGCGCGCCGGGTTCTGGCCGACGGTCACCGGCACGCGTGCAGATCACCGAGTCGCAGCCGCTCGCACCACCGGCCGATCATCGGCCAGGCGCCACCGCGGCGCACCATCTACTAACCGCTCGCGCGCCTCGACGCGTCCTGGGAGCTCGACCTGTGGGGACGCGTCCGGCGCCTGGTCGAGGCGGGCGACGCGGGCACGCAGGCGAGCGCGAGCCGACCTCGTCAACGCGCGCTGCTCGGCGCAGGCCGCGCTCGCGCAGAGCTACCTGCTGCTGCGCGCGCTCGACGCGCAGAAGCGGATCCTCGACGCAACCGTCGCGGCGCTACCAGAAGTCGCTCGAACTGACCGCGCAACCGCTACGACGCGGGCGTCGTCGTCGCGCGTGGACGTGGTGCAGGCCGAGACGCAGCTCAACGCAGCGCGCGCGCAGGACGCCATCGACCTGGGCGTGCAGCGCGCGCAGCTCGAGCACGCGATCGCCGTCCTCGTCGGCAGGCGCCGTCGGCGTTCAGCTTCGCGCTCGCGCCGGTCGACGCTCGCGCGCTCGCCGCCGCGCGAGTGCCGCCGATCCGGCCGATGCCCGTCGGACGCTGCTCGAGCGCCGGCCCGACGTCGCCGCGGCCGAGCGCCGCGTCGCAGCGGCCAACGCGCAGATCGGCGTGGCCAAGGCGGCGTATTTTCCGTCGCTGACGCCTGTCGGGATCGTACGGCTCGCGCAGCCGGCGGACGCGGCGACCGTGGTTCACCGCGCCCAGCACCTTCTGGTCGTACGGGCGCGGCGCTCGCGATGTCGGTCTTCGACGGCGGGCTGCGCGCGCGCGCAGATCCGACCAGGCGATCGCCGGCTACGACACCGACCGTCGCGCAACTACCGGCAGCACCGTGCTGCAGGCTTCCCGGAGGTCGAGGACAACCTCGCGGCGCTGCGCATCCTCGAGGAGGAGGCGAAGGTCCAGGAGGAGGCGGTGCGCGCCGCGCGCGAATCGGTGACGCTCACCACCAACCAGTACAAGGCCGGCATCGTGAGCTACATCAACGTGGTGGCGGTGCAGACCGCGTGGCTCAACAACGAGCGCGTCGGCGATGGTCGTGCTCGGCCGCAGGCTGGTCGCCGCCGTGACGCTGCTCAAGGCGCTGGGCGGCGACTGGAGCGCCGCGGAAATTCCGGAGGGCGAGGCGCTCAGAGCGCGTGCGGAGCCCGCGCCGGCGACCCGGCAGTGAGCCGAAAGGCTCGTGGTAGTATTTTGATTTCGCAGCCTTCGGAAGCGCCATGTTCTCCACGAGGAGCAATCTCCCCCAGGCCGACCCCGAGCTCTGGGCCGCGATCCAGCAGGAAAATCAGCGCCAGGAAGACCACATCGAGCTGATCGCCTCGGAGAACTACGCGAGCCCGAACGTGCTCGCGGCGCAGGGCTCGCAGCTCACCAACAAGTACGCCGAAGGCCTACCCGGCAAGCGCTACTACGGCGGCTGCGAGTTCGTCGACATCGCCGAGCAGCTCGCGATCGACCGCGCGAAGAAGCTCTTCGGCGCCGACGCCGCCAACGTGCAGCCGCAACTCGGGCTCGCAGGCGAACCAGGCGGTGTTCTTCGCCGCGATGAAGCCCGGCGACACCTTCCTCGGCATGTCGCTCGCGATGGGCGGCCACCTGACGCACGGCTCGCCGGTCAACATGAGCGGCAAGTGGTTCAACGTGCTCAGCTACGGGCTGAACGACCGAGGAGGAGATCGACTACGACGGCGCTCGAGCGCCTCGCGCGCGAGCACCGGCCGAAGCTGATCCTCGCCGGCGCCTCCGCGTATTCGCTGCGCATCGACTTCGAGCGCATCGGCCGCGATCGCGAGGAGGTCGGCGCGTACTTCATGGTCGACATGGCGCACTACGCCGGCCTGATCGCCGCGGGCGAGTATCCGAATCCCGGTCGGCGTCGCCGATTTCGTCACCAGCACCACGCACAAGACGCTGCGCGGCCCGCGCGGCGGCTTCGTCCTCGCGCGCGCCGAGCACGAGAAGCTGATCAACTCCGGCGGTGTTCCCCGGCCTGCAGGGCGGCCCGCTGATGCACGTGATCGCCGCCAAGGCGGTGGCGTTCAAGGAGGCGCTCGCGCCGGAGTTCAAGGCCTACCAGAAGCAGGTGATCGCCAACGCGCGCAAGATGGCCGAGACGCTCGCCGCGCGCGGCCTGCGCATCGTGTCCGGGCGCACCGAGAGCCACATGTTCCTGCTCGACCTGCGCGCGAAGAACGTCACCGGCAAGGACGCCGAGGCGGCGCTCGGGCGCGCGCACATCACCGTCAACAAGAACGCCATCCCCAACGATCCCGCAGAAGCCGTTCGTCGCGAGCGGCATCCGCATCGGCTCGCCCGCGATGACCACGCGCGGCTTCCGCGAGGCCGAGGCCGCGCAGCTCGGCAACCTGATCGCCGACGTGCTCGAAGCGCCGCAGGACGACAAGGTGACCAAGCGCGTGGCGGCCGAGGTCGCCGAGCTGTGCCGCCGCCACCCGGTGTACCGCGCCGCCGAAGAGCCGGCGCAGCGCGTCGTCGCGAGCTGAGACGATGCAGGCGCAAGTGAAGTGCCCCTACTGCAAGGCCGAGGACACCGCGGTCATCGATTCGCGCGAGTCCGAGGACGGCGACAGCACGCGCCGCCGGCGCCAGTGCGAGTCCTGCGGCAAGCGCTTCACGACCTACGAGCGCGTCGAGCTCTCGATGCCGATGGTGGTGAAGTCCAACGGCAACCGCGTTCCCTACGATCGCGAGAAGATGCGCACCGGCTTCATGCGCGCGCTGCACAAGCGGCCGGTGCCCACCGAGTACGTCGACCAGGCGATCAACCGCATCGAGCAGCGCGTGCTCGCCCTGGGCGAGCGCGAGCTGGCGAGCCGCGTGATCGGCGAGATGGTGATGCGCGAGCTGAAGAAGATGGACGACGTCGCCTACATCCGCTTCGCCTCGGTGTACGAGGATTTCCAGCGCGTCGACGACTTCCACGACGCGATCCGCGAGGTCAAGAAGCCCGAGAAGCGCGCGCGCGGCGCCGCGAAGTAATGTTCACCGCCGCCGACCGCGAGTTCATGCGGCAGGCGCTCGAGCTCGCCGGGCGCGGGCTGTACACGACCACGCCCAACCCCAGAGTCGGCTGCGTCGTCGTCAAGGACGGCGCCGTCGTCGGCACGGGCTGGCACGAGAAGGCCGGTCTCCCGCACGCGGAAGTCGCTCGCGCTGAAGAGCGGCAGGCGAGCGCGCGCGCGGCGCGACGCTCTACGTCAACCTCGAGCCCTGCAGCCACCACGGCCGCACGCCGCCCTGCGCCGACGCGATCGTCGCGGCCGGAATCAGGCGCGTGGTGGCGGCGATGCAGGATCCCAATCCCAAGGTCGCGGGCGCGGGCTTCGCGAAGCTGCGCGCCGCGGGGATCGAAGTCGAGCACGGGCTGATGGAAGACGAGGCGCGCGAGCTCAACATCGGCTTCGTCGCGCGCATGACCCGCGGCCGTCCCTGGGTGCGCATGAAAATCGCCGCGAGCCTCGACGGCCGCACCGCGCTCGCCAACGGCAAGAGCCAGTGGATCACCGGCGAAGCGGCGCGGGCGGACGGCCACCGCTGGCGCGCCCGCGCCTGCGCGATCCTCACCGGCCACGGCACCGGTGAGGGACGACGACCCGCAGCTCAACGTGCGCGGCGTCGACACGCCGCGCCAGCCGCTCAAGATCGTCGTCGATTCGCAGGTTCGAGACGCCGCTTTCGGCGCGCCTGCTCAAAGACGGGAAGACGCTGGTCGCGGGAGCGGTGAACGAGGCGAAGCGGATCGCGGCGCTCGAGAAGCGCGGGCGCCGAGACGGTCATCATCCCCAACGACCGCGGCAAGGTCGAGCTGTTCAAGCTGATGGAAGAGCTCGCGCGGCGCGAGCTGAACGAGATCCACGTCGAGGGCGGCACCAAGCTGAACGGCTCGCTGCTCCAGGCGGGCGTGGTCGACGAGCTGCTCGTCTACCTCGCGCCGAGCGTCATCGGCGATTCCGGGGCGGGGATGTTCGATCTGCCCGAGCTGACCGAACTTTCGCGGAGCACGACGCTGAAGATTCGCGAGGTCGAGCGCATGGGCGAGGACCTTCGCATCCTGGCGAGGATTTGAGCGCAGCCGGGGATGGGTCGCGGCGGGCGACAAGTCGCGCTGACTACGTGCGCCGGACCTGCGGCAGAAGCTTCCGCGAAGCTCCGCGCCGAATCAGCCGGATTTTCCTCTCCGAGCGCGAACGCGCGCGCGCCGTCGGTGATCTCGCCCGCGGCCGACATAGACTGCACTCGTGGCCCCGCGGCGAGCCCGGCGTCATGCAGGTCGCGCAAGGGGATCGACGCGCGATCTGCGCGGCCTTCCAGCGCTTGCAGGCGAGAAGCGAGATACGTCCCGCCCTGGCGAGCTCGAAGTCGGCCGCCGCGCCTGTGAACCGGCTCAGCTGCGTAGCGGTCTTCGCGCAGGGCGTCCGCCAGCCGCGCCTGAAAATCCTCCACGGCATCGCACGAACCGCCGCCAGCGTCTCCGGCGACCTGCGCGGGCGCTGGGGGCGCGAAGCTGGAGCCAGCCGGCGACGACCCCCGATTACGATAAACGGCAGCGCCGCGCAAGAAAGCAAAGCCTTCGACACCAGCAGCCTCACCGCCGCAGCGATCCCAGCCGGCGATGGCGAAGCTTATCCACCACGGCGAGCGGAGCAGGATCGCGAACAGCGAACTTCTTGGCATCGAAAACTTCATTCTTCACCGGGGATGTGGGCGTTGTTCGAGATCGAGTCCCGCAACACGGTAAACATCCTACGGTGCGGCACCAGCGGCGAGGGAGGACTATCAATAGTCACCTTCTTCCGGAAAACGATGACGTGCTGCCAGGGCAAGTCTCTGCACCGTCCTTACCCAATCCAGCGCATGGATGGCCGCTTCCTTCCGCACCTGCGCCTCGGTCATGGTGTGCAGCGGCCTTGATCGGCACGCTCGGATCGTTCCCCGGAACTCGACGAACACGACGCGTCCGCCGGGCTTGAGCGCCGTCACTATGGCGGCGAGCATCTCGTACGGGATATTCGAGCTCGTGGTAGACGTCGACCATCAGGGCGAGGTCGAGCGATCCGGCGGGCAGGCTTCGGATCGGTTTCCGTTCCGAGCACCGCCTTCACGTTGCCCGCGCCGCGCTCCGACATGTTCTGCTTCAGGATCTCGATCATCTCCGGCTGGACGTCGACCGCGTAGACCGTCCCGCTTTTTCCGACGCGTTCGGCCATGCGCGAGGAGTAGTAGCCGCTGCCCGCGCCGACGTCGGCGACCTTCATGCCGGGCTTGAGGTCGAGCGCGGCGAGCACCAGGTCGGGCCGCTCTTCCTGCATGCGCTCGGGCGCTCGAGCCACGGCGCGCCGTGGTAGCTCATCACTTTCGCGATCTCGCGGCCCATGGTAGGTCTTGCCGATGCCGTACGGGGCTCGCTGCGAGTGGTCGTGTAGCGGGCGGCTCGGCGGCCGTGGCGCGGCCGACCGGGACGGAGCACCTGGAAGAGCGAGGAGCGCGGTCAGGCCAGCGAGTTTCTTCATGCGATCGCTCGGAGCCGGTCGAGTCGGCTCAATGTAGCACCCTCGAAGACACGGCCGCCGTCCTCCGGCTCACTTTCCCGTAAACGCGGGCCGGGCCTGTCCTCAGAAATGCGCCGGTGCCCGTCACGAAAATCCTCGGTGGCGGCAACGAGTCCGAAGTAGTCCGCCCCGAGCAGCGTCGATTCCTCCAGCGTCAGATTCGCGCCGCGATGAAGCGCTTCCCAGGTCATTCTGCACGGCGACCGGGGACCGCGAAAGGATCTCGAGTGCGAGTGGTTTCCGTCGCGGAGAGCAGGTTCCCCGACATCGACGACCCTGGCTGACGAGTCCCGCGTGCAGGGCCTCGTCGGCGCTCATGAGCCTTCCCGTGAGGGAGAAGCTCGGCGGCGCGTCCTCTCCCGATCAGCCGGGGCAAGCCTGCTCGTGCCTGCCGAAGCCGGCGATCGCCCGATACCGACCTCCGGATGTCCCAGCATGGCGCCGCCGGGCCGCAACGCGCAGCATGCATCGCTTCCGCCAGCTTCGAGGCCGCCTCCGAGCGCGTGCCCGTTGATGGCGGCTACGACAGGCTTTCCGAGCGTCTCGATCGCGTGATTGACCGAAACCGCGAGCTGAGCCAGGTCCCGTACCTCCTGAGGCGACGCGCGATTGAGGAACCCGATATCGGCTCCGGCGGAAAACACTTCGCCCGCTCCGGTGACGATCACCGCTCTGACCGTATCGTCCGACCTCGCCCTGTCGAGAAGCGCGGCCACGTGCCGGAGCACTCCCCGTTCATCGCGTTCATGGCCTCTGGGCCTGCTGAGCACGATCGTGGCGATTCCCTTTCTTTCGCGATAGAGCGCGGGTTCGGATCTCATCGGTCGATTATCGAAAATCCGCGGGGGCGCCTCAAACGACGTTTAGTCATCGCTTCGCATGAGCGGGACGAATGAACAGGATCCCCGTCGGCCGAGCAGAATTCTTTCCATGTTCACCGGAATCGTGGCCGCAGTCGGCAGCATCAGCCGTGTCGAGCCGGCGAAGGGCGGTCTGCGCCTCGCGATCGACGCGGGCAGGCTCGGACTGCGCGACGTTGCCGTCGGCGACAGCATCACCGTCAACGGCGCCTGCCTCACCGTGGTCAAGCGCGGGAAGAAGAGCTTCAGCGTCGACGTATCCCGCGAGACTCTGCGAGTGCACCGCGGGCCTCGACCAGCGAAGGCGAGGTCAACCTCGAGAAGGCGCTGCAGGCTGTCGGACCGGCTCGACGGCCATCTCGTGCTCGGCCACGTCGACGGCGTCGGCAAGGTGACGAAGGTCGAGCGGCGCGGCGCGAATCGCCTGCTGCGCGTGCGCGTTCCCGCTTCGCTGGCGCGCTACATCGCCGCGCAAGGGCTCGATCGCGGTGCGACGGCGTGAGCCTCACGGTGAACGCGGTGCGCGGCGCGGAGTTCGAGGTCAACCTGATTCCGCACACCCTCGCGGTGACCACGCTGAAGCGATCTCCGCGCCGGCGACCGCGTCAACCTGGAAGTGGATCCCCTGCGCGCTACGCGGAACGCCTGCTCCGCCGCTGATGGGGTTTTCGCCGCGAAGAGATCGAGCGCCGCCGGGCGCTCGCGCCGCGCCCGGAGTTTCCTCGACGAGCTGCCGATCTCGGCGAAGCGCGAGGAGATCGCCGAGGGCGATCGCCGCGCACCAGGTGGTCATCGTCTGCGGCGAGACCGGCTCGGGCAAGACGACGCAGCTTGCCCAAGATCTGCCTCGAGCATCGGCCGCGGCGATCGCGGGCTCGATCGGCCACACCCAGCCGCGCAGGATCGCCGCGCGCGCGACCGCCGCGCGCATCGCGCAGGAGCTGAAGACCGAGCTCGGCGGCGCGGTCGGCTACAAGATCCGCTTCACCGACAAGGTCGGGCCGCGCTCCTACATCAAGCTGATGACCGACGGCATCCTGCTCGCCGAGACGCAGGGCGACCGCGAGCTGCGCGCAGTACGACACGCTCATCATCGACGAGGCGCACGAGCGCAGCCTCAACATCGACTTCCTGCTCGGCTACGTGAAGCAGCTGCTGCCGCGCCGGCCCGATCTCAAGCTGATCGTCACCTCGGCGACCATCGACGCCGGAGCGGTTCTCGAGGCACTTCGACGGCGCGCCGGTGATCGAGGTCTCGGGGCGGCTCTACCCGGTCGAGGTCCGCTACCGCCCGTTCGACGAGACGACGACGCGACGACACCGACGATCAACGAGCGCGATCGGCGACGCGGTCGACGAGCTGTGCGCGCGAGGGCCAGGGCGACGTCGCTGGTCTTCCTGCCCGGCGAGCGCGAGATCCGCGAGGCCGCCGAGGCGCTGCGCAAGCGCCACCCGCCGCACACCGAGATCCTGCCGCTGTACGCGCGGCTGTCGGCGGCAGAGCAGGAGCGGGTGTTCAAGCCGCACGGCGGCGCGGCGCATCGTGCTCGCGACCAACGTCGCCGAGACCTCGCTCACCGTGCCGGGCATCCGCTACGTCGTCGACACCGGGCTCGCGCGCGTCAAGCGCTACAGCTACCGCAGCAAGGTCGAGCAGCTGCGCGTGGAGAACGTGTCGCAGGCGTCGGCGAAGCAGCGCGCCGGGCGCTGCGGCCGCGTGGCGAGCGGCGTGTGCGTGCGCCTCTACGCCGAGGACGAGCTTCGCCGCGCGGCCCGCGTTCACCGACCCGGAGGTGCTGCGCTCGTCGCTCGCCAGCGTGATCCTGCGCGATGAAGTCGCTGGGCCTCGGCGACGATCGAGGACTTTCCCTTCATCGATCCGCCGCGCGCCGCGCGCGATCGCAGACGGCTACGCGCTGCTCGCCGAGCTGGGCGCGGTGGACGAGGCAGAACGAGCTGACGCGAGATCGGCAGGCAGCTCGCGAAGCTGCCGGTCGATCCGCGCATCGCGCGCATGGTGCTCGCGGCGCGAGGCCGAGAACGCGCTGCGCGAAGTGCTGATCATCGCCGCGGCGCTGTCGGTGCAGGATCCGCGCGAGCGGCCGGTCGAGCGCGCCGGCGCGGCCGACGAGGCGCAGAAGCGCTTCGACGACGAGAAGTCCGGATTTCCTCTCCTGGCTGAAGCTGTGGAAGTTCTTCGAGGAGGCGCTGCAGCGGCGAGAAATCGAGCCGCAAGCTGCACCAGGCCTGCCGCGAGCATTTCCTGTCGTACAACCGCATGCGCGAGTGGCGCGACATCCACGCGCAGCTGCAGGAGCTGGTCGCCGAGCTCGGCTGGAAGATCTCGAGACGCCGGCGACCTACGCGCAGATCCACCGCGCGCTGCTCGCCGGGCTGCTCGGCAACGTCGGCATGAAGACCGAGGAGAGCGCAATTACCTCGGCGCGCGCGGCATCCGCTTCTGGATCCATCCCGGGTCGGGCGTGGGCAAGAAGGCCGGGCGCTGGATCATGGCGGCCGAGGTCACCGAGACCACGCGCCTGTACGCGCGCTGCGTCGCCGACGATCGACGCCGAGTGGCTGGAGCCGTCGGCGCGCACCTGGTCAAGCGCCACCGCTACGAGCCGCACTGGGAGAAGAAGCCGGCGCACGTCGCCGCGCTTCGAGCGCGGCACGCTCTACGGGCTGCCGCTCTACGTCGGCCGGCGCGTGCACTACGGCCCGACTGGATCCGGTCGAGGCGCGCAAGATCTTCATCCGCCAGGCGCTGGTCGAGGGCGACTACGAGACCCGCGCGCCGTTCTTCGCGCACAACCGCAGGCTGGTCGCGCGAGATCGAGCAGCTCGAGCACAAGTCGCGCCGCCCCGACGTGCTGGTCGACGACGAGCTGATCTACGCGTTCTACGACAGCCTGATCCCCGAGGGCATCCACAACGGCGCGGACTTCGAGCGCTGGCGCGCGCGAGGCCGAGAGCGCGCAATCCGAAGCTGCTGCTTCCTCAAGCGCGAAGACCTGATGCGCCACGAGGCGGCCGGCATCACCACCGAGCAGTTTCCGCACCAGCTCGAGATGGCCGGGCGCAGCTTCGCCTCGACTACCACCACGAGCCCGGCTCTCCGCGCGACGGCGTGACGCTCACCGTTCCGCTGCTCGCGCTCAACCAGATCGACGGCGCGAAGTGCGACTGGCTGGTGCCGGGCTCTGCGCGAGAGAAGATCACGCGCCTCGCCAAGTCGCTGCCGCAGAAGCTGCGCCACCAGCTCGGGCCGCTGCCCGAGTTCGTCGACGCGTTTCTCGCCGCGCGAACCGGCCCGCCGACGCGCCGCTCGCCCAGGCCATCGCGCGGCATGCGCGCCGCGAGCTGAACCTCGACGTTCCGCTCGACGCATTTCGCCTCGAGACCTCGCCCGCGCACCTGTCGATGAATTTCCGCGTCGTCGACGAGCACGGCCGGCAGCTCGGCGATGGGCCGCAACCTGGCGCAGCTGCGCGCCGAGCTGGAGCGATGCGGCCGGCGAGCAGTTCGCCGAGCTCGCACAGGCCGAGGCGCCGTCGGAGAAGGTCACCGGATGGGAATTCGGCGATCTCGAGGAAGTCGCCGAGATCCACCGCGGCTCGCAGACGCTGATCGGCTACTCCGGCCTGGTGGATCACGGCGACGCGGTGAGCCTCGAGGTGTTCGATTCGGCGGACAAGGCGCGCGAGGCGCACCGCGCGGGCCTGCGGCGCCTCTTCATGCTCCAGCTGAAGGAGCAGGCGCGCTACGTCGAGAAGAATCTCCCGGGGTTGCAGGCGATGGCGATGCAGTTCACGGCATTCGGCGGCGCCGACGAATTGCGTTCGCAGCTGCTCGCCGCGGCGTTCGACCGGGCGTGCATGCAGGATCCGCTGCCGCAGCACGCGCGCCGAGTTCGAGCCGGCGCTGCGACGAGGCGCGCTCCGAGGGTGACGCTGCTCGCCCAGGAAATCTCGCGCCTGGTGGGTACGATCCTCGTCGGAGCACGCGCGCTGCAGAAGAAGCTCCAGCAGATGTCCGAAGGCGTTTCCCGCGCCTGTGCCGGGACGTGCAGGAGAACGTCGGCCGCCTGCTGTCGAAGGGATTCATCGAGCGCACGCCGTACGAGCGGCTGCAGCACTTTCCGCGCTACCTGAAAGCCGCGGCGCCTGCGGCTGGACAAGCTGCGCGCGGATCCCCAGCGCGACGCGCGCCTCGCCGCCGAGCTCGCGCCGCTTCTGGCGCAGTGGCAGCGCGAGCAGCTGAAGCAGGCGAAGTCCGGCGAGCCCGATTCGCGGCTGGAGCAGTTCCGCTGGCTGCTCGAGGAGCTGCGCGTGCAGCTCTTCGCCCAGGAGCTGAAGACGCCGGTGCCGGTCTCGGTCAAGAGGCTGACGAAGATGTGGCAGACTAGGGGAGGTGAGAGCGGATGGAAAGAGTCTTCGCCGCATTGCTGAAGGTTTCGCGAGCCAGCAATACGTAACTGAACGAAGCATACC
>ERZ1370068.6877-contig-5831_pt1 | contig 39690 bp, 55 predicted proteins | sample MGYA00561227_ERZ1370068 | MGnify/ENA primary metagenome ERZ1370068 (study PRJEB38410, sample SAMEA6850437) | metagenome | study: Metagenomic assessment of the ecological functions of the soil: analysis of the soil microbiota associated with the... | reverse complement strand
TTGTACTTCGTTCACATTTACGTATTGCTGCGGTGTGGCTGCTTCCACTACCAGATACTTTGTTTTCACTCACCAGTTCATAGGCGCTGGTCAATAGATGAAATGGGCTTGTCTGAAAAACCGCAGGATTAAAAATTGAAAGGCCTGTATGCTCTCCGGTATCATTACCCGGGTGGAAAATTTTGATTGCGAAGAGTAAAAAAGTAAGGGCTTTGCTCGGACATAACAGCTTGTCAAAGCAACTATTCGATATACCCGGCTGCGAATATAAGAACCATCAAGCGGGAATATTAAAAGCCCACTGGATGATCTTTAAAGAGGATTGAGCATGCGTTTTTCGGGTTGAAATTATTTTTATTTTAGCTCAAAAGAAACAATAGAAAAACGATTGTCAAAATAAATCTCTAAAAGTTGCGTATATTTAAGTGTTGGCTGCCGAATTCTCAAAACCTCACGTTTCATGGAGCATTTTTAAAAGTGCTTTTACTATTGACGTTTATTCTTTTTTTCTTGTAATCAGTTGAAAGATTTCTGAAGAGATGAAACTAAAGGGGCTTAATGAAATAACAGTTTATATGAGGTGGAAGTATCACTACGCAATCCAAATGGAACACTTCTAAGTACTGAGTAGGACAAAGACTTTTGAAATTGAGGTAACCCAATAGTGATATTATGAATCAAAATCAGAGTTGACAGAAATGTTTGCATCCAATATAGCATACACATTCTTCAAATATTCTAAAGACAAAGAAATACGATAGTATATTAACTACTGTTCATTTTTTTCAAAGAAGGAGGAAAAGCGCTGACTTTTGCATATAATCCAGATTTGCAGAGTCGTTGATGTTAAGCTAAAATTCGTTCAGCAAGTTGTTTGACATTTTAAGTACAAGAAATAACTGACCAAATAAGTAGCACCATAAAAACAGGCCCAGTTCTTCTTGAAGAAAATAGAATTAAGGAAGTATATAGATAAGCTCAAGCAATGGTTCAACATTTGAATGTTTATGATTTTGCTCCATCTGGTTTCAGGATTAGTTCAGGAGACAAGCAGAAGCAAATCTTTTCCTTATCGGGTTCTTTAAAAGAAGCAAGGCTGACATCAAATTAGTATTGATATTAATCCTGAATCAGGATAACAGGAGTTCTGTCTTCTATTTTTAATCTCTATCAAAAGAACGGCAGCCAGCAAAGGGTTTTGCACTACTGGGGCAGACAGGCCGTGGTTCAGCAATTACAGCATTACTGAGCATTTGTTCGAGGGCAGGACAAGCAACTCTGAGCAGTGCAAATCATCAGCTTTATTTCTATTTTCATCATCAGTTAGCCGGGGCTGACGAAGTAATATTACAAAGCAGCGCAAAAGCCCTGGTCGTTGTTGCCGATTTGTGGAAAGCCCACATAGACTGCATCTCACCTCATGCCCAAAGTAGTATTTTTTTAATCCTTACGAAACTTTATTCTTGCATCAACTTTTGGTCAGACCGGGCCTGCGTGAGAATTGCGTTATAAACAATAACTCTAAAACTAAAGTCACTAAACTGACTTACCCTTTTAGTAAAGCAGAGAAAATACTAATCGTTCAATATGATGCTGCTACAGTCCGAGGAAAAACAGATATATTTAGTTGGGACATTCCGAAGGGGAAGTGACATTGACACGACAAAGCTCTTAGCGGCTAAGCACCAGTTGATGATGTGAGCAGTGACGGTTTTGTTAAAAATAATTAACCAAGGGAGTAAATATTCTACCTTTTGAAGCAGCTTTTAGTGAACCCTCAGTACCGGTTTTTTTCAGCAATACAGGAAAATTATTTTGAATATATAGTAGTTGGCTTTGGCTATTTTACTTTGACAAATTAAACCATTACACAGCAGTTACAAGCTCAGCAAAAGTAACTTTGGGTTTTGCATGTAGCGACAAAGGACAAATGCTAATTGATTTTTCAAAAGCTTGAGGAGTTAAAACATTTGTATTCGGAAGCCAGAATAGAGTGGAGAAAAACTGCCCGCCAACATGGGGTTTTCTGCTATGCTGGCTGAAGAATATACTCATCGGTATATCGCTGATGAGTTGTAGTTCGGGCGACCGGATAAATCCGGGCGACAGAATATATCTTCGGCTTTAGAATTTCTATCGGCTTCGGTCGGGCTACGTAACGGAATACCAGCCCTGCGGCAAGCTCAAACGTTCTGCCTGCAACCTTTGGGTGATCTAACACAAAAGTGACAGACTATTTAAACACACGTAGTAAAGGAAAAGTGAAACATGGGCTCTAAGAAAATAATTGGGGCACGAATCATTAATTTGAAGCAAAATTTGTGGCAATCAAACAGCTCCGACAAATATGGTTAAGCCTTGAGTTATGCAAAGTGCCCCTTGACCAATTCACAGTTGAGAAGATTTGAGATTAATGATCGGACAAATTTTTCTCTTTGTCGATACCATCCCTTTATCAATAGAACATCTAAAGATGATATTTTGCCGAGAATTTGATTATTACCCACGGCGCATAAAAATGTTCTTTCCGTTGACACGAAATTCCTGGATGGACAACAGGCCTTATGGAATAAATAAACGAGTTGATTAAAGGCAGACGACATGAACTTGTTTTGCAAATTACCGACATTATTTTGATAAAGCTTTCGGCGAAAAATGAGCTGCAGGCAACATTCGGCTTTGCGCAAGTTAGCGGGCTGGGAAGCAACGGCCATTCGGCTGGTAAGTAATTCTAATGATCTTTTTATGTATTTGGCCGTAAGTAAACAAAGTTTTGACTGGCGAGCGACAGGAACACCAGAATACTGACGCTACTTAAGCCAGGACGTTAGCGGCAGATTGAGACCTGAAAATGACAATCAGTGATACCATGTTGTTATTTGTTCAATAGTCTAAAAAAGGGCAACGATAGAATAGACAATTTTAAATTACGTTCATAGCTCACTGGTTGACTCAAATGCTTAATTGTATTGACTGGCGGAGGCTGCAACTAAGTTGACTACTTCTAAATTTTTCTCTTCCGAGTTTGAAAAAGACCTTAAAAGCATATGCCAATTCCTCTGCAATATCAATGATTAAAAATATTGAGACTGACTCAACGAAATACTTTTGGCAGAAAGACTTTTTAAGGGAGCTATATTAGTTAATTCAAACCAAGTGAAGATCACATTGCTAAGGCAATATCATAAGCATGTTAACGTACAAAACGGACAATCATGGTAAAATCAAAAGAAATAAAATACTTAAAAGTAAAAGGGAAGTGTTTTTCCACTCCTAAGTTTGATTCATCAGGACAATATGCAATAATCAAATGACCTATGCTTGTGGCTTGTACCTTGGTCGACAATGTTTGTATCTTTTAAATGATACGTGGACTTTGGTAAAGATGGAAACGAGTTGTATTATGGCGATTGAACCAGCCGCTAACGGGAGTTTGGCAAAAATACGGGCTGACGTAAACCGTGTTTCATCGTTCGGTTTCAAACATGCTTGCATCTGCATATCAGCTTGACATTAAAGAAGAAATTGAAGCTGTAGGATATATCATCAACTTTTTATCCTTTACTCAGCAGCGGTTAGCCGGGCTTGACGGAACCACAGAGATACTTACCGTACTTCGCCAAGCTCTATCCGTTACTGATCTTAGGAATGTTCTTGAATCCCCTTTGCATTTTGCTGCTTATGTTGCCTCCTTCGTCGGCACTCATAAGGGTTGCCCCAGTCCCTCAATTAAATATTTCCTTCCTTTTCTTTGCACATGTCTTCATCACACTAAGATCATCATCATCACTGCTCCTTCCGGCGCCGGTAAAACTTCTATCACCAAACATTTGCTGAAAACTTTTCCGGATAAACTGGCTTTTCAATTTCTGCTGCTACCCGGCAAAAGAGGAGTATGAAAAAGATGGCGTTGATTATTATTTTATGAGTGTGGATGATTTCAAAGAAAAAGATTCAGCACAATGACATTTGTAGAATGGGAAATGGTGTATGAAGGGAAAATATTATGGCACATTAAAATCGAGAGATCCATCGGCATCTGGAAAGAAGAAAAAGTTCCTTTGCTTGATATAGATGTGCAGGGTGCCGTGCATGTACAGCAGCAGCATCGGGAACAATGCTCTTTCTATTTTTATTGAGCCTCCTTCGGTGGATGAATTGAAAAAAGACTCAGCAGCCGCGGCACAGAAACCCCGGAAAGTCTTGCCACCCGTTTAAATAAAGCCACTTATGAGCTTTCATTTAAAGATCATTTTGATAAAGTGATCGTAAACGATGATCTTGAAAAGCCTGTAAAGAAGCCGTTGATATAGTTTCAGATTTCATTGCTTCCTGACCTCTGGCTTCCCCATTTCCTGTATTTACTTACTTAGTACTTATATACTATAACATCTTCGCCTGCTTTTTCTATCTTTACTGCCCCATGTTTGAAATACGTATCGTTATATGGTTTGTTCTTACCATCCTGCTGATGGGTTTTTTGCAGGAATTGAAATGGCATTTTACAGCGCCAACCGCATGAGCATTGAACTGAAAAAAAGCAAGGAAGGGCCAGCGGACAAATATTGGATCAGTTCATTGATCACCCGGTTTATTTTCTCGGCACTACACTGATCGGCTTCAATGTTTTTCTTGTATTCTTTCGGATTACAAATAAGCAAGGTGATGGAACCATTATGGATCAGGCTTGATGTGGGCTCTGATTCTGTTCGCATATTAATAGAAATACTTTTATCAACTTTTCTTGTCCTTGTATTTGCAGAATTTCTTCCCCGTGCTATTTTTCGTGCAAGAGCAAATGTATTGCTAAGCCGGCTGGCCCAGTTGATCGATATTTTTTACCAGATGTTTTACCCGATCGCTGCCGCCTGCATTGCACTGGCCAATTGGTTGCTTAAATATGTTTTCAATGTAAGAGTTGATGAAAAGAAAGAAGTGTTTGGCAAAACGGATCTTGAACATCTTTTCCGGCAGGCAAAAGAAGCAGAAGATGAAAAACAACCTTTGAACACAGAGTTTTTTGAAAATGCTCTTGAGTTACCAAAGATCAGGATACGTCAAAGTCTTGTTCCACGTAAAAGAAATTGTCGGTATTGATATCAAAGAATCAATTGATGCTCTGCGACGACTGCTTATTGAAACCAAGTTATCACGCATAGTTGTTTTTGAGGGCAACATCGATCATATCATCGGTTATGTTCATCAACTGGATATGTTCAAGCGGCCAGCAACTATTCAATCTGTATTATTACCGATCCCCGCAGTACCTGGAAAGCATGAGTGCCACTGATCTTATCAATAAGTTTACCCGTGAAAGAAAAAGTATTGCATGGGTAGTGGATGAATTTGGCGGTACCGCCGGCATCATTACCATGGAAGATGTGCTGGAGGAAATTTTTGGAGAGATACAGGATGAATATGATGTGGAAGAGTTTGTTGAAAAACAAATTGCCGAACACGAATATATTTTCTCAGGCCGGCTGGAACTTGATTATATCAATGAAAAATATGGTTTTGATTTCCCGGTAGATGAAACGGAAACGCTGTCCGGGCTTTATCATTAACTACCATGAAACCATCCCTAAGCAAAAAGAAAGGATCATCATTGCCGACTACGAATTTGACATTATGAATGTAAGTGATACCCGTATCGAGATGGTGAAAGTCAAAAAATTGAAATAAAGAGCCGCCTCCCTGTTTATAACGGGCTTAACCCGTTTATCAATTTATTTTTCTGCGAATCCTTCCGAGAGATTTACCTTTCGTTCATCCAAAAATTAATAATAATATGATACAAGCAAGAAAGTCGCTGCTTTTTGCTGGCAGTGCGGCATGTTTGCGGGCCTTTGCAGTTTTTCGCAAAACAATCCCCTACTACCCTAGGCAGCAAACCCGACACAACAAAAGAGGCTCACCACTGCCTGCTAAACCTACTGTGGCTGATAAAGTGAAGAGCAGTAAAAAACTGGATGGCCTTTTTACTTTATACCAGGATACGGCAACTGGAAGTGTGCAGATGTATGTAAAGAAAAACCAGTTAGGTAAAGAATATATTTACCAGAGTTTTTCAATGGGCGGGCCAACTTCATTGTTCCTCAATCAAAACATGATCCGCACAACATGGGTTATTCAGAATCAAAAAGAATTTTGACAAACTTGAGTTCTCCCAGGTAAATACCAACTTCTGGTATGATCCTGAAAATGCAGTAAGCAAATCAGCTAATGTAGATGTGACAGAAGCTGCTTTTCTATTCAGCAAAAATTGATGGCGAAGATTCAACAGGATTTGTTGTTGCCGGTGATGGATTATTCTTAAGCGAAAACTTGATCCTGTAAAACCGTCGGTTGCACCCGGCCCTGCTGCCGCTCGTATTCAATCTCGGTGGCTTGAATGCCAACTAAATCTGGTTATAAAGCAGTTCGTTCTTATCCAAATAATACAGATGTAATTGTTGAACTGGCTTATGATAATCCTGCTCCATTCAACCAGGGTGGAAAAGATATTACTGATGCCCGTTACAACCGTATTCGTTTCCAACATAGCTTTTTGAAATGCCGGTGAATGATTTTCGTCCACGACTTGACGATCCGAGAGTTGGATATTTCACGCAGGAGATAGATAATCTTACCAGCATTAAAGTAGCATGACTATAAAGATGTGATCAATCGCTGGAATTTGGTAAAGAAAGATCCTTCTGCTGCGCTCAGCGAACCTGTTGAACCAATTGTATGGTGGGTTGAAAACACAACACCTGTTGGAATATCGCCAGACAATTGTGGAAGCTGGTTTGAAATGGAATGAAGCTTTTGAAAAAGCAGGTTTTAAAAATGCAGTTGTAATGAAGATCATGCCTGATGATGCAACATGGGATCCTGCTGATATTCGTTACAATGTTATCCGCTGGGTGTGCTTCGCCTATCCATCATATGGAGCCATCGGGCCCAGTTTTGTAAATCCAAAAACAGGACAGATACTTGGTGCTGATATTACAGGTTGAATGGATGAGTGGTAGTTCAGAGCCCTATAGCGGAAGAGTTGTATGATGTAAAATCGATCAATACAGATCTTCCTTCGATACTCCTTGGTACCAATAAAAATGAAGAAGTAAATTTGTCCGTGAATTCTTAAAGGGAATGGCTTGCACGTCTTGGACAAGAATTGAAAGCACAGTTCACTGCTGGTCTTACAACTATTAGAAGCAACTGGATGCATCTGACGCTGAAATAAAAACACTGCACAAAGAATTTTTGTATTATCTCATCATGCATGAAATGGGACATACAATGGGATTGAATCATAATATGAAGGCAAGCCAGATGCTGAGCCCTGCAGAAGTAAATAATACAGGTATCACTCATGTAAAATGGTTTACAGGGATCGGTAATGGATTATCCTGCTGTGAACGTTTCAACAGATCGCAGCAAGCAAGGTGATTATTATACAACAAAAGCTGGCCCGTATGATCTTTGGGCAATTGAATTTGGTTATACTCCATTTAGCCCTTCGGAAGAAGCAGCTGGTTTGACAAAAATTCTTAGCCGTAGCAATGAACCAGGTCTTGCATTTGATAATGATGCTGATGATATGCGTTCACCCGGTGGTGGCGGAATCGATCCGAGAGTAATGATCAATGATATGAGTAATGATATGGTTGCTTATGCAGAAGACAGGTTTGGCCTGATAAATACGTTGATGGGTAAACTGAAAGAAAAATACAGCAAGCCCGGCAAATCATATGCTGAGCTAAGAGCCCGTTATGGAACTTTGGTTGGTCAAAGAAATGGTATGGCACAATCCTGTAAGCCGTTTATTGGCGGTGTTTATGTTGACAGAAGTTTTTGTTGGACAAGACAACAACCACAAAACCATTTACCCCGGTAAGTGCAGCATATCAGAAAAAGCAATGGCTTTATTAACAAAATATGTTTTTGCACCTGATGCCTTCAAAGGCGATGCGGCATTGTTCCTTTATTTGCAATTACAGCGTCGTGGTTTTAATTTCTTTGGCACTGGCGGAAGATCTGAAAGTGCAAGCGATCATTCTGAATATGCAGGTTGGTTTATTTGCGCATTTGATGAGTCCAAACACATTGACAAGAATCAACAACAGTACATTGTATGGTAATACATATACATGCTGCATGATATGATGAATGACCTGACAAATGCTGTATTTGCTGCTGATCTGAAAACAAATGTGAATTTATACAGGCTTAATTTGCAAACAGAATATGTAAAAGGTCTTGCAGCAATCGTGTCTGCACCTGTTAGCCCTTATGACAATGCATCAAAAGCTGCCATGTATAATACGCTTAAAAAGATCAAAGGAATGCTGGCAACAGCGGTTTCTACAGATGAACAAACACGGGCACACAGAGCAAATCTTGTATTTATAATAGACAAGGCACTCTCCGTTAAATAACAAATGGCATCTAATTAAATAAACCCCGGCAATATGCCGGGGTTTTTCATTTTATGAAAATGGGTTGACAATTGCCCGCCTCCGCTACTTATATTTGCGATTCTAATTAATTCAGATGGCGTTAAAATTATTTGGAAGAAAAAAAGATGACGAAAAAGCAGAAATGTCTTTTATTGATCATCTTGAAGTTCTTCGTGGGCATTTATTTCTGTTCTGTGCTTGCTACATAGCCTGCAGGAGCAATTGTCTTTATAGTTTATAATTCATTCTTTGTCCGTGAAGTGCTGATGGGTCCCACTCATGCAGATTTTCCAACTTACAAATGGCTTTGCAAACTAGGTCATACTATCGGGCTTGGCGATAATATGTGTATGAAAGATATCGGGCTTGAAAATGCAAAGCACTTCAGTAAGCGGACAATTCAGCATGTATTTCACCTTGATCTTTGTTGGTGGCATCATTGTGGCTTTCCCCTATATATTCTGGGAGTTCTGGCGTTTTATAAAACCCGCCTTAACAAAAAAGGAATTATCAAAAACAAGAGGTGTTATCTTCTGGGTTTCTTTTTATTTTTCTTGGAATAACATTCGGCTATTTTATAATTGCTCCATACACAGTAAACTTCTTTCGCCAACTTTCAATTGGATGATAATATTGAGAATCGCTGGACAATTACGAGCTATATTGATACGCTGGTTCCATTAATACTTGGAACCGGCCTGGCTTTCCAGTTGCCGTTGGTTATGTTCTTTCTTGCAAAAGTTGGTTTAATCGAGCCCTGATTTTCTGCGTCGCAACCGAAAATATGCGATCGTTATTATTTTAATTTTAGCCGGAATTATTACTCCTCCAGATGTTATTAGCCAGGTTATCTGCACACAATTCCGCTTATGTTATTGTATGAAATAAGCATTATGGTTAACAGCTAAGAGTGCAAAAAGAAAAGCATTAGAAGAAAAAGAAGAATGGAGTTAAAAAGTTCTGATTTCGCGAGTCCAGAGTCCGTTAACTTTGTGAGGCAATTTCGGATCTTTCACTTTTTAAAATTGCAATTATGTCTTCATCATTTGATCTGAGCAAACCGGTTGCCATTGGCAGTGATCATGCAGGATATGATTTTAAAGAAGAGTTGATCTCCTTCCTGGAAGCCAAAGATCTTACTTACCACGATTTTGGCACTCATTCAAAAGACTCAGTTGATTATCCTGATTTTGCTCATCCTGTGGCTAATGCAGTTGAAAAAGGAGAAGCATCATTTGGAATACTTCTTTGTGGCAGCGCTAATGGCGTTGCTATTACAGCAAATAAACATAAAGGAATTCGTGCTGCTATTTGCTGGGGCGAAGAACTGGCTAAACTGTCAAGAGAACATAATAACGCCAATATACTTTGTATTCCCAGCACGATTTGTACGTGAAGGAGATGCAGAAAAAATGGTGCAGCTGTTTATAAACACTCCTTTTGAAGGCGGCCGTCATCAGCTCAGGGTTGAAAAAAATTGCTGAAGGTTGCTGACCCAATGGCTATCTGATACCTTTCATCCATTTAAGGTTTCTTTAAAAACAATCAGGCTTATATTTGAGCCCCTGAAAATTGTTTTTAACATAAAATGAGCTGTTGGCTCAAACAAAAATTTTAAAAATCACATGAAAAACTACGCTATTGATGATCGCTTTGCTTCCGCTTCTTGCAGTTACTGCGCAAAAGAAAAATAAAACGATGGAAAAGGCCGGCAACTCTATTACTGCTGCCGATCTGAAAAAACATCTTTATATAGTTGCCAGCGCTGATAATGAAGGAAGAGATACTCCATCACCCGGTTTGGAAAGAGCAGCTAATTATATCGAGCAACATTTCAGATCGATCGGCCTGAAACCAGGAAATGGTGATAGCTATCGTTTGACTTACCCGCTTTATAAAGATTCCGTGCTTTCTTCATCATTAAGTGTAAATGGAAAATCTTTTGAACTGACTAAAGACTATCTGAATAATAATAGTAATTATTCATTTGAACTTCCTTCTTCAGAAGTTGTGTTTGCTGGCTATGGAATTGTAGATGATAAAATGGACAGCTATAAAGATCTTGATGTACGTGGCAAAGTTGTTTTAATTATAGAAGGCACACCGGCTGATTATAAATCTGCACAAACAGGAGATATGAGCCCGGACAGACATTTGGAAAATTACAAAGTGCATCAAAGAAAGGAGCAGTAGCTGTATTACTTGTTTCAAAATCACTAGCAGACCTGCAAATAATCGTGGAGCCGGTTGGAGTCTTAATGGTTATAGATCTAATTTCAACCCCCAGTTATTTTATATTTCTGAAAAGGTAGCGACAGAGATCATGGGAGAGGATGGAAAAGGAATTTTTGATAAAATGACCGCTAATTCATTACCAGGAAAAACTTATAAGGCAAACATTGATCTTGCTTTTCAAAAAACAACAATAAAAACACAGGTAAGCAATGTAATGGGATTGCTTGAAGGAACAGATAAAAAAGATGGTATGTTCTTATCACGGCACATTACGATCATGTGGGTAAAAGAGACACTGTTATTTATTACGGCGCTGATGATGATGGTAGCGGCACTGTAAGTGTCCTGGAACTTGGCAGAAGCATTTGCAAAGCAAAAGCGGAAGGCAATGGTCCACGCCGCAGCATCGTATTTATGACTGTAAGCGGTGAAGAACATGGATTATGGGGTTCTGCTTATTATGCAAATCATCCTGTTTATCCCTGGAAAAACTACAGTTGACCTGAAACATTGATATGATCGGTCGCATAGGAAATGATTACATGAAGGATAAAGACTCTGCTAATTATGTGTATGTGATCGGTGATAATAAACTCAGTTCAGATCTTACTCCTATTACAGAAGCTATAAATGGTACTTATACGAAACTTAAACTTGACAGAAAATATAATGATCCAAAAGACCCAAATCGTTTCTACTATCGTAGCGATCATTACAATTTTGCTGAAAAAGGAGTACCGAATCATTTTTATTTCAATGGCGTTCACCCGGATTATCACAGGCCTACGGATACTCCCGATAAGATAAATTATTCTTTGATGGAAAAAAGGGCAAAACTGGTTTTTTATACGGCTGTAGAGATGGCAAACCGGGAAGGAGATGCTTAAAAGAGATATGCCGCTGGAATCTCAAAGGGCTTTTTTAAGATTTAGGTTGAATTACTAAAAAAGAGAAAAACTTTTATTTATTTCGCTTTTATAAAATGTGCAGGCCATATAATGAGATCAAACTGAACAAAATCCGACCTTTTATCAAAGAATAGCCGACAATCATGTCGACTATTCCGAAATGTACCGAACACAGGAGACAATACAGCTTAATAAACGGCTTCGTAAAACCCGCAATATTTTATTGATCTGTGCTTTGGCTTTTGTTGGCAGGCGCAGGCGTTTTTGGATAATGCCTGAAACCTCGTTTACTACAAAAGATTTCCTTGTATATCTTGGACTTGCTGCTGTAATGATCCTTTTATCAATGTACAGCAATAAACAACCATTTTCTCTCCTTGTTTCAGCTCTTGTTATTTGTGTTGGTTTTTGGGGATTTGAAATATTTCTAAATAATATCAATGAGCTTGTGATCGAAACCTCGATCCATAAGCTTTTCATTGTTTCAATACTTGTTTGGTGTTTTCATTCTTCAAGAGAAGCTGAAATAATAAGAAAGGAACTTCATTTCTCCTGATTTTTAACATTTTAAATATTTTACACTCTCGCCTAAGGCGAGGTTTTATTTTGCATTAAACCTTAGGGCAACCGCCCGGTCTATTTACTCGTTATCCTTTTACATACCCTTTGATCGCAGACGCTAATCCTTACCTTCATCATAAATGAAAACCCCGAATAAATCCGGGGTTTTTATTGTTGAATAGAGTTGTTGTTGTACAAGAGTGCGACGCAACAGAAGCTTAATAGTAGTAATACATGCTGATGACATAAATAATCATCAACAAATTTCTATTACCATCCCAACAAGTAAGCAAATATCAACGGCACTACGATCGTTGCATCACTTTCAACAATGAATTTTGGAGTGTCAATTCCTAATTTACCCAGGTGATCTTTTCATTTGGCACTGCACCGGAATAAGAACCGAATGAAGTTGTAGAATCACTTACCTGGCAGAAATAACTCCAGAAAGGAACATCGTGCCACTCGAGATCCTGGTACATCATGGGCACAACACAAATGGGAAAATCGCCGGCAATACCGCCACCTATTTGAAAGAATCCAACGCCTTTGCCTGCACTGTTAGGCCTGTACCAATCTGCCAACCACACCATGTATTCAATCCCGCTTTTCATGGTGGTGGCTTTCATCTGGTTCTTTATAATATAAGAAGCAAAAATATTTCCCATCGTGCTGTCTTCCCACCCGCCAACAACGATCGGAAGATTTTTTCTGCTGCCGCCATCATCCAGCTATCTTTCGTGATCGATCTCATAATGTTCTTTCAATACGCCACTGAGCAACATTTTATACATGAACTCATGCGGAAAATATCTTTCGCCTTTTATCATCAGCATCTTTCCATAATTTATGTATGTGTTTTTGAATGCGGCGGAATGCTTCTTCTTCAGGAATGCAAGTATCAGTAACACGGTTATAATGATTTTCCAAAAGATCCCATTCATCCTGCGGCGTTAAGTCACGATAATTAGGAACTCTTTGTAATGACTATGTGCTACAAGATTCATGATGTCTTCTTCCAAATTGGCGCCTGTGCAGGAAATGATATGTACTTTATCCTGCCTGATCATTTCTGCCAACGAAATACCAAGCTCGGCAGTACTCATGGCGCCGGCAAGTGTTACCATCATTTTGCCGCCTTCCAATAAATGTTGTTCATAGCCTTTAGCAGCATCTACTAATGCGGCTGCATTAAAATGACGATAATGATGTTGAATGAATTGTGAAACGGGGCCTTTGCTCATTTTATGATTTTTAAAAATCCGCCTTCAGATCATCAATACCGTGAGACAGTGCAGGAAGGCCGCAAAAATAAATTTTTAAAGAACTATTGATTAAAAATAAAAACCCCGACTAAGAGGTCGGGGGCACACCACATGCTCTCGAAAGAACTGCGTTTATTTAATTTTTTCAACACGATTATATTGCCTGATGGGCTTGCTTTTAATAAATATTTTTTATTCTTTTCGTCTGCCCGTATCTGGTAATAGGTTTCATTATTACGATTTATCTCGGTTATGCCGAAGAAATCTGCACCTGCATATCTCTTTATCCAGGGTCCTGATAACTGAGATCGGCAATTGGTTATAAAGAATGTTTCTTGCTGTGGTCACTAACTCTGCATCTGAATTATACCAGGCCATAACTCCCTGGTCATTTATTAAAAAATTTACTCTGGGTTAAATTCCCCTTCACTTCCCACTTTAGCATTTTTTGCAAAAGAAAATTCTTTTTGAAATGCAGATAAAATTTTGGGATCAACATCGGCTTCTTTCACTTGCCATCACAGCTGTTACCGCCAATTATCAAAAATGCAAACAGTGTCAAAAATGTCTTTTTCATAATTCAAAGGTTTAATGGTTTACGGTTTTCTCGAATTTCTTAGAAGGATAAGTAAGGTGAGTGACGCATAACGAATATAGCAGAACAAATAACTGAAGTCAATTGAATTGTGTCCAAGGACTCTTCGAGATTAATGGAGGCATGTGTTAAAGTGATTAACGTCTGCGCTGTTTATAGTGATTAACAATCATTCATACTTTAAAATAAGAAGTCCCGCCTATAGGCGGGACTCTTAATTTACCACACACCAAAACTAACTTGCTTGTCAGATCTTTTTGTTCTTACTATATGTACTCCAGCTTCCACCATTACTTGAATGCATCACCAATTTTGAATCTGCCGTTTCAAGTGTTACATAATAATGAAGGCCTTCGCTATTGCTTACTTCAAAGAGGTTCGCTGATCCAATATTTGCTATAATCATTTTTCAGGTCAGCAAAGAGATTAACAGGTAATTGAATGTGAGCTGATATATCTTTGCAACGCTCAACAATTCGCCCATCTACATTATAAAAAGCAAAATATTCGCTGCTCATTCATCGTAAAAGGCAGCTCTGAAATAATTGTTACCCGTTTCCCATTCTACATCTTGTGCATTTGTAAACTCAGTTTTAAATGATGCCAGCACTTTTCTGGGAAACTCTTTCACTCGGGTATGCACTGCAGACTCCCATTGTTGCTACAAGACCCAGCACTAATAATATCTTTTTCATATCTCAAAAGTTTAATTGGTTTTAGATGAAATCTTTTACTTGTTATTTGTTTTGTATCAGTTTGACGTTTCAAAGGTATAATTTGGTTACACTCGGCGACAAGCCAATTGTGATTGATGGGCATGATTGTTAATGCAGAGTGAAAGAATAAGAATGAATGTGAACATGTATCCGTTATTAATACCGTCAGAACTATTTTAAACTCCATTCATCATGTAAGTATAGTATGACCGTGAAATGTGAAAGTTTTTATAACAAATGAATAAAGCGGAAACTGGATCGATTTAAACCTGTAACAACTGCATTTTTCTTTCGTATTATCTTTAGCCTATGAATTATTTGGCTCATGCATATCTTTCTTTTAATAAGCCGGGTATATTGGTGGGCAACATGATCAGTGATTTTGTAAAAGGAAAGAAGAAGGTATGATTATCCTGAGCAAATACAACAAGGAATTGCGGTGCACCGTGAGATCGATCGGTTTACTGATGCTCATCCGGTAACAAAAGAGGCAAAGGAGATCTTTCGGCCAGCTACTGGCTATATGCTGGTTCATTGATGGATGTGGTATATGATCATTTTCTTGCCCTTGATGAAAATGAGTTTACAGATGAAAGTTTAAAAGCATTTACAATTAATACCTATGCTTTGCTTGACCAGTTCACAGATCAATTTCCGGAAAAATTCAGTAGAATGTACCCGTATATGAAAGCACAAAACTGGCTGTATAATTACAGGTATCGGCAGGGAATAGAGAAAAGTCTTGCAGGAGTGGTGCGAAGGGCAAAATACCTTGAAGAAAGCGATACTGCCTATTTCCTGTTCAATGAACATTATGATCAGCTAAAGAGTTTATACCAGTTATTTTTCCCGGAGCTTAAACATATGACTGTAAATTTTCTGAAACAATTTGACCATTAGCGCAACGATTCAGCTCTATAAATTCGTCATAAGACTATGAAACTGTTATTTTTGTCATTTTAAACCTCCATTTATGCGCAAAACTTCCATTCTCGTTTGTTTCCTTATTTCTTTTCTTTTTCTCTTTCACAATCATCCAAGCTGCCTGAAGTTGATAAATCACCGATGGATGTAAGTTATTATCCTAACAATTATCCAATTCTTAAAATTTCAAAATAAAGCAACTGAACCCCTTGTTGCCAGGATACTTTATAGCCGTCCGCAAAAGCAAGGCAGAAAAATTTTTGGTGAGTTAGTGGAGTATGGTAAAAGTATGGAGGCTTGGCGCCAATGAAGCCACCGAAATAGAATTTTATAAAGACGTAAAGATCGGCGGTAAAAAAGTTCCTAAAGGCCGTTATACTCTTTATGCCATCGTAAGTGAAAACGTATGGACGATGATACTCAACAAGGATACCGATACCTGGGGCGCTTTTAAATACGATTCAAAAAAGATGTGCTAAGAACAGATGTGCCAGTACAAAAAACAGATGAGGTTGTTGAAAGCATGTCAATGTTATTTGAAAAATCCGCCACTGGAATTTCGCTGATCATTGCATGGGAACAAGTGAAAGTTGCCCTGCCAATCACTTTATAAAAGAGCTATGAAAAAATTTTATTAGCTGCACTGTTACCGGTTTTATTTTTTAGTTGCACTGAACCTGAAAAAAACCTGCTGGTAATGATACTCCATCCAAATCGGAAGCCACTGTAAAAGTGCTTCCACCGGTCAGCAATTATACCAATCCCGACCGTTCGCCAATGGATATGGTGTATTTCCCTACTGATTATCCATTATTAAAAATGGCAGGCAAAACAACTACGCCGCCATTAATGAGAATTATTTATAGTCGTCCTCAAAAACAAGGACGGCAAATTTTTGGTGGACTTGTACAGTATGATATACCATGGCGGCTGGGTGCCAATGAAGCTACAGAAATAGAATTCTTTTCTGCTGCAACTGTTGCCGGCAAAACCGTTAAAGCCCGGTCGTTATATTTTATACTGCATTCCGCAAGAAACAAAATGGACATTTGTTCTCAATTCAAATTTATATAGCTGGGGTCTTGAACAAAACAGGCTAAAGTGACCTGATGCAGTTTGAAGTGCCTGTTGAAAAAACAAATCTCGCTATAGAATACTTCCACGATTGCATGCGAAAAAAATCAGAAAAAAGCACTGCGCTGATATTTCTTGGGATGATGTAAAAGCAAAACTGCCGGTAAGTTTTTAGAATTTTTTATTTGCCGGCTTTTGTTCCCTGGTTAAGCTTCTTGTGCGTCGCACTCTTCGTGCTATCAATAATTCTATTCATCTTTAGTTCTCACAGAATTTCACAGATTTACACAGAAGTTCTAATCTGTGAACATCCTTGTCATCTGTGAGTCGCTATTCAGCTATTTATTTACTTACTTTACATGTATGTGCGGAATAGCAGGTATCATATCCAATAATAGTTCACTTATCACAGCAGACCGTATAAAAAAATGACGGATGCGCTGGCTCACCGCGGACCAGATGCTGAAGGACATTGGATGAATTCAACAACTGCATTGGGAAATCGCAGGCTTGCGATCATTGATCTTAGCAATGCCGCCAATCAACCAATGCATTATCTCCAACGCTACACTATCATTCACAATGGTGAGATCTACAATTACATTGAACTAAAGAAGAGCTTGCAGAAAAAAGGTTATTCTTTTATTTCAAGATACGGATACTGAAGTGATCGTTGCTGCTTATGATCGCTGGAAAGAAGAATGTGTCGATCATTTTGATGGCATGTTCGCTTTTGCTGTTTGGGATGAAAAGAAAAAGAACTTTTTGCGGCAAGAGACAGGTTTGGCGAAAAACCATTTTTTATTTTTAGATAATGAACAATTTGTTTTTGCATCGGAAATGAAAGCATTGTGGGCAGCCGGTATTGAAAGAAAAGTGAACTTGAAACTTGCTTTTTAATTATTTAACGATCGGTTATGTAGATAACCCAAATATTCCGGAAGAAACTTTTTTCGAAAATATTTCCAAACTACCTGCAGCTTCTTTTCTTAAATTTTCAACTTCTAACTTTCAACTTTCAATTTCCAATTACTGGGATATTGAAGTAGAAAATGAAAATAAAAAAGATCTCTGATGCCGAAGCGATAGAACAATTTGGTTTCTCTTTTCCAGCGATCAGTTCAACGAAGATTAAGGAGTGATGTGCCTATTGGCACAAGTCTAAGCGGAGGATTGGATAGCTCATCCATAATTGCAACCTTGCATTCACTTACATCTCACAACTCACCACTAACGGCTTTCACTTCCGTCTTCCCCGGCTTCGAAAAAGATGAATCAGCATTTGCAAAACTCGTAGCATGATAAATTTCATTTACAGCATTTCACTACAACACCAGATGCAGCTACATTACATAACGATCTTGAAAAACTTTTTATTACCAGGAAGAGCCGTTTAGCTCCGGCAGTATTTATGCGCAGTATAAAGTGTATGAATTGGCAAAACAAAATGGAATAAAAGTTTTACTCGATGGACAAGGCGCTGATGAAACATTAGCCGGCTATCATAAATACTATAAATGGTATTGGCAGGAGCTTTTCAGAAAAGAAAACTTATATCAAGTCGGTGAATTGAATGCAGCGAAAGAATTAGGCATCACTGAAAAATTTGGATGGAGGAACCGGATCGCCGCTTTATTTCCCGAGTTTGCTACTCTTTTTTTAGAAAGACACTATTTATTGAATGCATTAAGACACGAAGACCTTACAAAAGATTTTACGCAATTACAAAGTAAAGAAGCCTATTATATCACACCGGAGATATTCAGTCTTAATGGGGTCTTATATTTCAATACATGTATGCACGGACTTAGAAGAATTACTTCGCTATGCCGACAGAAACTCAATGGCGCATGGACGGGAAGTTCGTTTGCCATTTCCTGGACCATGAGTTAGTTGAATTTATTTTTCTATTACCTGCAAATTTTAAGATCAGGAATGGCTGGACAAAATGGTTGCTGCAGAAAACATATGAAAGACAAAGTCTGCCCAATGAGATCGCTTGGCGAAAGGATAAGACTGGTTTTGAACCGCCGCAGGAACAATGGATACAAAATGATAAAGATACAGGAATTGATCAGGGATGCTAAAAAATACTCGTAGATGAAAAGATCCTTAAACCTGAAGTAATAGATAAAAAGATCGAAGCGAAGACCTGCACATGAAGCGGCTAATTATGACTGGCGTTATCTCACATCTTCACTTTTTATTTAAATAAAAGCAATCCCGCCAAGGCGAGACGACTATTTATATTCATCTTATTTGTTGACACTTATGTCCTGCCAGACCTAAGCTTTCTTGATATTTTTGTTCCAGTTCAAGACTTCCCCAATTATCTGATTCTGATAATATACCAGTTTTTCTCATCCTGCATGGTTATGTGATAGGATACCCCATCTTCCGTAGATAATTCTGTTACACCATAAACAGATTTACCAGCATACCTCTTTTGTAGTTTTGTCAGAATATTGATCGGAAGATTTTCTTGTGAATAATAGCGGGTTGTTCTAAGCAAGTTTCCATCCTGTATCATAAATTGCTCTTGATATAATTTCGGATTGTTTAAAACTTGCTTCATATAAATTTTGCACTTCATGCCATACAACATCGGTGGCCTTCATAAAATGTTTCACTAAATGCTTTTAAAACTTTTCAGTTACTTCCGGTGGATTGGATGCCTGCATGCACTAAGTGCAGCAAACAGGCAGGTTAAGATTATTAACTTTTTCATGGTTTATACTTTTTGATTAAGAAATTCTGACTATGTACAAGTTATAGCTAGTTACACTACATGAGAAGACAAGCAGTTTATCTGTCATCGGCAACGCCAGGTTATTTTGTAAGAGGCTATAAAAAATCCCAATACTTCTCAAGCATTAAAAAATTGTGTTCAAAAATATTTTCAATTGCCTGAAGCATGATTTGACCTGGTCCAATTTGTCCGTTAAGTCTTTGTTAAGTGAAATTTTATCGATGATGAATGGTAAACAACCGATTTGCCTGATATTCCACATCTTTGCAGACATTCAAAATTCAAACATGAAAGAAGCAACAAAATATATTCATGCAGGCGCCGAACCCGATCCATCTACTGGTGCGATAATGACCCCTATCTATCAAACAAGTACTTATGTACAGGAAGCTCCCGGTAAAAACAAAGGTTATGAATATGCCCGCAGCCAAAATCCAACACGTACAGCGCTGGAAAAAGCATTTGCAGAAATTGAAAATGCAAAATATGCGTTGGCCTTTAGCAGTGGCGTAGCCGCAACTGATGCAGTAATAAAATTATTAGAACCCGGTGATGAAGTGATCTGCGGCAATGATATGTATGGAGGAACTTATCGCTTATTTACAAAAGTGTTTGAAAAATTCGGTATCAAGTTTATCTATGTTGATACGACAAAGGTTTCTAACATTTCTGCATCCATAACAGGTAAAACAAAACTTGTTTGGCTGGAGACTCCCACGAATCCATTAATGAATATTACTGATATTGCTGCAGTGGCTGCCCTTACAAAACCTAAAAAATTTTGCTGGCAGTTGATAACACTTTTGCATCACCTTATTTACAAAACCCTATTGATCTCGGTGCAGACATTGTAATGCATTCTGTAACCAAATATCTTGGCGGGCATAGTGATGTAATACAAGGCTCGCTGATGATGAGATAGTCTTGAACTGAGAGATAAATTATATTTTATTCAAAAAGTTGCGGCGCTGTGCCCGGACCAATGGATTGTTTTCTTGTGTTGCGTGGAATAAAAACACTGCATGTAAGAATGAAAGCTCATTGCGAGAATGGGGCAAAAATTGCACATTGGTTAAGAAAACATCCAAAGATCGGAAAAGTATATTGGCCGGGTTTTGAAGATCATCCCGGATCATGCAGTTGCAAAAAAACAAATGCGTGATTTTGGTGGCATGTTAAGCTTTGTTTTAAAGAATGATAGCGTGGAAGAAGCAATGAGAGTGCTTTCTTCTACAAAACTTTTTCATTGGCAGAAAGTTTAGGTGGCGTGGAAAGCCTTATCAATCACCCTGCTTCGATGACACATGCTTCAATACCAAAAGAAGAAAGAATTAAAAATGGGTTAAGTGATTCATTGATCCGCTTAAGCGTTGGCATTGAAGATGCAGATGACCTGATCGATGATCTCGCAAAAGCAATTGGCTAATTTTATTTTGGTATGGTGCTTGCAATTATGGGGTATAAACTTTTATACCATGAATTCTCTTTATACCTCGTAGCCAGTAATCCTTATCATTGGTTGGTTATTGGGCTTCTTTCGTTTTCATGCAGGCTCACATCATCCATGTATCTAATAGTAATTAGCTGTGATTGCGATCATTATTACGCCTTATCCGTGGCAGAGATCCTGTCTGAAAAATATAGCGCCGGCATTATACTGAATTTTTACAGTCATCTTTCTAAGAATTGACTGATTAAATTTGCATGATGCCGGTGCACCTAAAACAATTTTGGATAGCAAAGTAAAAGAATACAATCAAGCCGGCATTTATTAAAGATGATCCATTATCGATCCCACACCTCTTTACAAAAAAACAAGATATAGAGATCGCAGGTTTCTTTGCGGCAGTATTTGCATGGGGAAACAGGACAACAATCATTAGAAAAAGTAAAGAGTTAATGCAGCGAATGGATAATTCGCCTTATGCATTTGTAAAAGATCATTCAGCAAAAGATCTAAAAAGCTGAAAGGTTTTAAGCACCGCACTTTTCACGAAGATGATCTCTATTACTTTATTGAATTTCTTCATCAGCATTACTCAAAACATGATTCTTTGGAGTTTGCTTTTTTCCCCATTCCTGGTCTTGATACTGAACATGGGTTGACTCACTTTAAAAATATTTTTTTCGTCAGAACATTTAAAGAGAACAGAAAAACATATTTCTTCTCCATTGCAAAAATCAACTTGCAAAAGATTAAATATGTTTTTGAGATGGATGGTAAGAAATGATAACAAGGGAGTAGATTTTGGCTTATGGAAAAACATTTCTCCTTCACAACTTATTTGTCCAATTGATGTACATGTAGCAAGAGTTTCAAAAAAATTAGGCTTGCTAAAAAGAAAACAGGTAGATTGGCTGGCAGCAATAGAGCTTACTGATGCATTAAGGAAATTAGATAAGCATGACCCGGTGAAATATGACTTTGCCTTGTTTAATCTTAGGCAGTGATTGAAAAATTTTAACTCTCACAGATGGACACAGATCAACACAGATTTGATCCCGATACTCCGGCAATCACTGGAAATTGATTTGCCTGAAAACATTTCTTTTGACTTGTTAAAAGAGCGGCTTTCATCTCATATAAATTTTCTTATTCAATCTGATTTTCAAAAGTTAGTATCCATTTTATACCGGGTGGATGTAAAAGTGAATCCAAACTCAAACATTTATTAAAAGAAAACCAGGGCTTTGATGCAGCCAGTATTATCACTGATTTGATCATAGAAAGACAGTTACAGAAAATAAGATCACGGCAGGAATACCGTAATGATGAAAATATTAGTGAGGATGAAAAGTGGTGAATAACGAATGGTTCACAGATGACACGCCTGCCTGCCGGTAGGCAGGGATGTTCACGGATAAAAACTTCTGTGTAAGTCTGTGGAATCTGTGAGAAGATTTAAAAGAGGAATAGAATTGTTGCAGTACAAGAGTGCGACGCAAGTAAAGTCAAATAGTAGCAATACAGCTGGCTACATAATTACTTCTTCTCAAACATCAGCTCCTTCACCTTCTCTTTATCTTCTTTTTCATTTCTAAGATCGAACATGGTACCGAAAACATGATCCCAAATGGTAGAGCTTACCCCATAACCATTATGCTCGTTCTTGTAATGATGAAGATGATGATTTCTCCAAAGAGGTTTCATCCATTTAAAAGGTGGGTTCCATGCATGAATAGCATAATGCATGGTACCATACATAAGATAACCTAACAAGAAACCGGGAAAGAACATAAATGTATATTGCCTGAGCAATAAATACATCAGTCCGAAAATTGCAGATGCAAGAATAAGACTTGGAACCGGCGGCATGAACAAACGCTGCTTATCTCTTGGATAATGATGATGATTGCCATGCAGAGTGTATACAAATTTTTTTGCCCTGCCGCTGTTTGCCACCATGTGAAACAAAAAACGGTGAGCAAGATATTCGAAATGAACGACCAGAAAAGCATACCTCCTAAAAACGTAAGGATGATCCGAGTTGTTGAAAAACCAAGGCTATTACCGCTGTAATACAACATATATATCATTACTGGTGTATACATACCCCAAATCATCAACGGATGTGTTTTGGTAAGCATTTGAGGTAAGGGTTTTTGAACAACTGCGCCTGCCCTTTATTATGAATTTTTTCGAATTGCATACACTATTTCTTAAAGCCGCAAAGATAAGAAACGAGAGGGTGAATGGTCAATAGTGAGTATGTTTTTATGAGTGGTATTTACTGATTTTAATCATTCGTTAGCAATTGGTCAACTGTCTGAAACTGATAGCCTTTTTGCTTTAAATATTTAATTAATTCAGGCAAACGGGCATAAAATTTATCCGTTCTGCCAGGTCCCGGCGCCGATGTGCATGAGTAAAATAAATCCATTCAATCCGGCTGGTTTTGATCTTTCATAGTCAATGATAGAATTATAGATCGTTTCGCTGCTGCGGTAGTTTTTGTCTTTTGATGTTGTATAGTCTGCATGACTTAGCGTACCGGGTGTATAATTGATCAGTTGTTTATTGAATTCTTCTGCACCAGGCCGCAATAGTATCATTATACCATTCATAAGGCGGTAAAAATAATACTGTGACTTGCTTAATGAAGGTGGGTCACCAGCATTATCACTGATATGACCTAATCGTTCCATTGATCCAAACAGATCATTCATAAATTCTGATTTATCAACTAAGAGGCTGTCTCTTTTGTTCCAATCGCAATACAATAAATGCGCATAAGAATGGTTGCCCAAAAATTTCCATTCTTTGCTAATTGCTTAATGAGTTTATCATTTTTAAGAGTTGTAATAAAACTGTACCGGTAAAAAAGAAAGATGCTTTATTTTTTGTTGTTGCAATGTTTGATTTATGAATTCTACCGCCTTCGGCAAATTCATGTCCGGTAAATACCAATGCAATATTTTTCTTTGTTGAATCGCCACGGATAATTCCGCCATGACTATAAGTGAAGCCTCCATTTCCGGAGGCAGTTACTTTTTGTTTTGCCTTGCGCCTCCTTCGCTGCCAATAAATAAATTAACGAAGCTGTTCCATCCATTGTTGGTTCATTGGTGCTGTAATCTCCATAGTCATCATGATAAACTGCAAGATCGCTTTGAAATTCTTCATACTCATCAGGCTGATAAAGTGTAATGCCGATAAGATTTTTATAAATGCTTGTGTAAACAGGACCATCAACCAAGCCCCCATCGATCGGATAATTTTTAAATGTGTAAATGCAGAATGTGGATCAACGGGAGTATCACCCCATGATGGCAAACCATAGACCATGCTTGTGCCCCATGGATTGCAGCCAAATAGCCAATCGAAATTTGCTTGCTCTAATTCATCAAATGTTTTATCACCGGTTAATTGTTTGTACCAGTAACATTGAATAGCAAATGATGTTGTAAGATTATTACTGCACCAGATAAAAGGAATGCCACGATAGAAATGCATTTTGTTTTGCTTTGTTCCAAACTAGTTCTATTCCTTGCTTTATAATAACCAATAATTGTATCTCTATCTTTTCGTCTTTTAATTGCTTTGGCTAATTCATAATGTCCAATGTTTATAAAAGGATACCATTGATAATGTTTTGCTGTATCTGTACCAAGCCATGGAGTAATTCTTCTTCTTGGCAGCTCGATATAGTAAGCGATGTCATGAATACTAGATCTATATCCGCCATAAATTGTAAAGCATAATACTAAACAGTTGCAGCAGCGCTAATTCCATATCATCTGCCCAATTATCTTCAGCATAGATATAAGGAGATCGAACTGAAGCTGTTTGAGTTACTCCTTTTTTTTAACCCAAAATCCCATGCCGAGAAAGCTTGTCCAATAATAAGATGTCAGACATAGTTAGAAATCTATCTTTTCGAATAGCTAATGAGCCCAAAGCAAATGCACTTGCAAACTTTCCTGCAGTAGAAGAAGTACCTGTTGTATTATTCATAAACTTCCCTCTCTGCTGCGGCTCACCATTTATAAAATATACCGGCCGTTCCAATCCTTTACCATAATAGTTGGTGTCTTCCTTTGGAATTCGCATTCCCATGTGATCACGGTCATCACCAAGTTGATTGAACATCCAATCATCTTTAGGATGCATTTTTAATAACCAATCCAATCCCCATTTTGCTTCATCAAGTACATCGGCCATTCCATTTTTTCCATCTAAGTCCATTTGCTAATTTTTCATCAGTGAAAACAGTTGGAAAATCTCTGTATGCTGCCAGCAGATGATAAGTTGCATTAGCCGATGTTGCACTGTATTGCAAATAATCACTTGCATCATGCCAACCACCAGACAACATCAATATGTGTGCTGTCCTTTATTCCTGCTTTTTCTCCATACAATACATAACCATCATGTGTGTGGCAACTGTCTTTTAAAAATGGATTGAAGCCGCTGCGTTGCTGGCGCATATAACGCAAACAAAAATCTGCGGCGCCTTTGTAAACATTTTCACCAATTTCAAATTCAGGAGATCTTGCTCCGCCTGCTTGCAAATAATACCTGCCCGGTTTTTTAAATGCAGAAAAATTTAAACGATATGTTTGTTTGAAGGGACCATAAGCACCGAATGCTTTTCCAGGTTTTGAAGAGTAGACAATTTTTTTGATGCAGCATCCACCAACTCCATCCGATAGCTAATTACTAATTCCTAAATCCTCTTTACTGCACCATACGGCTACTTTTACTCCACCGGGTTGATAACCGAGTTGATTGATGCGGATCCAGGAATTTGTTTCTGGCTGTTTTGTTGTGAATGCAAATAAGATGATTGCTGCAATGCCGAGCTTTATTCTCATGGGATCAAGTTACGAAATGACAATGGTCAATGGTGTAATGGTCTAAGTTTTGGAAATAGATTTCGCCATTCACGATTGACAAAAGCTGAATAGAATTCCAAAAGTACAAGTGTCGCGACGCAAGGGACGATGATAAGAATTACTGCTGCTGACACCATAAATATTTATCTTGCGCCACTAAATACTTATTCGATGAAATTAGTTTCTTATTTACAGGATGGACATGACAGGTTGGGTGTATTGATCGGTGATCTTGTTTATGATATGGAAGTGCTGCATCCTGACCTTCCAAACAGCATGGGTTTGTTCCTGAATTATTGGGAGGAATCATATCGCAGTGGCGCAGGCAGGAGAAATGATGTTGCGTGAAGGAGAAAGGATCAGCAACAAAGGAATGCCATTAAGTGAATTGCAGTTATTGGCGCCGGTGCCTTTTCCAAGTTCTTGTCGCGATGGTTATGCATTTCGCCAGCATGTGGCGGCGGCAAGAAAAAATCGTAAAGTGGAAATGATACCGGAGTTTGATCAATATCCTGTTTTTTATTTTACCAATCATCATAGCATACAGGGACCGGGTGATGTTCGTTGTATGCCTGATCATTTTGAAAAACTGGATTTTGAACTGGAAGCAGCGATCGTTATTTGTAAACACGGCAGAAATATAAAAGCGGAAGAAGCGGATGAATATATCGGCGGGCTGATGATCATGAATGATCTGAGTGCAAGAAAATTACAGATGGAAGAAATGTTATTGAATCTCGGACCGGCAAAGGGAAAAGATTTTTCAACTGCCATCGGACCCTGGTTAGTGACATTGGAAGAATTGGAAGCATTTGTTGTGCCTTGTAAAGAAAATCATGTTGGTAAAAGCTGGAATCTTGCAATGAAATGCTGGGTAAATGGTGTACAGGTGAGTGAAGGAAATCTTGAGTGATATGGACTGGACATTTGCCGAGATCATTGAAAGAGCTTCTTATGGTGTTGATCTTTTTCCCGGTGATGTGATCGGAAGCGGAACAGTTGGTACCGGTTGTTTTTTGGAATTGAACGGAACCGGAAAATTAAATGATCCGAATTATGCTGAACAATGGTTGCAACCAAATGATGTGGTTGATATGGAAATTGACGGGCTTGGTAAACTAAGCAATACGATAGTTGCCGAAGAAGACGATAGATCTGGAGCATTTTGAAAAATAAAAATAAAAAAGCGGAAACCGAAAGTTGCTTTCATTTCGATTTCCGCCTGGACTTTCGATCTTCTCTTATATCACCACTTTATTTTTTCTTTTTCACTGTTGCATTTCCCCTGTTACTCACTTTACCAAGAAAAGAATCTGAATACTTTTAATTCTTTTTCTGCATTGACTGTTGCAGAGCCAACGCCATTATTTTCAATATCCATTTTTTGTACAACAAAATTTCCTGCATTGATACTGCCAACGCTATTATTCTTTACTACAGCATTTTCTGCGCTGCCTTCAAGTTTTACTGATCCAACACTTTGATTTTCCATGTTAAGTGTTTGTAATGTCATATTAAGACTTACTGAACCAACACTTTGATTTTTAATTTCAGATCATGCAAACTTCAATTTATCATCAGATGAAGTACCGCCAACCATACTGAGCTCCATACTTTTTAAAGTTTTGAAAGTGACATATACTTTCAATTGTTTTTTGCTGTTGAAGTTTGAGTTCTTTTTCATCTTGATCTTAAGAGTTGATCCTTCATTTTCAACAATGAACAGATCCATCAGGTTATCATCAGCTTCTATCCTTACTGATTCTTTATCGCCTTGTGATAGTTGAAGATTAAAAATGCCGCTGGCATTCAGTTCATCAAAAGACTTTACAGTAATGTCTTTTGGTGATCACATTGCCGCTGCCTTCAATTCTGTCTTTGTCGTCGTACTTATCATTCCTTTGGGCCATTGTTGAAAAGCCCATGGCTGTTAATCGCCAGCATTAAAAAAAGATTCTTTCTCATGACTAATTGGTTTTATGTTTTACAATGTATTAAACGAAGTCTTTCGTATAACGAAGATGGGATAATTTAAGTTACATAGCTCAAAAAGAATTTATAAATGGCAAACAGGCGGGTTAAAAGGATTCTAAACCGTTTCAAGGTTTTGGATTCCATCTTTACGGATATTTGTTTTCCTAATTTGATCTATGATCCTCGACCTGAAAGACTTAAAAACAGCCGAAAAACAATATTACCTGCAACATGTTGTGGCGCCACGGCCTGTTTGCTTTGCTTCTACAATTGATAAGGCGGGCAATATAAATCTTAGCCCGTTTAGCTTCTTTAATTTGTTTTCTTCCAATCCACCGATCGTTATTTTTTCTCCGTCACGAAGAGTAAGAGATAACACGACCAAGCATACACTTGAAAATGTAATGGAGGTGCCGGAAGTTGTGATAAACATCGTTACTTATGAAATGGTTCACCAGGTTTCATTGGCAAGTTGTGAGTATCCAAAAGAAATGAATGAATTTGAAAAAGCCGGGTTTACTGCTGAGCCTGCTACATTGGTTAAGCCACCGATGGTAAAAGAAAGCAAAGTAAAGATGGAATGCAAAGTGCTCGAAGTAAAACCGCTGGGCACAGAAGGTGGCGCAGGCAATCTTGTAATATGTGAAGTGCTGAGAATGCATATTGATGATTCGTTACTCGATGAGAATAAAAAAATAGATCAGCGAAAGATCCATCATATAGCAAGACTTGGCGGTGATTGGTATTGTAAAGTGAGATGAAACAAATTTATTTATGGTTCCAAAACCAAATACTGAATTAGGAATTGGTGTCGATGCGTTACCTGAAAGCATCCGCAACAGTGATATACTTACGGAAATGATCTCGGGCATTTGGCCAATGTAAGAGAAATGCCGATCATTGAGCCATCATTTGATGATACTCATCTTAAAAACATCATTCAATACTACAGCTTGAATCCTGATGATATGGAAAAAGAATTGCATGCTTATGCAAAAAATTGCTGGCGGAAGGAAAAGTGAAAGAGGCGTGGCAGGTACTGCTGGCGCGAGCTTAATCTTTCTTCAAACCAAGTCTTTCCATCAACCCATCTTTTTGATTTTTGATACGGCCAGTTTTTCACCGTTATCAAAACAATATATCCGCCATCCGTGACTTAAACAAATGCGGTTAACATGAAATATTGACGAGTGTCTGATGATGTATCCGCTGAAACAGATCAGGCGGCAGCAGTTCTTCAACATCACTTAATGTTTTTGAAACGATAAGTTTTCGTTTATCATTTAAAAAAACATGAGTATAGCTGATCCCTCTGCCTGGGCATAAATAATGGCATTACCCGCCTCTATAAATTCAAACCCTTCCCTGCCAGGGAAAGCAATGCGCTGGCTTTGGCTTCTGCTTGTTAAAATTGTGCAACAAATTATCAATATGCTCCGATCCTATCTTTTCTCTCAGTTTTTCTGAGCTTTTTTACTGCTGCTTTCAAATCGTGAACATCAACAGGTTTTAATAAATAATCGACGGCGCTGATGGCGGAATGCTTTTGGCAGCAAACTGATCAAATGCAGTAGTAAAAATGATAGCAAAATTTACTTCATCCAGTAGCTCCAGCATTTCAAACCCATTCATCCAGGGCATCTGCACATCTAGAAATACCAGATCAGGGTTTATATTTTTTTATGACAACAAACCCTGCTTGGATGAAATACAGGTTTCCACCACTTCCACATCCTGACTACCTCTGTAAATCAAAGGCAAGGCTTTCAATACAATTTTGCTCATCATCTATAATCAATGCCCTGATCATTTTTCAATTTCCTTTTCAAGGTGATAATCACTTTGGTCCTCTCAGCATTTCTATCTTCATCTTTTTATCTATGATGCTGATCGTGTCCTCCCTTTCATTCAGCAATTTATCCAATTCTAATCTTGATTACATGTCAACCAATTCCTTTTGATTGATAAGTTGCCTCCATACTGTGATTTGAATTGTTTTGACAGTTCTCTGCCGATCCCATTGTCCTCAATAACATTGTACATAACGTCGTCGTTTTTCGCACTTATCACCACTTTGCCACCTGTTTCTTTGGGTATCAACCCATGCCAAACAGCATTTGTTTATAAATGGTTGCAAGACAAGAGCCGGTACTTACAAAATCTTTTAGAGTCCGATCGATCGTATCAATATTGAATATAAATTCTACTTTATCAGCAAACCGCATTTTTCCACATAGAGCATAAAGCTTGCAAAGTTTCAATTCCTCAAACAGGCTTTATTTCTCTTTGTCAGATTCGGAACAATGTGCGGATGAGTTTAGAAAAGTGGTCAAATAATTTGCAGCATTATCATTTTTGTTTTGTTGATAAGAGATTTGATGGAATTAAGACTATTAAAAATAAAATGGGGTTCTATTTGAGAACGGAGGGCTTTGGCCTCCAGTTCCAAGTTCCTTTTCTGCATGTTTGGATCTTTCTTTTCTTTTTTGCGTATGGATTGAATTCTTCTTTGAATAAGATAAATGATCATACCCGTCGCAACCAATATACACAGAAGTTTAAACCAATCAGTTTGCCCACCGATGCTGGTATAATAATGATCGTATGTTCTACTGGCTCAATATCCCAGTTACCACCTTGCATTTGAGACTTTAACCGAAATACATATTTACCAGGTGAAAGTTTTGTGTAAATTGACCTCCCGGTTAAAATAATTGGTATACATGCCATGCCTTTTCAAGGGGTTTTGAGCTGATAAGCATATTCAATGCGTTCTGGAAAAAGAACTCAGTGGCCGAAAAAGAGAAAACTGATGTTATTTTGGTAGTATTTCAACTTTATTTCATTTGCATTGCTACTAAGGCTTTTATATAAACAGGTATTGTATCAGCAATAATTGTATTTAATGATGGATTTATTTTTTCAGAAAGTTTACCAATGTTATCCATGTTAAAATATTCAATACTTTTCTTTGTCCTACATCCATAAATAATTATTGCAATAAGCCATGTACATCAGTATCACCGGGTGATGAAAGGCCATTTTTTTGTCCAGCAGTAGCGGATTGTTTCTTTTTATAATTATATACGACAATTCCGTTTCCGCCCTGAAATAACATTTGATCGTCACCTCCATACCTCATAGCGGGTAAAATCGCCATTGATAAACCCTTTTGTATTAATTGGTATCGAATCGATACACGAAAGATTTTCAGGTTCAATAATCCGAACACCATACCCGGGTATCCATATCCAGAGGCGACCTTCGGCATCCAATGAATAATCAATTGCTGAATTATCAATATTTGCATTTCCAAACAACACCCCATGTTTTATAAGCCGCTGTTCTTTTACAATCACATCAAATTGGGCAATACTTTTATCCGTGAGAGAGGTAAACAATTTATTTCTCATACTTGTCATAATTAAGCGGCATGGGCCTAACAGAATAACTTTCGTTTACAATTAGACCTTAGTGGATTTATTGTATCAGCTTGCAGTGTTAAATGATCAATATAATAAATAACAGTACCGTTTGTCTGGCCTCAAAAAATATCGCCTTTCTTATTCGTTATTACATCAAAAAAATCGCCTTTAGTTTTTATCCAGGCTAACTGTGGGAATGTTTAGCCATATATAATTAAACTTGTTTTCACCGGGTAATAAAATGTATGTCTCTACCCCCGTTGCCCAAAAACCGGTTACTTCCATCCTTTGCAATTTTTAAAAATGCGCGGAGCATTTGCAGTAGTAATAGTTATTGAATAAAGGAACAGGGCATGTGTTTTACTTCCCGGAAGGTTGTATCATATACATAAATACCACTAAGGCGTAGTATAATACTGGTTTTGCTTCCTGGTCAAAATAAACTCCTCGCATTTGCCCTTTAACAGGTATACTTCCCATCTCGGTAATAACCAGGTAAAGCAGCATATAATTGCCCTTTACTCATCAACCAAAGATTGCCCTGGTTGTCATTCGTTACAAATCTTACTTCATCAATAGTATTTGTGTCAGAGCCCAGTTTTATGAGATCCAGTTTTCCTGTCCGGGTATCATATAGGCCGGGATGAGGATCAAAAATTCCCAGCAGGTATTTTCCTTCCGAATATTTTGCAAAACGGGTAATTATATATCCATAATACCTGTCCTTTGACTTAAAAACAGCATCACGAAAAAAAGGTTCACTTTACCGGTACGGTTATTATAATGGCCGAAGCCCCCTGCCCAGAAGTGAACCAGATAGTACTATCATCCGTCACGTCCATCTTTTCTACTGTGACACCTTGTTTTCATTTTTCCATTGAGGAGCATATTTATGGGCAAGCTGGAGTAACGATCTCAAAGTTTTGAGAAAACGATTTATTTTTTTATCAAACAAATAAATACCATGATAAGTGCCTATCCATAGTTTAGCAGAATCGGTTGAATGGTCGGCAAAACTGGCAACGGTATTCAACCATTGATCTTCCCAACTGTCCGGTTTATCCGTCGCCTGATTAAAATGTTCCATCCGCTGAGTGTCTGGATTATATGGAAACAGGCTATGCGTTCCTGTACCAGCATATACTCTGCCGGCTTTTTGTCGAATAAAGATGGCTAAAGGCTCCAGGCCTTCTGTTTTCTTTATATCCTTATAAGATTATATTTTTAGCTCAGTATATTTTTTGTTTTGCGGTCATAATAAATTAAGCTCATACTGGTACCGATGTAAAAATTGTGTTTTTGCATCCTCCGCCATACACCTTATTCCGTTGAGGAAATATTTGTATGATTCTCCGGTAGTAGAATAATAAATGATCTCTGAGCCATCAAATGAAGAAAGACCTTTGGCAGTTGAAAACCACATCAGCCCGTCTTTGGAAAAAAAGAAAAATCGGAAGTAATGGAAGGCATAAATGGGTGAGTGATCTGTTTGAAAACAGGCAAATCATTTGATTGTGCCTTGAGCAAGCTCATCAAAGACGATACAGATATAAGAAACATTAAAATCTTTCTTAGCAAGCCCATTTCTTAAAAATACAAAGTTTTAAAACCCACCTCAGGATAACTTTTTCATTGTTTCTTGTCTGTTTGTCAATAACCGTTTTCAGCCAGTAGTCGAAAATAACAACAAGGGATTTTAATAAACGACAAACCCGGAAAGTCAAATTACAAACTCGCCAACCATAAAACTTTTTTCCGAAACTAACTTAAGACCAGATTTCACCCTACAAACACAATTTATCAATCGCAAAGAAATCAAAAATGAACAAACTATCTATACTCTCTTTATTTTTTATCAAGCAGTTTTATTCACCCGATAAAATCCATTGACAATACTCCTGTTACTCCTGATCCCAATAAATGGTATTATATACAAAATGTCGGGAAGAGCCAGGTGATCAGTGCCTGATATAAAGGCTTCAAACGGAATAAGCAGAAGAAATGAAAGCCGTATCAGGCTTATGTTAGAAACGATTAATGGAAGTTCACATCAGCAATGGCGCTTTCTTGGATCAGAGAAATATAAAGGGTATTACAGAATAATTAATAAGACTTCCAATCTGGTTATGGAAGTTCCGTATGGTTCAACAGATAGGGGTCGCATATTCAACAATACAAAATGCTTGACCAAACAGCCAAGGCCCAGTTTTTCCAATTAGTTAATTCTTGTAATGATGAATATTTTATTCTCCACTAATCAGCGGTTTCGCTTTTACCGCAGTATATGAAAAAGATAATTGTGCACAGAATCCGCCATCACATAAAGGAGAAATTGGCGGTGCTGTTGATGCATGTGACAAAATCAGTGGGTGGTTCATTCAACAACAAGGATTGGGTACGGGAGAGCAGAAATGGAAACTTGTTGAAGTGAAATGATTTTTGTAAATAAAGAATTATTGAAATCATAAAAAATCACCTAACTATAAAATTATTGTTATGAAAAAATTTCTGCTATACTTAATGTTTTTAATTTTTTAAATAATAAAATAACCGCTCAAACTTCAAACTATGCAAAATTCAATTGGATAATGGGCCCGCGATTTGAAGAGCCAAATAACTACTATAGCATGCAAACACATAGTTACGACAAAGAATTTTGAATGAGACAGATGGATGGGTTGTTAAATTGGATGCTACGGAAAGCAAACAGCCTTTCAGTAATCCTGTTTATACCTGGCTGATAGAAGGACTCGTTAATCTTTCCGGGTATAAAAAAACCTATAGTGCTAATGTTCCAAATTATGCGCAGATAAAATTTTAGTGCCTGTCAGCACTTCCAAAACTGTACGCGGAGTTTTTATCAGCATCTTAATACCCAGCCAGGCAATGAAAAGAGCACCAGGACAAGTAATAGACCTGATCTTGATCCTGTTCATCCTAACCCTTCACCGATGCATGTTGATCGCCTACCTAAGATCGGTTCCTATAGAATAACCCTGACCCATCACCGATCAAACAAAAAGCAGAGTTGGTTCACTAACTGTTACCAATACTATCACACTGAAAAATATAATCATCGCATGTATTGGCGCATGATTCTTTTAATGCCGGCGAAGGCAATCCAGATGATGTGTCTTCGGTTTTTCCTCCTTGCCAGAGTGATATTAATCAGAGTATCATAAGCTTGCTTAGCGCCGGGCTCGATGTTTGCTTGGGCAGCGAGATCCCTTTTTTATACCCAGGTAAAGGAATTTCCCTGGAGAGCAAAAAAAAAAGAATTTGATCCTGATGTGCCCGATCCTGATATCTGGTATGAGCCGAAAGCCCACCGTTCTTTATTGTCCGGACCTTGCACGTGCCGCAAGGTATATGGAAGACAGTAGATCCACATTCTGCCGTTACATTCATTGATTTTGCTTCAACCGGCGCAACCATTGAACGTGGATTACTCAAGCCGCAACGCCAGTGGCAAAAAGAAGGGCAGCTTGAAGAATTAAGAGTTACAGTACAAAAATAATACGATCGATTTCTTCTTGTATCTATCGGCCTCAATGATATAGGAATGACCGAGATGCTTGCCGCATCCGTGCTCTTTGATTTTGACCAGCAAAAAATGAATGAGGTAAAAAAGGGTTGGTGATGATGCTGAGAGCCGAATATGCCAAGCTGGATTTTACCCTCAAGGAAAAAGTAAAAGCAAAGAATATTGTTTTCACTACCTACCCCTCACCGATCTTTTCTATTACTGGTTTTAGCGGCATAACAAGAACCTTGAAAAACCATCCTACTTTCCTTTTTATATTGAATCAGTCAGAGAGATCAGGCAAGCGGAGGCAGAAAACCTTACAGAAACGGCCGGGTATCTGAATGGGGACTATCCGGAATATGTGTCAGCTGAATAAATGGATAGTTAGTAGAACCCGACAGGGGATTTTGTAAGGACATGGTTTCTTAAGCTCGGATGATTTGGCCGATCATGGTGTCTCTCACGAATCGTTCCTTCCTATTATACCCGGTTGATGGAATCATGCAAGCAGCAAGGGTGATTACAGGGGGAATGGTGCATCTCCTAATGCCCAGGGGACATGAAAAATATGCAGATAGACTTTTGCGGTTATAAAGAATGTAGTAACACCACCTCCTCCCAGCATTGCACCAAAAACCTAAATCCCGTTCGTATAACAGCTTACAAGCATAAAACGTCTTCAAAAAAACGGTTTTCGTGGTCATGATCGGGTAGCTTGGCCGCCGATCTGAATGCACCCGGTGCCTTTACCTCCAAATTATAACCAGTTTGCTCTAAAAACCAAGTGCCCGAAGTAAATGGTCAGACAAAAGAATCACCTGCTCTTGTTGATAAATTAATAAACCTAGAGAAGTCCCTCTCTTTCAGGACTTTCTTTTGATTTTAATATTACCGTGAGATGCTTCCCAGAGCCAATATTCTTGTAACAGCGTGGGATACTGAGTCACAACGAAACTTTTTGGGTAATTTGGAAGATTGCGCGTCTTTACCTCTGGAACCTCATTAATGGGGATCTGCTTCAATATACCGGGACAACAAAAGTTCCTTTTCTTCACCGTCGTTCGTGATGGACCGGAAGAGAATATTGAGCTTTTTCGAGATGAAGTATAAGGTAGAAACTTTCATCGAAGATTATAACCCGGTTATTCACTAAAAAAAGTATTCACTCGATTTTTTTAAACCACCTTTCTTAATATGAAAAAGCGTTTTTATTACTCAACTCGCGCTAATAATACTTCTTTTATTACCATAGTAATTCCCAAACGCCATCGGTCATTCAAAAACAAACGATCAACGGGCAAATATTCACGGCACACGATCACTCGGATTGAATTATTTGAGACCCGATCTTTACAACAGGGCGGTTGATGCATCAGTTAGGAGTGATTGGAAATGATTTTCGAGGAGAGGGAGAAACTAACTCAAACCAAAAAACGATAACTCATTTGAGGCTACAGGAACTGCTACAGATTATCTTGCAGTGACTGGTTATAAAAACTCACTTTATGTGGCAAGCTTGTAATACATGAATTCAGAAGTGGTGGGAAAAGATGATGATATGCGAGTCAACAATTGTATGCAATCCAAAAGAGTGCATTATGGACGTCAAATTACATTAAAATAAAGGAAAGAGATTTTAACGATCTACCCTTATCCATATGTTGAAGGTGGAATTGATATAGATGATAGCTTTCACAAATTCTTCGATCCTAAAAATAAAAACTATGGAGCTCCAACAAAAATCTAACTGATGTTTTGTCTATACGGGCCATGGGTTCAGGAACTCTACGACGATGATGAAAACAAAATAGGAGTTACAAAAGCACATTTAGATGTTCATGAAATACATCCTGCAGAGCAGTTTTGGCGGGCAGAAAAAACTCAAACCGGTTTAAAATAATATGTATCTGAGTGCCGTGCGAATGATGCACCAGTGCAGGTTCGGCGAATCCAGGATGGACAATCAAACAACCGCACACACACATTCGCTATTGCTTTTGATATTAGAAAGCCGGCAAAGTTCAAAGAAAAATTAATTTATCATATCGGTAATATCTGTTTCCAGCACGCATCACCTATTAATAATGATGGCAAGAGACATTATTTAGTATTAGACAGAGACACTTTAATTGAAGTAGTGGAACCACAAGGAGAAGATTTATTATCCATTTCTGTTTGGAAGATCAGTTCGGCGTTGGTCCCTTTCCCATAACACCGGGTTCTGATACTTTAATTAAAGGATTTGTGGTGTTCCAGACCAAGCTTGAAAAACATATTTCATCCAGACCTTGTTTTTCCCTCCCGGCTATTTTACCCATGGGAATATAAAACTGATCGTCGATAAAAAGTCTATTTCAAATCAAAAAAAAAAGCGGGGTTGCTGTTTCTAAATCCCGATTTATTAAACCCGAAAGCAATTACACAAACCGAGTCCCGGTCGTCCTGACCCAATTCAGGAGGCCCCGAAACCTCATTCTGTCAGAGTTACTCTGAAAGAAATCTCAACACTAGAAAACAAATTCAGTAGTCATGGCTCAGACAGAGGTAGATTTAAATTAAGAGGATACATATTTGCAGATAACGAATCAAATCGTAATTCACTTTTCGCTAAAATCTACTGCACTAATTCTAGAAGGAAACCAAATTTACTCTTCCCTTTAAGTCCCGGAACAATTGTTACCAACAACACAAGGGTGATTTTCATAAATCGGAAATAGAAGTACAAATATAAAAATAGTGTTACACTAAAACTGGATTCAAAGGAGAAATTGATATATTAACTGATTTTGTTGCGAGTTATGAAACAAATGATTATCAGACCCTTGAGTTAATAGAACGAGAACCTTATCGTGAAATAAAAATATTACACAGGAGTCTTATAAAAGGGCAGCCTGTAGTAAAAGAGATAATACTTCATAACCCGAAGGGACCTCAGGTGAAAACCAAAGGAGTACAAAATACAAAGAGCTAAATTAGATTTTATTAGCTGGATTAGTACTGCAATAATAAAACCCGGCAATGCCGGGTTTTAAGCTTTATATGGGTAATTTGTTATTTTATTTTCCTCCAAATACTTTCTTCAAAAAGTCAGAAGTTCTTGCTGCGGGATTACTGCGGATATTCGCCTCTTCTACTGCGATCCTCTCAAACAAAGCAAATAATGACGTTCTGTCCAGCAACATAGTCTGCCATATCAGGATTCATTTTTACACAAGGAACTTTATTATAGCGGGTCACTGCATCCCCATAATATTTTGTAGCATTTGTTTTTTCAAGTGATTTATTTATCACAGGCATAAATGCCTCTTTCAATTTTACGGAGGTCTTTGAACGGAAAAACTCCGTAATAGAATTCTTGCCACCTGTTACCAGTTTCAACGCATCTGGTTACTGTCATTTGTTTAATGGCATCAACAAAAATTGGCGTAGCACTATCCTACTGCATCTCTCAGCTCCGCGATTGATCGCTTCAATTGCATCATCACACATTTTGCCCATCCCCATATCACGCAAAGTTTTTCCATTTTTTTAGCATCAAGGAGGCAACAAAACTTTATAAAGCTCACTTTTAAAAATGCATCAGGTTTGTTGAGAAAAGAAACAGCAGAGCCAATCCCATTATTCAATGCTTCCTTCACACCTCTTCCCGCTTCTTCTTCAGTAAGACCGGAATTTGTGTTGAGTTTCTTTTTTACTTTGTCTAAAATTGATTGGGAGTTTACAGTAGCAGCAAGGCTAACTGACAGTAAAATGAGTAAGAATTGTTTCATAGTTACTCAAATGTACTCTAAAAACTTTGCCGGTAAAAGTAGAGTCTGCTTCTTTTGAAAATTATAACATTATACCTCAAGCGCCTCTTTGCGTTTTTGAATTCTTTCACGGATAATTCTGAAAAAGCGGGATCTTTCCTTTTCACTTACTTCGCTGATCAAGGGTAGGAACGCTTCATTTGGGTTTGCATGTGATTGTACATATTCTCAGTAAAAGCCACATCCCTGGTCGACATAAAGTTAAAAGTGGTGTGGGTCATAAAAGCCATTTTCATATTATCCGTAACGGCGAGTAATTGAATTATCACCCAGCAATACTTCATTAAAATACATTTTATATTCACCCAATGGCTTTTGCTCCGGGTCGTCAATCTTAAACTTATATCCCAAGCGCTGCCTGCTTTTCCAGGTGATCCCATACTTTTCCAATGCTTCATATATTCTTAAAACATCTTCATCTGATTCAAACACATCAGCATCCCGGTAAAATTGCTACCTGCCGGAAAATAATACTCATGCTTTTCAATATTCCATATTTCACGGCTTGATAACTGGTTGCACATTCCCAATACCTGCTGATCCAACTTAAACAATTCGTCAGGATAATCAGAAAGCTTGAATTTTCTTTTAGCAAAGCCCGGAAACTGGAGGTATGTTTTTGAGCCAGAAGAACCATTTAAAAGCAACAAACTCCCTTACATAGAAAATGATTAAAAGATCGGCATGTCTTTGCAGGACTGGTAGAGCTCCTTTATCTTTAAAGCTGCTGAAATATAGCCATGGTACGTAACATCCCCGTCAGGTATTGGTCAAATCCATAGGTTTTCTGCATTAACAATATTTCCCTGGAATAAGATCCCTCGGTGTTTAATGCTCATTAATTGATCCAGTGAAATTTTTAAAATGATCTGCCAGGGTGTATACTTCTTCAAAAGTAATTTGCTTTTCACTCACGCATACGGCGATAGGCGCTATCGCTGCTTATATTCAAAAGTTTACCACTTCATCCAGCTACTGAAGTTTCAGGGGCATTTTGTTTAATAATTTGAAGAGTTGTTGTTGAATTTCGTTAATGTCCATAGCTGTTGCGTTTTTAATCATAAATTTACCTCGCTTTCGCTTTATTTTATTCATCAGTTATACCAAAAAAATCATTTGCGCTGCTTTTCGCCGAGCAATACGTAACTT
>ERZ1370068.9468-contig-8244_pt1 | contig 39691 bp, 52 predicted proteins | sample MGYA00561227_ERZ1370068 | MGnify/ENA primary metagenome ERZ1370068 (study PRJEB38410, sample SAMEA6850437) | metagenome | study: Metagenomic assessment of the ecological functions of the soil: analysis of the soil microbiota associated with the... | reverse complement strand
GGTTGCATTGTATGTAAACTGAAGAAGGCTTTGTTCAGTTACATGCTCAGTGGTTTATTGTGTTCGATCGAGTGCGTTCGCGTGAACTCTGAGTTCTACCCCATTTCGATCTCGTCTCGCGCGCGCCCTGCCGGTGCCAAGTAGGTGCCAGCGCGAATTCAAGGGCGTCACACCGGGAACGGCAACAAGTGCGGTGATCGGAGCTCGGATAGCGCCCCCAGCATGAAATTGGCAGGCAGGGTGCCGGGCGTCAGCGTCACTGTCTGGCCTACCGAGCCGGTCGCCGACGTGAAGCTGGTTATCTCGAGTCGAAGAAGCGGCGCGATCCCCTAAGACCACCACGGTATCAGCCGCCAATCTTCCCGCGAAATCAGCGCCTTCATCGACAATGCGTTGCCGAAGAACCGCAGCGCAGCGAATACGCGCCGTTGGCGCTGGTGGACGGCTTCCAGTTGATCTCAGGTCCCAGATTTGATCCTGGCGCCGACGATTTGCAGAACTGGTCGTACCGTCGCCAGCGCGCTGGACGCTGCCCCAGAACTTCAGCACGGTGATTTGGCTCTTATGCGCAGCCCAGAACGCAGCCAGCGTCGACCCGGATTGAACGTATCGGCGTGTTGTTATCTGGCGGGCCGTAGTCCCGAAGCGCAACGCCGCTTTGACCGAAACTGTCGCTCAACACCCACGTGTTCAGGGCGAGCACCCTGCGAGCTGCAGGATGTAGTCGAGCAAGGTCGGCGAAACGCGTGAGCCAATTCTGGTCAGCCCGTGCCGAAGTAGTTCAGCAGGGTTGGTCTCCGGTTGTACAGTGAAACCCCGCGTCAGCGGACCTGTCGGTGGCGAACTTGATAGCTCGACGCTGGCCGCTCGCCTGTTCGAGCTCGTTGATAACATTGTGCGGTTGCGCCAGTTCATACATGCTCCATTGTCGCGCGTTGGTGTCCGGGCAACCGCGCGTGCGTGGTCTGCTCGCCGCTGGCGGCAACGCGCGAGCAAGAAGTTCAAGCGGTTCGTCAGGATGATGTGCCGCCTGGAACGGCTGTTGAAATATCAGCGGGTCGTAGATGACCGGGCGGCCCGGTGTTGGTCAGTCAAGAAGTCGCTGAGCCGTTCAGCAGCCGTCAGCATACGGCGGATCGACTGTTCACGCGTCTTACGCATCATTGGCGGTAGCTCTCTGGTCGAGAAGAAGAAGGCACGTCCGTTCGCGCTGATGATCAGTCCGCCACCGCCCACACCGCCAGTGCCGAAGGGCTGTCCGGCTTACTTGATTCTTAGCCCGCCAGTACCAGATCTGCCGCCTTTGCCACCCTGTCCGCTAAACGATCCCAAGCAGTAATTGATGATCTGGCCCAGATCGGACGCGCGTCTGGGAAGCAGCCAGGTGCCGTGGAAGCTGTTCGATGCCCGAGCAGCGCCGTCACGTTGAACACGCCGCCGCCGGTGCCTACAGTCCCGCGTCTGTCAGCCGAACCACGGACCTGGACCTTCAGGTCGTCCCACGCGCCTTCGGACGTCGGCACCGCCGACATGCGGATTCGCGCATCGTCCGTGATCGGCACGCCAGAATCAGAGCGTGTAGTTTATTGCCGACGACGCGTCCGCCGCCGCGCGACCATCAGGGGACGAAGTCGTGGTCTGATCACCGCAGACGGTTGGATTGCGCGAAATCGCAGGAGAGAATGACGGTAGGAACCAGACGCGCCGATCCAGCCGGGAAGGCGACTGCGGCCCCGGGCGACGGCGCTGGTGTCTGCAGCGCCGCCGGAGTCAGAGAGCACCGTGCCCGTCGAGGCGTTCGACGTCTCGGTGATGACCGCAGCGCCGACGCCGCGTCTGCCGTGATGTTCTCCTGGTGGGCAGCGCGCATGACCTCCACGGAGGTCCGCACGTCGAGGGTCAGGAACTGCTGGGTGCCGATTCAGGATCTGCAGGCGCTGCTCGACGGTCGCCTGTATCCGCAGAAGAGCCGCCCGCGGCTTGCCAGGTTGCCAGGGGATCTGACGTTGGTGAAGACGTGCTCGCCTCGCTCGATGCTGACCGCGTCTGATCGCGTGATGCTCTCGTCGGTTCGATTCGTCAGCGTCGCCGCTTCGACGCCAGGAATCACACCACCCGGAAGTCGCGGCCGCTCCGCGAAGCCGCGCTTGGAAGCCCTGACGACCGAAAGCCAGGCCGGGACTTGGGATCACCGCCAGCGCCGGCGCGCTCCCTAAAAATGAGGCGCAAGCCCCGGATTCTCTCATATCTGCCACTCCCCGAGGTGTTGGACGCACCCTGCGTCGGTTAGATTAGTAAGGGACTCGTTTCCGAGGCGGTTCCTGAGGAGACTGTCTGTCACGGGAAGTGCAACTGCAGGTGTCTCACGTCTGATGTCGGTAATCGCCGGGACAGTCCATTTTCCGGATGTGTGCCGCTGCCGCGGGTTCCTCCATTCAGCCATCCGGACGTTACATGAAACGACGCCTCGTGACGGCGAGCCTGGCGGCGTGGCGTGGGAAGCGATCGCTCCGGCCATTTCGACCCAGGACCGTCCCCGGGAAGGGACGCGCACGCGCATTCGAGACGGGTCTGGTCGCTCTCCATCATTTCGAATATGAACAGGCGGCAGAAGCCTCTTCGGGACGCCCGCCGGGCTGACCCCTCGTTCGTGCTCGCGTCCTGGGGCGAAGCGATGACCTACTACCGGACGCTGTGGCGGAACGAGAACGTGCCGGCCGCGCGCGCCGTGCTCATGCGATTGGCGCCGACGTCGGTGGCACGGGCGAACAAGGCCGCCGACTCCCGGGAGCGAGATTGCTCGCCGCGGCGGGCACTCTTGTTCGACGACGGCGATGACGAAAGCCCGGCGGCGACGGTGCGTGGAGGCGATGGCCCGGCTCGCCGGCGGTCTACCCTGACGATCCCGACGTTGTGTCGCTGCGCGCGCTGGCCCTGCTCGGCACGACCTCCGCGAAGCCTGATCGGGTTCGGCGACGCCCACGACCCCGCGCTCGCGGAGCGCGCTGCAAGCCCAGGTCGCGTCGCTCTGACGGGCGTCCTCGCCCGGCACCGCGAACATCCAGGGCGCTGCACTACCTGATTCACGCCTACGACGACCCGCAGCACGCGAGCCTCGCCCTCGGCGCCGCGCGAACCTATTCTTCGCGCGCGTGGCGCGCGGCGCCAGCCACGCGCTGCACATGCCGGCCCACGTGTACCCTGCAGCTGGGCATGTGGGCGACGCGGCCTCGTCGGATCGCGCGGCCTACGATGCCTCGAGTGAATGGGTGAAGCGGAAGGCGCGCGCCCGGCGCTCCGCAAGCTACCACGCGCTCTCGTGGCTGCGAGTACGAGCCCGCTGCAGCGGGGCCGATACGCCGACGCGCGCGATCTGATTCAGCAGCTCGAGCCGGTGGTCGCCGCCAGCGCGATGACGGCGCGGAGCCGGCCATGACGGCACCCATCAGCCGCTCCTGAGCGACCTGCCGTCGATGCGCGCCCCGCTAGCGTGATCGAATCGCGGCGCTGGACGGACGTGATGGCCGGTCAGACGAACTTCGGCACACGTCAACGATCCGCTTCGCCATCGGCATGGGCGCGGCCAGGACGGGCAACGTCCGCGTGGCGCAAACCGTCCGCCAGGCGCTGGCCGATCCGGGCCGCGTCCCCTTCAGAGGAGGGCGATCTGCGGCCGGCGATCGCGATCATGGAACGCGAGATCGCCGCCTTGATCTCGCTCGCGGACGGCAGGCAGAACGAGGCGGTGTCCATCCTTCAGGCGGCGGCGCAGGCGGAATCGAGCCTCCCGCCCCGCCTGGTCTGCCGGCGCCGATCAAGCCCGGCGCCGGGCTGCTCGGTGAAGTCCTGATCGAAATCGGCCGGCCTGGCGACGCCATCGCGCCTTTCGAATCGGTGCTGCGCCTTCGCGCCAACCGGTCGCTGTCGGTGCTGGGACTGGCGCGCGCCGCGGCGCGGCCTCAGGCAAGACGGCGATGGCCCGCCAGCGGTATCTGGAACTGCTCGCGAACTTCCGAACACGCGGACGCGCGGAAGCTCGCCGAGTTGCCGGAAGCGCGAGGCGTCCTCGACCGTCCGGCGCCTTCGTCATCTCCATCGTGGCCGTCGCGGTGGTGGACGTGGGCTCTGTTGGGAGGTGGCGTCGCGGTTTCGCTGGTGGTTGCGAGCGCGGCTCGCCTTGCGGCGCCGGGCGCCTGCAGTCAAGCCGCCACCGGGAAAAGCCGCCACGAAAGCGCGAAGCCGCGGCAAGCGGTAGTCCTTCGCGCTCTCGTGGCGGAAGGCGTCTGCTAGAACCGATACCTGAAGCTCAGCTGCCAGATCCGCATGAAGCCGGCCTGGGAGCTGATACGGCCAAAGCTGGTGCTGTTGATCGCGTTTTGGTCGACGCCGTTGAACTTCGCGGTGTTCGTCAGGTTGAGGATCTCGAAGCGAATCTCCGCCGTCTGGGCTCCGCTGAAGTTGAAGCCCTTGCTGAACTGCACATCGAAATTCTTGCGGAACTGATACCGCGCGTCGCCATCGTTCGCGCGGCGCGTTGCCGTACACGCCCGCACCCGGATTGGTGAACGCCGAGGACGCTGAAGTACTTCGCGTCAGGGTTCGTGGTGGTCGAGACGCGCTGATCGTCGCTCGCCCGACGTGTTGGGATCGCCGATCAGGTTCGGACGCTGCCGGCCGCCGAACAGACCGAGGTTCTGGTCCGACGCGCCGGCAGGTGAGGACGGCGTTCAGCGGCGATCCGCTGACCATTTCCACGACGGCCGTGGCGGTCCACCCGCCGAGGAGCGGCATGAGAGACTACCCTTCCCGCTCTTCGGGCCCGGGATCGATGAACTGGGGCGCCAGAATGATGTGGTGCGGCGAATCGTGAGTTGCTGACGCCGTATTCGCTCGCCAGGTCGTAGTTGTTCTGCGGCGTCGCCGTCCGCGTCCTGATAGGTGCTGCTCTCGCCGTGCTGGTTGTCGCTTGGTGCTGCTCAGGTGTAGCTGAAGCGGCCGCCCCACCAGTTCTGCTTGCCAGACTGGCGCTTGTCGAGCTGCAGCGACATCGCGTTATGCTGACGCTTGGACCCGCGGTCGACTCGTGCATCAGGATGTCGCCGAATTCCGGGAACGGCCGCAGCGAGCTGGCCGCGCGGGATCGTCCGGCGCGAGCCGAACTCGCCGGCGTTCGGCGATGCCGAAGAACGGGTTGCGGAACCGACTCCAGCAGCTTCGCTCGGATCCCAGCCGCCGTTGGCCGCGCGGGTAGAGCTGTACCGCGCCACATTGCCGGATCGATCTGGTTGATGTTGATCGAGCAGTCGTTGGTGCCGCAGTAGCCGATGTCACGCCCGGTCGCGCCGATGTAGCCGATGGTGACGGCCATCAGATCCCCAGCTCGCGCTCGATGTCGGCCGAATGCTGACTGAACGCGCGGGTTGCGTCTTGTTCTGATCGACGAAGTCGACCTGACCGCCGACGCCGGTGAGCAGGCCCAGCGAGCTGCCGATCGGCGTCACCAGAGCCGCCGGGAACGGATTGTCGAGCATGCCGATCGGAACCTCGCTCGCCGACGGCCGACTGACTGAATCCGCGTCGATCGCGCGAAAGCCAATCTGACCGTGTTGCGTCGTGTTGTAGTTCCACGGCGCCCAAGAACAAGCCGTAGCCGGCGCGGACGACCGTCCTCGGATCCAGCGCGTAGGTCGCGCCGACTCGCGGCGCCGGCATGATGGCTTTGTAGATTGCCCTGCGCGGTCGGCGCCCCGTTGACGCCGGCGAAAATCAAACCGCCCTTGCAGCGTCCTGCCCGCGAGCGGCGTTCCGGCCTTCGGAACGAACGAGTCGAGCGGGTTGGCTGACGTTCCGGTCGAACGCGACGGTCTGCTCGTTGTTGATCTCGCGCGAGCCCGCTCGTGCTCGAGGCGCAGGCCGTAGTTCAGCGTGAACTTCGAGTTGACGCGCCAGTCGTCCTGGAAATAGACGCCCCAGTAGCTTCGCGTAACCACTCGAAGGCGCCCGGATCGTGCGGACCGATCCGGCGTAAGGCAGGCCGAGCAGCAGGCTGGCGACTTCGTTGCCGCCCGTTGCCATTCCTGCTCGGTGAAGAGGTTGTTGAACTGGAAGCAGCCGCCGAGCGCCGGCTGCCGCATTCGGGACACTCGGACGCGGTCGCCGAGCGCACACGCCGAGGCGCCGGACGTCGGCGCCGACCTTGAAGCTGTGGTTGCCTGACGAGCTTGGTCAGCGCGCCGTTGATCGCATACGGCCCCTTCCAGCGGACCGGGATGCCGCCCCATCCGCCGACGCTCTTCCACTGTCGTCGAACGCGAGCGACGGGAACGTCATCGCGGCCGCCGGGACCGAGCGCGTTGACGTACGCCGGGTTGAATCCGAGCGACTGCAGGCCGGGGTAGAACGGCTGCGCTGTCGCACGAGTCCTGCCAGGTCGAGAAGCCGTAGCGCAGCGCTCAGCACGGTCGTGTTGTTGAGGACGTTCGTGCTGTTCAGCGTCAGCACGTGCGGGCGGCGGCGCAGCGGACCGAACCACTGATCCTGATCCGCCATGAACAGCTTGTCGGCCTTCATGATCGTGCTGCCCGGCTCGTCGGTCTTGTTGTAGATGTAGATCCGCTCAGCGACGACTTGTCGCTGAACTTGTGCTCGGCCTTGAACGTGTACATCATCGCCTTGTCGACGACGAAGGACGTGCCGCTGGCGTTCGGGTTGCCGTCCTCGTTCGTGCGCCATCGCGACCCTGGATCGTCTGAGTCGGCCAGCTGCTCGAGGATGTTCAGGCCGGTCTGGCTCACGGCCGGATGCGTGAGCGGGATGATGCCGCCCGTGAAGAGCCCGCCGGTCGCGATCGATCCGGTGCCGGTCGCCGGACACCGCGCGTTGGCGCACACCGCCGCGGCACCACGGGTTGTAGAGCACGACCGGCGCGCCGCCGCTCGTCGTGTGCGAGAAGTCGCCGTTGCGCTGATTGAGCCGTCGGCCAGATCTCCTGCTGGTTTCGCGTCGTGCCCGACCGGTAGCCTTCGAGCGCCGCCCAGAAGAACGTCCGGTCCTTGATGATCGGCCCGCCGACGCCGCCGCCGTACAACCGGTAGTACGCATCCGACAGACCGGTCTCTTCCTTCGTCAGGCCCGCGACCTCGTTGAAGAAGTTCTGCGACTGGCCCCACACCGGACGCGTCTGGTAGAAGCCGCTGCCGTGGTAGCTGTTGGTGCCCGAACGTCGCCGTGACGTTGAACACGCCGCCGCCGGTGCGGCCCATCTCCGCGTCGTAGGTGTGCACCTGGACCTTGACTTCCTCGAGCGCCTCCATCGTCGGATTGAGCGACGGCGCGGCCGCGCAGCTCCGTGATCGGAACGCCGTCGAGCGAGGTAGTTGTTGGCGCGGAGGCCGCCGCCGCCGAGCGACACGCGGCGACGCGTTGGTCTGATCCTGCTGCCGGTTGAACTGCGGATCGCCGGCCGGCATCACCGTCGGCACGGTGATGCCGATCAGGAACGCGTTGCGTCCCGGCGCCGGCAGCGTTTCGAGCGCCTGCCGATCGAGCACGCCGCCGGTCGACGCCGTCGACGTGTCGATCAGCGGCGACTGGCCGGTGACGGTGATCGATTCCTCGATCGCTCCGACCTCCAGCGTCACGTCCAGCGTGATGAACTGCTGCGTGCCGACGTTCGAGGCCCTTGGACTCGTGCCGCTTGTAACCGGAAATCTGGGCCTTGAGGGTATAGGTGCCGGGCGGCACGGCCGGGAAAGTTGTGCTGACCGACTTCGTTGGTGACGGTCTCGCGCGAGACGTTCGTGGCTTCGTTGGTCAGCGTGACCGTGACACCGGGAATCACGCCGTTCGGATCGCGAACGGCGCCGCGAACACCGCCAGTGAACTGCTGGGCGCCGGCCGATGCCGACACCAGTACCCAGACACAGAATCGCACCTGCGACACGTCCCATAAATCTCCTCCGTGACCTCGTGAAGAGCCCGCCGACAATGCCGGCACTCGGGCTGCCGGAACTGCTGGATCAGTCCGCTGCGAGAACGAGAGCGTGCGTTAAGTTAAACGGTCGTTACGGATGTGTCGGGAATCTTATGGCGGAGGGAGACGCTTGGCAACAACCAATATGCACGGCGGGACGAAGCAGAGACAACGGGCGGCGCCAGGGAGGCGCTGCCTGTCCGGGAACGTCGGCCTTAGTTTCCGCCTTTTTTCGCTTCGAACTTGATCGTCTTGAGGATCATCGCGTCCTTGGCGAGCTCGGTCGTGCCGACGGGGAACTTGTTCGAGGCCAGCACGAACGCGAGGATGTCCGCGTTCTGCGCGCCGCTCAGGCTGCCGGGCGAATTCTGCGGCATCGAGATACGGATGCGCTCGAAGAGATCGCCGATCGTCAGCCCGTCCCAGCCGGCAAGGAACTCGCCGCCCGCAAGCGCTGGCGCCATCTCGCCCGCCGGTCAGCTCCGGCCCGTGGCACGACGCGCACTGCTCCGAGTAGCTCGTCTTCCCGCGATTGGCCTGCTCCTCGGTGTATACGCCATCCCAGACTGATTTGGTGGGCTGGGCCTTCACGGTGGACTGCAACACGAGCACGGTGACCAACGGGATGAGTGCAGCCGACAGAATATGAGCCTTCATGAGTCCTCTTTTTTCATTTTTCCCACTACGCGTGGGGCCCCACGTTTTGCACTGGCGGCGGGGCCCCACCCCCGCCGCCTCCTTACGATGATGCCTCACTCAGGCGCAAAACCGTAGCCTTCGTTCGGCATGGCCGCAGGCGCTTCCCGAATCCCGAGCACTACGGCTGAGTAGTGGGCTTCACCTCGCTGGCCGGCAGCGCGAACGCCAGATATTCGCCCGAGTAGTTGCCGCCGCTGATCGAGACGACGATGTATTGCTGGCCGTCCTGGCCCATGTAGGTCATCGGCGAGCCGCTCTGCGGCGCCGGCATCCAGACCGCCCCGACCTGATTGCCGGTCTGCTTGTCATACGCGCGAAGCATCGCCCCGCGTGGATGATCCGGCGTCGTGGTGATCGCCGGATCGCCCAGCACGACGAGGCTCTTGGTCACGACGCAGGCCGACGCTGCCCGGCAGGCCGGTCTTCCGGGATGTTCATGCCCTTCAGCAGCGGGCTGTTGCGCACGGCGTCGGGCGTGTCGCCGTGCGGCACCTGCCACTTGAGCTCGCCCTTGTCGAGGTCGATGGCGTTCAGCAGGCTGTACGGCGGCTTCGAGAGCGGCAAGACCCTGCACCGACGAGACCACCGCCGCCGCCGCCCTGCGGCGGTGCCGGAGGCGCTGCCGAGGCGCGGGCATGGCTGGCCGACGGCGCAGCGGGCCGGCGGCGCGGCGCTGGCGCTGCGCCGCGACCAGCTTCCGCACCGCGTCCCGCGCGCGCTGCGGCGCATCGGCCGCGCTGCCGAAGCCCGGGACCTTCGCGCTCGACGAACGGCTGACCGGCGGTGCCCGCGACGTAGCGGATGTCGGAGAAGCCGGCCGGCGGCTCGACGAGGCCGATCGGCGCCACCGAGTGGTTGCTCGCCTGCGCGTAGACGATGTGCGTTTCCGGATCGGCCGCCGCGCCGGGCCAGTTGGTGCCGCCCGCGGTCGTCCCGATCGTCAGCGCCGCGATCGGTCCCTTCGACCTTGCTCACCACGCCCGGCAGGAACATCGGTCCGAGCTTGTAGCGCGACACGATCTGGCGCGCCTCGGCGTTCAGCTCCGGCGTGAAGTCGATGAGATCGTCGATTGCCGACCGACCTGCCGCGCGTACGCCGGCGGCTTGGTCGGGAACGGCTGCGTCGCCGACGTCTTCTCGCCCGGCACGTCGGACTGCGGCACCGGCTTCTCTTCGATCGGCCACACCGGCTGGCCGGTGATGCGGTCGAACACGTAGAGGAAGGCTTCCTTGCTCGGGAGCGCCACCGCCTTGATCGGCTTGCCGTTGACGTTGATGTCGAGCAGGATCGGCGCCGACGACAGGTCGTAGTCCCAGATCGGATGGTGCACGATCTGGAAGTGCCACTTGCGCTGACCGGTCTTCAGGTCGACGCAGACCAGGTCTCGCCGTACAGGTTGTTGCCGGGGCGATGGCCGCCGTAGAAGTCCGAGGTCGGCGATTCCACCGGCAGATAGACCAGGCCGGCCTCCTCGTCAACCGTGATCTGGGTCCAGACGCCCGGTGTTGCCGTTGGTCGCCCACGACTCGTTCTCCCAGCGTGTCGTTGCCGAACTCGCCCGGGCCTGGGATCGTGTTGAACGTCCAGAGCATCTTGCCGCTCTTCACGTCGAACGCGCGCACCAGGCCCTTGGTGTTGTTGTGGGTCTTGACCGTCATGCCTTCCTTGAACGACGAGCCGACGATGACCACGTCCTTGACGACGGTCGGCGTCGAGTGGAGGCCGATTTCACCGGTCTCGAGATCGATCTGCTGGCCCTTGCCGAACACCGCGCCCTTCTTCAGGTCGACGACGCCGCCCTCGCCGAAGGACGGGATCATCGCATCCGTTCTTCGCGTTGCAGCGCGATCAGCCGGTAGCCGGTGGTCACGTAGAGGATGCGCTCGTCGCCCTTGCCGTCGGTCCAGTAGGCGACGCCGCGGCCCGACAGCTGGCGCGGCGCGATCGCGGCGCGCTTGCCCTCGCGGTAGCTGTGCGACCAGATCAGCTCGCCGGTGCGGCCGTCGAGCGCGATCACCGAGCGGCGGGTGCCGGCGGTCGTGTAGAGCACGCCGCGGATCGCCAGCGGCGTGCCTTCGAGCTTGAACTCGGGACGGGTGCCGAGGTTGTCGGTCTTGAAGCGCCACGCGACTTCGAGCTTGTTGAAGTTGGCCGGCGTTGATCTGATCGAGCGGCGCGTAGCTGCGTGCCGCGCACGTCGGCGGTGTAGTGCGATCCAGTCGCCGTTCTTCGTGCTGGGGAAGCCCGTCGGCCTGACCGAGCGGCCGGTGACCGAGCCCCACTGGGCCGCGCGGCGAGCACCGCGACGAGCGGCACGCCAGCGTTTCAGCTGTCTTCGACCATACTCGCTCCTGATAGAACGAAAGCGCCGGACTACTCTCTGCGGCCCGGCGCTTCCCTGCAAGTTCGGAACTCAGAATTCAGAATTACGAACTTACGCTGCAGCAGACGTGCTCTTCTTCGCCGAGCACCTCGCCGAAGACCACCACGGCCTTCTGTCATCTCTTCCATCGTGCCGAGCGTGATGCGCGCCGTGCGTCTTCTCGAACGGCGGGAAGTCGCGGGCGACCATGACGCCCTTGGCGCGGCAGGCGTCGCGGAACGCCTTCGCCGGCGTGCCGATGTTGACGAACATGAAGTTGGCCTGGCAGTCGGTCGGCTTCATGCCGCGGTCGGCGAACCACTTCGTCGCGAAGTCGCGGACCGCCTTGTTGCGGGCGCGCTCGTTCTTGGTGAACGCGCCGTCGGCGTCCTGGCGACAGCGTCGCGGTGGCGGCGGCCATCCCGAAGACGTTGAGCGAACCGGTGCCCCGAGGCGGCGATCCATTCGCGCATCTTCTTGATCGTGTCCGGATGCGCGATCGCGTAGCCCTGACGGAGGCCGGCCATGCCGTAGGCCTTCGAGAAGGTGCGCGCGACGATGACGCGCGGGTTCTCGACGGCGAGCGGCGACGTGCGTCTCGTGATCCGCGATCGGTGACGTAGTCGAAGTACGCCTCGTCGACCAGGATCGGTCGTCTCCGGCGACGCGGCTGTTCAGCTTCGGCGAGGAAGTCGCGCGTCGCCTTGGCGCCGACGTAGGTCGACGGTCGGGTTGTTGGGATTGCAGTAGAACACCAGACCCGCGCCCTTCGAGGCGGCCAGGTACGGCGTCGAGGTCGATCTTGAACTCGGCGTTGAGCTTGACGCCGCTGCACCGGGTTGCCGAGCAGCTCGGCGTAGCCCGCGCATTCCTCGTAGGTCGGAATGGTGCCGACGAGCGCCTTGGTCTTCGACGTGAACACCTGGGTCGCGGCGCGGAGGATTTCCGTCGAGCCTTCGCTCAGCAGGATGTTCTCTTTCTTGACGTTCTGCTTGGCGAACGTGCGCGCAGATCGCCGTCGACCAGATCGCTCGATCTGGTTCGAGTAGCGGCCCGGCCTGGCGCCGCCTTCGAGCAGCGTCCGCAGCGTGTCGAGGACGGCCTTGCCGGGTCCGACCGGGTTCTCGTTGCTGGCGAGGCAGACGACGCCGCGCTCGACCGCCTGCAGCTTCCTGTTCGATGACAGAACAGAGGCTATTTTCACGGCCGCGGCCCCAGATGTTGCTGACACTGCTGCCAAGGGCCACGCCGGCTCCGATTCCGACTGTCTGGACGAATCTGCGTCGTGATAAGCGACATTGGCTCCTCCTACAGTCCCTGCCGCGGTCGACGTCGCGACCGGAGCACCTGCGGAACACGTTCGGTGGCCTTCTGCATCTCTTCCATCGTGCCGAGCGAGATGCGCGCCCACTGTTTTTCGAGCGGCGGGAAGTCGCGGCCGACCATCACGCCGTTGGCGGCGCACGCGTCGCGGAACTGCCGCCGCCGTCATCGTCTTGCCGATGTCGGTGAAGATGAAGTTGGTCTGCGAATCGGTCGGACTGTGAAGCCGAGGTCGGCCAGCGCCTTGACGGTGAAGTCGCTGACCGCCGTGTTGCGCGCCACTCTCGTCCTTGATGTGCTGCGCGATCCTTGAGCGAGGCGATCGCTGCCGCCACGCCAGAACGTGTTGACGTTGTAGGGCATGCGCCAGCGCGCCATCTTCGCGATGGTCGCCGCGCCGAACCGATGGCGTAGCCGATGCGGACGCCGGCCATGCCGTAGGCCTTCGAGAAGGTGCTTGGCGACGATGCACGTTCGGGGTCGCGAGCGCCGCCGGAATCGCCGCTCTGGAACGACTTGGTCGGTGGCGTAGTCGCAGTAGGCTTCGTCGAGCAGGATCGCGGTCGTCGGCGAGGTCTTCCTGACCTCGGCGATGAAGTCCGATGATCTCCTGACCGCTGTTGACCGTCCCGGTCGGGTTGTTCGGGTTGCACAGGTAGACCAGGCCGGCGCCCTTGACGAGCGGCGAGGAGCGCGCTCAGATCGGTCTTGAGCGTCTTCGTCGGTTCACCGGCGCCGTCTTGATGGTGACCTTCAGCATGATTCTGCGCGAAGCCAGCCGGGTCGCCGTAGGTCGGCGACGGGATGACCAGGTGCTTGGTCGGCGACAGGAACACGCGCGCCGCGTTCTTCAGCAGCTCCTGCGACCCGACGCCGAGCGACGACGTTCTCGCGTTTCGCGGCGTTCAGCCTGGCGAGCAGGATCTCGAGATCCGGCGTCGAGCGGCGAGCTGTTGAACGGATAGCGGTTGGCCTCGGGAAACTTGCCGAGGATGGCGTCGATCGCGGCCTTGCCGGGACCGAGCGGGTTTTCGTTGCTGCTGATGCGGATGGTTTTCGACCCCAGCTGGAGCGGTCGGACGAGTGGCCCGATTGCCCTGCTGGGCTTCCGCGAGAAACTCCTCATGACCGCGGGCGGCCATGAATTCAGCGGCCGAATGGTTGCGGCCCACTCCCAGCCCCTGAAGGAAACCGCGACGCGATACCGACATAGGAATTCCTCCCTTCAACGACAGCGACCTATGGTGGATGGCGGGAAAAACGAACGGGACAATCGCGCCGATCTTACGCTGTCATATAAGGAGTGTCAACGAAAGGATGGCAAAACCTGAGGCCAGTTCCGCCCGAGTTACATCCAGAGACATGTGTATGCTATTCTTGCGCTCCTACCTCGGCTCGCGCTCGCCCATCCCAGCAGGCGGGTCCAAGCTCGCTGACCATTTGCGGAGATCGGCTTTCATGACTCTTTCTGCTGGTACGTAAGAACCTGGCGAACCCCGCGAACCCTGCGAACCTCGCCGAACCTCGTTGTGACGATAGCCATCCTGCTGGGCGTGGCCGTGCCGGCGCACGCGCAATACAAACCTCGACCAGTCCCTCGCCCGCCTCGGGCGAGGATTTCCCACATCGAGGGCGGCATCAACTTCTGGAATCCGTCGGCGAACTCTCACCGTGTCTGAGCTCCGGCTCGGGGGCGTTGAAGCGGCCTGGTGGGAACGACCATCGACGCCAAGCAGGACCTCGGCTTCGTCGATCACTCGATCAAGGAATTTTCCGTCACCGTCCGGCCGGCGCCGGCCCACAAGTTCCGCTTTCAGTACGTCGCCGATCAACTACGACGCGACGTCCACGCTGAACCGCACCATCGACTTCAACGGCCAGCGTTATCAGGTCGGCCTTCCTGTCAATTCGTCGCTCGAGTGGAAGTCCTACCGGTTCAGGTGCGAATGGGACTTCGTGAGGAAAGACGGCGGCTTCGCCGGCTTCATCGCAGAGCTGAAGTACGGATGTGAACGTCAGCCTCGCCAGCCCCGTCATCTCGGAGTTCGCGAGCGCCCGGGCGCCCGATCCCGGCGCTCGGCGGCATCGGCCGCTACTATTTCATTCCGCAGGTGGCGATCACCGGCGAGCTGACCATCTTCAAGCTGCCGACGATTCAGGAACAGTGCTCGGGCCACTATTTCGACCTGAATATCTACGGGCACGTTCAACTTCACCAAGAACGTCGGCGTCCAGGGCGGCTACCGCTCGCTCGATCCTCAACTACCTGGCCAAGAACGACACCGGGTCAGTTCACCGCTGAAAGGATATTCGTCGGTGTGATCGCCGGTACTGACATTTGCGGATTGCGGATTGGGGATTGATTGCGGATTCATTCGAGATCGACCCCTGATTCCAATCCGCAGTCCACCCGCAATCCTCAATGAATTTGCACCCCCGCCGGCACTAACCTCTCCATCCGCTGGTCGGCTTCGGTCAGCGTCTCGTCCTTCTTGCAGAAACAGAAGCGGCAGCTTGGTGCGGCCGGCGCCCGGCGTCTTGTAGAAGCTGCTGCCAGGCACGGCCGCCACGCCGACGTCCTTCACCAGATAGCGCGCGAACTCCACGTCGTCGTCGAAGCCGAACGCGCTGATGTCGGTCATGATGTAGTAGGCGCCGAGACGGCTTGTAGCACGGTGAAGTGATGCCGCTCGAGGATCTCGAGCAGCACGTCGCGCCGCCGCTGGTAGCTCGGCGGCGAGCCTGCGTGTAGTGCTCGTCGGGCAGGCCGAGCGCGACGGCGCCGGCCTCCTGCAGCGGCGCCGCGGCGCCGACGGTGAGGAAATCGTGCACCTTGCGGATCGCGCCGGTCAGCGACGGCGGCGAAATCGTCCAGCCCACGCGCCAGCCGGTCACGCTGTAGGTCTTCGACAGCCCGTTCAGCGTGATGGTCCGGTCGGCCATCCCTTCGAGCGTCGCCATCGGGATGTGGCTGCGGCCGTCGTAGATGATGTGCTCGTAGATCTCGTCGGAGATCGCGATCGCGTCCCACTTGCGGCAGAGCGCGGCGATCGTCTCGAGCTCGTCGCGCGTGAACACCTTGCCGGTCGGGTTGTTCGGCGTGTTGATGATGATCGCCTTGGTCTTGTCGTTGAACGCGGCGGCGAGCTCGTCGGGATCGAACGTCCAGTCCGGCTCGTGCAGCGTGACGTAGCGCGGCGTCGCGCCCGACAGGATCGCGTCCGGGCCGTAGTTCTCGTAGAACGGCTCGAAGATCACGACCTCGTCGCCCGGATCGATGATCGCCATCATCGTCGCCATCATCGCTTCGGTCGATCCGCAGCAGACCGTCACCTGCTCGTCGGCGACGACCGGCACGCCGTAGCGGCGCGTGAACTCGCGGGCGACCGCCTCGCGCAGCGGACGCGCGCCCCACGTCACGGCGTACTGGTTGACGTCGGCGCTGAATCGCCGCGCAGGCGGCGTCCTTGATCGCCGCCGGCGCCGGGAAGTCGGGAAAGCCCTGCGACAGGTTGACGCCGCCGTAGAGCTGGTTGAGCCGCGTCATCTCGCGGATGACCGACTCGGTGAACTGGGTCGCTTTTCGGAGCCGGTCAGCTTCGACGTAGGCGAATTATATAGGTCGATGGGTCGGGTGGGTCACGGTGGGTGAGTGGTCGACGCCTGCGGCCATGTCGAGCGGGGCCTGAAAGCCAGTCGAGGCATCAGCATCATGCACCGCGCGAGGGTTGGGCCCTGGCATGCGCGTTGGACCGATGGGCGCGAAGGCTTCAGCCGAGCGATCGAGTCAGGCCGCTTCTTCGTCCGGCTGGCCTTCTTCGATTTCGACGGCGCCGGCTTCTTCTTCGATGGCGGCGCGGCTGCTTCGATTCGAGGTTGGGCCGCCTGGCGGCACGTCCGCCGCGCGTCGGCTGATGCCGCGCGCGCGCCGGACCGTACAGCCGTCGATAGTCCTCGGCCGTGGCCGAGGATCTTCTTGACGTAGTCCTGGGTTTCCGGAAATGGAATGTCGTCGATGAACTCGTCGCGCTCGACGCCGCGGCTGCTCGGCAATCCACCTGGCGACACGGTTCGGTCCCGCGTTGTAGGTGGCCAGCGCGTAGTGCTCGCCGCCGAACTGCTTCACCAGATCCGCGAAATACGCCGTCCCCATCCTGCAGGTTCGTGTCGGCGGTCGTCAGCATGCTGATGCGTGAAGCGGCCGGGCAGGCTGCAGCGTCTTCGCGTATTGACGGCCCGGTCGACGGCAGCAGCTGCATCAGGCCATAGGCGTTGGCGCGCGACCGGACGTCGGCGGTGAAAGTCGATTCCTGCGCGATGAGCGCCGCGATCATGTACGGATCGAGGCTCGCGCTCGGCCGAGTAGCTGCTGGATTTGCGACCAGTAGTTCACCGGGAAGCAGCACACTTGAGCAGGTTCGGCAGGCAATCTGCTCGCCGCCGGCGGCGAGTACTGCGGGTAGGCGCGCTTCATCGCGTTGATGCCGGCGCGCAGATCGCCGCGCTGGTTGTAGATCCAGCCGAACGTCGCCTGGATCGCCGGCGAGTCGCCCCACGTCTTCTGCGCGTAGCGCAGTTCGTCGAGCGCCTGATCGTAGAGGTCCAGCGCCAGCAGCGCGCGGATGATCGGCTCGTTCGGGGGCACCGCCGTCGGCAGGACGGCGTCCTCTTCCGTCGGCGACTGCGTCGACCACGAGCTGCCGCTGCGCGCTACGGCCGCCGTGGTCCATCCAGCGCGGCGACGGCGAGGCGTCCGTAGTAGCTGTTCAAGTAGTCGGTCGCCACCAGCGCGTAGCGCGCGTCGGCCAGCGCCGTGTTCTTCAGCGCCTCGTGCGCCCGGCCGACCAGTACAGCCACGCCGGCCGGTAGTCGGATCGCGGGAAATTGCGCCGCCGCCGACTCGAACGCGCGCGATGGTGTCGGCGTAGCGGTCGTCTGCGTACGCCCACCAGCCCGACCTTCCACGCGGCGCGCTCCGCGTAGTGGCCGGTCGGAAGCTTCTCGTACATCTCGCGGAACGTCGCGTCGGCCTGCTCGTCGTCGTTGTCGCAGGATGTAGTGGGTGGCGAGGTTGTTCAGCGCTTCTTCGGCCCAGCTCTGCGTCGGGAACTCGCTCGACGATCCGGCGCACGATCGTTGAGTACTCGGCCTGGTCGCCGAGATCGCGCGACGCGATGGCGTAGAAGAAGAGCGCCTCGCCCTGCCGCGACGACTTGCTCGATGTACGGCTTTGACCGCATCGCGGCGCCGCGCGGCGCGTTTCAGAAGTAGTCGCACTCCGCGAGACGCAGTTCGACCAGCTCGCGATCGTCGCCCTCGACGCCGCCCGGCGCGAAGCCCGTTCGAACGCCGGCGCGCGCCTGCGTGTAGCGTTTGGCGCCGAACAGCCGCTCGGCCCGTCCAGCTCCAGCTTGTAGCGGGCGCTGCCCGGCGCGATCGGCGGCGATCGGCAGCGTTGTCGAGCTCGGTCGCCGCCGCAATCGGCGCGAGGTCGCTGAAGGGGAATTCGTAGACGATGCGCGAGAAACGCGTCGCGCGCCTTCGTCGAGGTTGCCGGCGGCTCGCGCCGAGTGCCCCAGCCGCATCAGCACGTCGTCGGGCGCGGTCGTGCTTGGTTTTCGCGAGCCGTTCGTAGATCGCGAGCGCCGCCGGCCTGGTCGCCGAGCGCCTCCGCCGCTCTCCGCCTGCGCAACGCAGGGCCGCGCCTTCGTACGAGGTAGCCGACGCGGATTGCTTGCCGGCAAGCGCCTCGAACGTCCGTCGCGCGTCGGCCGCCCGCCCGAGACGCAGTTCCGCGAAGCCCTGGTGGTAGTGCTGCGTAGTCGGCCGAGGCGGTCTCTGCTGAACGCTCGGCTGCGTGAAGATCGGCAGCGCCTCGTGCGAAGTTGCCGTCGACCTCGAGCTTCACCCCTTCCGGCAAACTGCGTCATCGCCGCCGACTTGGCGGCCCCGCGCGTCGGCCGGCGAGAGGCGCCATCCAGTGCTGTCCGGCTCGGAGAGCAGTCTGACGTGATTGGTTGGCTTGAGTGGAGGCGCAGGCTTCTGCTGCGCGCCCGGCGCCGCCGGCAGCGCATCAGGATTGCGACCAGCGTGACGACGACGGCGCGGGTTGTGATCTCATGTCAGCCGAAGAAGTGTGGCGTCCCCCGTTGGCAAGAGTGCCGCGGACGAGCTCGTCGCGGGAAATAATCGGCGCGGTCGCGTACGCCGCGCCGGCACTTTCGCTGATCGTGCCAGGACGCGGGCCCGCGATGTTTCTCCGCCGAGCCTGGTTGCCAGATCCCGCTCTCGACGACCGGCGACGACGTCAGGCTCGTGATAGAGCTTGATCTCGGACACCAGCAGCTTCCGCGCGTATCGCCGGGCCGACGAGTCGGCGTCGTCGATCTCGTCCGGAGGCGTTGAGCGTGATGGCCGCCGACTGGATGATCCCACGCCGGCAACTGCGCGTGCCGCTTTGACGGCGGTCAGCGCCTCGAGGGCGCGGGATGCGTGTCTCGCCAACAGCTCGAGCGTTTCCCGCCAGGCGCCGGCCCGCTGCCGCTTTACCTTCTGCATTTCCCTGATCGGCGTAGAAGGCGAAAGCGCCGCCGTTTCGCCGAAGGGCATGAGCGGCGCGGCGGAAGCTCCGCCGGCCCCGCCGCGGGATCTGGCAAGCGCCGGAGGGCACTGCCAGTTCGTTGCCGTCGGTCAGAAATGTTCCAGCGCGCGCCACGTCCCCGAGCGCACCCGCGTCGTCGACGCGGCGACATCCACCGACGCGGGATCGGCGAGCTTGTCGATCCGAATCCGTGAAAGCGCCAGCCCTTGATGCGATCGTTCTGCTGCCGATCAGGCACGCGGCGCGGCCGGCTGCCGCGGCGGCCGCCCTGGCCAGCGCGTCCACAAGTCGCGGCGAGCGTCCGCGCGCCTCGTCGAGTGGTGCGGATGGCTGCGAGCAGGCGCGTGTTGGCGGCGGCGTTGACGATCGACTCGGCCCGCACGGAGGCCACGGCGGCGTCGAGGCGCGGTCAGGAGGATTCCTTGGTTGGCTTCCTCGCGGCCCTCGTAGCGGTACTGTTCGCGGCCGTCCTCCCAGCTGCTTGCGCCCGGCCGTCATCGGTGCCTTCCTGGCGGGCACGATTTCGTTCCTCACCGGTCAGGACCGTTATTTCCCTGGATGGCCCGCGTCGAAAACGCTGCGCAGGCGCTGTCGTCCGCAAGCTCATAATGCTGGGTTTCGGCATTATAGCCCGACAACTCCAATGGGCAGAATCGTTTGACCCAGGAATTCCGCGACCGTACATGTTCGGGTCAGATCGCGGGTCCGTTACGGCTGAGCTCTTCGATGCGTTTCGAGGGGGCGACATGGCTTCGACGGGGGTAAAGACTCGCGGGATGCATGCCGAGCCCCATCGACTCGTAAATCCGATGGAACACAACGTAACTGCGAACACGCAGCTCGCCTCTCGCTGCTTAACTAACCCTTAAGTCAGCGACGTCCACCTCGTCCTCGCCTGTGGGGGTGGGACTGGATGTCACTAAAGCAGGCTGGCCGCCACGGGCTGTTCCGACGCGTGGCGGCGAGACAAATCGGAGCCTAGTGGTCCGCACGGTTTCCGTCGCTCTTCGACGGCGGTCGCGAAATTCAAGAGCGGCTACGCATGTAGACGCCTCGCGACGGCGTCTCTCGGACGCGGGTTCGACTCCGCCAGTCCACCCACTTATCGCGATTCTACGGCGAGACGACTTAGCGGTCTCGGTGGATCACGCTCGCCTCGCTGGCTGCCACACGTCTCCAAACCCAGGTACGGGTTTGGCCTGATCCAGGTAGCCGGATCGCGCCCCCGATCGGCCGCGGGACTGAGGTGCATGTACTGCCGTCGGCGAGATCCACGTGCCCGGCGAGCTTCCTGAATCGCCCGCGCCGGCGCTCCCGCGCATCGTCGAGATGGAACAGAACGTGTGCCGGAGTCGATGCACGCCGCTGCGTCGCGCTGCGCACGCCGAACCGATCGTCGGACGTGGTCCTGACGATCTTCTGCGGTCAGCGGTGAGCCGTCGCGTTGACAGAGCACCCGAGCCCCGCGCAGATGCCGATGCTCGCAGTGCCGCCGCAAGGCGAAGCGTCAGCGGCACGTATCGCAGCCGTCCGCCCTTCGTGGCCGTGACGTGGCCTCTTCCAGTCGGACCGCTGGACGCGAAGACCTGCCGCTTGCCGAGATCGACATCGCCCATTCAAGCGCCATCATCTCGCCGCACCGCAGGCCGAAAGCTTCCCACCCGGCAGCGCGATCAGGAAGGCGTTCCGATCGGTGGCGCTGCGTCGCCGCCGTCGACGAGTCGCTCATGCTCGTCGAAGTCGTAGAACCCGGCCGATCCTTTGGGGATCGGCAGCAGTCGGATCGTGCACGCGAGTCGTTTCAGTGCTCCCCACTCCACGCCTGTCTTCAACAAGACATTGAGCGTGAGTCAACGTTATTGATGGTCTTAGGGGCGCGGCCTCGAAGTGCGTGCTTCAACCGTTGCACATGTTCCCGTCGTGATCGCGTCGAGTCTCTTTATCCCCGGAAGTTGCGGCACCAGGTGAACCTTGGGGATGGTTTCCTTCGCCGCAATCCCGGACAGTTTGTGACGATTCGCTTCGCGCGTAACCGATCCAGCCAACGCGATGCGAATTGTTCAGTGGCGGGCACCTCGCTTCATTGCCGGTAGCGAGGGCCCGTGAAGCGGCAAATGCCGCTCGCGCACCTCGCCCCACCGCTGGGCCGCCGATTTGGACGTCAATCGCACCCGCGGCGGTCCCGGGCGCGGAAACGGCCGTTTGGTAGTCGATACCGCACATCGACCTGCCAAATGCCGCTGGAATACGGTCTAACGCCACGCGCTCATCGCTCTTACCTTTCCAGCGACAGCGTGGACTTCTGGCGGAGCCAGTCACAGCAGTCCGCTTCGCGAATCGGCACGCGGCGACCGATGCGGACGATGCCGGGAAGCTGGCCGCGCTCGACCATCGCATAGATGGCCTTTCTTGACGTGCGAAGGAGGTCCGCTGCTTCAGCGGGCGTGAAGTAGTGAGGCAGTCGTGGAACTGTGTTGTGATCATTGGAGTTCCTACCGAACAGAGATTCGTGGGTTAGGAGGAGAGCTGCAATCGATTCGAGCTCGCTCGCTGTAACCGTCAATCACGCCGACGGTCGTGAGGGATCGCGGCTCAATGCGATGGAGAGCTGGGGCTGTCACGTTGTATAGACGTGCGTCGTCTAGCCCACGCGAAATCGCGACGTATGCGAGCCGGCGGTTGACAAGCTCCGCACCGAGCTGTTCGGTGTCAGCGTGTACGAGCACGCGAGCAGCGGTCTGTCCCTGGGCGCTATGGCTGAGCGGCGTAGCCCGTAGTCGAGATGGGGATGAACGTCAGGTTCAGCGTGATCCGGCGGCCGGAATCGAGCTGGAGTCGGCTTTGCGCCATTCCGCCACGCGCTGGATGGTGCCGAGAGCTCGCGATTCGCCACGCGCTGTAGTCGGAATGGCGCGGTCAGCTGCACGCGATCGCCCGTGTGAGAATTCACGCTCACCTGTCGATACACCGCGACTCCCGTCAACCGCCGAGGGTCGTGCGGCACGCGCTCACCGCTGCGTAACGCGACGGTTAACCATTGCGTTGAGAGGTCGATATCGATCTGCTCGCCCATATCGCCGGTCGAACCGCGGGTTCGGCTTGCCGCTCGTGTAGCGAACGATGTCGCCGAGGCGATAGCGCTCAGCCCACTGACGATCGGCTCCGGTGACGTCCTGGCGAGGCACAGGACAGTGAATCGTGCTTCCGCGCCAGTCGACGTGCTCGATGTCCTGCGGAGCCGCCGATGCACCCCGATTGATTGATGATCTCCATTTGCGCGACTGGTTGCCGGCGACACGACGAGCGCGGAACATCTGATAATGCCACGTATGCCTCCTGCGATGGCGTCAGGCGCGCATCGCGATCACGGATCTCAGTGACGCGATACCTGTGATTGGAGGTCTCGAATCGCGCCAGCCACTTCTCTCGTGAAAGGCGCGCGACGACCTCGCGCAGATCGGGATCGCGCTGTCTGCGATCCACGATCCAGCCGGGCGATGTGAATGCCAGCTTCCTGGAGCTGCTGATAAGGATGCCAGCTTCACGTCTGTGGTGTTGCCGGATGTCGCCAACCAGCAGTATCGGTCAGCGGCGCCAAGCCGTGTGAGAAACACCGTTTATCTGGCGCGTGCTGGTCAGGCTGGATTCGTCCAGCACGAAGAGTTTCGAGGCGGAGATCCAGTTGCGAAAAAATATTTCGTCCTGGGGGCCCGGCGCGGCGGTGGCTGCAGCGTGTCCGGATGGAATGCGGTTTCAGCGAGTTTCTGCGCGGCTTTTCCGGGAAGTCGGCATAACATCCCTTGGACCTTGGCAGCCCGTTCCGCAGCGCGCACGACGGCCAACGTGGTTGCGTTTTTGCCAGCGCCCGCGACGCCCTCGAGCGCCTGAGGCTTGATCGCGGTTGCTGAGGTATCCGTGAAGAGGTTGGACAGCCGCGCGCTGATGGTCGCTAAGCTGTGGGTAGGCAGCCACGGACGGACGCCACGTTGAAGCGCGGCGAGCGCTGGCCTGCGTGCCCTGGCCGGTGCGCATCAGTTCGATCGTCTCGCGCTGCGAGGCTTCAGCATCTCGCGGGTCGTCACGAGTTCGCCCTGAGCTATGTGATTGACCACGGCTTATCCAGCGAGCCTGCCTCGACCTGCCAGAATGAACTCGTTCTTCACGACTTCGGTGGACAGGTCCCCCATCGATCGAGCCAGCGCATCTGACAGGAGTTGCGGCGGTCGACCGTGGCGTCACGCTCGAAGTTTCGGGCGCGCGCGAAGTTGTTAGCGGTGTCGGGTGTGAGGCCGGATGCTGGATGCTCCCTCGTCGGGCGGGCGCACGCGCAACCAAGGACATTGACTCGGCTGATCGCCGAATTCGCGTGGGCTAAGCGCGATGTGGCGGCGCTGCATGTCCCGTGCGTGAACGCTCCTTGGCCTCCCGGGTCCGATGAGCGGCGATGTGGGCGGCTTCTGGCACTGCTCTGATTCGCTTTGGTGAGCTGCGCTTCGGGTTGCTGACGGCCTTGCGGACTGGAGGCATCCAAAGTAGGCGGCCGTGCATCCGCGTGGAATCTCCGGGTTGTCCGCGCTGGCTCCCCTTTCGATGGTGTAAGCCGAGGATTCCGGCTGCGGCCCAGTAGCGGCTGGCTCAGAAACGGTAGCAAACGGCGGTCGCATAGCGCTGCGTTCGGAACAACTCCGCGGCTGGATCGCCCGGGTGTCGCCGTTCTCGCGTTGGGTCACATTGAAAATCACGACGTGCGTGTGCAGCTGTGGCGGGCGGCGAAGCCGCCGACCGGACGGGCGCTGTCGTGCCCGGAAGATCGCGGCCGCCCAGCGTCCGGTCGCGATCGCCTGGATGGCGCCGCGAGCCCAATGCGAGCCCGGACGGCAGGCTCCAACTCCACTCAGCGCCTTTCGGGCGCTGGCACGACGGGCTTCCCGCCACCCGGTCTCGTCGCGACCCACGAGGGCAGTCAGAGACACACGCTCTTGGGCGCGGAAAGGCCGCGTCCCATCCGGCGCGATGCTCCATCGCCAGGGCCGGCCGACCTCGTCCGCGTTCGAGGTCTTGCTGCGTAATGGCTGAGGCGTGACGCCGGATGAGGCGGTTTCTTTCGTGATGGGATGCAGACCTTCCGGAGAGTCGAACGGTTTGCTCCTCACCGTGGACTCCACACCTGCGAGTCCCAATTGTTCGGCGAGCTGTCCATGCCACTCGCCGACGATCCTGATCGCCGTCTTCGGTGTAGTAGTTCTCAGCGGCATTGCTGAATTCGTTCGCGTGATACGAGGCGGACCTGGGCAGCGCTGAGGGGCTTCGAAATGGTCAGCATGTCCTGGCCTAGCGAGAACGCAGCTGCGCGCTGGAGATGGGCACTCAACTTGGGGCTACGAATCCGCTGCTGTGGACCGGACAGTAGCGGAGCGGGCGGCACAGTCGGTGTGGGTCCAGCAGCCAATGGCGGAACGACCGGACGGGCGCGTTCGACAAGCGCCGCCGTCTTATCGGGTAGCTCGACATAGGGGAATTGAAGCGGGACGACCAGGTTTCCGAGCTTCCAGGTAGCCGTGCAAGGCGGGCAGTCCACTTATCTCACTGGCCATCACCAGCGGCTCGACCTGGCGTTCGAGTCCAGCGCAACTCTGCGCACCCTGCCCCTTCGATCCCAGCGACCGACTCTCGCGGAGCCGTTTCTCGATCCCTCACGTGTCCCCGATCGTGTCGGCAATCCATGGCAGCGTGCGGCTCGCTGGTGCGCAAGAAGGTCTTGGTCGCGGCTGCGACAACATGGCTTCGGCGTCGTGTCGTAGCGGGTTTCCAGCTGGCTGCGGCCTGAAGCCGAGGACCACGGGGTTGTTGGACTTGCGGTTCTCGGTAATGGCGGTGTGGAGCTGTGGGAGACGTTGCAAGCTCGCGGAAGAGCTCATCGAGCACAGTCACGTCGGACGCTGCATATCGCGGCCGGCCCGATTCATCAGCCGGAGCACGAGCGTGTCGAGCCACAGGCTGGTGAGCGGCACCAGTCTGGGGCGTGTTTCAGGGTGTGCTGGTGATGAACAACCAGCCGTGCGGTCCTGCACAGACCAGCCGGCGGCGCTCCATCGGCTGGTGGTCTCTCGTTCCATCGGCTTGGGAGATCCCAGGGTGTCGGCGGCCATGTTCAGCGACGCCAGCACACCGCTGCGCTGGGCGGGGGGCGTTGCGGTCGACCATCGCTGCATACGCCGTTCGGGCCAAGCGCCGATCAATCTCCAGCTCATCGGAGCCAGGCCTGCCAGTTCATGAGGCTGGGTTTCAGCGTGGCAGATGCGCAAGATCCCGGCGCGGGGCCTCGGTGAAAAACGCGTTGTCCTGAACGATCCGGGAACAACGACGAGGCCAGGGTGGGGGTTTCCCGCGTCGCGACGCCACTCGTCCGGAGGGCGTCCAGTAGGGGCTTCGGGCATCGAGTGGATTGAGGATGACGTCGCTGCGCTCGGGCGAATAGAACTGGTTGACGTATTCGAGGGCCGGGTCGTAGACGATGGCGGTGTCGGCGCGTTGTTCGACCTGACACAGAATCTGTCAGATCAAGGCGGACTTCCCGGTCCCGGAATCGCCCACGATCGTGAAAGTGACTGGACTCCAGATCGCGCGGGATTCTCAAGGCGTGGTCGCAGCCAAGACGCCGAGACCGTAGAACCAATTCAAGGCCATCAGCACGGGTTCGGCGATTGAAGGTCGCGGCGGTCACGAGCTCTGGACCCTTGAGTCTCAACCCGTGGCGACGGTGACGCGCGCGCCTCCAAATCGGCCGGGAGGGCGATGCCGCATCAGAGGATCGACACTATGAGGGTCGTCAGCAATGCGGGTTTGAGCAGAGCGGTCAGACCCACGCCCCCGTGGACTCCCAAAGCGCAGCAGGGTATGAAGCGAAGCGCGGTGGTGGTAGCCCGGCGCTCTCCCACGCCGCCCGAAGGCTGCGTGAATCGCTCGAGCTGGAGCGGTGGGAGTGTCGGGAGTGAGGCGGGTGCTGGATGCGCCGATGGGCAGCACGATAGCGACCACTCTCCAGTCCAGCCGACACGAATCATCGCGGCGAGATCAGAGCATATGCCGCCAAATACGCGCTGCAGCGGCGACCATTGCTCGAACACCTGAAACACCGCGACGCCGATTCCGCAGCAGGCAAAGGCCATCGCTGCGAATATCGAGACCGGCTTGGTGTGCGGCCTCGTTCCCGCGTGTGTCGGCGGCCCCAGGACGGCATTACGGCAGCCTCGAGACTGCGGCATCGGCGAGCCGCTCCCTCGCCTGCTGGTCTTTGTCGAGGTCGGCCTGGGCGATGAGATGCTGCATGCTGCCGACGGTGACAGGCTCGCCAGGCGGCGATCGCGAACTGAAGGTTTGCGACGATCGTGCAGCGCCAAGACCTCGGCGAGCAGGAGTTGGCTCCCGGAGGCGCGGGGCGCGATGACGGGGAAAGGATGACTCGCCGGACCCAGGCCGCCATACGATCGCCTTTGGCGAGCGATAGCACGGCTCCGTGCCGGCCTCGGTGACAGCTTCGTGCCGATGGAACGAGTTCGCGAGGCGGGCTTGGTTTCCTCGTCTGGATGCATCGCAACGGAAGTAAGCAGCTGACGCAAAAAGTCTTCTGGTTTCAGCAACACGTTCCTCCCCGGGACGAAAAGTTACTCTCTGAGAACCGGTGCGGCACACGCCGTCGGATCCTGATTGACGACATAGTGGTTCCCGCCGGGAACGGAGGTTCCCGGACGGCACCCGGCGGGGGTGGCGTGTCATGTACATGCTCCCGCTGCGAAGCAGCGATTCACCGCCAGCGTTCACCATCCCGGGCTTTCACGATCAGATTCATCATCAACATTCACGTCAGCGTGACGAATGGCCCGGGAGGGCTCAAGCGCGTACCCGATCGGTGGTGGCGTCGTATCGCTGCACGCGCACAAGCTGCGTGAAGCACTTCGGCACGACTGTGGCATCGCTCGAGGTGCGCGAGCACCTGCAGGCATTCCGCAATGCCGTAGCGGACGGCCTGGATACGGCAAGTCGACTCCGGACTGGAGCACGCAGGACGCGAACCGGCTCAAGGCTTGCTCCGCGGAATTCGCGTGAATGGTCGACAGCGTGCCCGAGTGCCCGGTGTTGAAGGCCTGCAGCAGATCGAACGCTTCGCCGCCGCGGCACCTCACCGAGCGAGGATCCGATCGGGCCGGTGTCGCAGCGTCGCCCGCAGCAAGTCGCGGATGGTCACGGCCGGCACGCCGGCTTGCTCGCGGCGCGCTTCGAAGCGGACCAGGTTCGACGCCTCCAGCTGGAGTTCCGCCGTGTCCTCGATGAGCACCAGCCGGTCATCCGGCGGGCAGAAAGGCGGCGAGCGCGTTCAGCAGTGTGGTCTTGCCCGTGCCCGTGCCGCCGCTGATCAGGATGTTGTCGCGGGCGTCGATCGCCTCGTCCGCAGCGTGTCGAGCTGGTCGCGGGTCAGCGTGCCGATCTGCACGAGTTCCTCCGCGGCGAAGTGCCGGCTCTGAAACTTGCGGATGGTCAGCGTAGTGCCACCGAGGCTGACTGGCGGCAGCGCGGCCGCCACGCGCGGAGCCATCGGGCAGGCGCGAATCGAGCAGCGGGCGCTCCTCGGAGACATCGTCCCCGAGGACGCGCGCCAGGTTCGCGGACCGCCACGCGCAGGTTCTGCTCGCGCGACCGTCACATCGGCCATGGCTTCGAGCTGCCGTCGCGCTCGACAAACACCCGCCCCGATCCGTTCACCATGATCTCGGTGATGTGCGGGATCGCGGATGAGATGCGCAATCGGCCGCAGGAACGGCAAGATCAGATCGAAGCTCATGGCCGTCGTGTCCGGCCTGGTGTGTGTCGCTGCATGCAGCCACGCCTGGAACTCCTTTGTCGCGCGGCGAAACGCCAGCCGCAGCGCCTCAGCGACGATGTATCCCTGGGTGCTGTCCAGGAAGTCGGCGTAGCGTTTCAACAAGGTCGGCGGTCGTCCTCGGGGACCTTGCAGCGTGATGACGCTGCCGGGCCGGCGGTTTGGACTTGTCGCGGGAATGAACGGCATCGCGAGCGCTCCTCAATCTGGGCGGTGGTCGATGGCGCGGGCGAACGGGCAAATGCGCGCGCCTCAGCTGCTCGAGTGCCATCATCGGTCGACATCAATTCGCCGTTCGACGAATGCCTGGTCCTCGCGGAAGTAGGTGATCGTGCAGCCCCAAGGGGTTGATCGGAATGCGGGCGTTGTCGACCTGGTCCGTCAGCACGAAGACGACATGGGCGACGAACGCCTCACGCTTGATCTTCCGTCCGCGTCGCCGGCGCCAGGTAGACCTTCTCGAAGTCCACCGTCGCCCGATACGGCGGCTGCCGGAGATCCTCGAGGGTGACGTTCTTGACCCGCACGTCGATCTCGTCGCCGCCGCTCGTGAGGAACCGCTCGATGAGCCCGGACTTCTTGTTCGCCTCCATCGTGGCGTCGGCCAGGCGGCCGTCGAGGAAGTAGAGCGACTCGGCATATTGCTGGCGCACGGTCGCGCGCATGCGGCCGTAGTGCATCGTGACGAACTGCACGAGGAAGCTACTTGAGCTCGGGCGCCTGCGGCGTGTAGGTCAGGCTGTCGCTAGCTGACGCGCGGCCGCGTGGCCCACCTCGTCAATCCGGATGACGAGCGGCTTGAAGTTCTGGAAGGTGCGCTGGGTGTGCGACGTTCAACACGATGAGCGCCACGATGACAGGCCGACAGGCACAGCCACCGCGACCTGCAGATAGCGTGTTCATCACCAGCGTCGAGCCGCACTGCTCGACGTAGCGGCGTCTGGCCTCGCCGCAACTCGTAGCCCGTCGGCGGCAGTCGTGATCTCGTGTCGTGGTCATCAGCGGCTACCCCAAGAGGCGCGGCAGGGGCTGACTGCCCGGCCGACCCGGAAAACAGCGAATGCGTGAGCGACGGCACTTTCAGCAAGCCGTACGTGAAGGCGAACAACAGGAAGATCAGATGGAAGCCGCCGACGAGGAGGCGGTCGACCGTGTAGGGCGGCGGGAAGGCGTCCAGAAAGTTGATCAGGAAGCTGCCGAAGACGAACACGAACGCCTGGGCAATGACCTGGTAGAAGGCGTACTGCAGCAGCGATTTCAGCCAGCCCCAGAACACCCACTCCATGCTGCGGGACGAGGAAGAACGGGAATGAACACCGGGCCCACGAGCACGGCGACGCCAGTGGCCACGAGGCCGAACGGCGATCACGGCGAGCAGCACGACGCGCGCGGCGGTCACCGCCAGGGCCACGAGGAAATACCCCACGAGCGCGGAGACGTTGAACAGCGAGCGGCTGCTCCAGCGAGAGGTACAGCTCGTTGAGGCGGTCGCTGAGGCGCTGCACCTGGGTCACTTCGAGCTGCCGCGCCAGGTAGATGGGCTGGTCGGTCAGGAGCTGCGTGAAGCTGATGCCGATGCCCGGGAATCGGGGCTCGGTAGTAGGTGATCATCGTGAAGCCGAAGGCGATGGTCAGGAGCAAGCTGACGAACGGCGCCAAGCGGAAGGCCGGCGCCGCCCTCGGCGCTCGCCAGGGCGGCCCGGATCCCAAACCACGCGATCAGGATGATCGCCAGGCCGCGGAACAGGTTCGTCCCCAGGCGCAGAAACAGGTCCCCGTCGCGCGTCAGCAAGTCGAGCGGTCGCCGGTGATACTGGCAAACGGATCGATGCCGGCCATCGCGGCCCTCGCTACGGAATTCGGAACGTCGTCAGCGCGGTCGTCGTCTGCGCGGTCGGTGCGCGCCAGCGAGCGGGCGCGCCTCGTTCAGAAACGCGATGTGCGCGTTGATGCCCTGCACGGCGGCTTCGCGTCGCTCCGTCGCGTCGAGCAGCTGCTGCTCCAGCAGCGACACCAGCACGTTGTTCGCGTCCTTCGCCAGCCGCGCCGACGTCACGGCCGTCGGCGTTGATCTTGTTGAGCACGGCGATTTGCGTATGTGAGCTCGGCGTCGGTCGAGTATGCGTCCGTCTTCGAGATTGCCGGACGGTGGTCTCCATCGGACGCCTGATGCCCGCGCAAGAAGCCCGAGGGCCTCGAGGCCGTGCGTGACGCTGCCGTCGGCGAGCTGCACGCGGTCGTAGCGCGCGCTGCACGCGCGCCGCCTCGTCGGCCGACAGCCGCGCGAGGGCGCCGGCATAGGGCTGCAGCGGCTGCGTGGCGCGCGCGTAGCGCGGCGTCGCGCGCCGTGCCCGGTGTTGACGGTCAGTGATCCAGCGGCGTCGGTCGTGCCGCACGCGCTCGGCGCGCGTGAACGGCAAGCCAGGGACTCGCGCAGACTGCGGTACCGGGCGCGTCATGTTCGACCGGCAGGAGCTGCGCCTGCTGCTGCAACAGCAGGTATTGGGTCCGGATCTGCTGGTAGGTCGTCACGAGCTGCGCGTAGTTGCCGCTGCAGTTGCGGCATAGCGCAGGAGCGCATTGGCCGTAGTTCGGTCGGGTCGAAGACACGCCAAACAACTGCGCCGAGACCGGCACGGCGCAGCCGACGACGAGACGAGCACGCAGCGACCACGCCCACGAGAGTCGACGAATCATGGACGACCTCCGGTCGAGCGGAGCGAGTCGCCGATAGGCGGCAGCTCCAGGTCACTCGATGAGATACACCTTGATGCGGTGGCCCTCCCGAATCGTCACGGTCGGGAGGAGGTTCAGAAAGCGATCGAGCACGCGCGCACTCGACTGCGAGACGCTGGCCGCCGCACCCTGGCGATACGTGTCGAGCGCGCGTGGCGTCGAGGCCGACGCTGGTCTGCGCTGCGCGAAGCCGGCGATGGCGCCGAGGCGCGAGCGACACACCGAAGATCTGCGCGTAGTGGCGGTCGACCTGATCCGCGCAGGCCGAGGTCCCCGACCTGGTTGAGGCCGTGGAAGCCGTCCAGGTCGACGTGCGCGCCATTGGGCAGGATGACGCGGTGAAAGGTCGACCGCCAGACGCGACTGGCCAAAGGTGTTCACCGCTCTGCGCCTCGCCGAGGACGCGGGCACCGGCCGGAATGACCACGTGCTGCTGGTCGGCCGCGTAGACGGGCACGCTGACGAGACAGATGCAGAGCCGGGGCGGAAAATGTGCCGTCGAGGCGGTTGGTCAGGACAGTGTCGATGAAGGTGCCTTCGAGCAGTCGATAGCCGCGAGACGCTGGTGGGCGGAATGCCGGCCTGTGGCGCATGCGAAGGGGTGGGCGCCAACCTGTGGGCTCGCCGGAGCTGTTGGCGGAGCTTGAGGAACCGCGGCTACCGGCGCTGGAAGGTCGACGGCGGATCGGCGGAAAGCGCGGGCGCTGGCACCGCGTCCGGAAGCGCGGCGCCAGCGGGGAGTTGAGGCAGAGTGCTGGTGGGGGATCGCGGCGGGAGTGGCGGCGGGACGGGAGAACGCGACATTGTCGGCAAGCGTGCGTGCTCTTCGCGTGTCCGAGCGGTCAGTCGAAGGAGTGACGGTAGGCGTGCGGCGCGACGATTCGGCCGGCGGGCTTGGCGGTTGGCGTTGCTCCAAGGCCGGTGGCCGCCGTCTCTTTCGCCAGCGCTGCAACTGCGCCTGCTCGGCGGCGAGGCGCGCTGCGCCTGTTCCTGGATACGCCGCTGGTATTACTCTCAACACGCTGTTGATTCGGATCGACGGCGAGCGCTGCCGGGGCCGGCGAGACCGCCCCTGGATTTCGCCAGGCGATCCGGACAGCGCCATGATGCCGATTTCCATGACGAGCGCGATCCGGTCCGATCAGGACCCATTGCTGCAGGTGCCTCCGGGACCCACGCCGAGGCGGAGATCGTGCGTCGGTCACGACGCGCGCGTCCAGGCGCGGGCGGTTGCTGGTCGGTCGGCGGCGCGGATTTCCACCACATAGACGATCCTCCAGTCTGAACGAGTCGATGTTTGGTGGAGTCAGCTGGGAGGTGTCCTTTGCGGCGTTGCATGCGCGAATGAATCATCCAACGCGCAAGGACACCCCAGCTGACCACCACCACACAAACGTTCAGCGAGCGTCTGCCCTGCGCGCTGGAAGGTGAAGCGCGCTCTTGCCGACCGCCAGGTAGCCGCTGTCGAGAATCTTTGGCACGACGTAGGTCCCGTCGTGGACCTCGGGGATCGACGAGAGTTGGGCCGGCCGTCTTTAAGCTCGTCACGCGACGGCAGCTCTGAAGTGTGTGCCTGGATGAACCGTGCGGTGGTCGTCGTTGAAGATGGCGGTCACGAAAAACGGCGCCTTCCCCGCTTTTAAATTGATACGGAAACGACAAAGCCGAGCGGATAGGCGTTGCGAGACGAAGTCATCCCGCCCTCGAGCGCGGCCTTCGCCGATTCGGTGGCGCGGAGAGCGTCGTCGCGTGCGAGCGCTGCCTGCGCCCATGGAAGTCTTGCACCTGGGACGCCGGCACGTATCCGGGGTTTGCGCGAGACGCGGCTGCTGCCGTCCAGGATCGTCGGGCTCGATGATGAGACGGTCAAAGTCGGGCTCTTCGTCCTTGTCGCCAGAAATATCCGTCAAGACAAACGCGTACCGGATTGGCCGCTCGCGGCGACGGCGTTCAGGTTGGTCTGCCCGCCTGCCTTCGCCGGTTTGACGGAGGAACGAGGCTGCCGCGCGTTCACGATCCAGAACTCCTTGTCGCCGCAGGTGGCCTCGACGACGTCTTCTCCGTCAGGGAGCTGGACGATCAGGGTTGGATGTAGTGAAGCTTTGCGCGGGGGTGATGGTCGCGCGGGTGATGAGACGACCGTTCGCGCGGTTCGCGCCGGTTCGCCCGGTCAGGCGCTCGGTGGATGCGCCGGGGCCGATGTAGTGGTCGCCACGAGACGCGAGCATCGCCGGTAGAACCCCGGCCAGCGGACGGGCATGGTTTCCTCCTGATTTGATTTGCGGCGGAGTGGGCCGCACTGGGGTCCGATGCGGCGTTGAATTTGGCTTCGTTCGATGCATCCAACGCGCACGGACCCCGTGCGGCCCAGCCGCCAGATCACTCGTCGGCCCGGAGCGCTTCCCGGGCACCGAGGCGAAGAAGCGCACCACGCTCTCCGGGATCAACGTGGAGGTTCAGCACTTTCGCCACCTGCGGCTGTTTCAGCAGCAATCTGCTGACGCGGCACGAGCGTCGCGATTCGCGCCGCTTCGGTCGCGTTCAGGTGGAACAGCTCCTGATAGACGGCTCGATCAATGTGCGGGTTGGCCAGAAAACATCTTGGTCGGACAGCTCTCGATGGCCACGCGCAAGAGTTCCGACCGCTGGAGGTCCTCGCTCGATTGCGTGGCCATGCAGGACGCACGCGTTCTTCTTCCGCCACGTCTTGAGCGCCTCGGTCACGTAGGCGCGAATGCGTGGCGTCGCGGAGGAACCGCCACGCCTCGTCCAGCACGAACACCTTGAGGTGTCCCGGCTAACGTCGGGATTCAGTGATCGTCGCGGTCGCCCGGTGGAGCAGGAAGTAGAAGAGCAGCGGCTCCAGCACCAGCGGCACGCCGTCGAGGCCCTCGAAATCCACTGCACTGGAAGGGCGCAAGGGTGATGGTGTCTTCGACGTGGTCAAACGACGTACGGCATACTGACCGCCTTGCACCCATGGCGCTGCAGCTGTTGTGCGAATGCTCGCGCGGCAGGATGTTCGCTAAGCGTGAACAGAGCCGTCGCTGATCGGCGATCGAGCGCGTAGAGGGCCTCCAGCTGCTCATAGAGCGCCTGGTCGTCGGCGCGAGTCGCTGCACTACTGGCCACCGGACTGAATCAGCGACGCGCACGAACGTGAAAGAGAAACTGCAGGTTGGACTGACGTCGGCGCGCAGACAGAAGGGATTGATCGTGAAAGCCGGCCGGTCGAGCGACGACCCGCAGCGCCTGCGTCCTGCCGAAATATCGTCGTCAGCGCCGTCGTAGCTCCCGCCGAGATCGAAGATCAGTGTGCGCGGGCTGATACCGTTGCAGGTGCGCGATCAGGAAGTTGAGCAAGAACGACTTCCCGCTCCACGGTCGCCCCGAGCACCAGCGTGTGGCCGATCGTCCTCGACGTGGAGGTTGAGGGCGATAGGCGTCTGCTTGCGTGGTCAGTCGAGCACGGCGAGCGCTTCGCGGTCCAGATGCGGGTTGCGTCTCGTGCGCCGGCGTCCTGTGCGAAGCAGCAGCGACGAGGTCCGCGTAGTTGGTGTTGAGCAGGTGCATCGAAACGGACGTTGTAGGCGCCGTTCCCCGGCAGGACGGCCAGCCAGGCGTTGAGCAGGTTGTAGCGTTCCGTCCGGTCACCTGGGCATCGTGGGCGGCGAAGGCCTTGAGCACAGGCGGCGACGCTGCTGTTCCAGTGCGACGGGATCGCGGTCGTAGAGCACGACGGTCGATGGTGTATTGGCCGAAGTAGCGGCCCTGTAGGGTGAGCTCCGTCAGTGCCGGCGCCAAGGTCACGCACGACGGCCGTGGCGCTGTCGTCGACGAGCACGATCCGCGGGGCGGCGCGGTGTCTGGTGACGTAGTTCGTGGGACTGACTCTTGGCGTTGTGGAAGTGCCGTCGCTTCGCGTGGATCTCACGGCGGACGGCGCCTTGCCCTTCCCGCTGCCATTCGCTGATGAGGCATCGAGATTCGAGGAATCTCGTAGAGCGCCTGGAAGCAGATGGGCAAACGTGTGCGCCGGGCGGCTCCTTCGAGCGTGATCACGCGGACGTAGTCGGTCATCCGAGACGCAGGTGAGACGCGATGGCGATTCAGCGATGAGTCGCCCGGGTCGTAGTCGAGACCACGTGTCGTGCCAGTCGAACGGCTGTAACGGCATCGGCCTTTGTCTCAGGAGTAGTTCAGGAGGTCGCCGGAAGAAGCGTGAAGGCCTCAGCCCTTCGGCAGGACGCGAGGGGCCGACCGGTGTCCTCCAGCTGTTGCACGAACACTTCGACTTTTGGCGCAAGTTGACGACGCCGGCTGATCGAGGTCGGTCGTCAAGGCTGACGATCGCACGTGCGGTCGAGAACCACTCGCGCGGACACGCGTGCGCAGGGGCTGGCAGCGAAGTCGCCTGGCGGGCCTGTCCTCGCCCACGCCGTGGCCAGCCTGCCAGCGTCGCACGATCACGACGTAGAGCGCAGTGACACTGTGAGGGCTCGCCGTTGCTTGACGCGTGAAGAGCTCGTTACGCCGACTAGGAGCGCGTCGACGGCGGGCCCCGGATGTGGCGGTGTCTCGGACGGCTGACGCGATGCCTGGCGTTTCAGCACATACTGATGGAGCCGCGTCCGCTCGTCCCCAGAACGCTCGAGCGCCACCTCGAAGCGCGGCCGATCATGTCGCCGCTGCTGTGCAGTCGAGGCAGTCGTAGTCCACGCCCATCAAGGGCGAGGACAATAGACGCGAGGGCGCCGCCCTGTCGGTCAGGAATACGGCGTCGTCGATGAAAGCCGTAGAGCGGGATGACCAGGTCGCACATCGCGCCAGCGTCCTGAAAGTCCCGGGCGATCTGGCGGTGCCGGTGCGTCTCATCGACGTCCTTCCCGTCTCACTGATGGCGCATCGAGACCTTGCGCGGGGTCGTACTTGCGCGCCGAGCCGTCGCCGACCGCAGGACGATGATCGCAGCAGCTGCGGCGTCTCGCTGCAGTCGTCACAGCGCGCGCTGAGGTACGAGCGCCAGACACATCAGCAGTCCCGACTACAGGCTGCCGAAAGCAGCGTGAACGTTCGCGCCCGCCAACGACGAGCGCGACGAAGAAGAGCCGCCGGTCGGCGCCTGCCAGTGGTCGAGCGGACCGGTTGATCGAGGCGTAGACCGGTTGCAGGCGAGCGGGATGGACGTCATCGACCTTCAGAAAGGAACAGCACGGCCATGAAGTTCACGGCGCCGATCGCCATGCCCACGCCGAAGACGATGCCCGGCGAGGAGGCGCTTCGAACCGCCTTCGCCAAAGGCGAAGGTGACGCCGCCGACGACGATCGAGCACAGGCTGAGGCCGCGCGCGATCGGGACCGGGTGAAAGCTGGTCATCAGCACGTTGACGGCGTTTTCCCAGGGTGAAGCCTGCGCCCAGCTGCGCGCGGGGGCAACGCGAGCGCGGCGACAACGAAGCGAGACGATGCGGCGCATGCGTCCCGATGGCGGCGACTTCGGCACGACTGGTTCCTGATCGAGCTTTGAGGAGATCACGTCGGTTGTTGTGGCGCATGAAGAGGTCCTTTCGTGGGCGAGGCGCCTCGATCACCTGCCATCCTTGTTGACGCAGTGCTGACTGAAGGCGGTCGGCGTAGGCGACGAGCCAGTCGGAGACTGGGTTGCCGATGCTCGCAGGATGAGTTCGGCGTCGGAACTTCCGAGGGCGAAGGCGTAGCCAAACGGCGTTTCGAAGCGCGAGGCCGCGAAAGGTTCGTCGGTCACGCCTCGGGGAACGCCCAGAGCACTTTGGGGATCCCCGATGCGGGGTCGGATCGACGAGTCCAGTCAGGTGTGAGCACAGCGAAGCGTCCTGCACGTCGGTCGCCAGCGCCATCACCAAGGGACGAGAGGGCAAGATCCGTGACGTGGACGAAAGGGGCGGAGTCGAACGACGAGGCCACGCTGCGTCGGCGCGCTACCAGAATCGGGCCAGAGGCTGCGCCTGAGGTCGTGCCTTCCCGAATTCGGGCCTGCAATGTAAAAGCGGCGGTGATTTGTTTCCCGCGTCGCCGGGCAAGCAGCGGCGAGTCGCTCGGGATGAAGGGTTTTTCACCGCTTGCTGGTGGGCAACTTGACGCGGTCAGTCACCGTCCAGGTGGTCGTTCTCGAGCGCATCGCCGCCGTCATTGTGCACTACCTCGTCTCAATTCCGTGGTTGTTTGCGCGCGGCCGGTTTTGGCGGCCTCAGCGGTCAGGTCGACTGGTGGCACGGCGCCGTTTCCTGCGGGTGTGGGAGGAGTCCTGCATCGAGGAGCAGAAGGCCAGGAACGCTCGACGAATTCCACGAGGCTGGGACACGGGTTCGAATCCCCCAAAGGGACTTGGTACAAAGTTGTACGCCTTGCTGAATTTGAAGTCGAATTTTCAGCGCGCGCCGTGACGCTACCTCGACCGCTCCAGCCGCCCGCCAGACGCCTAGAAGCAGCCGGCGAGTGTGGCCGAGGTCCGCTTAGTCGATCGCGCATCCCGAAGCCTGCTCGACAAACGTCGGCCCCATCGAAATCCTCGATGCGGCTGAGCGACGCGTCCAAGGAACGAGGCATCATCTCCGCGAGCGAAGATCTCGCAGGGTGCTCTACGGTCAGAGCGAAGGGCCTTGTCGCCCTCAGCGACATAGCAGATCGAGCGAATCGGCCGCAACATCGCCGGCAAATTCGCCCAGAACGGAATCGTTAGCGCAGCCGAGGAGATTATTCGTAAGAGCGCCTGGCGGGACTGGTCTTACGGGTTGCCGCCACCGAGGCGCGTTCCGGCATGATAGTGCCTATTTCCCGATCCACCGACCTTGGGTAGCCGCATGGAGCGATGAGCGCATCACGGAGCCGTTCGCCTCTTTTTAGCGGATGCGGCGGTCTCGATCTCGGGTTCGTCCCAGCGCCGGTTTTCGGCAGCGTCCGAACTCACGCCATCGACAGCTGGCAGCCCGCAGTGGCCACCTACCGCCTGCAAATGAACACCTGCTCGGCTCCGCACACCGTCGCGCTGTCAAAAGCGTGCCCTAAGAAGACGGCGAGGTTTCACTCGCAGAGTTGCCTGCTGCTGCGAGAGATCGTCTGGGTGGCCGCCGCCTGGTGTCCGGAGGCTTTCAGTCGCTCTGGAAGGCAGTTATCGGCGATCCGCGTAATCACCTATACCGAGATTTCGATCCAAGGATTTGTTCAGGCGCTCGTGACTTCCCTGTTCCCTCATGGAGAAACGTCAAGGAGCATCAGGAAAGCGATGGCTCTCAGATCAAGTCATCAATCGTTTAAGGATATCGGTTGCATGGCAGTAACTGTCTCATCGGCGCTCGCCACGAACTGGAATCGCTCAACGCCGCGAGCGGCTGTTTATCATCGGTTGACCTCGGCGTTAAGTTCGTGGCACCGGAAACGCAGACTGTTTGCTTGGAGGTGGGTCATCGCTTTTGGGCAGCTAATCATTGACCTCCGAGCCATGCCCGATCGCCGACGGCAACGAAGGAAGTCGCTGCTACTCTGTCAGGTTTCATCTCCGTAATCATCTACCGGCCGCTACCAGCCGCGATGCAGAGGTTCGTCCGTCATATCCGAGCAGGGGCTGTTTTCCGGGACGCCCCTATGACTAAGCTGCCCCGAGCGACTACAAAAGATCTTGGACAATCCTGCGCATTCGCCACGTCTTTTTCCCAAACTAATCAGACGAACCGGCCCAAAACCGTTCCAGCAGATACGAATCGTCCTCGGCGGAGTCTCGCGCCCGATTGTGTGATCCGACAGTAAGGGGCAGCCAGTAGACGCGAAGCACACACTAGGCACGCGGTCTCACGCATCACCTGTACGTCCGTCGGATTACGCCGCGCGAAGCTGCCCAGCTCAAAGAGCTTTTCCGATGAGAGTTCGTTATCACCGGGTCTGGTCTCTGTCGGCAGATTGGAAATGCGGTTCAGTAGAAGATGGCTGAGGAGCGTTCGCGTCCGAGATCATGCGTCACCTGCTGAACCTCGATGCCCGGCGCAAACCGATCAACAAAACAGAATGGCAGCCGACAGCCTAGGCAAAAAAACTCACCTGCCGGGCGTCCTGCACCTGTTCTGGAACGCCCCTTATATCTGGAGGGCGAAGCGACCGATTTGTCGTCGATGGAAGGTCTAGAGACCAAACACGCAATTGACCGAGCGTTTCAGCAGAACCGTTGGCCGTGGGATAAGCGGGCGAAGCAAGCCTATGTGCATCGCTTCTTTCGGTGGCTTGCCCTTTCTCCTGAGGAGCAACGGCACTACCCGACTGTGATACCTTATGGCGATTCCGTCTGCCTGCGGCAATGCCTCTAACCGATTTCGCTTTCGGAACGCCTGAAGCGCGCCGGGCCATTGAAGGCCTCTCGGAAGCGATGAGTTTTTCGGCTGAACGCAGCGTTCACCGATCGGGCCCCGGAGATCTGCACCAAATCGTTTGGCGAGCGGGTCAGCACTCCCGATAGCAGACAAACACTCCGCTTCGCGGTCCCCTTGCTCGGCGGCTTGAAGATGCTGGGATCGAGCAGAGGCGCCGACGGATCGGCCCGGCAGTCACGATCGGTCCCGGCAACCGACGAGACGAATCTGAGGTGCAATTCGGCGAGGCGCTCATCACGACGTGGTCAGGAGTGAGAGTTCACGTGGCGACCGCATGACGCTGGTGTGTTGCGATCCGCCCACGCCGAGCGGAGGGACGAGATCTCGCAGCAGCCTACAGTGAAAGCCGTTAATGCTGGCATCGTCGTTCAATCGCTTCAGTCCTTCGAACGCGCGTTGATCAAGAACCATGCGCGTCGAACTTGGAACGCCGCCCAATCGGTCATAGACCCAGAGCTGTTTGCCTCCCGCTCTGCGCCAACAGCGGCCCCCTACCTGCCAGTCATGCATCATCGAGTCGCGGCCCCGAAGAGACTGGCATAGATCGATGCCGCCTCAGCGCTGAACCAGTGAAGAAGCTTCGAGGAGCTTCCACCTGATGAATGCTTTGCAACCACAGGTAGCCCTGTTCATCACGGAGGAGGAACACAAGAACGCGCCCGAGTTTGAAGCAGGTGACGCGACGGGTCCGTGAAACTGCGTTGCGGCGCAGCAATACGTAAG
>ERZ1370068.2841-contig-1971_pt1 | contig 39693 bp, 60 predicted proteins | sample MGYA00561227_ERZ1370068 | MGnify/ENA primary metagenome ERZ1370068 (study PRJEB38410, sample SAMEA6850437) | metagenome | study: Metagenomic assessment of the ecological functions of the soil: analysis of the soil microbiota associated with the... | reverse complement strand
ACATCAAGAGTCAGCGGAAACAAACTGGGTTTCTCGGCGGCAGGGCGGAATGGCCTCGATCCCCGGTCCGGCTCGCTACCACACGTCGCGATGGTGGCGACAAGGTCGCGTCGCGCGTCGATGGACGGGGGACAAGGCAGGCCGCCGTCCGGCGCGTCCTCCCTTCCTGAAGCTGTTTTGCAACTCCATTCCTGCTCCAGGTCGATCACGCCACCGAGGTCCGCTGGGACTTCAAGACGCTTGCGCGACTGCCTGACCCCGCGCTGGCGGCTGGGCGGTCTGCATTCATCGCCGCCCTCGATCTGGGAGCGCGCTGCCTTCACACCCATACCAGATCGCGGCCACGACGTACCACGTCGTGGCCTACGCGCTGCTGAGGCCGATCGTTACGCTGCTCTGAGGCGACGGTTTCGCCCATTGTCGTTGCTTTCCGAGCTGGCAGCGCCGTGGTATGTCCGCGCGTCACGCGCCGAGGCCCAAGCCCAGATTGTCGCGACCGTCACGTCGGCTGCGATTACGCGTAGTGCCATTGCTGGCGGTGACGGTACAGTGTCTCCGATATTTCTGCCTGAAATACTGCGCATGACGCCTACGGCCGCTCGAGCAGGCAGCGGAGTCACGGGTGGACGTTGTCAACTACAGGGTTCAGCCGACGATGCACGGGAGAGGCGACGTCGGGGCGCCGCGGTTCGGACTTCCGTTGTTCCTTGCGGGCGGCGGGGTCGTCAGCAAATGTATTGCGGACGCGGTGGTGCGATCGTCCGCGCGGCCGTGCAGAAGCCGGGCCATCTATCACCTGATGACCACGATTCCCTGATCTACGTCGTGGATCTCGTTACTGCGCTGGGCCTGATCGCACGCACCCGTCGCCTGCCTGCCTGTCGTTTCCAGGCTTCCTGATGCGACCGTGGCGCTGGTTGGTCACAGGACTGCTGGAACGCTTCACGCGAGCTCGGTTAATCCTCGATCACCCGAGGCCTGCGCCTGCCGGCGCTATCACGAATGTTCCAGCAACGAGCCGATAATCCGAACCCAACTTCTGGAACGACGATCCTTCTACATGCGGACAGGGCCCTGTCTTTCCGATGCCTCCACAGATGCCAGACCCCATGCCGTGCAAAGCATGCGCGATCTTTCAACCGCGAAGGGAGATCGCAACTCCCAGCTTCGGCGGGGCGCGGTCGCCAGGACATTCTCTCGAAGGCGCGCACGGTTCGGGTTGCTGCGGATGGAGGGCCAGGTGCAGGCCGGCTGCTGACGGCAGCACCTGGCTCAGCGCCGGCTTATAGCCACATGAGGCCGTCAGGCCGACCTTCTGACAGACTGTCCCAACGAACGCTGTCGCTGGCTGCCGCGCCAGCCGGTTTATTCTCGAGCATACAAATACGACCTGATCGTCGATAGTAGCACGAAAGTGATCGATGCCTGATCGCCTCGAACGAGGCCATGACGGCTGCAGCTACGCGGCTCACCACTGGCGTTACGGCGATGGTCTGGCGCGGAAACGCCGGAGCGACGGTCGGCCGCGGTACGGCGGTGCGCGACTGTCATCGGTTCTGACGGCGCGCGATCTTCCGGTTCATGACGCGATGCCGGTAATACCCCCGCGCCGTAGCCGCTGGCGCCGGACGCGTTACCCGTCGGTACGATGTTCATTCTGCCGACGAGCATGCCTGCTCGCCTCGCGGGCGCGGCTTCGATCGCCCCGCGAGATTGATGCTGATCGCGACGATGGCGTGCGGGCTGGGCTCATGCCGCCATCATCGCCGCGCTGAAACGCACGAAAGGAGGAACGTCCCCCAGGTCGCGCGCGAGCTGGCGATCCAGAGCGGAGCAGCGCAGCGTCAGCGGGCGGCGACGCTTGCCGTCTTCTGCCATCGATAATGACGGCGAGCGCTGGTCGTCGTCCTGACGTGCCCTTCCACTTCGGCTTCGGCGAGCAGGAAGATGTTCGCGGAGCGGCCCCGTCTCGCCTGGCCGCCAACGGGTTTCTGGCGTTTATCCTCATCTCAGGATGGCGCGAGAACGCGACTGAGCGCGTCTCGGCTCGCTGAGGTCGAGAATCTCGCTCGTCTGTACCACCGTGATCGCCGCGTCGTCGTCGACACGCGCGGACGAGAAGAGCGCGTTAACCACGACTGCTCGGTGCAACCGACGACCTTAACTACGCCGCCTTCGGACGGTACGCATGGCGCATTGCATCTCGACGAAGATGGTTCGCGTCAATGAACCTGGTGGCAGGCTCTCGTCACGATCCTCGCCTGGCAACAGGATCGGGATCGAGCACGATCGTGTTGCCGAGCAGGATCGTGAAGAGCGCCTGCCACCAGTTCATGCCCGAGGCCATCAGGCCCGACGCGAGCATGTAGGTCGGGATGCAGTGCGCCATGCTGATCCAGAGGGCGGCGTAGTTGTAGGTCGTCCAGTTGCGGCGGGACACCGGGCACCGGCGCCAGGTCGTGGTTGTAGAGCGCGCTCTTCTCGATCGCGCGCGGTGTCGACGACCTCCGACGCGGCCGTCGGCGTGCTCGACCTGGTTGGGGGTGGTCACGGACGGCCGGATTCTACTTCGACCTCAGCGCGCACTTCTGCAGGACGCCGCCCGGTCGCGCCCTCATGCGCGCCCGCCTTCGGAGGATGAGGATGCGGCGGCGCTGGCGCTAAACACCAGATTGGCGGCCCAGGCGCAAAGGAACGGGAAGTGCTCCGCGAGATCAGAACCTGCTCGCCGAAGCGGAGCAGGAGAGAGTGGAAGAGGCACACGGCCGCGGTCAGTTGCGGATCGACGACTAGCGCGCCTCGCCGTCGTACCGGCTCATGAAAGTCCTGACGCCAGAAGGCCGAAGACGCCGCGCAAGCAGCGGGAATCGCCACCTGCCAGCCACCCGTCCGGTAGAGAGCTGAGTTCGCGCCGCTGCGCGCCTGCTGCTCTGGATCGCGTCGCCGAGCTTCCTGCCTTTGAAGGTCAGCTCGGTGCGAACCCTTTGGGGGACGTTTTCCCTCCTGGCAATACGTTTCAGCGCGCGGCGATGACGATCTCCCGGTAGCTCTGGTTGGCGGTCGGCATGACCCAGCCTGCGACCGCCACGCTGATCATCGTCGCCAACGCCTTTGACCCGTGATCCATCGAGCTCGCGGGGCGACTGGAACGCCCCTGTCGACGACGCTCTGCGAGGCGAGGAGCAGGCCGAAGAACAGGGACTTGCCGGCAGAATGGACATCACGACCGACGGGAGGAGGCCGGGCCAACGCGTCCGGCCGAAAGACGATGGCTACGGCGCGGGGCAGGACCCTCGGCCGCGGCCGGTCCTCCCGGCCATCGCTGGGAAAGGCCGCCGAAACACGGCAGATCGCGCGCCGATGCTGCTGTCGGTGAGAACCACGATGACGGTCAGGAGCAGGAGCGCCACCGCCGTCGCGTGAATCCCGCGCGGCGGCAGAACGTCCGCTCTTCGGCCGTCGCTCCGAAAGCGTTCCGCGCCACAGATGACGGCTCGCGGCCATCGCCATACATGCAACGCCAGTGCTCTGGTGAAGGCCGCGTAGCCCCCGCAGCCGTGCGTGGCCCCCGCCCTGAGAGGCGATCGTTCACAGGCGTCGATCCACTCAAAGTGCATATCCGCGACGATCGGACTGGACGACATGCTCGAGGGTCGCCGGCGAGCAGAACTTTCCGCGCGATCTCGCGTAGCCGATGACCGGGCAAGCGTAGACGTTCTCGTTGGGACGGTGCATCATGCGGGCTCCAGGCGCAGCTTGGCGCACGGTGTCAGAGGCCACAACTCGATGCACCGGTCCACCGTGGCTTTTGTTAAAGCTTCGGCCGCGCGGCAGGCCAGGGTGCTGCTGCCGGGAGCCCAGCCGGACTGCATGACAATTTTTCCATCCGTGTTGCGCGCGACGGTATCCGCGCTTTGAGACGCCTTCGAAGTGTCCACCAGCTCGAGGCTGGTACATCTCGCGCCCCGAGAAGCAGCTCGATAACACCGTCTCCCTTGCCGGAGGGTCGGCAAAGGCACCACCCGCGGCATGGGGTCTCCTGGCATCTAGTCTTGTTACACGATGTAAGACTCAAATCGGAAAGATAGGGCCCTGGGTCCGTCCTGTCAAGAGTCCATCCGCCGTTCCGGAACGGATGAGTCCGGGCCACTCGAGCTCGCTCTGGAACGAGTTCGATGGTCGCGCCACCAGCGAAAGGCTCCCCGGGCACCCCTGCTCGGGGTGGCATCGCCGGGGGACTCAGCCGAGCTTCGCGCTGCGCGCGAGCGGACGAGAACGGATTGTCACGTGTGACCAGCGCCAGCACGCCGCGCACCTGAGGACGCGTGAGGTCGCGGGCGGGCCGCCTGGCGATCAGAGCCGCCTCCGCAGTAGAGGTGCGCCAGGCGGGCGACCCCACGGGGACGTGCGGAGTGCGGACCCGCCGTCCGAGCCCGAGCGCTGCGTAACCCACGAGATCCGCGACGGTGAGATCGAAGTCGTTGGTCAGGTGATAGACGTGGCCCCCGGCTCCTTCGCTACGCGGCCGCGCGGACGATCCCTTCCGCCACCGCGTCCGCGGCACGAGCGCGATCTTGGTGACCCCGCCGCCCACGAGGGGAACAACCCACGCGACAGGATCGGTCCGAGCCGCGGCGCGAGCTGACGGTCGCCTCTCCCGTACATCATCGGTGGCCGGACCACGGCCGCCCAGATCCGGCCGGCCGCGTGCGCCGCGAGGACGGTCCGCTCCGCCTCCTGCTTCGAGCGGCCGTAGGCGTCGTGCGCGGGTAGCTCGGGCAGGCGGGTCATCTCGTCGGGACGCAAGACGTACCGCCACGCCCCGAACACGGCCGTGCTGCTCACGTAGACCAGCCGGCTCCGCGCGCAGGCCGCCGCCTCGATCACGTGAGCGGTGCCCGCGACGTTCCACCTGGTGGACCCGCTCCGCCTGCCGGCCCGTCCCGATGGCCGCGGCCGCGTGGACGATCGTGGCGCAGCCCGGCGGCGGCCACGAGCGATTCGACCTGCGACAGCTCGCCGGGCACGGCCTCGGCCCCGAGGGCCTCGACCGCGCGACGCGCGGACGGCGACCGCGCCAGCCCGCGCACGAGCGCGCCCTGCTTCAAGAGGCGCGACACGACGTAGGCGCCGAGCAGGCCCGTCGCCCCCGTCACGAGAACACATTTCACCGCCCGGCCCCTCGGGCAGCGCGTAGGCCACGACGTGGTCCCCGCGCCGCGATCCCATCCCGGTCGTGGCCGCCGGCCGCGATCACGAGGTACTGCCGGCCCCCCGCCCGCGCCCGATAGGTCATGGGTGTGGCTTGAGCGGACGCGGGCAGCGCGCTCTCCCAGCGCGCGCGCGCCGGGTGGCGAGATCGAACGCACGGAGGGTGCGATCCGGGGTGGCGGCGATGAATACGAGGCCGCCCGTGATCAGGGAGCCGCCGAGGTTGACGGCGCCCCAGCGCGCCGGGGTCGGAACGCGCGTGAGGTCGCGCAGCGTGCCCAGGGGCACCTCCCAGCGGACCTCTCCGGTGGCGGTGTCGATGGCGTGGAGCGATCCCCAGGAGGTGGGTTGCAGGGCAGCTTCAAGGGCGAGAGGAGGACCTCGCGCCGGACGGCGTAGGGCGCTCGGCGCCTGCCGCGCGGTGAGGACCTTTCCCCCGCGTCCATCTCCGTGCGCGCGACCCGCGACGCGGGAACGAGCGTCGCCACCATCGCGACGTTGTTCGTATTGGTGACGAGCAGCCCGGACCGGGGATCGAAGGCCATTCCGCCCCAGGCGATGCCGCCGAGAAAACCCGGATACACGATGCTGCCGCCCCGGCTGGGCGGAGTGAAGATGCCGTCGGAGCGGAGCCTCTGGGTAAACCACCGTATGGAGCCAGCGCGGGAAGCGGTGCGACATAGATGGGAAAGCCGAAGGCCGAAACAGCGGAGTGAATGAGTCAACTTATTTTTATTACCGGGCCGTCGGCTTCATCATTTGATTTGATCTCTTTTGGCAAAACAGAATGATCGTGCCCAAATGAAGGGCCGGAGCTGACGTCGTTGCCGACTTCATCGTGCATAAAATGAGACTTTGGCCATGAATGCACTCCATTTTGGACCAAGACGACCGCCATCGAGCAGGATTCTCGGGCATTTTTTGAACCCCAAATCGCGGCCGTCACTGTAACGGATCATGCGCCAGTGCATGTGCGGGACAACATGATTGAGAGGGATATCATATTGACGCATCAGTCTGGCTGTGAGTTGCGCGGTGCGGTCGATGGTGCTGCCAAGATTGTTGCCCCGGTTTACACACATTTCGATCCCGATGGACGACCTGTTTCCCTGGCCTTCGTAATCAGCATGCTCTCCGGTTTCGTTAGTCGGGAGGCTTTGGTAAATGGAATGATCGTCCACAGTGAAATGCCAAGTGAGAAATCCAGTGCGATTGTGACGGCTTCGGCGCCCCTTGTTCATGGCGAGCGCGTGATTCAATGCGTCGGCGCTACGAGACGTATTGTCGGTCGAATGAATAGTGATAAATGTCGGACGCATCGGCCGATGCAAGGGACGTCCGCATTTCCCTGGGGGATGATGTTCTGCGTGATTTTCAATTCGGCTGCACCGGCGGCAGCCGGGCCGCTGATGGCGGCGCGTCGGGGAGCCACCGCACAGGAAGAAAAGAGAAGCCCCACCAGGACAACGGCAAGAAACCCAAATGTGCGAAGTTTCACCGTAACCATTCCTGCCGTTGCGAGAGGAAAGCGATTAAAGGCTGCACGGCGAGAATCGTGCCGGACCGGTCGCCATTTAGGAAGCGGAAATCAGATCTGACGTCTCGCAAATCTTCCTGCGGGCGGATTTCGTAAACAGTGTCTGAGCTAGTCGTCATGCCGGTGGGGTTAGGGGCGATGGGGAAAGGTGTTTAGCCTGAGAACGACCTGAGCTGGAAGAACGATCGCGAACGCCACAATAACCATCATAGCAAACGTGAGCGCGATCAGCCGTATGCCGCCGCCCCACCCAAGAAGGGTGCACGCTGCGGTTCATGCCGCGGGCGCTGAAAAACCAGCTACCCAAAATGACGAGGACGAGCAGCAGCACCACGATCGTATGATCCTTATCGCGACGGGCTGATCGAACGCGAGCACGTGATCAAAAATGACAAAGCACGAGCACAATGACGGCGAAGAGAAAACTGGACATCCACGACACCTTGTAGCGAAGAAGACGTGCGGCGAGCTTCACAAACCCCGCATAGGTGATCAAACCCACCGCTATGAAACTGAGCCATGGGACGATCATAAGCGGAGGCGCTTCTAATCGTGAGACACAAGATCAGCGACCGCGCGAGCTAGGAATGATGTTCGCATGCCTTCAAAACCGGGCACGAGGACGGGTCTGCCGTCCTGCGTTGCGCTCACTGAGAGGACAGCTATCAATTTTTACGTCGGGTTGACCAGGGATTTGCTTGAGCGGGTGCAGCGGCGCGCAATAACGGGGCAGATTACTCCTCAACAAAGACGCGCGAATCCCATTTGAGCTTATATTGGGAACGGCACGTTAGCGCAGAGTGATGTGACTCAGCGCGGGGCACTATCTCAAAGCGCGCATGGGGTTAAGCGTATATCAAAACCGGATTTACTTGACGTTAATCGCAATCGCGATCGTGGGGTTGGCCATTGCGCGGCCGTGATGCGGGTCTGGCTGTCCCTTCGGCAGGAGCTACCAGACGCCGGGCGTCATTTGGCCTCGTTCGGGCAGCTGTTGCATCCGCGACGTGCGTCCGAGGCCTGCCGCAATCAATCCAGACGCGTCGAACCTCGTAGACAACGTCTTCCGGCGTGCGCTCCGGCTGGGTCGCGAAGTGAACCATGGTGCCAGAGGCCGCTGTTGAAACAGTATTCGCCACTCGCCGACGTTTTGACCGATCGCGATGTCGGGTTTCGCGTGCAGAATTCCGAGCAATCGCCAGAATCTCGCCTTTGGATGTGCGCTGAAGGGCGAGAACGTCGCCGTACTCGCGCTTTGATCTTGGTGAGTTCGTTCTTCAGCCGCTGGCTGGTTGCCCGCGAGAAGGCGGCCTGTCAGAAGAGACATGCAGCTAGTGAGAACTATGAAAGCAATGGGTCGCATAATGTTACCTCCTATGGCATTTGTGCGGCGCAACTATGATTTCGGCTCCATTTTACAAGTCTAGAATCCATCACATGACGTCATTCTGATCCCACAGTCGCGGGATGAAATCTCGGGTCATCTCGGAGCGAACGTACTGAACCAGACAGCTGAGGTGTTTCAACTTCGCTGAACGCGACAGCGGGGTTTGTGAGATTGGTTCGAGGAGAGTGCGAAAAGCCCGCTCACTTCGCCAGAATGACACAGGAAAGTGCAGAAATGCTGGCTCGACTTTGCGGCGCGTAAACTTACTCATCTGCAGTGCGGAAGCCGTCAGCTTCCTACAGAAATACAACGAATTCTGAACATCGATGGAAGAATTTCCGAAGAAAGAATTAGGAGACGCTCTGGGCTCCGTGGCGGAGGTTGAGTATTTCGAAAAGGAACCGCGCGACCGGGATTTTCTGAAACGCGGCTGCGCGAGCGAGCGATGACGCCGCGCATTTTGTCATCACCCGGCGAAAGAATGCGTTCCTGATGATGAACCGGTATCCGTATGCGGTCGGTCATCTCATGGCGGTGCCGTATCGCAAGATCGGCGGAGCTTTCGGCGCTTCGGTGACAATGAAATCGTTGAGCTATGGAATTTAGTGGTGCATGCGCAAGCGCTTTTGCGCTACGCCACGAAGGCGCAGGGTTCAATATCGGTATGAATATTGGCGAATGCGCGGGCGCAGGTGTGCCCGATCATTTACATATTCACATCGTCCCGCGCTGGAGCGGTGATACCGAACTTCATGCCGATCGTTGCCGGCTGCGCGCACGCTTGTCGGAGGGTTATGTGCGCTTTATGACAAATTGATGGATGCGCAAGCGAAGATGGCTTCGCCACGTTAAGTAGTTAAAGAGTTACAAGGATTACAGGGAACCGATGTAACGGTGTAACGATGTATTACCGAATCACTCTCTGTGATGAGCACCTGGGTCGAGCCGCCGCCGCCGCGAAGATAGCGGGATTGGGCTGCTTCGGCGCGAGGCTGTCTTATTCTTTTGGGTGTTTGGGACCGTGCTGGCGATCGCTTGTTTTGCCGGGATGTATTGGGCTTTAGCAGCACTCGGCAATTGTGCACGGTATTTATTGGCTGGCGAAAACGCATTCGATCGCGGGAGCGCCGGTGCCCGATGCCTGAATTCAACGCTTCGGAAAATCAAATTCAAAGTGTCCAGGAACGTTGTGCAGGATTTCGAACAGAAGACGCGCGCAGGTCAGCCGGCCGAGATCGAGCTGACAGCGGACGACATTAACACCTTGATCGTCTACTAACCGGGATACACGTGGCAAGGTCTTTGTATCGATCGATGGCAGCCAACTCCAGCTTCAGGCGAGTATTCCGTTTGGAGAACTTATCGGCCGCCCGGGCTATTATTTTAACGACGACATCACGGTCGAATTTAAGGACGCGGAATCACTGGAGAATCCGCAGTTGAGCCGGCTCATTGTAAATGAGAAGGCAGGTGCCGAGCGATCTTTTGAATTGGAAATATCGCTCAAGGCGATTACGAGACTATGTCGCTGATTACCGGAACGATCACAATGTCGGCAGTATTGCAGTACGCGATGGCAAAGTTATTCTTCGATCGCGCACCGAGTAGATCCTTCAGACGCCGATGCAGATGAACACAGATCAAACACAGATTCCACGAAGATGAGCCGTTTGCGTGCGCCCATGCACTGGCCGAGATTGAGGAGAACGCCCAACCCTTAATCCGGTGGCTGCTTTCGGGACATTCAGCAGCTGAGCTTCGTCCCGCCGGTCATATTGTGGCGCGATTTTGATTTCGACGAGCACTACATCGTTGACGATCAGGCCCGCCGTCATACTCGCCGGACGATTGCATCCCTTGTAGCGAACCGACTGCAGCCCGCTTCTCCAGAGTTCAGTGCTAAGACCGCCGCCGCGTCAGTTCAACTTGGCAGCGATCGCTGATAACATCGCGATGCAGAAAAACCATAACCAGCGCGGATGCAAACTTCTTAAAAGCCGATCCAATGATTGCTTGCGTGCACCTCCTTTGTGCAGAAATGGAGTTTCGTCCTTAGATTCGGAATTCGAGCATGCGCCTTATCTATGTGCTAATCTGTGTTAGTCCGCGGCCGGGAGCAGATTGGTGTTTTGATCCCTTCCGAACCAGCTTGGTCCCCGAGGTCATCGCACATCCGCCGTAATCTCGGCTGGCACGATTTTCGCGCACAAAGACGTTAAGCTGTCCGTCTTCCTGTTTGCGCACTTCGGTGATCTCGTAGGGCCGCAGTCTCATCGCGGTTTACTTACTGTCCCTTGCGGCGGTGGAGCGTAGCCGGCTGGAAATTCGACAATGATACGCGTGGATGAACCCGCCGCCGAAGTGCAGCACTTTGTCTGTTGAGTTTCGTGCGCGGACGCAGCACAGCCTTGTTGGCATCAGAAAAATTCACGACGAATTGTCCCTTCAAATAAACGCGTTCGCCTGCGAGTCCGTGGTCAGCGACATCACGCAGATCGCCTGTCCCGATCAGCCGGCCAAGCGGCATTTTACCAGGCGGAAATGTTTTCCAACTGCCGCCGCCCGCGTTCGAAGCCAGAGCTACATTCGAAGCATCGGCCGGGGCAGGCTGGGCGGGCAGAACTGGCACTGGCGTGGCTGGTTGGAACAGACTGGAGCCTGCAGGTTGCTGGCCCGAACTCCGAGAGCTTGCGGCGGTGGCGCTGGTGTAGCAGCGGGAAAGTTTGGAGGCGGCGTGCGCTGCGGACGCAACCGTAATGGGCGTCGGACGTTGGCGCGATTGGTTTCTGCGCGACTACTGGCTGCGCAGGAGTCGCTGCCGGTGGCGGAGACTCGAGCTTTGTGTTTCTTGCCCCATCTTCACCTTTTGGCAACGGCGTTGGTTTGGCCAGCTTGTTCGTTCTTGCTAACAGAGGCGACGGGCGGAAATGCCTGGACGGGTCGGGCTTGTTCGACGCGCACCAATTCATTCTGCAGCGGGCGGTGGCGTCGCGCTGGGGCTCAAGCCGGGTATGGGTATCGGACCGCCCTTGCGCTGCTGCCGCTTTTTGCCGATATCTCGCGTAGCGTTGCTCAATTGCAGTGCGTTCCTGTGACCTTAAACAATGGCCAGCCCGCGGCCGAGGTTGAGAGTAAGCGGTGGCTCAAGGCGAAAAGTCCCCAGACCACGTGTGACCGTGTAGCTTCCGTAAAGCAAGGGGACGGCCGTGATCATGATGCGGCCATCAACCAGATCGCTCCGCGTGAATCACCGCAGAAATGTCGTGTGTGCGTTCCAGCTTGATTTCCAATCCGACATTGAGCGTCTGTTTCATCAAGTGGCAGGGCTTCAGGATTCGCCGGGTAAAGATGTTCCATGAGCACTTCGCCGTTATCGACGGCATAGGTAAGGGCAACCATGCCGGAGGTAAACACGTCGCCGGGGCCGAGCTCGTCGTGCTGGCAACAATGGTGTATCTGCCTGCCGACCGCATGGCACCAGGCCGCGCACCTGCTGATAATTTCGAATGTAATTGCGTGCCAGCTCAGCATTCGCTCCTCGCGAGCTCTGCGGCGCCCATCCCGACATAGCGCTCGTAGAGCTCTGCGGGTTTAGAAATTCGCCCGCCCGGCGCAGCGGTCAGCTCGAAACGCTTCGGCGGCTCAATCTTATGCAGCCTTTGTAAAATCCGGTAGCTGTCCGGGCGCTCCGGTTGATCGAAAATATAAAAACTGCCAAGCCATGCTGCCAGCGCGAAGCCGGTCAAAAGCAAAATGGCAACCGTCCACGCAAAATAATTAATGCGCCGGCGTGGACGGGCATACGGCTCGTCGTATGGATCGTATGGGAAGCGCCATAGTCCATCAGTCCAGTGCGCGAGGATTCCCAGTTTCAACGCTGATTGCGTCGTTTCAAACGACGAACCGCATCCGCAGGTGCGCGATGCGTTTGGATTAACGACCCGAAAACCGGAGCCGGTCAAACCATCGGTAAAATCCAGGGTCGCGCCGCGCAGGTGAGGGACGCTTTCGCCATCGATAAAAAATTGCATCCCATCGCGCTCCACCACTGCGTCGCCGTCCTTTCTCTCGTCGAGCGCCATCTCATAATGCAGGCCAGAACAGCCGCCCTTCGCGACCTGCACGCGCAGGCCTTTTCGCGAATTGTCCGTCTCGCGCTGAAAGCAAATTCTGGAGCTGTCGAACAGCGCTGTCCGTGACGTTAATCATCTTCAAAAATACGGCTACGGCGCTACCCAAGTCAAAGGCGGCAGCGCGATCAGCTACGTTCTGGTCTGAGCACGATTGCAGGTCGGCAAGTTCTTCGCGGCAATTACGAGAATATCGGATCTCAGACAATGCACAGCATACTCGAACAGCAAATTCAAGCTGAAGTCCGCATCGATCCTGGCAGCATTGCCATTTCGATTGTCCATGGCTGCTCGAGTTGGAGTATTCGGATTCGAATTCTGAGTTGTTTTCTTCGCAATCGGCAATCCGGAATCTACAATCTGAAATACAAAATGGGCCGGATTCGATTGTTGCTCAGAGACCGTGGCCAGCCAGGTGGCGGCCGGCGAAGTGGTGGAGCGCCCAGCGTCAGTGGTGAAGGAACTTGATCGAAAACAGCATCGACGCCGGCGCGCAGAAGATCGACATCATCATTCGTCGCGGAGGAATTTCACTGGTTCGCGTAATCGATGACGGCTGCGGAATGGACCGGGATGACGCGCTGCTTTCGCTGGAGCGACATGCGACCAGCAAGATTCGATCGGCTGCGGATCTTCAGGCAGTCGCCACGCTGGGATTTCGCGGCGAAGCGCTGCCGAGCATTGCCAGTGTGTCCCGATTTCGCCTGACGACACGTGAGACTGACGCGATTGCCGGAACGGAAATCATCGTCAATGGCGGCAAGATCGAAGTCGTGCGCGACGGCGGTGAAGCCCCTGGAACGCAGGTCGAGGTGCGCTCGCTTTTTTATAATCTGCCCGCGCGCCGAAAATTTCTTCGCTCCGAAAACACCGAAAGCCGCAACATCGAGCATCAGATTCATTTGCAAGCAATCGGCCATCCTCAGATCAGCTTTCTCTATTGCTACGAGACGACCGCGTCTTATTTCAGTACCTGCTGCGGCAACACTGCAGTGATCGCATTCGCGACTTATATGGTGCCGAATTACTGGAGCGCCTTGTTGAGGTAAACGGCACTCCTTCCCGGAAAATGTCGAATCAGTGGCTTTATTGGGCAGGCAGGTCTGAGCCGCCAAACAAAGGCGCAACAGCTCATCTTTGTAAACGGCCGCGCGATCGAAAGCAGCCTTATCACTGCCGCTGTGCGTGAAGGTTACCATACCGCTCTCATGAAAGGGCAGTATCCGGTTACGTTCTTTTTCTGGAGCTCGATCCAGCGACTGTCGATGTAAATGTTCACCCGGCAAAACGCGAAGTGCGCTTTCGCGATCCAAGCTGGAGTTCGCGAAGACGATCGTTCGCTGTATTCAAGCGAACATTGCAAGGTGGTCGAACGGAATGGCAGGAAAAATTCCGGGCGCCAGTCAGTTCGCAGACCACCGTTGCTGGAAAGGCAGCTCCTGATCTGACGCTGCGGCCTGAGCGTATCTGCTCCGGAGAGAATCCCATCGCGAATTACCACATCTTACTCCAGCAACCAGCCAATCTCGTTACAGTTGGAGCTGTCAGCCGGACGAGTGCGTAGCCGGCGAGGCGTCGACCCGGCGGGGTTGCCACAGCGCATCAAGCTCCTTCTCCTGTTCCAGCCAAACGCGATGGCAGCTCAGCACCAATTCCAGATCATCGGTGTCCTGAGCAAGCTTTACGTCTTGATGGAAAATGCCGACGGGCTCGTACTGGTCGATCAGCACGCAGCACACGAGCGCATCCTGTTCGAAGAAGTTGCGGCGAAGAATGGAAGAGCAGGGGGTCCCATCGCAAAAGCTGCTTCTGCCGCAGACCTTCGATGTGCCGCCGCGAGACGCAGACTGGATCGAGCGCAACCTATCGATCCTGCAAAAATGGGAATCGGGATTGAGAGTTTCGGACCAGACACGTTCAAAATCGATAGTGTCCCCGGTTTTTTGAATGTCTCAGATCCGGCGCAATTCATGCGCAAAGTGATTGATGATCTCAAGAGCGCCGGCAACAGCGCTTCAGCGATGCGTTTGGGAGAAGAGATGATCGCCAAGAGTGTTTGCCGGCACGCTGTCAAAGCCAACGATCCGTTGCGTTATCCTGAAGTGGAAAAACTGATCCGCGATTTGCTCGACTGCGATTTGCCTTACTGCTTGCCCGCATGGACGGCCGTACCATGATCCAGATTTCGCTTGCTGAGTTGGAGAAGAAATTCGGTCGCAAAATCTGATGATGAAGGCAGCATGGCTTGCGCCGCGGCGGCAAGTTCAAATCCCAAACGCAAGCTGCGGATCAAGGAGCGGCGATCTCCAGTCCGCCGCGGAAAGCATTACCACGATGCTTCGCTTGGGAAAGTTACTGAAACGATGCAAGCGAGACGCTTGCGTACTCCCAGAGTGGGCGGACTGGAGACCGCCCTCCTTGGGCTGGTCGGATTAGCAAATCCGTCTGCTTGCCATTTGGAACGCAGGCGGTCTTTAATCTGGCGCGGTGAAAAAAATCGAGGCGATCATCAAACCATTTAAAACCGAGCCGGTGAAAGAAGCTAATAATGGCGGCAGGCGTAGAAGGGAATGACTTTGAGTGAGGTAAAAGGATTTGGCCGCCAGAAAGGGCACAGTGAAATTTATCGCGGCACCGGAGCACTGGTGGATTTCCTTCCGAAAACGAAATTCGAGATCGTGATTGCGGACGATCGCGCGCAGCGAGCGGTGGAAGCCATTCTGGCGCGGCAAAGACGGGTAAAAATCGGCGATGGCAAAATCTTTGTAACCGAGGTGGAAGAAGCGGTGCGTATCCGGAACCGGTGAACGGGGAACCGAGGCGCTGTGAGCGCGAGGCGCGCTCACGCAGTGGTCATGTTGCAAGAGTTAGCGAAAGTCAGCAGCGTTACAAGAACGCGCACTTCGCGAATCATGCAACGATGTCAACGCTGTAACCAGACTTGCAACTTTTAACGAATTAACCCATGCACGAATATTTGCCTATCAATCTTTCTCGCGCGTCGTCGAAGGACTGACCGAATTTCTCCCTGTAAGCTCCACCGCGCATTTGCGCATCTGGCGAAGCGCTGCTGCACATCGATCTTCACGATGGCTTCTGGAAGATGTACACGATCGTGATTCAGCTCGGTGCGATCCCTGGCGCTGCCTGTTTATTTTTGGCATCGGATCTTGCAGTTTCTTCGCACTTTCCCGAAAGGCGAACGTGGTAACCGCACGATTTTAACGCAATCCATTGAGTCTGACGTTAATAGCGTTTGTCGTGACCGCGGTTCCAGCGTGGCTCTTGACAAAACAGATCGGGAAAAACCTGGAGAATCTCTGGGTGATGGCCCTGGCGCTTCTCATCGGCGGAATCGTCATGTGGGTTGTTGACGCCGTTTTCACGCGGCCGCGCACGATGGACATGGAGGAAATGACGCTGCCGCAGGCGATCTGGATTGGCGCGGCGCAAATTCTTTCCGCAGTTTTCCCAGGCACTTCCCGCTCGATGTCCACCATCGCCGCCGGGCAAGTCGCAGGTTTGTCGCGTCCGGCCGCGCTCGAATTTTCGTTTTTCTTATCGATGCCGACGATGGTGGTAGCGACGGGGTTTGATTTTCTAAAGACCGTGATGCCGCGTCATCACGAAGCAGATATTGCACCGCTGACGATGAATGCTCATCAGTGGATCGTGCTCGTAATCGGATTTGTCGTTTCATTCTTCGTAGCACTGGTGGTGGTCGCCTGGTTTATGAACTGGGTGCGTGAACGCGGGATTTGCGCCGTTTGCTCTTTACGGATTGTGCTCGGCATTGGGTTGTTGACGCTGCTCGCGCGCGGGATGATGTGATTGATTACCGATGGAAACCGACGTCATGCTCCCCGATCTCCAAAGCGCGGTTATTTGCGAGGATGTCCGCTGCGAAATCAACGGCATGCAAACGCTCGTGGGCGTGCTCAGTGTGATCCCGGCGCCAGTCGCTGCCGATCAATTATATGCGGCTCTGCATCTGGACGCGCTGGTGCAGCGGCGCGGGCAAGTTTCGGCAAAAGTCTCGGATTGTCGGGCGTAGATGAACAGCAGGTTATCGGGCAAGCCGAAGTTGAGTTCGTCTTAAAGGAGATGGAAGGCCACGCAACCAACGTCCATTATTTTGGCGGGATACAGTTTCAGCAATACGGATTGCATCACGTGGAGATTTATCTGGAAAACGAATTGCGGATGCGGTTTCCTTGCCGGTGATCCAAGTCGCGCGGCCAACTGGCTTAGACGCGGCAACGTCTTGTCATGAGGGCTTGGCAATGGGGCGTAGTTGTTTATCACGGCTCTTCATGCTGAAGGCATTTTTCAGCGCGCTAATCTGCAGCCTTGTTCTTGTCGGACAGGTCCATGCGCAGGAGGTGATCGTTGCTCACGAAAAGAAACCAGAGGCTCCCGAACAAGCAGCGCCGTCTTCTGAAGCAGACGCCATCCGAATCGCCAACCCCGGCACTAACCAAACCTAAGTCGCGCGAGAAGAAATCCGGTTCCACAACGCTGACGGCCGAGCAGATGCGAATGGCGGGAGCGCTCGCTGCCGAGCGGTTGGAAAACCGAAGTTCTCCACAACCGGCTAGAACGGGCGCATCTGATTCGGAGCCCAGTGCCGCGGAATTGCCGACTGTTTTCTGCAACCCCCAAGCCGGTCAAAAAAGAACCTCGCACCGGACAAACGAGCGTGCCGCGTCGGTCAAATCCACGAACTACAAAACCAGAGCCATTGGGCGCGATTCGGCCGACGATGATCGAATCCGGGAGACAGGAGCCAAGTGCTACTCCTTCGGCAAAAGCGGGCAAACTCCCGCGCCGTGATCTGGAATGTCGTAGGTTGCTACCGCGCAGTAGACCTCGTTAGCGGCGCCACAAGGCGCGAAAGGCACCTCGAGCCTGGGGCAGCGCGGCGCAGGACGCTTGTCGTGTTGAGCAACCGAGCGCCAGCGCTAAACAGCGCGTTTGCGAACATGCGGGCGTTGTTCACTTCATCATCGGCGCGGAGTTGGTATCAACGAGCGGCATGTCGTCTGCAGCCCGCGAGATGTCTGGAATCAGAGAGTAGCGCCCACATTGAGGCGCGCTTTCAACGCGCTGATCCAGCATAATCTGAGATTCCCGCAGTGCGTGCCCCAGGCATTCAACAAGACAGCGCATCTGGCTGCTAATCATTGCAAGAGCAGAGACACGGAAGAAAGCCGACCGAACGCGCAAAATTTGTTGCGCGGCGACCTTGCTAACTTATCATCTGTGGGCAAGCCCCAGCACCTGTGCTAGCAAAGTGCTGGGAAATTTTTTGCCCGTATCTAATTTCAATGGCGAACACAATTTTAATTGGGATGCAGTGGGGCGACGAGGGCAAGGGCAAGATCATCGACGTGCTTACTGCCCAGGCCGACATTGTGGTCCGCAGTCAGGGCGGCAACAATGCCGGGCACACGGTGATTTATCGCGGCGTGAAGTACGTTCTGCATTTAATTCCGTCCGGAATCCTCCGGCGCGGCAAAGTTTGCGTGATTGGAAACGGGGTTGTTGTCGATCCGATCGCGCTGCTCGCCGAGATCGATGGTTTGCGCAAATTGGGAGTCAAAATTGATAAGAACTTGCTCATCAGCGATTGCGCTCATCTGGTCCTGCCTTACCACCGCATGCTCGACGAGCAGCGCGAACTGCGCCGAGGCCGCATTGGAACGACCAAGCGTGGGATCGGCCCAGCCTATGGCGACAAGGCGGCGCGCACTGGCCTGCGCATGTCCGACTTGATGCAGCCGATTGTGTTCTCAAAGAAGTTGCAGGCCAAGCTGATTGAGAACAACAGAATCCTTCAGGCCCTCGGTGCGAAGCCGATCAGTTTTCGGGAGGTCAACGAAAGTTATCTGGCAGCCGGCGAAAATTTGCGCCCATTCGTGGCGAATACCGTGGTGTATCTTCACCGCGCGATCGAGCGCGGAAAAAAATCCTGTTTGAAGGTGCGCAGGGAACATTCCTCGATATCGACCATGGCACCTATCCGTATGTGACTTCTTCGAACACAACAGCGGGCGGCGCCTGCACAGGCACCGGGTGTGCCGCCCCATCGGATGGACCGCGTGGTGGGCGTGATGAAGGCGTACACCACGCGCGTGGGCGAGGGAGCGTTGCCGACCGAAGACGCGACGATTGACACAAATGCTTCACAACCTGGGACGCGAGTTTGGCGCGACAACGGGGCGCAAGCGCCGCTGCGGCTGGTTCGACGCCGTCGCTACTCGTTATGCAGGGATGATCAACGGCATTGACGAGCTGGCTATCACCAACCTTGACGGACTTGATCACGTCGATCCGATTCGAGTTTGTGTTGGTTATCGGCTAAACGGAAAACCTCTTGATGTTCCGCCATGCGACGCCAGCCAACTGGCCAATTGCGAGCCAGTCTATGAGGAGATGCGCGGCTGGAACACACCCACTCATTCTGCGCGAAAGTTTTCACAGCTTCCTTCGGCAGCGAGGAAATACGTCAAATACATCTCCGAATTAACCGGAGCAAAATTGTCCATGGTCAGCGTCGGGCCGGCACGCGGTGAGACAATCGTCTTTAGTGATCGACGCTCGTGCATTGAGCCAGACCGTGCGAAGGCCGGGTCGTCAAAACGCATTCCGCCCGGACTGCGAAATGACGAAGCACGAATCTCGACGAATGACGAAACGAAGCACAAATGCACGAATGACGAGCGAGGTCGCTGTGATCGCAGGCGTCTCTTCGTCATTTGCTTCGAGCTTCGTCATTCGCATTTCGTCATTCGGGATTTCCGTGTGATCCAACGTTTGCCTCGCGGCAATAAATTCCAGAAGTATAGGGCTGCAACGATGTCTGCGAGCAGCAAAAACGTTCCCCGCCACATCGCGATTATCATGGATGGCAATGGCCGGTGGGCGAAAGGGCGCGGGCTGCCGCGCATCAAGGGCCACGAAGCCGGCGCGCAGGCGGTGCGAGAATGCGTGGAAGGCTGTGGCGAATTAAAGGTGGAGTATCTCACCCTTTACGCGTTTCTCAGCTGAAAACTGGCAGCGTCCAAGAACGGAGGTCATTGCGCTGATGCGTTTGCTGGAAAAATTCTTGAGAGAGAAAACGCCGGAATTGATCGAGAAAATGTGCGTCTTCAGGCGATTGGGCGGTTGACTGATTTGCCCGCGAGTTCGCAGCAACAACTGCACAAAACCATCGAGCAAACTGCTGGCAACACCGGTCTCACTCTTGTCCTGGCCTTGAGCTACGGCGGCCGGCTCGAGATCATTGACGGCATCAAAAGTTTGCTTCGCGCGATTGAACTTGGTCACATCGACAGGGCGATGATCGACGTAGAAATGTTCAGCAAACATCTTTACACCCGCTACTATCCCGACCTGATCTCCTTATTCGCACTTCCGGCGAAATGCGCCTGTCTAACTTCCTGCTTTGGCAGACTTCCTACACTGAGATGCACATCACGCCAAAGCTGTGGCCCGACTTCACTAAGAAGGATCTCGGTCGCGGCCGTGGAAGAATTCTGGGCGCCGCCAGCGCCGCCACGGAGTGGTCTGTATGAATCAGCTGCGGTTTGGAGGCGCAGCCTCTGTGCGCCGTCAGTGGCGCTCACGGGAGCGATCGCCCTACCGCTTGATGTTTATTCGAGCATTTAGTGGTTACAAATGGATATGAGATTCAGAAGGATCAAGTGGCAATCGTCACCGGTGCGGGACGCGGGATCAGGCGCGCCATTGCGTTACGCTTCGCGAATGAGGGCGCGCATGTAGCGTGTGTGAGCCGAACGGAAGAAAACGCAAGGACGGTCGCGGACGAAATTAACCGTCTTCGAGCGGATGCGGCGAAAGCTTACGCGGTCGATGTTGCAGATCATGCGGCCGTCCAGAAAATCGGTGCTCGAATTCTCGAGGACTTTAAAAGGGTCGACGTGCCTGTTAACAACGCCGGTGTGACGCGCGATGCCCTTGCCATGCGGATGTCGCTGGAAGATTGGGATGCGGTCATCAACACAAACTTGCGCGGCGCGTTCAGTTTTAGTCACGCGAGTTGTTCGTGCCATGACGAAACAACGCAGCGGGCGCATCATTAACATCAGCTCAGTCATTGGACTGATGGGGAATGCTGGCCAGACAAATTACGCGGCCAGCAAGGCCAGGCTTGATCGGTCTTACGAAGTCGCTCGCGCGTGAGTTGGCGAGCCGCAACATCACTCGTCAACGCAGTGGCGCCGGGTTTGTTATTACGGACATGACTTCCGGGCTTTCAGATGAGGTTAAGAATACGATTCACGCGAAGATCCCGCTGGGAAGAACCGGCACGCCCGATGAGATTGCCAGCGCAGTGGCGTTTCTTGCATCCCCAGAAGCGGGCCTACATCACTGGCCAGGTGCTGTGCGTCGATGGCGGAATCGTGATGTGAGGAGTTGTAGCCACGGCTCGTGAGCCGACAGCGAATGACGTGACCGCCAGTGCGCCGTAGTGCCACAGGCTGAAATGCGCAGTGCGCGATCGTCATGTAGATCGCTTCGTCATTGCACGTCGTCACGCGTCATGTCGCGGATTCGATCATCACTGACGCAGCTGCATGATTGATAATGCGTCCCTCTGCTACAAGAACGTTGGCGGCCGAGATAAGGAAATTCATACACCGTGTTGGCGCGGTCGCCGAACAGACGCGTCGCGCAAACCCGAAGGGACAAATGGATTTGATCCAATCGTGTTACATTTAACCGTCCATCCCGCAACGCAGCCAGATAACCAGGAGCCGCAGTTGTACCCGGCCGAGCGGGCTCGCAGACCCTCCATGCACTCGCCGCGGCTTGCGCGCCGTATTCGAAAGCATGCAGAGCTGATAAGCGTCCTTCGCGGCGCAAAGGGTTAACCGGATCGCGGTGGGTATTGGTAATGCACACAATGGATTGGTCATCCCACTGCGCGACCTCGTCCAAGAGACACATCAGACCGGAGTGGGGATCAGTGTCCGAATTTCCGCTTTGTTAATCGCTGTATCGTCAGACATTGTGCGAGCACTCAGCCCGATTCAGTGAAAGCGATGCGATGACGTGCGTCCACGAAATTCACGCGAAAACTACCGAAAACGGTATTCGTTCGTGAATTTTGCACGTGCGTGCGAATTTTTCGTGTCGATTCTGCGTGTTTAGTGGTCAGTTCTGCTTTCGCGTCGTTAATCCCAAAACGGGTAAAAGTTAAACCAGTTATAAGGCGCAAGACGCGCATAATGCTCGAGTCGCTCGGCGTAGCGTTGCATCCAGAGCTGGATCTCCTCGGCGCGACGATCCCGATCCAAAACGATCACGTCGGCGAAATGTTCGAAATAAATTTCGTAGCGGTTCCCGCCGCGATAGAGCCCGAAAAACAAGATAACAGGGCAACGCATCATGGCGGCAAGGAGGATCGGGCCCGCTGGGAACGTAGCCGGCGCACCAGGAATTGACATTGCGTTGTCTTGTCGCCGCTCGAAGACGCGGTCGCCCAACATGCCGACGAAATAACCAGCGTCTAAGCTCTCCTTGACCCGTATCAAAGTGTCCGGTCGATCAGGTGCGATTACCGTTCCGGCAATCTTGGGATTAAGCGCGTCGAAAAAGCGCGTGATGTTTTGGTTGTGCGCGGTGTCCATCAACACCTTCAGCGGAAAGTCCTCGCTGCATTACTCCTAAGGCGCGCAACACCTCGAAGCTGCCCGAGGTGCGAGCCTAACAGGATGCTGCCTTTGCCAGCTTTCGATCTGCGCGCTGCAAGAGTTCCTTCTCATGAACCGTCACGTCGAAAGCGCTCGAACTCGCCGCGCAGCAGATAAACGCGATCCAGAATCGTCGCGGCGAAACAATGAAAATGGCGGAAGACATGCCACCAGTGCGGCTGAACGGCCGCGCACGCGCTTCAAGTATTCGTAAGATATCGCCGGCTGCAGCACGTGCAGTGATTACGAAATAAAGCGTGATCGGGTACAGCAGCAGCCTTGCTGCCGCGCGTCCGATGTGCACCGCGATCCACGCGATCAACCGCAGCGAAGCGGGTGTGCCGCGCTCCGGCAAGGTCGTCCAACGATCCGCCGCTGCAAGGCTGCTAGTCGCGAGAACTTGCGGGATCATTTGCCGTGTCCGTGTTTTGTCCAGAAATGGCGCCGGTGAAAAAATGCGGATAAATCTCGCGAATGCTGGTCGATGTCCGGCGCCACTTCGACGCGCTCAAAGCCTGCGCGCGTAAAAGCGCGGCGCCACTGCTCTGCAGTTAGAAAGCCCGGATTCGGGCGAACTTCTGGATCTGTCTGGACGTTTGTAAAACTGTCCAGAATCTGAAACATCAATTCCGGATAGATGGGTTGATTATCGTAAGGCCGCACGCATTCGCCGATCACCAGCCAACCATCAGCGCGCCAGAGCCGAGCGGGCCTCATTCAAGCTAAACAAGAGATTCTTGGAGATATGCATCACGTTAACCGCATACACGAGATCGAATTCTCCCGAGGCGATGCCTTGAGTGTTCCACGGCAAATCGAGGTCCAGCGCGCGCCCATTCCAGCGGCAGATCGGGATACTGCGCTGTCAGTTTACGTTGACTGCAGCGCCGGAAGTAATGCGTTCGGCTCTGTAATGCGGTAGCGTTCCATCTGCGGCAAGAGGCCGCGTTCAGCAAGTCAACTGCAGCAGAGTTTCGCTGGCGCTACCGGTGCCGGCGCCGAGTTCCAAAATCCGCAGCCTGCGGTCGAGTGGAAACACGATCAGCGGCCAGCATGCGCTCCCGACCCAGTTGTTCACCGCGTAAGTTAAATTGTCGTTGTGAAAATAATTCAGCCACAGCGGTACTCCTTGCGGTCCGAGCAGGCTGTGATCACCACTCTTGCTCGACCGCTGGCAACGGCCGGATAGAGGCTTGCGGCGTGATCTAACAAATCCAGAGTCGCCGCGTTGGCAGGATCAATACTAAGACCCATCGCGCGCAAGCGCTTTGAGATCGGGCTGCCACGGCGCGTCGTCGCAGATGATAAGAGCGGACTTTCTCCGTCGTTGCGTGCCTCCGCGCAGCCACTTTCGACCAGGCGCTCCAGAATCCAGCGCAAAGCGAACCTGAAACGCGGCTGAAAAGAAAGCAGCGCGACAAAGTTCATCGGCTGATCGCCACTCGCCGAGTTGATCCATCGAGATTCAACTGGCGCGACAGATCAACAGCCAGATTCGATGCTGTAACGCTCCATCAGTTCGATGCTTTGATACAAGCGTTCGCTGAACACCGACGGCGGGTAATCTGTTGAGCCAATGCGCCAGGCGCGGATCGCTCGGCCGAGTCTCTAAATGTAGGCGCGTCAGATGATGCCGCGTTCACGAAGTCAGCTTGCCTCGCAACAAAGCTCAAGTCGACCTTCAACTATCATGCGGTCTTCGACGCGGCAGGAAAAATCGACTTCGCTCTCAGCGCCATCACTCGCGGAAAGACAGATGGTGAACGGCTGCTCAGGCTTCGAGCGGCACGAGAAACTTGACCGTTCGTATGCCGGTAAGCTGACAATCTTCGCCGCCACTCAGCCAACGCTGCGACGATTTCATCGAGGATCACAACGCCCGGCACGAGAGGTGTGCCTGGGAAATGCCCGGGCAAGCTCGGATGATCAGCACGAATCGCGCGGGTAACTTCAAAGGTCATTCACGAACTTTGCGTCCTCCATGAGATCAGGCAACCGAGTGAATCGTTGACGACTCGTCCGCTGTAATCCAGCGAGCGCCGTTCCAGCGCGCGTTACCCATCGGCTTCACCATTGTTTCTGGCAACTGAGACAAAGCCAGAGCGCCGTTTGTGTTTCTGGAAGCGCGGAATCTCGGCGCGATGACCAGGTTTTCTCGCCATCGACCGGGGACAATCCAAATCGCTGACAATACGGCGCGAACGCAGTGAGGACTTCCTCCGCAGAAAACCAAATTGCGATAGATGATATCGATGATTCCCAGGTTGCCTCTGCGGCGTGGCTTGCAACCAAGGCACGCATGCGCTGCTCTGCCTGTTGCGACAAAGACCAGCCAAAATGGTCGTAGATTCGCCTGACTGCGGCGATGGGGTCGCGCGAAATTTCGTCAAATTCGACGTCGCAAATGCGCTTGCTGGGCAGTCGATCGCGTTCACTCAAAAATTTGTCCATGGTTTCGGACCAGTAATCGATTGCCTCGCGGCAGACCGTAACGGATCCACAGCATCGCTAAAGGCGCTGCGAAGAATAGTCACAAGACTCGATACCGAAGCCATCGCATCGACCGGTGTCCGGTGCGTCTGCACAAACAGCGCATCCGGATAGACGGACAGCAACGCCGGCATCGCAAACATGTGAGTAGGCGCTTTCAATATCCAACGGCGGGCAGCTCGCCGAAACTGCAGATGCTGAAGAAACCGGCGATGATATTCGTATGCGGGCCGCAAATCCTGCTGAAAAACCAGGCGCGATATGATGGCACATAGTACATCGCATCGAACTGATCACTCATGAACGTGGGAGTCATGAGACTGATGCACTCCTGCGGAACTTCTGCGCCCACCGCATGCACGTAGCGAAAAGTAGGCGCGAGCCAATTAAAGAACTTACAACTCCTGGTCGCGCGCTGAATTCGGCGTTTCTCGTCGGCGACAGTAGGCGGAGATGGCGACCATCACTTCCCACATGAGTGGACATCGATGCTCCGGATCCGCGGCGAGCAGACTATGCAACAGGGTGGTACCACTGCGAGGCAATCCTACGATAAAGAGCGGTTCGCGGATTTCCTGCTGTGCGATGTTGGGATAAAGCTGCCGGTCCTGCTCCATCTGCAAGCGCGAGCACAACGTCTGCAACACATCGGTCCTGAGAGCGATTTTTCCGATCAGATTGAGCCGTGCCTCGCTGTGGCAGGACTCGAGCAGCGCGAAAGACGCTTCAAAAATCGCCTTCGCCGAAATCATCGAGGCGGCAGCGTCGCTTTGCGCTCTCGATCAAATCGGTGGCTAAGCGCACGCTTGGCTCGGATTCGAGTTTTTTCCAGTAATGCGCCGCATCCATTGAGAAGCCGAACAGGCAGCAGCGGACGCATCTGCTGAAGAGTAGTGGCAGAAGTGTTCATTTGGTTAAGGCATCCAATAAATCGCAGCCGCGCCGTTGGATAGGGCTATTGGAATTAAGAGCTATGGAAACGACCGACGCTGGCAAGTCAAGCAGGTATCTATTGAGCGCGGCCTTCGACTTCAACGGACGAGTGAAAAACAAGTGCTGTGGTGCCCGCTGTCTGACAGCGGATTTGCGGTCACTGTGCGAACTCCGGCGCGCTGAGGACATGCGCACGCTACAGCCAAAATCCGGCGCATTTGTCCACGCTTTTGCCGTACGAAATGGTTGCCGCCAGTTTTCGCGACAGGCTGCGTCTCGAGATGGCGCGAATGGCAACAAGCGCATGGTTGCGCGCCGCGAGCAATCGCACCATCGATCTCCCTATGCAAACGGAGAAAGCTACATCTCGGCGCAGGCTGTTTCTGGGGAGTGGAAGAAACTTTCCGCAATTTGAAGGGCGTTCGGTCCACAGCTGTCGGGCTACGCAGGCGGGACAAAGGAGAATCCGACGCTATGAAGATGTTTGCACAGATAAGACCGGGCACGCTGAGGTAGTGGAAGTGGAATTCGATCCGTCGCAGATCAGTTACGACGAACTTCTGGATGTTTTCTGGTCAAACCATAATCCGACAACCTTGAACCGGCAGGGGCCGGATATGGGAACGCAATATCGCTCGGTGATCTTTTACCATTCGCCCGAGCAAGAGGCGGCGGCCATGGCTTCAAAGGAAAGGCTGCGAAAGAGTGGTCGATTCAATCGGCCGGTGGTAACGCAAATCGAACCAGCGCCGAAGTTCTGGCGCGCCGAAGAATATCATCAGCGTTATCTGCAAAAGCGCGGCCAGTCACATTGCGCGATTTGATTTCAATCTTCGAAGTATAGATTCCGCCTCTCCCTTGTGAGGGGAGAGGATTGAGGTGAGGGGTGCGCAACAGGCAATTCTGAACTCCTTCACCCTGCCCTCTCCCTTCGAAAGGGAGAGGCGAACGAATCAGTTTATGCCTATCGTACTCGGAGAACCTATTCTGCCATGAAAACTAAGCCTCACGTCATTCGAACCAAGAATTTCGCCATTGACGCCGCTGACTTCATTCTTGAACAGGCGCACAAAGCTATTGGCGAACGCAACGAATTCCGGATCGCGCTTTCGGGCGGGAACACTCCGCGGCCGGTTTACGCGCAGGCTTGCGGCCGAGGCGCGCGACCTGCCGTGGGATCGGATTCGCTTCACGTTTGGAGACGAGCGTTGCGTGCCACCGGACGATCCGCAGAGCAACTTCAGAATGGCGCGCGAAACTCTTCTTGCGCCTGCTGCGGTTCCTGAAAAATCCATTCTGCGCATGCGCGGCGAAATCGATCCGCAAATCGCGGCGCAAGAGTATGAAGACCAGCTCGATCTCATGGCCCGACAACACAGCGAACCAATTTATCGGCACGACCTGATTCTTCTCGGCTTGGGCGATGATGGACATACAGCGTCGCTTTTTCCTGGAACCGCTGCATTGGAAGAGACGACACGGCGGGTCGTGGCAAATTTTGTTCCCAAGTTGAACGCCTGGCGATTGACCTTCACATTTCCGCTCATCAATCAGGCGCGGCACATATTGTTTCTGGTAGGTGCGGCGAAAAACCCCGGGTTGATCGAGCGCGTGTTGGAGGGCGACCAGCAGTTGCCCGCCGCGCGGGTGAGACCCTTCAGCAGGAGAAGTGACATGGATGATCGGGGAGTAGTTGCAGGCCACGGATTGCCTGGAGCGACGCGAGGACGCGGTCGCACTCGAAAGCTCCGCAGACGCGATCTTGACGTAGCTCCGCTGTTGGGGGCGACTTCGCACCGCGATTCGGCAGCTGCGAGGACGCCCGCCCGCCGCGGGCGAGCGCACATGGATGTTTCGTGCGGTCATCCCGAACGTAGAGAGGGACCTCCTCACAGACATCCGACTCGACCGCCTCACTGACTCAACTCGTTCTCCCCCTTCGCCAGGATGACGATCAACCTGCGCCAAGCGTGTTCCAGCCCTCCAGTGCTACGGTAATTCGACATGATGCGCACGATCATTGTTACAGGCTCGGCCGGATTAATCGGCTCGGAAACCGTCAAGCGTTTTGCAGGCGAAGGCGCGCGCGTGATCGGGATCGACAACGATATGCGAGCAGAAGTTTTTCGGCGCGGAAGCTTCCACCAAAAAACGCGCGACGATTTGATTGCGAATGTTTCGGGCTACGAGCATCACGACCTCGACATTCGCGACGCCGCCGCTGTGACGGAGCTATTCAAACGGCATCGCGGCTCGATCGACGCGATTGTGCATACCGCGTCGCAACCGTCACACGACTGGGCAGCTCGCGATCCGCAAACCGATTTTACCGTCAACGCGAACGGCACGCTGAATCTTCTGGAAGCCGCCAGACAGTTTTCTCCGGAGGCGCCGTTTATTTTTACATCGACGAACAAAGTCTATGGCGACACGCCGAATCGTTTGCCGCTGCGCGAACTGAAGAAACGCTGGGAAATCGAGCCGGGCCACGAATACGAGCCGGGCATCTCTGAGACGATGAGCATCGATTACACGAAGCATTCGCTCTTTGGCGCGTCCAAAGTCGCCGGCGACATTCTCGTTCAGGAATACGGGCGCTATTTCGGAATGCCCACGGTTTCTTTCCGTGGCGGTTGTCTCACCGGACCTGCGCACGCCGGAACGGAACTGCACGGTTTTCTTTCGTATCTTGATGATCTGCGCCGTGAGCGGCAGGCCTTATCGCGTTTTCGGTTACAAAGGCAAACAGGTCCGCGACAACATCCACAGCTTCGATCTGGTTGAAGCGTTTGCCGAATTCATTCGCGCGCCGCGCGCCGGAGAAGTCTATAACATCGGCGGCAGCCGACATAGCAACTGTTCCATGCTCGAAGCGATCGAGATGTGCGAAGAGATCAGCGGCAAAAATTAACCTGGACCTATGAGGAAACGAACCGCATCGGCGATCACATCTGGTGGATCAGCGATGTGCGAAAGTTTCAGTCGCATTATCCGAAACTGGAAATTTCGCTACGGGATACGCGAAATTCTCGAAGAAATTCACGCCGCGGTCGGCCGATTAGCGCGCCGAGCGAGTTAAGGTGGCAGCGATTGGGTCGCGCCCCTTTAAGGCGGAGCAGGTTTTCGGCGCGTCGCGCATTCTGCAAACCCCTGATCAGTCCACTCCCTTGTCCGCGAGAGGTCGAGAAGTTATGCGAGCGCGGTACTCGCGATCGCTCGTCTAAGACGGACGATCAACGACCCGCCGTTGCGGATGTCCGCTTCAACGCTTTAACGCTATCAACGAGCTTAATACTCTTCGCCTTCGTCTTCTTTCGGCGTCACGACGCGATCGTCTACTGCCGTAGGCGTGAAGCATTACCGCGCGCCGAGGTAAAAGAAAAAGAGGCCGATGCCGAAGCCGGCAGACGCGACGGCGCGCCAGAAGCTACGAAAATTCCCACGGGAATCGCTCCGGCCATCCACAAAAACCTGCGAGTTTATGTCCTTTGTAGATATGTCCCAAACCGGGAATGATGCTCAGGATAACCGCTACTGCGTCACTCGCTTTGCCTTCCGCGGTTTCCGTCGCGCCGCGCTTCCAATCGCATCGGTCACAGCTTTGCGCGTCCTTTGGAAGGAGATGCCCGCAGTAATGGACAAGGCATTTTATCGCGCCGCGGTTGATTCGGGGCGAGTCGGTGGTGCGTCCGTGTACTCCACGCTCATTTCAAACATTGAACGTTCACAAGCCGCGCGGAATTCGTCAAGCAAAGAGAGAGTCCGAGAGGAAGACGACTACACATTCATGCGGCTCACGCAGATAAAATTTTGAACGTACTGCTGGCAAGGGTCGCCGTCGCCGCATCTCCTTTGGGAGAGACGGACGCGCTAGCGCCAGTGAGGGCAAGGGTGTGGGTTTGGGAGAGGGGAGTGGTGAGGGTCTAGCTCGGGAAATTGGCACTTACGTGCCGCGGACCTCACCGTTAAGCTCCTCTCCCCTTGCGAAGGGGAGAGGCGAATGCGCGATGAGCTGTGCCGCGAAGCCGGAACGCTTTCGAGCGTATTGCTGTAGCTTTGCATGCCATGCACCACAGGAAACATCATTCAGGTGGTAACTGATCAGACGTGAATCGCGTTCGACAACTGCGCTTCACGTTCTTCTTCCTTGGATTCTCTGCGCAAGCCTTTGGTGCAGGACTCGGCTCCTATGCTGACTTGGTTGTCAGTGATTCTCCCGCAACGCGGCACAACGGAGTGCGCGTGACTTATCTCGGCACGAACGGCTTCACCAGTTCGAATTTCAAAGGTCACGCATTGCTTGTCGATCCTTATTTCTCGCGCGTGTGATCTTCTGAGCGCTGCGGCTGGTTCTGCGCATTCAACCGGACATTTCGCATCGCTGATGGAATGCGCCATCTCGCGTCCGGCAACTGCCGGATGGATGCGATCCTGGTGACTCACGGACATTTCGATCATTTGCTCGATGCCCCGATTATCATGTCGAAAACGCACACACGTCTCATTGCTTCGCGTTCGAGCATCGGATCTTGTCCGGCGGCTGCCGGACGTGCGGGCCCAATTGCGAAACGATTCGACGCGGTCAACCGCCGGAGATGTTCGGCGAATGTGGCCCATGGAAAATTCGCGTGTTGCCGGCGACCCACGACCGGCTTTTTGGCAAGGTGCCGTTTGATGCGCGAGCCGCCATCGCAAGCAGCGCGAGGCATCGGCGAAGGCGGCCCCCGCAACGCGCGTCCGATTGATTTTGCGGGGAACCGCTGGCGTTTTCATCGAAATCAACGGCCAACGCATTTACATCGATTCCGGCGGAACACCTGCGCAACTGCCGCCGAACGAGTCCGCAGCTGCCGGATAGATCTCGCGATCCTCGGCATGGCCTTGCCCGATTCGAGGGGCACGATTGCCTGCCGCGTTAGAACGTTTGCAGCCGCGTTATGCGTTCTGCCGAGTCACCAGGACAATTTCTTCGACCGTTGAACCATGGATCTTCAATTTGGACCGCTCACGGATTTCCTCGCGGGTGCAACGCGACTGTGCGCGAGCGAGTCGCAGCCGTTTAATCCTACTGGATTATTTTCGACCATGGAGACTGCCTGCGGCAGTAAATCCCAAATCCCAAGCACCAAATCCCAAACAACACGGAACCAACTCCCAACCTTCAAATGGAAGATAGTAAGGCCACGTGATCTTGAAGATCGGACGTTCCGATTCGCAGAGTCTGTGCGGATCGTATCGTAAAGCAGTTACCGAGGACGCTCAGTAATGCGGAAGATATTCGGCAATTCGGTTCGCGCGCTCTGGATTCTGTCGCGGCCAATTGGATCGAAGCTGACAGAGGCTTTGAGTAAAAAGAGATTTTGCGTCATGCGTGTAAAAATCTGTCGCAAAGTAAGCAAAGCAGAGCCGCTTGTTCCTGCGATTGGTCGAAGCCGGTCCGAGCAAGCGACACAACATTGACAAGCGTGATGCGCTGGTGGCTGAGGCGCGGCGTAGCTCACCCTGATTTTCTCCGTCGATAATTCTCTGAAGAGCGGCCGTAGCAGACGCTTTCGTTTTTTGGTGATTGAGACTTTGATTGGGATTTGGGAATTGGGATTTGGAGCTTCGCGATCGAGCGTTCTTGCTGCGATGAGTTTTCAACCACATCGGTCTTGTAACCATCGAGTTGAAAACGAGCGCTGGCCGCGCAACGCTACGGGCTGCTCGTTACAGCATTGGCACCAGTGGTTCCGCAAATCCTCGGGAGCGCGTTCAACATTTGGGCATAACGCGACAGTTATTGAGCCGCTGTTCACTCCCGCATTAAAGCAGCGCTTCTTCGAAGCGGTCGTGCTCTATAACAGCGTCGTTTACCCGGTCGGCGTGTTTTTGTGGGTCAAACGAATTTTCTCGTTTCGCGACCTGTTTCACCGCCTCCGCGCCGGAATCGGTCCGGACGCCGCGGAGCGGGCGTCCCTACCGACGCGTCGCTCACTCAGGCGCGCCGGCGATTGATTCATCTGCCATGGTTTGCCGCGGCCATTTGCAGCGTCGCATGGTTCTTGTGCATTCCGATCTTTCTTGGCGCGCTCCTTCAAATTCAGCATCCGCTCGATCCTCGGTTGCTGTGGCATTTGCCCATTTCATTTTGCGTCTCCGGCTTCATTGCGATTACGCACACATTTTTTCTGGTCGAACTGGCGAGTCACTGGGGATTGTTTCCCGTTTTCTTTGCGACGCGCGCGCCGATCTCACACCGAACATCTTTACGCTTTCGTTGCGCGGACGCGGAATCATGTGGGCAATTTCGGCGTCAATCTGTCCGATTGCGTCGCTCCTGCTCCTAATGTTTGCGCCGCGCTCGACGGTTATGAGTGCGGAATGGCTGGCTGTTTTCGTAGGAGTAGTCGGTATCGCCTTCGGGATTTTCACGGCGCTGATGCTCAGCTGGCTGATTGCCAAACCAATCGATCAAATGCGCGCCGCAGCGGATGCGGTTTCGCGTGGAAATCTACACGTCGATGTGGGTCCGGCGGGTGCCGCAAGAGCGGATGAGTTTGGCCGGTTGCTCAGTGAATTCGATCAGATGGTTCGCCAACTCAGAGAGAAGGAAAAAATTGCGTCAGACTTTCGGCTTGCACGTAGGCAAACGCGCCGCCGAACAAATCCTGGCGCACGACCCAGGATTGAGCGGCGATCGAACAAGAGATCACGGTCATGTTCGTGGATATGCGTTCATGGACAGCGCGCGCCAGCGTGTCTGCTCCGGCCGACGTAGTGGAAGTGATGAATGATTTTTTCCGGGTCACAGTGCGCGTGGTTGAGGAGGAACACCGCGGCATGGTCAACAAATATTTGGGCGATGGTTTCATGGCGATTTTTGGCGCGGGCGAATCTGATTCCGACCATGCTCAGGACGCAGTTGCGGCCGGTCGAGAAATACTGAGCGCTGTGAACAGATTGAATGACGAACTCGCAGCAAAAGGTCAGGCGCCCATCAGAATTGGAATTGGAATCCATTGTGGGCCGGCGATCGTCGGCAGCATCGGCACGCCGCAGCGGCTCGAGTTTACCGCGATTGATGAAACACTGTGAATATCGCCTCGCGAATAGAAGGCCTGACAAAGGCGGTTGGCAGATCGCTGCTGGTCACGGCGGCAGTGCGAGATCGCTCGGGCGATTCATTCAGTTTCGAGGAGCTGCCGCCGCAGGAAGTGCGAGGGATCGAAGGCCGAATGGCGATATTCGCGCATGAGGCGAGGCTGAGTGAAGTGATGCGAGACGCATCGCACTCCGAAAGCACTTAGGTGCGAAATCAAGGAAGCGCCTTCCCGCTTCGGCGGCAGCTTTCGGAGTGCGACGCATCGCGTGCCATAGCGGCGCACTGTGCTCGTAGATTCCGCCTCGCCCCGCTTGCGGGGAGAGGATTGAGTGAGGGGACGCTTTAATCCCGTTTTCGAAATGGCGTCAGTGACTAAAATAACTCTTAGTGAATCGCGCGCTCTTATTACGAAAGAAAGCAACCGAACCCGAGCGAATTCTTTGGCGTCATTCTGCGGAACCGAAATTTTGCAGGCTACAAATTCTCGACGTCAGCATCCACTCGACTCTTATGTACATTGATTCATTGTCCGGCGGCAAAGCTCGCAATTGAACTAGATGAGGTGGCGGACATAATTATCGTGTCGGTCAAATTCGCGATCGAACGAGGTCAGAGTTTCTCGCCAGTCAGGGCATCATTGTGCTACGGTTCTGGAATCGTCAGGTTCGCCAGGAACTCGACAGTGTCTTGAAAGCAATCTGGTTTGCGCTGGAGAAGCGGTGCCCGCCAAAACCCTCACTTTAATCCTCTCCCTTTGGCAAAGGGAGAGGCGAGCTTTGGAGCTTGACCGGCTTCAGATACATGCGCCCAAACATTCATCAGCGCTGAAAGCGCGTAGACCCAGTTCCGCAACTTGAAACGCGCTTTCAGCGCTTGTTACACGGCAATTTGAATTCTGCGGGCGATGCCCTCGCTAAACATGAAACCGCGCCTTTGGCGCTACACATCGCTTTTGCTCTTTTTGGAATTTTCCAATTTGAGATTTGCTTGGGAATTGGGCATTGGGATTTGGAGCTTGAGACTGGATAAGTAGGCATGATTTCGCTTTCTGACATTGTTACTTACACTGACGATTTCTTGCGCATTTCCGAGGTGGGCGATTGGGACAACGCGCTCAACGGTCTCCAGATTGAAAATTCAGGGCAAGTCACGCGGCTAGGCGCGGCAGTCGATGTTTCAACGCGCGTTTTGACCGAGGCTGCAAAGAGAAATGTCGATCTTTTAATCGTGCACCACGGTTTGTTCTGGTCCGGCATGCCGCCGGATCACAAGCGCGCTTCGCCGGCAACTGCAGCTAGCCTTTGAGAATGATATCGCGCTTTACAGCGCGCATCTCCCTCTGATATCCATCCGAAAGTCGGCAACAACGCAGAGCGTCGCAGCGCTTGTCGTGGGCGGCATGTCCGCTTAACGCGATCCGCAGCTGCGGCGTCCAAATCGGTGCAGCCATTCATGGAAGAAAAAGGTCAACCGGTCGGGCTCAAAGCGCGCGCCTCAATGCCGCGTAACGAACTTATTCGTAAATTGCGGAAAGCACTCGGCGGCCCGGTAAAGGTTTTCAATTTTGGTCCGAAGGCAAACTCGCACGATCGGCATTGTGACTGGCGGCGCCGGTCGGAAATTTACCGGGTCGCGCAGGAAAACATCGACACGTTTATCACCGGCGAAGCGCCGCACTGGGCCGCCGTCGCCGCTCAGGAACTCGGCAGGTGAATCTTCTGCTGGCGGACATTACGCTACGGAAGTCTTCGGTGTAAAAGCACTGGCCGCGCATTTATCCAAACGATTTGAATTCCATGGGAATTCATCGATCGCCCGACGGATTGTGAGGGAGCGGCCCTGCGCTGAGGACATGCGCGGCTACAAGCGCGCAGCGGAAGGGTTGTAGTGTCCGCTGTCCTCAGCGGAGATGGGGCGACGACTGAATGCCCAATGAATGTCGAATGATATAATGCGCTGGCCGCGGCGCGCGTCTCGGATTGGGGAGCATACGTCCCGTCCGGCAGCTGTCGGGTCGTTGCGTCCTCGCGACGACGAACTTTATGGGAAGTTCGCGACGGCGGGGCGCCTTCGCCAACACCTCGAGACGGGCGCGCTCCCCAGCAACTGTTAATCGCGGCAGGGCAGGATGCCTGCCCGCCCCACAGCCAGGATAGCTGTGCTACTCTTCTCACGCTTACGCCGATCTCGACTCTCGGCGCAGCCAACATCGCCCCTTGCCGCAGCTAACCGGATATAAAGCCGTTCCCGTCCATTACGGTCCGCTGAACAAGATGATCATGTCCGTCCAAATCAACGGTCGCAGCCCGCGAATTTGCTGGTCGATACCGGCGCAAACGAAATCATCCTCGATGCGGACGCAGCCCAGTCATTCGGCGTGGCTTCCATCACAACGCGGTCTGCGCTACATCCGACGCACGCAAATCAATGGCCAACGATTGTCTCGTTGGTTTCGTCCAAAACATCACTGCAGGTAGCATGAACTTTGGGAGCAACCTGGTTGCGCTGCGCAATCCAACTCACTCCGGCACGGGAATCGGCCACGTGGACGGCGTTCTTGGCTTGGACATGCTGCTCGGTCACAAAGCGGTGATTAATTGCCGAACGCAAACTTGTTTTCTTCAAGGTCGATCCGGCGCGCCAGATGAACCTCAGCTCCTATCGCGGCGTCGCAGAAATTCACCAGAATCCCGCTGCGTCGTGAGGAAAGTGGCGCGTTGACGCGTGCCGTGTCTCGATTCACGGACAATCGGCTCGTCTGGTCGTCGATACGGGCGCATTTGTCACAACTTTCGATCAGACTCTCTCAAATCGCTCGGGATCGCATCGGAACCAACGCGGGTCTCTGCTCGTTTTGCCTAGCGGCGCGGCGAAGCGACATTGGTGCCGGACGAATCAACGATCTGAGGATTGGCGATTTCAAAGTGCCGCCCGAGAAATTCTGGCGTGGCTGCGTCTACCTCATTTCGCCTTGCGCCAAGGCGCCACCAGAATCAGTGGCATTCTGGGGATGGACACGCGGACATCTGTCAGTGCCATCATCGATCTCGATGGCATGAATCTCTTTCTGAGATAAAGGATTTAACCAGACAACCACGGATCATGCAATGGAGCGGCTCCGCCGCAACCGAAGACGTTTAGCTCGCGAATGACGCGAATAAACGCTCAATCTATAGCCGAAGCGAGCGGCGGTTTGAACAACCGCCGAGATTCGGGTCGTTTGAGCAAAGCTCTTCTTCGTGATTCGCGTCAATTAGCGTGATTCGCGGGCAAATCTGCGCATGCAGCCGAGTGCAGCATCCTGTGCTTGACACAAGCACCGCTACAACCACGCCGTAGCTCCGGCGCTCCCCAGCCACAACGCCTTTGGCGCTAACTCCGAACTCTATTGATCACACATTGATTAATCAAAATTCCACCGATCCTCGGTCATCAATCGCGTATCAAATTCCAGCACGGCCGGCCTAAAAATGCGCCAGCCCGGCCCTAGAATGAATCCATCCACTGTAACTCTTTAATGATATTAACTACCTCATTCTGCAAAACGCCGCGGCCGCGTAAAAGACTTATCATTCAAAGGTAACCACGGTGAACCGTCGTTCATAACCGAACGTTCTTCCGAAAGTTGGCATGGATATTGTTAACAGCAGTCATTCTGTTCCCCCCAGGACTCAGTTTGTTCCCCCAGTAGCTTTTGTTCCCCCAGGACAACAATATGCGCCCCCTGGAAGGAACTGATCTCACATTCCGAAAGCCCACTCAGACTGGCATGAGCGTTCCGGGAAGGGCCGTCGCAAAAACTCGCATCCTGGTCTTGGAAGAGCACCCGTTGCTCCGTCAACGGGATCGCCGATCTTCTGAATGCTCAGCCGGACCTGCTGGTATGCGGTGGGGCCGACAACATTCGCGATGCACGTAATGAGATCTGCGAAGTGCAAGCCTCAGTTGCTGAGGTCACAGCTCTGCGCCTCGCACCGGCGACAGTCTGGAATTTGTTAAGGCGCTCAAGGCTGAGAAACCCGGCTTTGCTGATCCTTGTTCATTCCGCCTTTGAGGAAGCAATCTTCGCAGAGCGCGCCCTGCGCGCCGGCGCAGACGGTTACGTGATGAAAACAGCGCCAAAAGAAGAGCTGCTGGCTGCCATTCGCGATATTCTCAGCGGTAACATTTACGTCAGCCGCGACGTGGCGATGCGCGATTCAAAAAATCGCTCGGAGTCGCGGCCAGACCATCATTCGGCGCCTTCTGCCATTGGCATTGAAAAGCTGTCCGATCGCGAGATGCACGTTTTCCATTTGTTGGGCTCAGGGCTCGGCAACACGCAAATCGCTCATTCACTTCATCTCAGTGTAAAAACGATTGAGAGCCATCGCGAAAATATTAAGCACAAGCTCGACCTGAGTTGCAGCCGCGATCTTGTTGCCTGCGCCAAGAAATACGTCGAGGAAACTTTTTGCCGACGGCAAAGGCGCGCTCGCCATCAGAGGCAAAAAGAAGGTGGTCCCCGCTTCCCCGCCGCGTGAGGGCTGAATTTCTTACAGAAGATAACGAAGAGAACAAAGGCTGTATCCTGGGATCAGATTGGGGCCAAAATCTAAAGTGAGATATCTTTGCTTTCGTCTTCCTTTGATTTGCTCCAGGCAAAATCATTCGAAGAGCAGAAATGACTGTCTGACCGGCGTTCGCTGCCTTCGTTTCCTTCTGTAGTCTGTTTCAGTTGAACAAAAAGGGAAACAAAGAAAACGAAGAGAACCGAGTTGGGCTACGCTACTAACTCAGACGGTTGTATTCTCGTGAGTGCCAAATCCATCTCCCAGAGGAAAGCACCTTCGCACAAATTTTCCCATCGCCCGGTAGTGATCCCCGATACGAACTGACCAGTTTTCTCGCCGCCGACTTTCTTGAAATTAAGCTTGAGGGATGAAACGCGTTTGCCTGCCACAGGCGATAATTTTTGCGCGCTAACGCCCGCACTGGAACCCGCAACCTGTAGTAAGCATCCCAGAACTCGGGGCTGCCGGCTGGGGAAGCTCAACTTTCTTCCTCTCGAACATGCCTCGGCGGATCACAGCGCAGGCCGGCCCTGAAGTCGTCTCTCGGCACGACGGTTCATTTCGTCGGAATCTCTCTCCCTGCAGCTGCATCCGCTTTCACCCGCTTGTCCCACTGGTCATCGGCCAGGCGAGGACGCAGCTTGGCCATTAGCTCGCGCTCCTGCGGCGACAGCTTCGCGATGGCACTCCTTAATTTCGGAGACGGTGGACATAAACAAACACTACAAAAAGTGAACCAATCCCGAGGCAAAGCAGCGGCGTCTTCGCCGCCTCTCGCCTGCTCGCGAAAGCCTTCGGAGTTTCCTCTGTAGGAAGATCGGCGCCGTGAGCGTCCGCCGCAAACCCTCGCCGTAGCCTTGTGCGAAGGTGGGTCCTCAGCGGAGTTTTCATCGACGTTAAAGCGTTGTAGCGCTGAAGCCTTAAAAGGGGACTATTTGATCCGCCTTCGCACAGCTACGGCGTGACAGTGGCTTGATAGCGGATCTGGCGTTCCGGGATTGAGTCTTCTTCTCGCCCACGAAACACGAAATGACACCAACAGAAAAAGGAGAATTGATCATCTTTCCTGCCGTGAGGGCAGGAACAGCCGATCTTCGTCTTTGAAATTTTCGCGTCTTTTTAGAGTGTTTGCGGGCAAATAAATCTTTTCTTCCCACGAAAGACACGAAAGACACGGGACAGAAACAGAGCGTTTCTGAAATTTGCTCTCCATTCTTTTTTTCGTCAATTCGCGCTCTGCCGCGCCGTAGTCCGGCGGATTGAAATGCGAGCGTCTGCCTGCCGAGGGAACATGAAAGTCACAGCCGATCTTCAGCCTGTAAACACTTCGGCGTCTTTTAGAGTGTTTGGCGGGCAAACAAATCTTTGTGCCCACGAAACACGCGAAAGAAACGAAAGGGCTCGATAATTTTTGTTTCCGTCAGCCCGGATTTCGTCATTGTTCGAGCATCCGTGAGCGAACTGGTGGTTGCCTGCCTTCACCTAAGGAAAATTTTTTACCCGAAGAGCAGCTACTTTTTCACGCGTATTCACACAACCCCCTAGGGGGTTTCTAACTAGAAGATCAGGGAGCGTCCCCTACCCGAAACGAATCTTTTTGCGAACTTCGCCGCGGCGTTGCCGGAGTAGAAGGTAAGCACAATGGATACGCGCATGGCAATGCATACCGGCCTGCGAGGCAACCCAGGCAACGCTCTACATTCGCGCCAGCGCGCGAACTCACGCCTTTTCGTCTTTTTCTCACAGGGATCAATGCGCAGTCGGTTGGCGTTTCACAGAATTGGAGCTGGCTGGCACCGAGCGACATAGACGGGCAGGCAGGAGAGAGGCCGAGCACGCGGGAGCGTGCGAGGTCAAACGGCCTAGGGGGTTTGTAACTAAAAGATCAGGAGAACCTTCCCTACCCGAAAACGCTGGTTTTCTCTTTGCACGTTGTTCAAGGACAACCACACTCCGCGCCTTACCTGGATACGCGAGTGCTCGAATTACCTTACATAAATTCATTCGAACTTCTAACCGAAGCTTAAGGACCTTGTTCACGAGCTTCGGTCCGGCGTTCCGCTGACCTAACTAACCAATGGAAACCGCCACGCCAGCGAGAACCCACCAGCTGACCACGCCCGGCGCCACGCGCGCCTAAGCTCACGTCTTTTCTACTTTTTCTCACAGGGACCAATCCGCAGTTCGCGCGGCACCGCGGCTGTGACTTCCGAGGAGCGGCGGCCTCGCTCGCGCAAAGACTTTCGAGGTCTCCAGCCCGCCGTTTCTGCTAAACTTTCAATCCCTGACGATGCACCACTTTTTTACCCCCAACACCTCCCAAACCCCCCCAAGGCCCCAGAACACTTCTTTACCCCCAAGCTCCCCAGAACGCGCTTCCCTCCGCACCCACAACCTTTAGGAAAACAATATTATGAGCAAAACTTATTCGACGCACGAAAAAGAACTTCCGGCGCGTGCCCTCACGATGGCGCTGCAAATGATCACTCTGACATTGGCAGGCTTGCGGATGCCTCTGCGGGTGGCCCACAGCAGCACAGCCAGCCAGCCAGCCTTCGTCTGGCAGCAGCCGGACTACGGCACGAGTCAAGAGGCTCCGGCCGGTCTACAAGTCACCGCGGATCAGACCCAGACCCAAACCGTCCAGGC